>ERZ724505.1327-NODE-1327-length-13686-cov-16.913433_pt1 | contig 13686 bp, 15 predicted proteins | sample MGYA00376038_ERZ724505 | MGnify/ENA primary metagenome ERZ724505 (study PRJEB28724, sample SAMN07190884) | wastewater metagenome | isolation source: effluent of sewage treatment plant in Hong Hong | place: Hong Kong | collected 2016-03-17 ... | reverse complement strand
CGTCCATGGACTGGATCGACTTTGTCTACCAAGGCAAGGACTCTTTCAACGGCGGCTCGGTGGGAGCGTCGGAGCATGCCGTCATGTGTGTGGACGGGAAGGACGGAGAAGTGGATACTATCCGTCGCATCATCACCCTACCAGAATTCGAGGATGGCGTGGTGTCCATCGTGTCCGATACTTGGGACTTCTGGCATGTCATCACGGAGGTGACTCAAAAACTCAAGCCGGTGATTCTAGGCCGCAAGTTCAATGCGTTGGGCCTGTCCAAAGTAGTGTTCCGCCCAGACTCTGGCGATCCGGCCGACGTGATTTGCGGCACCGCTCGCAGCGTCAAGTCTCTGGACTGGGACGGCCTGAAGTCCATTTACTTGGAGGTCGGTAAGGACCAGGTGCGTCGCGGGGTATTCGGGGTAGAGCCGATAGTGGTCGAGCACCGGGGGAAGTACTACCAGGTAGTTGAGAACCCCGCCGCTAGCCCGACGGAACCGATATTCAAAGAAGTGACTCCGACTCCTCAACAAAAAGGAGCGGTGGCTTGTCTCTGGGACGAGTTCGGCGGCGAGATCACAAGCAAGGGCTACAAGGCTGTCAGTCAGCGGGTCGGCTTGATATACGGAGATTCCATCACTCCGGAGATCGCGTTGGCCGTGCTGAAACGGCTCGAAGAGAAGGGATTTGCGTCTTGCAACATCGTCTTCGGTATCGGCTCCTATACCTACCAGTACATTACCCGGGACACGCTGGGTGCTGCAATCAAGGCCACTTTTGCAGTGGTCAACGGGGTCGGCCGGGAAATGGCCAAGGACCCTGCTACTGACGTTGACAAGACCAAGAAATCTGCCAGGGGGCTGCTCAAGGTCTTGAGGGCGCAGGAGGCGGAAGGTGAAAGGTTCATCCTCGTAGACCAGGTCGACTGGGATGAGGAAGACACCGGTTCTCTGAGGGTGGGGCTGGAAGACGGCAACTTCCTTGTGAACACACCTTTTGCGGAAATCAAAGAACGGCTGCTCGCGGCCTAACACGGAAAGGGCTTCGGCCCTTTTCTTACATGAAAGATCGAACATGACAACCCCTTTATTCTCGGGCATTCCTTTGCCCTTTGACTGGGTCTACTGCACTGCAGGGCTGGTGAGCTTTGTTCTTTGGAGCCTCTACTCGGTTCTGGCCGAAGACTACCGGGTCAAACACCTATGTATTATCTTCTTGGTCTCAGCCTTGCCTGTTATTCAGGTTATCTCAGCGGTTATCGCAGTGGTCATTCTAGCAGTCGGGGCCGCGATAATGATTCAAGACTTACTGGAAAATACTAGTATCAACAAACTTTGGAACAAAACGTTGCTACGCAGTCTGCCGGCTCTAGTGAACAAGTGGTCCGATCTTTGGAGTCGCTCAAAATGAGAATCATCACCTGCCCCGATGAGCTAAAGCTCAGTGACCTTTGCTCCAAGAAGGTCAAAGTGTTCTTGGCCGGAGGCATATTTGAAGGAGGCTCTTCTCTATGGAATAGACTTCGTAAAAGGGGAGCAGCAATCACGTGAAGAGACTTGACTTTGATACTTTAGGGGATACTCAAAAGGCTTTTGAGACCATTGAGGCGACAAGGACGCTAATGCCGGGACTCCCGGTCTTAGCGAGGTTGGACGGACGAGCCTTCCACACCTTCACAAAGGGCTTGGCGCGGCCGTTTGACCCTCGCCTAGCCGAGGCTATGCAGGAGACCACAAAAGAGCTTGTACGGCGTTTTACGCCCAACCTGGGCTATACTCAGTCGGACGAGATAACCCTGGTTTGGCTCCCCGCTTCGGACACGCATCTTCTGCCTATATTTTCGGGTCGTATAGCCAAGTTAACCTCTAGTCTGGCGGCTACGGCAAGCGTCGTCTTTAACAAGGAAATTACCAAAACTCTACCGCCGTCTTACTTAGAGCAGCTACCTACGTTTGACGCTAGAATATGGTCAGTACCCAATGCGAGACTTGCAGCGGAGAACTTTCTCTGGAGAGAGATGGATGCTACGAAGAACAGCGTTTCGGCCCTCGCGTCCTCCAAGTTTCCCGAGAAGACTTTACACGGCCTATCAACTTCTCAACGGAAAGGACTGTTGTTCGAAGAGGGTATTGTCTGGGACGACCTGCCCAACTTTGCTAAGAGGGGTAGCTACTACAAGAGGAGAACGGTTGCCCGGGACTTTACCGAAGAAGAACTCACTCGCCTGAGGCAGATACCTAACTGGAAGCCACCAGAAGGACCTATCCTTAGAACCGCAGTGGAGGAGGTGAACTACCCGTCGTTAACCACCATCGCAAACCTGGCGGGTGTTCTATTTAACGACGAATCACCCGTACTAGAAAAGGAGCTGATAGATGAGTCGAACAGTGAAGACCACTCGTAGTGATTTCTTGAATGAACTGGGGGTTGTTGTGCCCGAGGTAACCGAGGTGTCGATTCTCGGTTTTTTCGGACCTTACAGATTCTTGTCTAACTTTCATCCGGCGACCGTGGAGTTAGACGGGCTTGTCTTCGGCTCATCTGAAGCAGCTTACATGAGCCTCAAGACGGTCGACCCGGAACAGAAGAGACACTTGACAACCCTGACGGCCGCTGAGGCTAAAAAGTACGGAACCACGGTAGTAACTCTGATCCCGGACTGGGAGAACCTCCGAGACGAAGCCATGGAACGAGTCGTTTACGCCAAATTTTCGCAGAACGAGGCCATCAAACGTTTGCTGAAAGAGACTGATCCCAAGCACCTGGAGGAAACCAACTGGTGGGGTGACATCTATTGGGGAGTGTGTGGGGGTATAGGGCAAAACAAACTTGGACGAACTCTGATGAGAGTAAGGGGATACGTGTGAAACATCCTTTAGGTAATACACTCAACTGCTTAAGCAACTTGCAAACTGTTGCTGCCGACAGGATTGTCGAACTAACCGCCCGACTTGATGTCTGTCCTTTTTGGAGAATTCAGGAGAGACGTCGTCTAACCCGCGAAATAGAGAAAGAGAACCACGTGTATGAGGTCCTGGATCGGGCGTGGATGAGAATCTACCGCACCGAGAACGCGGGACAGTAAGAAAAGAGCCTTGTGCTCTTTTTAGCTTACCGCGCCTCTCTTTGGTATAAGACAAGTACATAAACCCTTATAGGAGTCTTCGCATGTTACACCTACCAGATAACGTTCCTATCCGCGTTGAAAAAGTGATAGGAGCCCTGAGAGGCGTCATTTTACGGCTACCGTACAACGATCCTGGCAGGCGAGACTTGTCAGAACACATTCGCAAACTCGAAGTTTTGAAAGCAGAAGGGGTCGAGGTCTTGATCAAAGTGGGGGTGACTTTGGTTGCGGTGAGAAACCAGACTAAATTCGGTGCCTCCAGTCAAGAGCCGAAACCCACGCTGGAACAGGAGAAGGCAGCGGCAGCCGTTACCAATGACCTTTTGGCCAAGTTCACTTTGAGGGGGTAACCTCGAGGACCAAGCGGTCCTTTTTAGTCTTATAATAGCAATGTATGAAAAAGAACAAGATCGAAGAACTCAACAGAGTAAAGCATAATGGGAAGTTTGATTTAAGCAAGGTTCCGGAAGAATTCGGGATAAGAGAGAAGTTCGAGGTAATCTGTCCGGAACATGGCTCTTTCTTTACGACGTGGGAGTCGTTTGTAAGAAACGAAAACGGTTGCCGTAAGTGTAGAACTTTCGCTCGACACAACACTGCTGAACAGACGTTTGCTGAGTTTATGAGGCGATTGCCGCAAGGGAATTCCGAGAAATTCGACTATTCCAAAATCGTCCTGCCTAACTTCATCACCTTGAAAGACAAGGTTCTGTTAGGGTGTAAAACTTGCGGAAAAGACTTCGAGCAGAGAGCTCAATATCACGTAGGAGGGGGCGGGTGTCCGTATTGTTCGGGGAGGCTTAGGGATAAAGAGATATTCGTTCAAAAAGCTAAGGCAATTTGGGGAGACAAGTTTGATTTCTCCAAATTCGAGTATAAGGGGGCCTACGGGGAAAGTACAGTAATTTGTACTAGGCATAACGCTGAATTTCAAACCCGGCCCCAGGACATTTTTAGAAACAATCCGCTTTGTCCAGTGTGCAGCAAGAATGCTATTATACTAAACAAAGCTACGATGAATTTCGGAGAAGTAGACTACTATAAGTATAGGGCTTTAAAACTTAAACACGTCCATGCAGACAAGTTATCTTTCGTAGAGGAAGAACTGGTTAAGGCGTCTAGTAATAAAGAGTTTATAACTATAACCTGTCCGACGCATGGACCCCACCGTCAAAGAATGGGGGACACTATGAAGGGACAGGGTTGCCCTAGATGCAGTCCTAAAAATTCTAAAGGACAACTAGAAATACAAGCTTACCTGGCTAGTCTAGGGGTAGAGTTTGAAGTCGAAAAAAGAGTTCTCAAAGGGAAAGAATGCGATATTTTTATCCCATCGCTAAATATGGCGTTCGAATATAACGGACTGTATTGGCACAGCGAGTCTATGGGGAAAGATAAGCGGTATCATTTAAACAAAACGGAATTAGCTGAATCTTTAGGTATAAGACTAATTCAGATCTTTGAGGACGAATGGGTCTATAACCAGAGTTTAGTCAAAGATAAGATACGATACTTAGTAGGAAAAGAGGGGACAACAACGTACGCTAGAAAACTTCAACTAGAACAAAATCTACCTTGGGCTAAAATCAAAGAGTTTATAACCGAGACGCACATACAAGGACAAGGACAAGCCACGAGTATAAACTACGCTCTCGTAGAACCAAATAGTGGGGTAATACAAGCAGTTATGACTTTTGGAAAGCCTAGATTCGACGGATCTATAGATTCCGTTGAACTTATAAGATTTTGCAGCAGGGGGTCTGTAGTAGGGGGATTTAGCCGTTTGCTAAAGGCTTACTGCGAAAGCTCTACTGCTAAACGCATCATCTCCTACGCGGATAGGAGGTGGTCAACAGGAAACGTATACCTTATTAACGGTTTTAAGCTCTTGGGGGCCTCAGATCCCGGGTACTACTGGTGTAAAGCCCAACAAAGACACAACCGCGTGGATTTTCAGAGACACAAATTAGAAGCTAAATTTGGTAAAGTCTTTGACCAAACTCTTACCGAGACTCAGATTTGTGAGTCACAGGGCTACGTAAAAGTCTACGATTGTGGGCAGCTTAAGTTTGAACTGGTCCTATAAAGAAAAAGCCCTGTGTAAACAGGGCTTTTTTTAGTCTAACCGATTGGTTAGGTAGGTTTAGAAGTCCAGAGACACTACACCGTTGATGTTTCCGATACCAATACCCGGGGCGGAGTAAGTGGTGAAGCTCACCATATCTGCCTCAGTTTTCAGGAAAACCGTCGCATCTTGCAGAATGTAGAATTGACCAAGGTACTGCGGAGCTGTGAAGAACAGAACTCTGTTATCCGGCAGGATGTCGTTCTTGTTCGTCGTGATGATCTTGAAGCCGAAGAAGTTATCCAGGCTACGTTCACCGCTGGCCAGACCGGAAGCCAAGGGCGATCCGAACTGAGTAGACGGTTGCTTGATCAAGTCAGCGTACATGCTCTGAGTCATCAGAATAGAGCCCACCGGCACTTGATTCTTCGTCAGATACTTCACACCTTCCATCAGGTTAGACACGGAGAAACCACCGGTCACGCTGTACATCTTGCCGTTAGCTTGCGCCACAGCCAGGATGCTGTTATAGAAGTTCTCGTCTTCCTGCTTCTGCAGGTCCTTCACGCTGTTTTCCTGGAGCACGGTACGGATGTCCGTACGGTAAGTAGCCAGTTCAAACTTGCTCTTCTTGAATTCAGCGGACTGAATCTTGTGGAAGGTCACGGGGTAACGAAGGCCCGTGAAGTAACGGGGTTCCGGACGACCCAGGAACGGCAGGTTGGCAGCAACCGAGTCCGGTTCCTTCTCAACGATAACCGTCGGCTCTTCCGTCAGTTGACGGTCCAGTTCCGCAGCCGAAACCATGGTGGGTTCCAGGATCTTACGGGTAAAGCCTTCTTCACGAAGCTTTTGACGAACGAATGCGCTCATCGCCACGCCGGCTTCTTTTTCAAGACCAGCATCCAGCTTTGACATGAAAGCTTGGTTGATGAATTGCGCGTTGATTGTTTCGGTATTGTATGACATTTTCTTGTACTCCTTAGAACGCGACAATTACTACATGGGCGGTCTCGGTAGCAGTAGCACCCTGCACATTCAGGCAGTAACCCACTTCTGGGTCGATGGTGTTAGTAGCCGTTACCGTGTACGTACCGTCAGCGTTGCCTTGACCACTGGCCACTGCAAACTTACCGTTCTGAGCAGTCACCGCCACGCCAGGGGCCCAAGAGCCGGCAGCGAAGTTGGAGACGCGAGCGATATAGTTACCCCACAGAACCACAGCCTTACCGGAGTTGGAAACACCAGTCAGCTGAGCGGTACCCGTAGTGATCGTACCACTGTTAGTAGCGATCTGTATCGTGTATGTGTTGGCATCCACGACCTTGATGGTCCATGTGCCGTTGTAGTTGGCGAATGTGCCAGAACCAGCCGTAGCAGCTATCGTCACAGAGTTGCCAGTAGCAAAACCGTGAGCCGTGTGGGTAACGGTCAGAAGACCACCAGCCCAGGTAGCAGTGATAGAAGCCGTAGCTTGCGGGGTCGTATAACGTCCCATCGCATTAGCGGCAGAGCCAGAGTCACCGTTTCCACGGATCACCAGACCCACGCGCTTGGACTTAGTGGAACCAACCTTGTTAACCGTTCCGTCAGCTTGCTTGCAAACAACGTCGCCGTTAACCAGGAGAGCACCTTGGGTCACAATTTCGGTTCTTTCACGGGCACCATCTGCTGGCCAGCCGCGAAGGATTTCCGCTTGATATTCCATTTTCATGTTTATTTCCTTAGTTTGTTAAGAAGCCGTTAAGCTCCTTGCTTTGTTTGGAGAGTAATACCCTTGTGTTTACTACTCTCTAAATTCTCTCTTACATACGTATTTTAATTCGATTTTTTTACTGTGATAAAAAATTGTTAAATTAGTCGAGTGGTTTATGGCGCTTACGCAGGTAGTTCATCAAATTCTCTTCGTGAGTCTTTTGATGTTCTTCGTCTGCTTTACGTTTTGCTTCAGTGTACAGAAGCTTGCCGGCAGCGGCTCCACCTCCAACAGTCCCAGCGATGCCTCCAGCAATAACCCCTATAGGATGCTTGACTAGCATTCCTCCGCCTGCGGCTCCGGCCAGACCTCCGGCTAAGGCTGACAGAAAAACTCTGCCATGAGGGTAGTTAGGGCTCTCGTGCGTTTTATCTACCAAATCATCCAGGTGTGTGGCCTCTTCGTGAGCTAGAAGACCGTCGTCTAAGCTAGGAGTAAAGCCTTTTTCACGAAGCAGTCTGTTAGCCTGTAGAATGGTATTTTCTCGACGAATATCACGCTCGTCTTTCCGAGAGGTACTGACAACGTGGTAATGAGCTTGAACGGCCTCAGCCGCTTTTAGGAGGTACTTGTTACTTTTATTTTTTGCTTCTTCGTTCATCTCTCGATCTTGATTTTGTACAGACGCAACTAGACCGTGAATCGACCCTGCCGCACCAGCTATCGCCACAGGGCCCTTCTTGACACGACTTATAGCTACTCTTGCTAGGCCAGAAGAGAGGCCCCCTTCGACCCCTGCTCGTAGTACTTGTCTAACTCGCCCGCCTACATGAGTACCTAAAACTTGGCCCCAGTTCTTGTCCCCCTCTACCCCGTAGTCCCGACTTATTTTGTGTTTTTGCCAAGCTGGGGAAATTAACCCAGCTATTGCGTGGTTAGAGGCAAGTTTCTGTAAGACCTTGTTGCTCATTTTGTCCCCCTCAGTTCACTAAGAACTCAAGGAACGGATCGGTCTTTTCCCTAGCTATGCCAGCACCCCCGCCCATCTCCCAAGGAGCAGCATTGGAGTTCGCTACTTTCTCGATCAGGTCGTTAGGCAGGTGGGCCATCATGGCTAATTCCTCAGGTGAGAAACCCGCAGCCGCTAGTTTATTCAGAGGGTCTTTCTCGTCCAAGGCCTTAACTGTTACCGTAGCTTCTTCAGCCACCTTCGTAAGTTCTTGGACTTGCTCTTCGAGTTCGGCGATATATTCAGCCGTCTTTTCGAAGGTCAATATGTTGGTCTTAAAACTGGCCACCTTAGGGTCCGTACCGCAAGCCTCTCCGATCAGTTGAGCCGCTTTCTCAAACGGAACCCCGCCCTTAACCAGGCTCACAATACCCGCTTTGGTGAACTCAGTCACGTAGCTCTCACAGGCGAGTTTTTCCTGTTCCGCAGCCTTGACTAGCAAGTCAGTTATTTTCATTTTTTACCTTTCCATGGAATCCATGTTTTAAAGCTGCAAGGTCGGCTAAGCCTCCTATAGCAGACATTCCAAGCCCAACTCCGAGAGTAGCTCCCGTAACGCCTTTTGCTTTAGCTAGTTTACGACCTATTGTTTTCCCCAACGGACCCATCTTATAGGCCCTGGCAGCGGTTCGTCCCACGCTAGAGTTGATGCCTTTTGCAATTCCGGACAAGTACTTACTTCCGGCCGCTCCCCCTACTACGCCACCGAGAAGATGGGCAGGGATGCCCGCCGCAGTTTGAATCGCAAACGTCTTACCGACTTGCTTATTCTCGTCTGAGAGCAAAGCAGCTACCTTAACTAAGTACTTGTTCATTTACTTGCCGTACAGTTCTTCTTCAGCCTGCTTGACGAGCTCAACAGCCGTGGAAAAATCCATCCCGCTATTTACCAGCTGCTCAACGCAAGCTCTTTTTTCTTTGTCTCTCGGACCACGGCTACCTAGAGCCGCGCCAGCAGCACCGGCTGCAGCCATAGTCCCTACGCCGGTTTGAAGAGCCGCGTTGCCTGCTAGGGCTTTACCAGCCGTCATCTTGTCAACGGACACTGGGGTCGAAAACCGTGTTCCTTTCAGAGTGGTCTTACCAGTAGTGAACGCTTTGACCTGATTCGGCAATTTAGCTCCGTCAGTTTTTATGGCTGTAGCGAATGACTTGGCTTTGCCCGCCACCATAGAAGCTGTAGACTTAAAAGCTCCTCGGGCGGCTCCGAACGCCCCAGCTTCTTTCTCGATAAGAGCGAGGGCTTGATCGAAGTTTAGGCCAGTGGCCGTAAGTTGCTCGAAGGCGGCTCTCTTTTCAACAGAGGAGTATTTACTCATAGTTGTAGCGCCTGTAAATTACTTCAGGTCCTGTTCAGCTGCCTTGATAAGCCCTATGGCTTCGTCAAAATTAAGTCCGGCTTCGATAAGCTGGTCATACGCAGCTTTCTTTTCCTGACCCGAGTACTTGGCATGGGCTTCAGCGGCTTGATTTTTCAGAGATTTAATTTGGCCGTGTACGGCACCCGCATAATAACCACTCATGGCTCCTAGCGCAGCGGCTGTTCGGGGGTCTTTTTTGGCGAGTTTGCCCGCAGCTGCCCCTGCGGCCCGGCCAAGCCAGCCACCCGCCGCACCCTCCACCAAGGATCTTCCGACTACTCGGAGGTCCCCCGTTAGATGTTTCTTGACGTTAGCGCCTACGCCCTCCAGGCCTTTTTCTCCGTGCTTCTTGGCTATATGATTTTCTTGCCAAGCAGGGGAAATAATCCCACGAAGGGTTTCATCAGCCTTAGCCTTTTTTTCTAGATGATTAAGAAATATATTCATCGCCAGCCCCTTACTTAGAAGCTTGGTCGATCAGGTCCTGCTCGGCTTCCTTGATGAGGTTAACTGCCACGTCGAAGTCCACGCCTTGATCCAGGAGCATACCGAAGGCAGCCTTCTTTTCTTGTTCCCAGGCTTCAGCCAGGAGCTCTTCTTCCGCTTGCTTCACTAGCGACACGGCGGTGTCAAAGTCCATGCCTTCGTCACACAGGGCCGATACAGCAGCAGCCTTCTCACGGGCTTCATCGATACCTTGAGTGTGCATTTCCTGAACAGCACCGGGGCCGTTAATCAGGTCGTCCGATTGGCCGCCTTCGGCCTTAGCCTTAGCTACGATGGTCTCGAACAGAGCGTTCACAGATCCGTCGCCACCGGGCACAACACCTTGCACAATAGCGTCGTGTTCCGCCGTCATCTGGGCGGTATCACGTTGCATCATGTTGGGCACCGGAGCAGCAGCAACTACTTCGGCGGCGGCCGGAGTGGTAGTTTGGGCTGTGAATTCCTGGGCTAGTTTTTCCATGATGGTCTTAGCCAGGTCTTGGTTAGAAGCGGTCTTGTTCATTTCAGTTGTTTCCTTATTTGTAGAAGCTTGTTTTTCCCCGTCCACCGGAGCACCCGGAATTTCCACTCCGGTAATTTGGGTTTCGTGATTTACTCTGTCGTCCGTAGTAGCTCCGCCAGCCAGACCCTGGTCCACCGTAGCTTGCAGAACGCCTTCGACGCTTCCACCAGTAGCGTTGTCCACAACCTTCTTGTTGTCGTCGGCTACTAGAGCGGCATCGTTTTCAATTATTTCATTAGCCAGCTTGGCCAGAAGTTCCTTAGCCAGAGCTTCTCCCTGCGCGAAAGCTTGCTTGGTCAGATCGTCCGAGGCCTTCTTCTCCAGAATGCTAGCCAGTTCTTGCGAAACAGCAGGCTTAACGTCAGCCCCAGCATCCGACGCGGTTTTCTGTAGGCCGGTAGAGGCCTCAAGATCGGCGATCAGACTGTTTAGATTTAAAGTTGTCATTTGTTTTACCTTTTTATGTTAGGCCCTTAGCCTAAGTTAGTTATCTTGGAACCTATCGACAAGAGTCTCAAAAGTCCCGCTAGTTTTCCACCAATCTTAGACTTGGTGTTGATCAGGATTCTACGGGTTACGGAGATGCCGGTTCTCGCTGCGTCCTGGCCTTTATCCGATTGCCTGTCTTTATTAGGCATAGACTGCACCATCGCAATCTTTGCCAACTGGCAGGCAACCAGACGTTCTGAACCTTGTTTTACTATTGGTATTTTAACAGTATTTTGCGCACCACGTTCTCTGTCTCGCAGATTCTTCTCAATCTGGGTGGTGATAAAGTACTTGGCCAATAGAGCAGCCCCGCCCAAACCTAGGAGAAGCTTGGCGTAACTAACGGAAGCTGCTTGGTCGGACGAGAGAGACTTAGCGAGATTTAGCTGCTCCGCTAATTCGGCTTGAGTAGGCTCTATCTTTGGTCCGTTATTGTTGTAGCCGATGTTGGAAGCCCTCTTCTCAACCATAGCAGGAGCCAACGAAGATTCATGAGCATAAGCCCTGATTATTGAATCAACGATCTCGGACCTATCTTCTGGTTCTTGTATGTCTAGTACAGGGACTTGATGATCCATCGGAACGGAATGCAGATATTCCTCCACAATCTCACCTATCCCCTCGAAGCCCTCGCCTAGTTTCTTGCGAGCGATCAGTTCAGCTAAAAAAGAAATAGACGGGGAAATAGCGTGATCGGCCATAGAAGCCAGAACGTGATTTAGATCGAAGTGATGAAGCCTATGGACCAAAGCTAGAGGTAGGTCCTTCGCAGCCCCCACACCTAGGAGATTGGCGGGGACCGTCTCAGCCCCTACGACGTAGCAGCCATCGGTTATCTCTTTTATCAGCTCAGATAGTTTCTTAAGTTGAGCTCTCTTGTGAAACCCGTCCTCCGTCAGACCTTCCATCTCTGCCAATTCAGCAGAGCCTATACCGGTGCCGTCGTAGGCCACCTTTTGTAGAATAGAACTGTTGACGTCCGCAGGCCGAACTACGATAGAAATATCGAAGAACTTGAGAGGTTGATCGTTAACGGCGAACACCTTTCTGCCGTCCGGATACAGCCTGTTAAGCTCGTACTTTAAGTGCTGACAGTATTCCTGCCTCGTATGCGCTCGATTGCCGCATATGCTGCAGGTGTCCGCAGGGGTTTTGCACGCCATTGACGTAGTTGGGAAATCCCCTTTTTGAATCCTGGCGTTTAGATCAGCAACCTGTTCGTCGGGACACTCAGCAATTAGCTCTACTCGGTGCATGCGCTCGTTGTAGATTGAGAAAATCACTTTGCCGTACGATTTGGCCGGATCTTTGTTAATGTGAGATCTGTAAACATAAGCCGGACTAGTTTCAAAGGTCTTGTAATACTTCTTCAGGTTTTCTTCGGGAAAGAAATCCGCGTTCCTGTTTGATCCGTGATACTCCCCTGCAGTCATAGCGTTTATGTGCAAATAAGTATACCCCGGCTTAGGAGCCAAGGTGGATAAATAGGCTTGTATTTCTTCGTGGGCAGCCTTCTTCTCCAAACCCCCTACTTCTCTGGTTAGATCCAGGAGAGTAACGTGAGGTTCGGCGGTGTCGTAAAACGCCGTGGTATCTAGGAGCTTTAGCATTTAGGAGATCAAGACTTGATGCCGAGGAGAGGGCTGGGTCGGTTATTGTCAACATAACGGCCCTCGAGGTCCACCAACATCTTGATAGTATTGGCGTCTACGCTTTCTCCTTGAATGGCGTTAGACAAAACTGATCCTAACAGATTGGGATCAGAGGCCACATGAGGGGCAAAACGGAACATGGTTTCCGCGTATTCTTTAGCTCGGTCAGGGTTAGCACCTTTGACGATCTTATTTGTAGACATCACCTGAGCCAATGCCATGTCGAATTTGTTTCTAAGAGCGTGGCCTTCTATTGCTTTGGACCCAGACGAAAAGCCTTTAACAATACCCGCCCCCACTAGGGAAGCCGCGAGGCCGAAACCTACTTTCTGAAAATTAGGATTTCCCATGACCTGGCCTGCGTACTGGCTAAAGCTGGCACTCTTCTCCATTGTATGAGAAACGAACCCCTCAACAAACGCATCGGCAGCTTCTTCTGAACCTAGTTTTTCTAGTGCGATAGCACGAATCTTATCTAACATGTTGTTTCCTTATATGTCTTTGACGTTGTTAGCGTGCTCCACGCTCAAACCAGTAGTAGCAGTAAGGGCTCCCCCGATACCTACTCTGTGAACAAGAACATTGGGTTTAGAACCTGCAAACTTAGCCTTGGCTGCTGCAGTACCTTCCGTCTTCTTTATTTTATCGAATGCTTTCACAGCCTCGTCGGTGCTGCCAAAATTATTTGCTTTAGCTGCTCTGCCAAAGGCTCCGAAGTTCTTTACAGTAGAACCTACACCTCGGCCAGCCAACCCTACAGATTTACCTATTACGGTGCCTAGCCCTTTAGCCAGACCTCCAGCCATGGCCGTTACGAATGCCAGTTTTTCGACGTTAGCGGTCTTGTGAAAAAGTACCTGCTCGGCCCGCTTCACGAAGTCTTCCAGGGCAGCTTTTTCTTCAAGGAAAGAACAAGCTTGCTTATACAGAGAGTATAGTTCTCTAGCATTCTTCAGTTCCAAGTCTAAAAACACCGAGTTAGCTTCCGCAGCCTTCTCTAGCCCACATAGCTTCAGGAGTTTCGGCGCATCTTGTTCTTCCACCACGAATGCAATTTTTTCATTGCCGAAAGGATCTTTAGAAACGAGAGTAGCTTGCTTATCAAGTTCCATATAAATAATAGATTCGTCATAAGCCATCTTCTCCAGGTTAGCTTTTGCAACAAAGTATGCTTTATTTAGCATTGCTTTCTTCTCGCGCTCGTCGGCCTCAGGGTCGTCGGACTCTTTCTTGTCCTCGTCCTTAGACTCTTTCTTGTCCTCGTCCTTAGACTCTTTCTTGTCCTCG
>ERZ724505.1326-NODE-1326-length-13700-cov-5.186149_pt1 | contig 13700 bp, 11 predicted proteins | sample MGYA00376038_ERZ724505 | MGnify/ENA primary metagenome ERZ724505 (study PRJEB28724, sample SAMN07190884) | wastewater metagenome | isolation source: effluent of sewage treatment plant in Hong Hong | place: Hong Kong | collected 2016-03-17 ... | reverse complement strand
CGGCACGTTCGACAAAAAAACCTCCCGCAAGGGAGGTTCTTTTTTAGTCCGAACAGGCGGACTCCCGGCGGGAATCCGCCTACAGGCCGGCGAGCGTCGCCGTCTTCACGATTTGCGGCGTCGAACCGGACTCCGGCGTGAACGGCGACGAACGCATGTTCACGTCGAGAACGAGCGTCGCCGGCGGGAAGAAGGGATCGACCTCGTTCTCCGGAGGCAACACGACCGACGCGTCCCACACCGCACGATCGGTCTGATCGAGCAGCGAGAGCAGACGCCTGGCGTACCGGGTCTCCAGGAGATTGCCGTTGACCTTCGACTCCGAATTCGGGAACTGCGCCATGCGGTAGGCGACGTCCGACGGATTCGCCGTGACGACCGCGTGCGGCTTCGGCGTGTCCTCCTGCCAGTGCCAAGAGACGCCTTCGATATACCGCAACGCGAGCGTCTCACCCTCCGGATGCCCGAGTTCGAGCGCGCCTTGCGCCAACGCGTCGGCCGCGATCAAGCAGTGGTTCATGTTCGGGAACCGCTGCTGCTCGAACCAGGTCCACTGATTGGCGAGAAGGAACTGGTACTCGGGATCGGAAGTCGACGGCGTCGTCCCCACGTCCCACTTCGCCTTGACGGTGTCGATGTTCTTGAGGTAGGCGCGGAACGCCGGATTGTCGTTGATCCACGCCGGGAACCCGGAGGGGCTCACGTAGTCCGTCAACCTCGTCTTGTCCGCCTCGATGCCCGCGTACCAGGCGTCGAACTTCGATCGATTCGTGACGTCGTCGCGCCACGGATACCAGAGGTTCAGCGTGGCTTGCGAGATGCCGGGACGAAGATCCGTGATCGGCCCGCCCTCGTCGAAATCCGAAGACGGCCGCGGAAGGATGACGCCGGCCGGGGTGCTGTACCCGTAGGCGGTGCAGTCGAGCAGCCACTTGTACATCCGATCGTACAGAGGCTTGAACGGAGCCATCCTGGTCGGATCGCCGTAGATGAGAGCGTACCCGAGCCCGCGCACGAGGTAGGCGTGCATCCAGCCTTGCTCCTCGTCGTAGTAGTCGCCGGAGCGCCCGGCGCGATTCAAGATGAATCCCCGCGCGCCCCAGATCTGCGTCTCGACGCGCTGCACCGCGGTCGCGAGCCGCTCGAACAGCGTGTCGGCGACCCAGTCGTAGATGCCGTCGGCGATGTAGACCTTGAGAGCCGCGGCGAGCTCGAGCACCCGTGCCGGAGACCGGATGCCCCAATCGCCGTACCAGCCGGCCGCGACGGACGACGTCGTCGAACCGCGGCGATGCGCCGTGCTCGGGGCGCCGAAATCGCGCGGATCTTTCGCGGAGCCGATGACCCAGTCGGCCGGCACCGAAGAGCCCGTGTGCAGCTCGAACTTCAACGCATGCGTCGCCGCGTGCGTCGCGAGGCGCAGATACTCCGGATGACCCGTGAGACACCACGCGAAAGCGGCGCCGCTGACCCAGTTGTGCGTGATCAGGGGCTGGTTGAAATTGCCGTGGTTGTGCCCCTTCTCGTAGAGGGCGAGACCTTCGTTGCGGCGCGGATTCTGCTCGACGACCGGATTCGACGGCCACGCGAAGTCGACCGTGCGCAGGTGGGTCAGCATGCGAATCGCCTGCTGCCACCACCGGAAGTCACCCGAGCGAATGAACTCGTGCAGCGCGGAATGATCGACGTCGTAATGAGCGGCTCCGGCCTTGCCGTCGCCCCAGACGTGATCCCCGTAGTGGACGACGCCGAGATGGAGGTTCTGACTCCGCGGAAGCGAGTAGGTGCCGCCGCGCTCGACGAACCGCTCGTGCGTCACGAGATCGCCGCCCTGCGGACCGGCGACGAATTCGAGCGGCACGAGGTTGCCGCCGTCGTCACGCCACACGACCGGACGCGCGCCGCGCTGATCGACGAACGAGGCGTCGACCGGCTGCTGCGTCGACGGGCTCATCTGCTCCATCCAGATCACGGCGCCGCCGACGGTCGTCTGGACCGCGTTGTGCGCTTTCAACCCGCCCTGCGGATCGCACGCCTTCGGATCGACGTAGGCGGCGTGCAGCCGCTCGTAGCGCGCGATGGTGGTCTGTTTGAACGCGCCGGACGGATCCCGGAACGGAACCGCCGGCTCGACGCCGCCGACGACGTGCTTCTCGTACCGCTCGGGATCCGACCAGACGAGCATGGGCGGCTCGTTGACGTGCTCGATGTCCATCGGGCCGCCGACGAAGCAGGACACCGACAGCTTTTCCCACACGAACAGGCCGAGGTCGCTGGACGCGAGCATCTGCGGATCGCCGGCCGGCCGCGCCTGCCCGGGATACGTCGGGACGGCGTACGTGCCGCCTTGCGGGTAGCGTGACTCCGGCGTGATCCACTCCGCGACGACCGCGCTGGACGTCCAGAACATCTTGATGGGCGGCTTCTCTCCGCCGTGCGCGATCGCGAGATTGCCGACTCGACACGGCTTCGCCGGGTCACCCCACGCGAGCGCGATGTCCGGCTCCGCCGGCTTGGTCGGCTGCGCGACGCGAATGCGGGCGCTGCGCACGATGACCGGCTGGCCGCCGTCGTGGAATCCGGCCCCACGGTTCTCGATCAGGAACTCGAAACGGATGCCCGGCTCACCCTTGCGGGCCTCGACGAACAAGCGCCACCCGACGAGAGCCGAGAACGAACCGGACCACTCGAGCAGCGAATAGACGCCCGACGTGTTCCAGGTCGTCGTGATGTTGTTGCTGATCGGACCGAAATCGACCGCCGACTTCGTGATCTTTCCGGTGGAGTCGACCCAGTCGACCTCGAACACCGCGGTGCGCGCGAGCATGAAGTTGTCGGGGATGAACGACGTCGGTGCGGCGCCGGGCAGAATCTGCAGCAGGAGCTCGGTGACTCCGGGCTGAAAGGTACCGGTCACGCCGACGAGCATGTAGCGCGCGGACGTGTCGGGATTCCGGTTCAGAATCGTCGCGCACGCGTCGAGACGCACGGGCGATCCGGCGACCGGAACGGCGCAGATGTTCGGAGCGACGAACACGATCCCCTGCGGAACGGGAAGCCCCGTGTGCACGGTGCCGGTGTAGGGAGTCTTGCCGCCGTTGACGATTTTGATCGGCCAATTCATTTCTGCTCCTCCAGTTAACGAAGCGCGTTTCGCTTGTGCAGAGCGTCCGCCACGACGCGGCGCTCGCCGGGAGGGATCGCTTTGACCGATCCCCACTCCGAAACGATGGACAAGTGATCACAGAGAGTATGAGGGCTCACGAACGTCACGACACCGGCGGCATTGACGTGCCCTCCGCCGCCGAGACACGCGGCGATGAAACCGACATCGACGGCGTCCGCGTATGCTTTCGACGACCGAAAGCTGTAGTGGTATTTCCCGGCGGCATCCAGCGACCAGTACACGGAAAAAGGAAAGCGCGCCCCCAGGTCGTCTCCGAGACGGTTGATCACCGCCTTGTCGCTCGCCACGGCGTTGGTGACCGGTACCGTGAAGCCGAGGAACTTCGAGACCACCGTGAAACGAATCTTGAGATCCTTCAGCCGTCGCTGTTCGTCACGCAGCAGCGCTCGTCCCTCGATGAGCAGCGCCGGAAGACAGTACCCTTCGTCGTCCTCGATCCACCCGCGCCACCGAGAGTCGTCCAGCGGATAGCTATTGACGGCCGCGATGACGGCGTGCGTGTCCGGGAGCTTGTGCTGCCAGAGATCGTAGTCGTGAATGTGCTGCACGAGCCACGGACGCTGACGACCCTCGAACAGCACGTCCCACACGAGACTGGCGCCGCACTTCGACTCGTCGACGACGAGCTTCGGATGGCTGAAGGTCGCCGGATGGTGATCGAGCACGAGAAGATCCGAAGCGACCTTCGCCCACTCGATCAGCGTATCCTCCGGAGGACAGAAATCGACGACCAGCACGTTGTGCAGCATCAGATGGGACAAAGACGGCAAGCCGGTCGTGTAGTTCACCGGCATGAGTCGGCAGTTCGGATACCGCCGCGCGACGATCGCCGCGGCGACGAGGCCGTCGGTGCAAGGCGCGTGGTACAAGCAGAGGGTTGGCTCGAAGTTGAGCGTCATGTCGTGTCTCCTGTACCGCCAGCGTGCCAGGACCGGGGGACGATCACAGCATCGCGATGCGGCCGTCGCTGAGCGTCACCATCGGCAGATGCCGCTCCCGGACCTCCGACGGCAGATAGAAGTAGCGCGGAGCGAGCGCCGGCTTCTCCGTCTTGAGCTGCTCCACCGCGGCCCATGTCGGCTGCCGAACGAGCGATACCACGCAGTTCCCGGTGTGTCGATAGAGACAGCACAGGTAAGCCAGCAGCACGTTCAGCGCGGCCTCATAGCCCGGATGGACCAGCGGCGTGGTGATGCGACAACCGCGACAAAAATGCTCGCCGTCGTCGTTCTTTCGCGCCGTCATGCCGGACGGTTCGTGATGTTCGGTGAGCGGAAGCGCCACCGCCTCCGGCTCGTCGACGCGCGAAAGAAGAAAACGATAGACGATGGAGACGTCGACTTTCGAAGCCGCCACCCGCAGTCTTCCGTCGGCGGAATCGGACCACGCGTCTACGATGTCAAGAATCACCGGATCCGGGCGATTGTCGAAGAACTTCGGCCGTTTTGGTCGCAACATACTTGATCCTTTCGGCGCCGCGACGCACGAGGTGCGCCAGCGGGTAGATGGCGTACTCGTCTCCGAGCGCCAGCAGGACTCCGGCCTCTTCCTTGTCGACCGCCAACAGAGCCATCGTCGTCGGATCTTTGGTCGCGACCAGCGGAGCGGCCTGCAGCAAAGGCTGCGTCCACGCATGCCCGCAACCGTCGCTGCGACAGCGGAAGTGCACGTTGCCGGGGTCCACCGGCGCCTCTCCTTGCGCGCCGCGTACGTAGAGCTTCGTCTTCACCTTCGAAGACACCTCGAGCCGCGCGTTCCCGCACGCTTCGCACTTGTCCGGCCAGTTCACGATGATCACCGTACGATCTCCATGACGTTCGCCGGCTCCGCCACCTCGGACGCGATGTGCACGCCGAAGCACCAAAGATTCGGCGCCGTTTTCTTCGACCACACCGTGACGCTGTATTCCGCCGTCAAAAACTCGAACAGAAAACAGCAGTCGCGACCGTGCACTTCGCGGATCGGCGGACCGAGGGAGGCGATGAGCCGCTGCACCAGCGAAGAGCCGATGCACATGTCACCTTCTAATGTTTGGGTCTTCACGCCCACGAGACTACACCACCGTGAGGACAAGAGGCGTCGAGATGCCGCCGCCCGGCGTACTGTTCACCACGTAAACGCCGATGTCGCCTGCGGTGGCGATCATCGCGTCCGGAAGACCGACGGACAGCTCGGTGTCCGTGACGAACGTGACGTCCGTCGCGATCTGCCCGTTCAAGACGACGACCGAGTAGACCGTGAAGTAGGAACCGGTGAGCGTCATGAACACGCCGGTCGAACCGGCGGTCAAAGGATCGACGGTCGTCGTGAGCGAATCGAGCGACGGCGCTTCATAGACCACCTGCAGCGTCAGCGTCGCGGACGAGCCACCGCCCGGCGCGGTGTTGCGCACCTGCACGGTGACCGACCCGGTGGCCAAAACGAGACCGGCCGCCACCGTACAGGTGGCCGACGTCGCACTGTTGACGGTCGTCGCCGTGATCGTTCCGTTCAGGTAGATCGACGTGTACCCGGAATTGAATCCCGTACCCGTGACCGTCAACGACTGCGAGCCGGACGCGACGATGAGCTTCGTGAGGCTCAACGCCGTCAAGGTCGGAACGGGGTGGGAGCCGGCCACGGCCGCCTGAAGATCCGCGATTGCGGCGTCGAGCACGGCGATCTCCGCCGTGATCTCGTCGACGCGTGCCGACAGCGTCGCTTGCTCCGATTCGAGCGCCGTCTTCGCCGCCTGCTTCTGCAGGATTTGGTAGTTCAGAGCCGCGAGTGACGTCGAATCCGCCATCGATGACCTCCTTGCTGTCTCTCGAAGTCTACACGGAGACGGCGGTCAGCACATCTCCTTGGATTTTCATTTGCGCGCCGCTGATCGGCCAGTGGATGACGGCCTCGCAAAACACCTGCTCCCGCGTCAACAGCAAGAGAAAGCCCTGCCTGGTGAGGCGAAGCAGCCCGCCCGTCTGCCCCCATCCGCCGAGAAGAAAGATGGTGCCCGGCGCGGCTCCGGTGCGGATCGGCTCCGCGTCGTGCCACTCCTCACGCCGAACGCGCTTTACCTTGGAGAATTGGAATTGCGGCGCGCTCATCGCACCTTCGCCACCCGACGCGCGATGTCGCGCTTGATCGCGTAGACCTTATCCGACGTAAGCCCGGTTCGCTTGGCGATCTCGGCCACGCTCTTGAGCTTGGGCTTCCCGTGCTTTCCGAGCGAGTAGTCGAACACCAGCTGCTCCTGCGGAGTCAGCTCGTAGTAGATGAAATCGATGGTCTCGCTGAAGCGGTCCCCTACGCTCGACACCTGATCGAATTCCATCGAAGAGGCGGCGAGATCACGACGGGACACCGCTTGCTCCATCCGCGCCACGTCGGCCACCGACCAGCCGAGGTATTCGCCCATCTCGACGGCGGTCGGCTCGCGGTCCAGATCGGCGGCGAGCATCTGCTTGGCCGCCAGATAGCGGCGCACGAGCAGCGCCCGGTGCTCGGGGATGCGCGCGACGTTCTTGTATTGCGTCGCGAACCGATTCAGCCGAATCGTCGACTCGAGAAAGGTCCGAAACCGAACGCCGGACTTCGGGTCGTACCGATCGATGGCGTCACGCAACAGCTTGACCGCGTGCGCATGCAGGACGGACACCGGAATCGGAGAACGACGAAAGGCGTTCGCCTTGTGCGTGAGCAGATCGTCGTGCCGCGCCACCAACTCGTTCAGTGCGGCGATGTCGCCCGCCTTCGCCTTGGCGACGAGCGCCACGTCGGATACGACGCCGGCGGCGGACGTGATGTCAGCCGGCATGAGAAAGCGCCTTCTGCTGCTTTTGCTTGTGCATGTGATCCAAGAAACCCATCACCATGGGCTGCGCGACGGACGAAGCGGCTCCGTAGAGGTAGGTACGGAAGGCGCGCTTGAGCACGAGGGCCGCCTTGTCGGCCTGCTCTTTCGAGAGCTGCTGCCGTAGGAACTCCTCGGCGTACTGCGACGCCCGACGCTCTTCCAACAGCACCGGGATCGAACCTATAGCGGCCACGACGGTCGCCAGCTTGTGCATCCCGCAGAAGCTGAGAATGATCGAGCCGAGACTGCCGAGCGCACCGAGACCGTACAGCTTCGACGTCCACGTCTGTTCTTTGTGGCTCCGCGCGTGCCCGAACTCGTGCAGCGCGATCTCCGGCGAATCGAGACTGATTCGATTCGAAAGAGGCCCGTGGTTCTTGATCGCCTCGCGACTGGTTTTGGCGTCCGGTCCGCGAACGACGCCGTGCGGAGGATTGCTGCCCGGATCGAAGTGCGGCCCGTACGCCGGATCCTCCGACGTGAGGTACTTCGTCTTGACTTTCTCCAGCCCGTGCGCCTTCTGATAGGCGGCCACCATCTTCCGAGCGAGCTCCGGGTCGATGTTCTGCTCGCCGATGGCGGCGAGAATCTGCTTCACCGCCGCGATGCCGGCGACCGTGTCGATCACCAAACCGATCGCAAGACCGGTGATGAGCGTTTTCGCCTTCGAATCGAGCAACTCGTCGCTCATGTCTACTCTCCGGAAAAACCGCGACTGCCGAAATGCTTACGGGAGTATGCCACGACGAGCGCCTGTCGGGCACCCGAAGTGAGAAAAATAGACGTCGCACGGGCACGCCGCTCACGCATCAGTCGATCGCCCGTCGCCGCTTCCCCGGACCGCGTTTTCTCGTCCACCAGCCGGCACAGCACCGAGTCGTCCCAACCGTAGGACTGCCCGGAAGCCGTCGGACCGCGAGGAGCGCCGACCGCCGGCGCCGGCGTCATCACGTAGAAGACCGTGGGAGACGGCTCATCCGACATGATCTCTTCGAGCGCAGGTCGAAACCCGTGCGTCGCCAGGTACTGCCGCAGCGTCTGCGCTTTGCGGCGCAGGAAATTCTCGTGCTGCCACCGCTGCGTGCCGACGCCGTCTGCGGCCTGCACGTCGGTCCACGACGACGTCGCCGGCGAGAGACGCAAGTCTACGGGAAGCGCGGACGACAACGCCGGGAAGATCGCCGACAGCACTTGCAGCATACGCGTATGCGTGCCGTACGGGGACTTGTCGGCGACCGCGCGCGAGGCGGCGTAGGCTCCGGTGTAGAGAGCCGGACAGCCGAGCAGCCGCTTGTAGTGGTCGTCGAGCGTGGCGAGGTTGATCAGGTCCTGGTTGTAGAACGCGGGAGGCGTCGGGAAGTCGGCGTCCCGCTCGAGGCGCGCGGCGAGCGCTTCGCTCTTGGCTCCTTGTTGTGCGAGCGTCAAACGAGCCGCGCTGATCGTCTGCGCCAGCGACGGCGTAGCGCCATGCGCCGGCCGGGAGGCGGCCAGCTGCCTCTCCTGCAAATCGTAGAACCGCGCGACGTCGCGCAAGGCTGCGGCCGCGTTCGACGCCGTCGGTGTCGGTCTCTTTCCGATGGTCAGCCGATCGACGGAGCGTGCGAGCAGATCGGGATCGGCCTTGGCGGTAAGAGCTCCCGCCACCGTCTTGTTCGGACCGGTCATGGAGGCGGCGCAAGAATCGGCGCGAGCCAGAATTTCGGCGGACGCCGTCTCCTCGCCGCGCGCGTCGCCCTGCGCTTTCGCCCGCTGTGCGTGCTCGAGCAGAGCCCGAAGATAGACGAGATCGGCGGCGTGCGCCTTCTTGACGTCGTCGACCGCGGCCTTGCTCTTAGCCGGCGCGGCGGCGTGCGTGGCCTCTGATTCCCGCACGAGATCCACGTTGACGTCGCCGAGCGGGCGCACGTGATCGAGTTCGACTTGGGTGTTCTCGGTGCCGTCGGCGGAGATCGACTGCGTGACTCCGGTGACGTAGGCGAGGTAGGACACCCGATCGCCGAAGATCACCGTCGAGAACCCGGGAACGATCCACTTGTGCCCCTTCAAGGACACCGACGACGGGCGGGACCATCGACGCAGCCGGTGGTTGAAGCGCAGCCACTCCTGCACGTACCGGCAGTACGGATTGTCTCCGGAAGCGAGCTGCCTGCGCAACTCGTCGGCGGCGACCTCGTTGAAGGAGCCGTCCGCGGTGCGAAGCTCGAGCGTGCGCGCTACGGCCAGCATGTACTCGTAGTCCATCTGCTGCCAGCTGACCACGATGCCGCGCTCGGCCTCGTCGTCCGTGACGAGATCGAGCCCGTTGGCGCCCGGATCCGAGCCGGACAACGGAGCCTGCCACGCCGATTCGGTCGGCGCTTTCGCCGTCGGCGTCAGCAGATGCTGAAAATTGCTCCAAAAACGATCCGGTGTCAGCGTCTCTTTGATGTCGGACGAAGCGAGCCCGGGAGCCTCGACGAACACGAGACCGGCGCCGCTCGCGAAAACCGGATCGACGAAAACGGAGCGGGTCGGCTCGGTGGCGAAAGACCGGCTGACGCGTTTGCTGGTCAACATGTCCGGAAAGATCAGGTTGCACGGCGGCGGCGCCGAAAACATCAGGTTGGGCAGAAACACGTAGTCGTTGCGGAACCAGTCGACCCGCAACTTGAACAGGTCATCCGACTCGCCAGAGCCGGCTGCGGCGACCGCCTCTCCGACGGTCGCTCCGAGCGGCCCGGTTACCCCGCCCTGCGCCGCTTCGAAAAGCGAGAGGTTCGTCTGGTCGCCGGAAATCGCGGAGACGCCGTCTTGCTGCGGGGTGCGGTCGAAGCCGGGAGGAAAAGGAACCAGGACCGGCTGTCCGCGGCGCGGCTGCTCCTCCGGATACGACGGAGCGAAAACGGTGGCCATGCGGTAGCCGACGCGCGCCTCCAAAGCCCGTACCATGTCGAAGACGGAGCCGGCGGCGCCGGCCTGCATCTGCCCGCCGCTGAACAACGGCGTGCCGACGGCGACGTCCGCCAGAATGCTCAGCGTGCTGTCGTCGAGAGCGCACAGCTTGTTGGCGAGCCGCGAGCGGACGGTCTGCAGCCGCAGCGAAGCGTTATGCGCGCACAGCCACGTCACGAGCCGCAGCATGCGCAGGCCGAAATCATCCGCGTTTGAGCCGGCGCTGCGGTGCCTCCGAGCGACCGCTGTGGCCGTGTCCTTCGCGAACGAGCGGGCGAGAACGAGAAAAGACAGCGAATCCTGCCGCGGCGTGGCGTCCTCTTTCGCCCACGGATCCGTCAACTTCGACCCGAGGACATACCCGAAATAGCTGTTGCCTCCGACGCCCGCTGCGAAAGCCGAATGCCGCGCGAGGTGATCGATGTCCGCTTTGAAGACGAGGCGCTGATACCGGGATTGCGGCTCCTGCACATCCTCGACGGTCGCGAGCTCGCCTCCGGCGAAATAGACGAAGCCGTGGAGAAGCTCGGCCGACCGATCCGAGAAGGTCTTGCCGTCGAACTGAGCGCGGCAAAAAACGGCGGCCACGGCTCCGGGACGGAAGAGAGTCACGACGTAATCCGGCTCGACGTCGATCATCACCGCGGCGACATCGTCGAGCCGACTCGACATCGTGATGTTCAGCCACGGCACCTGCACACCGTCGATGAACACGACCCAATCGGAAGAAAGCAGTTGAACGGCACGCGGCATGTTACGCCTCAAAGACCGACGGCCGGCCGGAGAGGCCGTCACCGTCTCACTCAATGGAAAACCGATACCCGACACGTCCGTCGCCGCCACGGTAACGGTGAGTCCGGCGCGCGCGGCGCCTTCTTCGGTGATCATGCCGATGACGTCCGTGCCGTCGATTCGCGGAGGCGCTTCGGTCGTCGTCAGCGAGAAACACAGCACGGTGATCGACAGCTCGACCTGATGCGGTTTGGCGGCCATGCTCGACGCACCGGACCCGACCAAAACGCCGCGGACTGCAACTCCGCGCGTCGTGATCTCTACGACCCGTTGTTTCTTGGCCGCGGCGGAAGCCCGCGCCTCCTCGTAGAAGCGCCGCCACTCCGAATACACCGGCGAGTTGCGCGTATCCATGAGGGATCCGGTGATGACGATGACGCGCACGACGCGATCGAACGCGTAGAGTTTCTCTCCGTCCGACGACAGCTGCTGCTGCACCGCTTCGGAGTCCGTCCCGAATATCCGCTCGACGATCAACGACGAAAAACGGCGCACCACTCGCCAATCCGCCGTCGTTCCTGCGGCGCGCTCGAGCAGCGTCAGCGACGCCCGCTCTTCGGGTTCGTCCCGCATGGCCGAGTAGTAGACCCGATCCCGTTTCCCGATGATCATGCGCGGAACTCCGTGATGGCCGGGGAGGACGTCTTCGACGCCGTCACGGCCGGCGTGGTCGTGACCTGCGCCGACTGCGCCAGCGGAGCCAACGACGCCTCATGCACGACGAACATGGTCAAACTGAACGACGCCCGGCCGGGCAGGTCGGAAGAGCGCTCGAACGCCGTGTTCACGAGATACCCGCGGCGGAACTGGTCCCGGTAGCTGATCTCGGCGACCCACGGCGTGGCGCGCCGCTCGGCGCCTCTCAGGTTGGCGGTGGCACGAAGCCATGTTTCCCAGGCGGGAATCCACCGAGACAACGCCGAGCCGAGCACGCCGTTGATGAGCAGCGTGCCGGCGTAGGTGTACAAGCGCGGCTGTCGTCCTTCCGATGACGCCTGCACCACCGGATCGGCGAACGTGTAGGAGACCGAGTAGCGCTCCTGATCCGATTCCTGGATGACGTCGACGATGAAGTCGTCCGACGCGAAGACGATCTTTCCGACCGGCGTCCTCGGTTGAAGATTCTTGGCCGCGGCGAGAGCGGAGCCGGCCCCTCCACGGGTCGTCACCCGCTCGCCGTTTCGCGGAGCCTCCCGAACCACGAGAAGAGCGTGCGCGCCTTCGTAGTCGAGCAGCCGACGCTGCGGCGACTCTACCGCGGCGGCTTGCGCCGTCGAACGCGTGATCAGACCTGACGTCACCTTCTCCGTCATCAGTTGCCCGATCTGCCGTTACCGGCGTGCCGCGACCGCTCGTCCCAATTCCTGATCCACATCGGCGACCCTTCGCTTCCGAGCTTCGGAGCCATAGAGGAGAGAATACCCTCATTGCGCTTCGCGAACACGATCGCCGCCAGCGAAAGCATGCGCTGCTCGCCGCCGTCGACGCCTCGTGCATCGTCGACGAGAGACGCGAGATCCTGCTCTCCACGCGCGGCCGAGATGCGCTTCAGCACGTCGGCGGAAGCTCCTCGTTGCTTGTAGAAGGTGCTCAACACGTCTTTGGCGTCGCCGAGGCCGAGACCGAAGAGACTCTTCGCCGTGACGCCTCCCGCGAAGCGCTCGCGGAAATCGCGCTGAACGGAGTTCTTCAGGCTGGACGCCTGCATCTTCACCATGCGCGCGACCTGCGCGTCGAAGTCCCCTCCGCGCACGCCGCGGGTGAACTCTTCTCCGGCGGAGCCCATCGCGGCGACCGTCGAGTCGCGCATGTCGCGCCACTCTTGCTGCTGCCCGGCGCCGCTTGCGAGCCCGAGAAGCGCGTTGCCGAAGCCTTCGAGATTGCGGCCGTCGGACTGCTTAAGCAAGGCCGACTCTTCCGTGGCGTCGACGAACTGCCAGTTGGTGATGTCGCCCTCGGTGCGAAGCTGCAGTTTGCCGTCCTTGACGCGGAAGTCGGAGCCGGCTCCGTTGCGTGCGAACGCTCGATTGATGTCCTCCGCGGAGTAGCCGGCCCGTATCAGCTTGGCGATCTGGGCCTGCGCTTCTCTCGTGCTCACGCGATTCATCGTGCCGGCGGCCGGAGCCCACTTTCCTCTGGCGCGTTGCTCGAGATCCGACATGTTGCTGCGAGCGCTCGCCACGAAACGCCCGACCTCGACCCCGGTCGCCTCGCCGAGCGTCCGGTCTCCGCGTCCCGACAGCAAACCGAGCAGCCGCGCCGGCGACATCGACAACGGATCGTCTCCGGCGCCGATCGCACCGCTGCGGATGAGATCGAGGACGTCTTTTCGCTCGATGCTCGGAGACACCTTCAGCAGCGACTCGTACAGCCCGGCGGCTTGCGCGCCGCCCTTCTTGCCGAGCTCCTGAGTGAAGAACGCCTCGCGCGCCCCGTACAACTCGAATCGACGCATCGCCTCCATGTTGTCGGAGATGCCCGTGCTCCGCTGATACTGCTGGATGGCCGCGGCGCGCTGCGCCGCCGGATCCATCAGACCGCCGGTCATGGATGCCCGCCAGGCGACCTCGGAGCGAGCCGCGCGGTACGCGGCGAAATCGCCGCCTGCCGCCATCCGCGCCTGCGTCTCGGGATCGTACTGCGCGGTCAGCGCGGCGAACGGATTGCGCAGCGTGGCGAACGCCTGATCACGAACAAAATCCATGTAGCCGCCGCCGGCTCCGAGCCGACGAAGAGCCCCCGGATCCATCTGATAGAGCGCCTGGATTCCGACCGAGCTGTTGCCGAACTGCAAGCCGGAAGCCGCCTGCCTGGCCGAGAACGCGAGACCGGCGGCCATATCGCTGCGGCCGCCGTACATGTTCATCGTGGTGGGATCGATGTCCCCTGCGGCGTTGTAGAGCGCCGCGGCGGCGTTGGTGCGCCGGCGTCCGTAACGCACCGCGGCGCCCGACC
>ERZ724505.1322-NODE-1322-length-13726-cov-4.304294_pt1 | contig 13726 bp, 14 predicted proteins | sample MGYA00376038_ERZ724505 | MGnify/ENA primary metagenome ERZ724505 (study PRJEB28724, sample SAMN07190884) | wastewater metagenome | isolation source: effluent of sewage treatment plant in Hong Hong | place: Hong Kong | collected 2016-03-17 ... | reverse complement strand
ACCAAAGCCAATCCAAGAAATCGCTAAAGTCGCAAATATAGCCGATTCCAGCCAGGCTGATTCACTTGCCAGTACATCTAAACTTCTAGCCACACTAAACGGTCGCTGGGGTCTGGTTAAGTGGCCAATGGTCAACCCTAAGAACATTCGCGACAAGATCTACGTCATCCTCAAAGAGAACGGCAAACAGATGCACTTCAATGAAATCTCTGCCGCTATCAAAGACAGTGACTTCAAGCGCAAAGATGTCACAACACAAGCCATTCACAACGAGCTCATTAAAGACAAGCGCTTCGTGTTAATTGGTCGCGGAATTTATGCCCTTAAAGAATGGGGCTACGAAAAGGGAACAGTCGCCGATGTTATTGCCGATGTTCTTCGTGAAGCGGGCGAACCTCTTCATCGTGATGAAATTGTCAAGCGTGTACTTAAGAGCCGTTTCGTCAAAGAAACCACCATCTTATTGAACCTACAGGGCAAACCCCAGTTCAAGCGAGTGGCCAAAGCCACCTACGCCCTAGCGGAGTAGAGAACTACTGGGATCGATGGCTCCTTTAATACCTCGTTTACGTGGCACATGTGAAATACCTGCCGCTCAAGAACTACCCGACATACCAGCAACAGAAACTGAACCCATAGCAGCACAACATGATGCCGAGTCTGCAAAATTTGACCTGACATGTGAGCTCAATTTCCCTCAAGGCGAGTATTACGAAGAGAATTTTTTTCATGTTCTTACTGAGGTAACTAAGCAGCGCAGGCCAGAATATTGGTCGTTGGCGAATATTTCAGGGCCGGATTCAAGATATCATGATGACATAGTTGCCAAGCTGGCAGATATGGTTGATCCGAGCACGCTGGTACCCCACATTAACTGGAATGGTAAGACCGAAGATGAAATCACTGCTCGACTCGACGTTTATGATGATGAGGGAATTAGCCGGATTATCGTTAGCCCACCCGAGACTGGCTTGTCTGATTACCAAACGCGACAGTTCGATAATGACCCTTTTAGCGCAATCCCGTTGCTAAGATTGGCTATAGAGCATGCGGCTAGTTTTAGCGTAGGGGTGGCTGTCTACACAGAAGGACACCCCCGGATAAAAAACTCACCGCCTGATGAGCTTAAGAGAATTGCTGGTGAGTTATATGTGGCCGACTTCGTTGTAACTAAGCCAGTTTTTCGTGCTGAACCAGCGGCCAATTTAGCCCGATTTATAGCCGATAATGGTGCTGACAAACCTATGCACGCCGGTATTATGCCTTTTAGGCATCCTAGACTAGCCGAGGAAATAGCTGATAGCTATAATGCCCGTTTTCACACCGAAAAGCTAGATCGTATGATCGAGGAATCGAAACGTATTATAGATGAGCAAACAGAGGGCTTAGACGAGGCGGTTCGAATAAATGAATCGCAGCGAGCGATTAGAGACACCTGTTTAGAGTTCACCGCAAGTTTGGGCGTAGATTTGATAACAAAGCTCGGTGCAGCGGGGCTCCATATATATACAGGCAACCACGCCAAGCTTACAGTTGATACGCTCGCCATTCTAGGACACTAAGTAATCTCTAAATTTAATTAGTACAAAATACGAACAGTAAATTTGATTTAGATATAAGGCAACGATGCAAAAACATATATAGCCCAGTCGGCAGAGAATTACATTAAAGAGCATGGTAAATTTTTTTTGAAATTTAAAAATCGCGGGGATAGCGGCAGTAGAGCACAGACCAACAGCCGGACAAAGCTACATAGATCTCATGTCGTACAATGTATATTTTGCGACTCGCATATATGTTTATAAGATGATTACGTGTACCCCTGCTGTAGGGGAGTTATTTTGAATATTGCTCATTAGTGCGTTGTTTAATGTTGCGCTGCACTACACAGCTACTATATGTCATCACTATGGCTAGTCTGCATTACTGTCTTGAAATGTAGCCTAGTGCCCGAATGTGATTTACAACACTATTTGACTTATCCACAGTTATGTCGTGAAATCCTTGCTTTTCCGCCATTTTGTTTCAAATTAATCTTCCCCTTTCCTTTCACGCAATTTCACGATAATTTGACATATGCCCTATCGTGTATGTTAATATAGTTTTTTTTAAAAGTTTGAAAAGCTTATATATACGAACAAATAGCGAACTAGCGGGGTAGAATAACAGGGCGTTTACTGATAGTAAGCTCGACCACTAACTCTGACATCTACGTATTGTGCTGGAGTCTGGTTTTGTTTTTTTAGATTATCTATCATTGCTAAATACGTCCCTGCCTGCTCTCGGGCGGTATCACTACTTTGCAGGTTGAACTTAATAACATAGGGCTGCCCAGTCAGCTGCACATCAAGCTCACTTGATGAAGCCGGTAACGTTAGGCCAGACGCAGTATATTGTTTAGCATTCAGCTCTTTGATTACCGTTTGTATAAACTGAACATCGTCAGATCGCAGAGCCTGTTTGCCAACCTGAAGTTTTAGTCCACTTTGGTCGTCTAGGATAGTTAGCTTATATTTTGCTAACTCATCAGTAGTATTAGCTCTCAGAAGTGCTTTACCGGTGTCCGCAACTACAAAAGCACCATTGCGAGCTTTAATCACTAGTACAGGTTCAGCTGGCTGCACGTAGATGATAGGCCGGTGTGAAAGCAGCGGGACAGTTAAACTGGCGCTGGATAACTCTGGGAAACGATTTATGAGCTTTTGGCTAACATCGCTGGTGTTAACCGTTACCTTGTTAAGATTCCAAACTGACGACTTGAGGGTTTGACTGGCATAGGTTTCGTAGACGCTGGAATCGTTTAAAAACGCATACTGTTTACTGTTACCTAGCGGCAGAACTTTTGGCTTGGACGACAAGCTGAGTATGTTAACAGCTGAAATGATTACCGCCAGTAAAAGGATTGCCAGACCGGTCTTTCTGAAGAGCTGTTTGGCTTTGCGAGAGGCTGCGCGCTCATCGCGCTCAGTTGTTCGGCCGGTATTTAACTCAATGTCGGACCTTCTTGAACCATACGAAAACTTCTTGCCAAACGATTTAGGCTGATCGTTTTGTGTTAAGCGGTGTCGGCCAGTTGATCTGGTTTTAGTGCGCCTCAGTCTCATTTTTTTGCTTGGTCAAGGATTAGTTGCGCGAGTTCGGACGTTGCTTTTGGCTTGGCAAAATTGCTCAATTCATGTCCCATCTCTTTCCGAAGTTGAGCGTTTTTTAGGAGAGCACTAACTTGTTTGGCTAGACGATGCGGGTCATCTGTTAATTGCTTTTCATCAATAACAAGCGCTGCTTTGCGGTCTGCGAGATATTTGGCATTCTTAAGCTGGTGACCTCCTGTCAAAAATGGACTTGGTATCACGATACATGCCTTCCCCTGCAATGCGAACTCGGCTAAGTTGGTAGCACCGGCCCGTGTAATAACAATATCGGCCGCGCCGCTGTATCGGTAAACGTCTTCAATATAATCCCTGACTAGAAGCCTAGTTTGAGCCGTGGCCGATAAAGTATCTGAATATTTCTTATTAACTTCGGTCTGATTGGCTCGGCCGGTTGCGTGAATGACTCTAAGATCACTAAATTCACTTAACAGATGTGGCACGGCATCGGCCACGGCATTATTGATGTTTTGTGAGCCTAGCCCGCCGCCAATAATAAACAGCACCTTGGCATCGGCTGGCAGTTTAAGTTCTTCACGATATTTACGTTTAAGCTCGCTATTTACAGGCTTGAATTCGGCCTGTAACGGGATGCCAGTCGTTACGGTTTTATTGCTTTGATATTTATAAATCTCTTCTGGCAAGGCAACGGCGTGCAATTTAGCCCACCTAGATATAATTCGGTTGGCCAGCCCGGGTAGCGCGTCTGAGTCATGAGTTATGTAAGGGATTCTTAGTTGAGCGGCGGCTAAACCAACCGGTACACCGACAAAACCGCCCTTCACAAAAATAATATTAGGTTGTATTTTTTTCAACAATCGCCTGCTCTGCACTAGCCCGATTAATACGTAAAAGAAATCTCGAATATTTTTAAATAAAGTGGCTATATCAAGTAACTGCTTCAACCCCTCGCCGTGGTATCGCCTAAACTTCCCCGCCCTGACCGTAAATACTTGGTCGATATTGGAATTGTTCGCCGGTATATCACCTAGCTTGTCACCGGTTTGACCGATGTAAATTAGCTTTGCGTTAGGCTGGCGACGCTTTAGCTCCTCGGCAATAGCTAGAATTGGCGTAATGTGTCCACCCGACCCGGCACCCGTCAGTACGATATTCAATAGCTTGCCCTCCTCAGCGTGTTTTGGTGCAAGTTCCGACCCGATGCAGATCTATTGCTATCTGAGACGATGCGTGGTGCGCTGGCAGATGTGTACTTTGAGGCTTGAAATGCCAAGCCAACAGCTGCGGCCGCGAAAACAACACTGGTACCTCCGTAGCTGATAAACGGCAGCGTAATTCCCTTGAGCGGTAACAGTCCGATCATGGCACCAATATTGATTAGACTCTGCACACTCAACCACGCCAAGACACCGACCACCAGTAAACGACTAAAGTCATCAGGCAGCCTTTCGGCGATATTTTTGAGCCTAGCAAAAAACGCGATAAACACAGCCAGCAAAACTGCGCTGCCAATAAAGCCAAACTTCTCGGCGTAAATAGCAAAGATAGAGTCGTTGGCAGCTTCTGGAAGATAGCCGTATGCTTGTACACTGCTGCCGAGACCTAAACCAATCATGCCTCCTGAACCAACCGCAATCAATGCTTGGCATGCTTGGTAGCCACTAGTCTGACAATGGGCTTGAGGATGCAAAAAACTATCTAATCGTTCGCGCCTATATGGAGTTGCGGATACTGCTAAAACCAGCAGAACTCCAACTGCGGCCGCGATCATAATTATCCTGCCCATCGGTAGCCCAGCGACAAACGCCATAACACCCAACATTGCAATGATCACTCCCGTAGACCCGAGGTCGCTCTGGACCACTGTCACGACGACAGCAACCCCAGCCAAGGCATAAAGTATTGGCTTAAGTGTCTGTTGAGTGCTGGTGATTGTGTCCTCGCTAATGCGCTTAGCTAAAAAGGCAGCCAACCATATCATTACGGCGAATTTAACTAGTTCGACTGACTGAAACGAAAAGGTGCCAAGACGCACCCAGCGATGGGCTGGATACAGAGGATTTATCGGTAATATGAGTGCCAAAACAGTCGCAATTACTGCAATAATCAGTAACGGCTTGTAGGCTTGCCTCCACCAACTGAGTGGCACCTGTGATGTAATTGCAAACGCTACTATACCAAGCCCTATCGCTAACAATTGTTTGGCAATATAGTGACCACTGCTAATATGATTCGCCGAGCTTAAGGCTGGGCTAATGGCATAAACAACGATTAAACCAATTGATAATAAGGCCGCGCACCAGATCAAAAGCCAGTAATCAGGCCGATGCTTGCGCCCCAGCTGCAGCGCAGCACTTCTAGGCTCGGGTCGCCGCCGAGTTTGCAGATTGCGCGGCCGCATGGTTTACCCCTGCCGCCCCATCAAAAAGACTATTAGTCCTAAAACGCTGGCAACTTGACCTAATATCCAAAAACGCATAGTGACCTTAGTCTCTGGCCAGCCGATTGCTTCGAAATGGTGATGTATAGGCGACGACTGAAATACCTTTTTGCCGTTACGCAACTTGCGCGAGGTGCGATTAATTATGACAGAGCCAGTTTCAACCACATATACAGCACCGATAATTGGCAGCACGTAGACGGTATTGGTCTGCAGAGCGATGATCCCTAGCGCTGTACCTAATGAAAACGCCCCGACATCGCCCATAAAGAATCTGGCAGGATAAATATTAAACCAAGTGTAGCTCAGTAAAGCTCCCACCACAGTCAGACAAAAGCCAGCGAGAGCGAACTTATGTTCGACGACACAAATTATCGCGTAAGCCATAAACGAAGAAGTTAACAGCCCGCCCGCCAAACCATCTAAGCCATCGCTAAAATTAACTGAAATAGCTGTGGCGATTACTACCAGCCAAAACAGCGCGATGATCATAATTCCGATCGCCCAGTCGCCAATACCAGGGATATATATCGAATCAACTCCAAGTTTGGCGTAAAACCACCAGCCGCCTAATAAAACCAACAAACTATAAAGACCAAACTTTGCCTTGGCGCTCATGCCGGCAATCCCGCCGCCACTACTTTTTATGTTCATCACGTCGTCAATGAGGCCGATACCGGCGGCTCCAATCAGTCCTGCTAGAGGTAACCAAGTTTCACCTCGGCTTAGATTTCCTATCAGCGTAACTATCGATATGGCGATAACAAATATAAGCCCAGCCATAGTGGGAATGTTGCGCTTGTGTTTCTCGGCGTGAAGTTTGGCATAAACGGTGGCCTTGCCGCCAGACCAGGCATCGGTGCGTTGACGCTTCCACCACTGTTGTTTGTAGGCGATAGTTGTATAAAGAGGCGTAATTGCCATACTTAGAGCGAATCCGAAAAAACCTAGCGTTAAGATGCGGATCAAGTTATCGGTTGTGATGGCAATGTACAGTGTTTCCATAGGTGTGATTTTTTATTAATTATAGCATTATTACTGTTTTTTAGGTGTTACATAAGAATTATTTATCAGTGTGTGTGCCAGATTGCCGAATATTGGTTGAGCCGCGGCAGTGCCGGCATATCCACCAATAGTTGGTTTATTAACAAACACCACGATAACGTACTGCGGCTTATCGCCCCCTACAAAACCTGTATAGGTTCCGTTGAATTGGTTGTCGTAATAGCCACCGCCCGGCTTTGCAATCTGGGCAGTGCCTGTCTTGCCTCCAACAATATATTTACTTAGATCAAAATTTGGCGAAAAAGTGTGGTGCTCGACCACGTATTGCATCAGAGGAATCATTGCTTGGCTGGTCTTAGCACTGACTACTCCTTTTTTTACGGCAACTGGACCAACTTTAGCTGATTTGCCTGCCGAATCAGTCATACTATCAATAAGCCGTGGCTGATAATAAGTGCCGCCGTTAACAACAGCCGATAGAGCCGCTGCCATCTGCACCGGCGTGGCAGTCATGGCTTGCCCAAAAGCGGTGTTAGCATAGGTCAAATTAATGCCAGCGCCGTTTTCTTGGGGCTTAGGCACATAACCTGTGGCCTCGTAGCCCTGTTCTATACCGGTTTCGCGGGCAAACAAGTATCGATTCACCAAATAGTCATACCAGGCTTCTCGCGCCTTAAGATTAATTTCTCCACCACCCATTTGCATCAGCTCCCAAGTAGCGCCGGTATTGAGTGACAAGTTCAATAAATCCTTAATACTGCGTGTACCTGCCCCGCCATCTTCTTCAATGTTGGTTATTTTGAAATCGTTCACTTTCCAAGAGGCGGGATCGTAATAAGTTGTGTTTTCGTTTATTACTCCTTGGTCGATAGCTGCTGCCGTAGTTAGAGCCTTCATGGTTGAGCCAACCTCAATCGGGTGCGAAACGGCCGAGTTTTGAAATACAGAAGCGTCTTCGACCTTATAATACTGACTCGGATCATACGTCGGCACATTGGCCATGGCTTCTATCGCACCGGTGTTAGGATCCATAATCAAAGCGCTGCCACCAACTGCCTTAGAGTTCTTTACTCCTTCAGCCAGTATATTTTCCAGCTGCTGCTGTAAAGCCAAATCAATCGTTAGCCTAACATTGTTGCCGTTTTTTGGTGCAATCTGGATATTATCCTTGCTGGCAGCTAGCGGGACACCACTGGCATCGGTAATGGCTTTAAGTTGTCCAGGCGTACCTGTTAACTGCTTGTTGAGAAACTGTTCGATGCCATATTTACCCTTGCCTTCATCATTAACAAATCCCAATACTTGTGAAGCCAAATTACCTTGAGGATATGTCCGGTAATCTTGGGCAATCGTGCCCACACCCGGCAATTTAAGCTTGACTATTTGTTTAGACTGCTCTGGGCTTAGCTTCTTAGCCAACACGACATAGCGTGTCTTTTGAGTTTTCATAAGCTCAGCGTATTTTTGTGAATCACCACCCGTTATAGTCGCCAATTTAGATGCTGCCTCATCAGTCTTTTTAACTGCCGTCGGATCAGCAAATAAAACATAGAGCTTCTGATTCAGCACTATCGGCAGCTCGCTACCGTTATCATAGGCATATATCACACCTCGCGTGGCTGGGATTTCATATTGCTTGAGCTGATCACTCAACGCCGCCGCCCGATAATAGCCATAGTGAATAATCTGGAGGTAAAACATCCTTAGGCCGAAGATGGCCAGCACAATTAATAAAATTCCGTACCAAATACGGATCCTCTTAACAGACTGAGTTACACTGTTTTTGTTTTGTGGAGTCATCTACTTCTATTGTACAGTGGCGCTGGGCGCAACGGGTACCATCGACTTGGCAACTTCGCTGTTTTGGACGCGGTTAAGCGATTGCAAACGTGCCGAAGCAACTTCTAGATCGTCATGCTCGCTTTTGAGCTGCGATTGCTTCTGTTGCATACTATCGATTTGATAGCCAAAGGCATTAGTCTTAGTAACCTGTGTCAGATAGAGCAAGCCAAGCAAGCATGCCAGTACGATTAACGTAATGGTGTTGCTGACCGGTCCTAGTGTTCGTGCCTTAGCCTGAAACGACACTGAGTTTTGATTTCGTCCGCTAAATCGAGTGCGATTCATGGACAGTGAGCTTGAATATGTCATTTATCTCTTTTTTGTTTTTATTTTTAGTGAGGGTTTCTTGAGTCCCAGCCCCCTTTGACAAAGGCTGGGATCACTTTGCCTTAGACCACTTTGACGTGGATCTTGTAGGCGCGGGAGCTAGATTTTACCTGAATAGGCATGTTAGTTCCCTTTCTTTTTTATTTTCGCTGCGGCTCGCAGTTTAGCACTGCGGGCACGCGGATTAAAAACTAATTCTGAGGGCTGCGCTTCGACAGGACGCTTGGTTAGCAGCTGTAGCTCGGCGTCGTAGCCATTACCGGCGACTTCCTGAAACGCCTGCTTAACCAGCCTGTCTTCCAAACTGTGAAAGCTAATAACCGCGATGCGACCACCAGGCTTCAGTAGTTCGAAACAAACCGGCAGGGCTTGCTCGAGCTGGCCCAGCTCGTCATTGACAGCTATACGCAGAGCTTGAAACGTACGCGTTGCCGGATGTACCCGACTGCGTCCCGGCCAAGCCTGCTTAGCGATGTCCGCCAGCTCCGAAGTGCTGATGATCGGCCTTGCCCGCACAATCGCCTTCGCGATTTGCGCAGCCTTAGGCTCTTCGCCATATCGCCGGAGTATATCAGCCAGATCTGCCTCTTTATAGTTATTAACTATATAGGCGGCTGTTAGCGTCTGGGACTGATCCATCCGCATGTCCAACGGACCGTTTTGCGAAATGGAGAATCCGCGGCTTCCCTCGTTAAGGTGCGGTGACGACACACCTAGATCGGCCAAAATAAGATCAAATTGCCGCCCTTCAGCGTGCAATTCCCGACAAGCAGTTAAAAAATCCTGCTGCCGGACTTCAGCTTGCCCATCATACTTTTGTGTCAGTACTTTTACCGCGTTTGGATCGCGATCGACGAGTGTGCTAGTTGTGAGGCTTCCAGTTCGTTCTAGAATTACCGATGAATGCCCGCCGTACCCTGCCGTCAGATCGAGATATGACTCTCCTTCTTTAGGATCAAGATATTGCAAGACTTCGTCTAGTAAAACCGGAACGTGCTGTTTATTTTGGTTTTTGTTTTGGTGCATCTTTGCTTACGTTTTTGTGTTGCAAGGTCACCTAATCGACAGTCAACTTTTTGTTTTTTTTGAATGTTTTTGTTTTTGTGGTGAATCAACAAATTGTATAAATACTATTCGTCAATTCAAGTTTGAGAGACTTATGTGTGAGGTGGAGTTTTGGGAGGTGTTTTAAAAAATGTACTAGCTTTTTTTAAGTGGTCCGCTATCAAATTCCACTTGTTGACTGTCGATTAGCTAACCTCGAGGGTTTTATTTTTGTTTAGCTAATATTTGTTAAAGAACTGTTCGTGGGAGTTAGGCTGGAGGAGCCATCACGCGCCAGTAGTTGCCGACACCTACAGCGACAACATCACGGGTTATTCCTGCATAATCAAGCAAATGTTGCTCAATCGTGATGCGTCCCTGCTTACCGTCGGGCGCTTGCTCGATCTTGCCCATCCTAAATTGGATGTTGAGATCGGCAATCTTTTCGTCAAGGATATCGCCAGCCAATCTTGGCTCGACCATGTTTTCCCAAACATCTTTTGGGTAAAGATGAAGGTATTGGCCAAAGCCTCTGGTTACGACTGCCCCGCTCGCAAACTTATCACGAAGTTCAGGTGGTATGGTTAACCTCCTCTTATCGTCTAGCTTACGTTCGAAGTAGTCTACCGTGGACATTGATATCCTTTAAGCTACTAGTGGTTTTTTTGTTTTTCGATTTGGAACGCTAATTTTGCCGATCCATTTCTACCCACTCCCAAGAGTGTACTACCCACTATAACCCCCTGCAATAGAAATAGCACTAAAAAAGTGGTGTTTATGACACCACTTATCCACAGTTTTTTCAGAGGTACTGGCCACTACGCTGCATGTAGTGTCCACAGCTTATACGCTTACGCTATTAGCCACCTACGGGAAATGTTGGCAAATCGTGTGAAGGCGCCTCAGGTGGCAGAGGTAAACTACCTGACTCGACGGGAGCTATCTGATTTGGTTTGCCTGATTGAAAAGGAGATTCAGATGTAGGTTCTGGGCTAACTTGAACAGGTGTAGCACCTGTATCAGCAGTTGCAGGCGGTACTTCTTGGGCTGGAGCCTCGCCACGAGCTATAGCTGCTGTTCCCTCTGATATATACCTACCGTCATCACCACCGATTGTTTCGATAACTGCGCCGTCTTTCTCGGCGTCACGGTCGGCGCTTACTCGCTCTACAGCAGCGTTATGCGCCTTGTTAGCTTCGACATTCCCTGCTTGCTCAGCATATTTACCTGTTGGAGCAGCCACTTGCCCTTTTTCAGGTTCATCGCTACCGCCGGTAGCTGCTGCACCTTCAGCATGACGAGTTGCAACTACGGCTGCACCGGCCATCCCGACGGCAATCGTGCCAGCTGCTGCAAGGGCAGCGAGCGCTTTGTTGCCTTCAACTTTTATATCAGCAAGCGACATGCCTTTTGCCTTTGATTCGCCAGCATCATTTTTACCAATAGCCATACGTCGAGCCTTTAACAGCGTTGCTGCAGGCCTTGAACTAGCTTGAACCGTTGGGCTTTGGTCTTTATCGATTGTTGGTGTGATTGTTGTGTCGGGGCTTTTCATGGTTATTATCCTATCATATTATTTTAAAATGGTCAAGCTTAAAATTTGCCGGTCCGGCCGGGAGTTCGCTGAGCTACACTGTAGCTGACGTAGTGCGGGCCGGTTTCTTCCCTTTCGCGGCGCATCGAATTGCCAGGCATCTCGTTTTCAGCAATTTGGCCGGGTGCTGAATAGGCTGGCTGCGGTACAAGCACCGCTCGCTTATCGTTGTGCTCAGGCACTTCGACCATTAACGTAGTAGCGGCTGCCGTCATCAGAAGCAAGCCAGCGTTAGCGGCGAGACTCTGGATCTGATTGGCTGTACTTTTATTTTTTGTTTTATTTGCCATAAACATACTCTAGCAAACATTAGCGTTTTTGTCAAGGTTCTGTTTGTGGAGGTATTATTTGCTGGCGGGTTCAACAGGGATTTCAACCGGCACACCTGTTTCCATTTTGAAGAATTTGATCCCCTGCTCACCAAGCACTCTTTCAAAGATATCGTAAAACATAAGGCGCGACTCATCTTTCATGTGCCAGTCATGTATAGGAATCACATATTTAGGTTTAAGTTTGAGCGCGAGGTTGATCGCTTTAATAGTGCTACCCCATGGACCACTAATTGGTAGTGCCAGCACCGCTTTTGTATCTTTGAAATTGTGGCAATCGCCAGGGTCCGTGAATACATCAAGAAAGTGGATCCCATTTTCTTCGGGCTGCGGAAATATTGGTTCAACTGATTCATGTGGTGCTTTAAAAAACTTAACATATTCCTCAGGGGCCTGATCGCTTGAAGTGATTCCAGCCTGCCCCAGTGCAACCCTGACCTCTGACGTACCGGTAATTTTAGCCTGAGGAAACTTTAGGGTGAGCTGCTTGATTAAGGCCGCGTCCATGTGATCTGGGTGAGCGTGAGTGATTAGAATGTCATCGAGTCGCTCGATTCGTGTGATATCAACCGCATTGACGCTGAATGCTCCCGGGTCAAAGATCGCAACTCGCTGAGCCGTTTCAACTAGTACGCAGGAGTGGACAAATTTCGTTACTCTCATTTAGCGATACTCCGGATTGGCGAAGTCAAATCTGGCGCCAGCATCCCACTCGGATCGCTGATTACCCTCGGCCGGAATCCCGCCATTGTCTTTTAGTAGTTTGGCGAGATGCATTAGATTCCAAGTCATGAAAGTAGTATTACGATTAGTAAAGTCATTGTCAAAACCGGTCGGCTTGCCGTCTGGGCCAGGATCGCCATAACTCGCGCCGGGGCCAGCCTCGCCGATCCAGCCAGCATCTGCCTGAGGAGGAATACTGTAGCCAAGGTGTTGCAAACTATATAAGACATTCATGGCGCAGTGCTTGATACCGTCTTCGTTACCAGTGATCAGGCAGCCACCGACCTTCCCATAAAATGCATATTGGCCTTGCTTGTTGAGAATGCTTGAGCAGGCATAGAGTCGCTCTATGACTTTTTTGGTTTCGCTGCTATTGTCGCCCAACCAGATCGGACCGGCTAACACCAGAATGTCGGCCTCCATGACCCGTTTAAAAATCTCGGGCCACTCATCAGTCTTATAGCCATGCTCACGCATATCAGGCCAAACCCCGACAGCGATATCATGATCGATCGCTCGGATTACCTCTGTCTTGACGCCATGCTTCTGCATGATGGCTGTACTGATGTTAATTAATTTTTCAGTATGGCTCGGCTCGGGTGATTTCGCTAGCGTTCCGTTAAAAAATACTGCCTTTAAACCAGCGAATTTTTTATCTGGCATTGTTTCTCCTTTGGATTTAGTTAGCTGGGATTATTAACAATATTCAAAATATTACCATCAGGATCAGTAAACCAGGCAGCTCTCATCTCACCCATTACATGTACATCGCCTTCGAGGGTTGCGCCGGGCAGATCGTAGTGCTCAAAGCTAACGCCTTTCGATTTTAACGCCCCAACTACTCCGTCCACATCTTCAACATTCCAAGCCGCTGCTGTTGCCTTGTTGGTGCCAGCGAATTGTGGCGAAGGATATACAAAAATCCCGGTGTTACCGGATTTATAATACGTACCCCCAGGCGACTCCATGCCGACGGACAAGCCAAGTGTGTCTCCATAATACTTTGCTGCCGCCTCCATGTCTTTTACAGCCACAACTGCCATAACGTCTTGATCGCTTAACATAGCGCCCTCCTAAAATTATAATAATAAGACTTTGAGATCTTGGTGTTAGCTATATTATACGCCCAGCCCGCAAATTATGAGACGGCTTTTTGAACTGATGGCATCACCGATCGGCGGTAAAGTATCGTGGTAGTCAATGCGATGTCAGCCAGCAGCACATAGATTAGGTAACTGGTGTTAAGTTGAGAAAAATTATCTAGCGAAAAAAAGCAAAAAACCGGAGCGAGAGCTCCGATTGCAAATGTCTG
>ERZ724505.1317-NODE-1317-length-13768-cov-5.442281_pt1 | contig 13768 bp, 9 predicted proteins | sample MGYA00376038_ERZ724505 | MGnify/ENA primary metagenome ERZ724505 (study PRJEB28724, sample SAMN07190884) | wastewater metagenome | isolation source: effluent of sewage treatment plant in Hong Hong | place: Hong Kong | collected 2016-03-17 ... | reverse complement strand
CAGCGGCGGACCGTCACCCGAGATCTTCAGGTGAATCTTTTCGCCGTCGGCGGCGCCTACATGGGCATCTCCGGCAGCGCCGCGCACGATCTGGTGTTGCAGGCGGCGCTGAAGAAATACAAGAAGGCCGATTTCAGCAGCCGCGCGGATGTGTTCAATACTTTCCGCGCCCTGCATCCGATCCTCAAGGAACAGTTCTTCCTCAAGCCGGACGAAGAGGAGGACGACCCTTACGAATCGAGCCAGCTGACCGCGCTGATTGCCGCGCCGAGCGGTATTTACGGCGTGTATTCGATGCGCGAGGTGTATGCGTTCGAGAAATTCTGGGCCATCGGCTCCGGCCGCGATTACGCCATCGGCGCCATGTACAGCGCCTGGGATCGCTGCGACAGCGCGGAAGAAATCGCCCGCATCGGTGTCGAAGCGGGCTGTCAGTTCGATATCAATTCATCGTTGCCAATGACCGTCTACACCCTGCCACTGGTCGGCGAACAAGGAGAATGAACATGGCCGATTCCCTGATGCGTTTCCTGTTCGATCAGGCTCCGGTGCGCGGCGAGGTCGTCAGCCTCGACCGGACCTGGCAGGAAGTACTGCAGCGCCACGACTATCCCCCCTTGCTGCAAGCGCTGCTGGGCGAGCTGATGGCCGCCGCCGCACTGCTGTCGGCAACACTCAAGTTCGATGGCGCGCTGATCATGCAACTGCAGGGCAGCGGTGCGCTGCAGTTGCTGGTGGTCGAATGCAATGCCGATCTCGGCATGCGCGCCACCGCCAAATGGCAGGGCGAAATCCGCCCGCAGCCGCTGCGCGATTTGCTCGGCAAGGGCCGTTTCATCATCACCCTCGACCCGCAGAACGGCCAGACGCCTTACCAGGGCATCGTCGGTCTTGAAGGCGATTCGGTCGCGGCGATTCTGGAAAACTACATGCTGCGTTCCGAGCAGCTGGAAACCCGTTTCTGGCTTGCCGCCAACCGGCAGCGCGCGACTGGACTGCTGTTGCAGAAACTGCCAGAAGGCCACGGCGACCCGGATGCCTGGGAACGCGCGCAGATGCTGGCCGGTACGCTGACGCCGCCAGAGCAGCTGGAAATCGGCCCGGACGAGCTGTTGCACCGGCTGTTCCACCAGGAAGACCTGCGCCTGCTGGGCGAAACCGCCACCTGTTTCCGCTGCTCCTGCTCGCGCGAGCGCGTGGCGAACATGCTGAAAATGCTCGGCGAGCAGGAAGTCAACGACACGCTGCAGGAGCAGGGCAGGGTCGAGGTCAAATGCGAATTCTGCAACGAGACCTACCACTTCGATCAGGTAGACGCGGCACAGTTGTTCGCCGGCAGCGGCAATCTGAGCGAGCCGGGTGCGACGCGGCATTGATCGCTGCAGGATTGTGCTCGTAACAAAGGCCACCCGAGGGTGGCCTTTATCGTTTGTCGCTGTGCTGCAGATTATTTCGGCAGGCTATCCAGCCAGAATTCCAGCCCCTGTGCATTCAACTCGATATCCAGTTCCAGTGCCGCCAGGATCAGTTCGCGCGGCTGTTTATTGCCCAGCGTTTGCAGCCGCTGCAGCAGGTAGTGGGTCAGTTCGTCGCGCAACAGCCGGTGGCGGGCGTGGCCGGCGTCTTGCACCCGTTGCGCCAATGCTACGAAGGCATCCAGACATTCGTGCAGGTCGGCGGCCAGTTTCGGGATGTCGGTGATGCGGCCGTAGTGGGTCAGATACACGCATTCCGGTTGCAGCGCGACGATGCGTTCGATCGAGGCGTGCGCGGCTTCCGGGTCGAATTGCGGCGGTGTGGTCGAGGGGAATACGAACGGCTCGCCGTTGACGTGCACCGCGCGGTACGACAGGCCGAAAGTGTCGCCGCTGAATACGCCGCGGCTCTTGCGGTCGTAAACGCAGACGTGATGCTTGGCGTGGCCGGGCGTGTCGAGAAAGCTCAGCTCGCGGCCGTTGAGCTCGACCGATTCGCCATCCTGTACCGCGCGCACCCGGTCGGCAGCGACCGGAATCAGCTGACCATAGCTGCGCGCCATTTCCACTTCGCCATATACCGAGCTGGCGCTGGCATACAGGATGCGTGGATCGACCATGTGCCGCGCGCCGCGCGGATGCAGCAGCAGTGTGGCATTTGGCAGTTTCTGCATCAGCTGGCCGGCACCGCCGGCGTGATCCAGGTGCACATGCGTCAGGATCAGGTACTGCACCTGCTGCGGGGCTATGCCCTTGTTCTGCAATGCCAACATGAGCAGCGGTACCGAATAGTTGGTGCCGCAGTCGATCAGCGCCGCGCGGTCGCCCTCGACGATCAGGTGCGACGAAGCAAAATGCGCAGTCTTGTATTCGACATCGATCGTGCTGATCCCGTAAGCGTGATCGATGATTGCCCCGTTGTTTATCTGCATTTCCGCATTCTTGTGTGGCCGCCGGCAGGGGCGGGTGAGCGTTGAAAAACAAACCGTCAATTGTGCATTGCAGCGATGGATTTGGCTACGAATTTATCGGTAGTTTTCCGTTACAAAATGGCATGACATTGGCAATTCGCTGAATTTTATGCAAAAAAACGCCGGTCAGTTAGTCAATCAAACGATTGTTTGAATTTTTCTTGCGCTTTCTGCGGAATGGCGGTAAGTTAGATTTCAGAAACATAAGCGATATATTGCACTGCAATATATGGCAGTGACCGGGATCGGTTCTGTTTTGTAAAACCAGTGATTCAGCCGCCTCGCGCCGCACCAGCAAGAGGCCACCTGAGCATTGCAATCCACGTGTGTTAGGAGACTTTGTCGATGGCTACATATAAAGCGCCGCTGCGCGACATGCAGTTTGTACTGAATGAAGTGCTGGATGTGGAAAAAACCCTGGCAACCCTGCCGGGCTACGAAGAAGTAACTCAAGACGTAATGGCTCAGTATCTGGAAGCCGGCGCTCAGTTTGCCGAAAACGAACTGGCTCCGCTGAACCGTGCCGCCGACGAAGAAGGCTGTACCTTCAACAACGGCGAAGTGACCACGCCGAAAGGTTTCAAGGAAGCTTACAACCAGTTCTGCGAACTGGGCTTTACCGCATTCGACTGCGATCCGGCTTATGGCGGTTCGGGTCTGCCGCAAGTACTGGGTTTCTCGATCATGGAAATGCAGACTTCGGCCAACGTTGCCTGGTCGATGTACCCTGGCCTGTCGCATGGCGCCTACAGCGCGATCCATGCCCATGGCGAACAGTGGATGAAAGACCTGTACCTGCCGAAGATCGTTAACGGCACCTGGTCGGGCACCATGTGTCTGACCGAACCGCATTGCGGTACCGATCTGGGCCTGCTGAAATCCAAGGCAGAACCGAACGGCGATGGTTCTTATGCTATCACCGGCACCAAAATCTTCATTTCGGCCGGTGAACACGATCTGACCGAAAACATCTGCCACCTGGTGCTGGCGCGTCTGCCGGACAGCCCGAAAGACATCAAAGGCATTTCGCTGTTCATCGTGCCGAAATTCCTGCCGGATGCCGATGGCAAGCCGGGCGCACGCAATCCGGTAAGCTGCGGCTCGCTGGAACACAAGATGGGCATCAAGGCCAACGCCACTGCCGTGATCAACCTGGACGGCGCCAAAGGCTGGCTGGTGGGTGAAGTGAACAAGGGCATGGCCTGTATGTTCACCATGATGAACGCTGCGCGTCTGGGCTGTGGCATGCAAGGTCTGGGCATCGGCGAAGCCGCATTCCAGAACGCCGTGATCTACGCTCGTGACCGCGTACAGATGCGCGCCCTGTCCGGCGCCAAGCGTCCGGAACTGGCTGCCGATCCGATCATCGTCCATCCGGACGTGCGCCGCATGCTGCTGACCGGCAAGGCCTACAGCGAAGCAGGTCGTGCTTTCGCTACCTGGCTGGCACTGCAACTGGATATCGAAAAGAAATCCACCGACGAACTGGCCCGCCAGGAAGCCGGCGAAATGGTTGCACTGCTGACGCCGATCGCCAAAGCGTTCATGACCGACAACGGTTCGATCATTGCCAACCTGTCGCAACAGGTTTACGGCGGCCACGGCTTCATCCGCGAGTGGGGCATGGAACAGTATGTCCGTGACGTACGTATTTCGCAGATCTACGAAGGCACCAACGGCATTCAGGCACTGGATCTGATCGGCCGTAAGGTTCTGCTGGATCAAGGCCAGAAACTGCGCAAGTTCACCAAGCAGATCCACAAGTTCTGCGAAGCGAACAAAGACGACGCGGCAATGAAGGAATTCGTTGAGCCGATCGCCACGCTGATGAAAGAACTGGGCGACATCACCATGCAGATCGGCATGCAGTCGATGATGAACAAGGACGAAGCCGGCTCGGCTGCGGTTGATTTCCTGCGCCTGCTGGGCCACCTGGTGTTCGGTTACTTCTGGGCACAAATGGTCAAGGTATCGCTGGCCAAGGTCAACGGCGACGACGCCAAGTTCTACAAGTCGAAGATTGCTACTGCACGCTTCTACTTCGCGCGTCTGTTCACCGAAACCGCAACCCTGAAGCTGAACCTGAAGTCGGGTGCCAAAGCGGTGATGGAAATCGAAGAAGACGCATTCGTGTTCTGATTCGACTGACTGCCGCACAGTCAAAAACGCCCACGGCTTGCCGTGGGCGTTTTGTTTGCTGCAACCCGTTACCAGAGTTCGATGCTGCCATCCCCGACTTCGAGATTGGTGCTGGCATTGCCTGGCAGATTTGCCGTAGAGCCTCCCAGAAATACGCCCAGCGCTTTGTCCTCGTGCTGGATATGCTCAAGCAGCCATTTACGCACAAATCTTGCCAGCTCCAGCGCAATATCCTGCCCTTGTTGCAGCCGGGTGCCGAATTCTTCGACATCGCGCAGAAGCTGGGTGTGCTGGCGCAAATGTTCCGTGCTTTGCGGATAGCCGCGCTCGGCCATCAGCGTGGCCTCGTGCTTGAAGTGGTATGAGGTGTAATCGACCAGGTCTTTATACACGCCCGCCACGATTTTCTGGTTGTCGATGTTCTTCTGGTGCGAAAGCCCGGCCAGACGGTTGCCAATGGCAAACAGGAGCTTGTGTTGTTCGTCGATCGATTCGACGCCAACCGACAATTGATCGGTCCAGACCGTCAATCCCAATTCGACCGGTAGTTCCGAGGCCGGTGCCGAGCCGTAACGTCGTGCAACATCCGACAGTGCGCTCGAATACTTGTCGGCTCTTCCCGCAATTTGCAAGGTTTCGTCGATCATGCTGACAGCGGCGCTGGAGATCAGCTGGGCCTGTTTGAGAATGCTGACCACCTGCTCGACATTCAGCACCTGAGTCTGGACCAGGGTCGATAACTGCTCCATTTTGGTTACGGTGACATGCGACGAATCGCAGAACTGGCGCAGCAGAGCCTGGGTGTTGTCCGTGGTGTCGATGCTTTGCCGTACCAGCGGGACGGTCGTTTCCATGCTTTTCACCGCTTGGGCGATTTCGACCTGGATCTGTTCCACCAGCGCATCGATCGAGCCGGTCGATTGCGCTGTCCGTGTCGCCAGCGAGCGCACTTCGTCGGCAACGACCGCAAACCCCCTGCCTGCCTCGCCGGCGCGGGCGGCCTCGATAGCCGCATTCAGGGCCAGCAAGTTGGTCTGGTCGGCAATATCCTTGATCGACTGGACGATTCCGCCAATTTCCTGCGCCCGGATTACCAGTGTGTGTATTGTGCGCGCCGAGTTTTCCAGCGTGGTCGAGATGGATTGAATGCTGTTGCTGGTTGCCGCGATGCTCTCCTGACCCTGCGCCGTCTGGTTGGCAATGATGTGCGCGTACTTGCCGGTTTCACTGGCAATATCGGCGATGCTTTGCATGTCCTGCTGCAAATTCTGGGCTGACTGCAGTACTTCATCGTCTGCGGTAACCTGCATTGACAAACGCGCACTCATATTGGCGGCATCGCCGACCAGCGCGGTCATTTCCTTCGACAGCATCGACGAGTTGTAGATATTGGCGCTGATGATCTGCTCCAGCCCCTGGCGCATGTTTTCCAGCGAGCGCATGATGCTTTCGCCGGCATCGATGGCCAGGGGAATGCGCGTTTTCAAGTCGCCGGACGCGATCCGCCGTGCCGCAGCCGATGCTTCTTCCACATCGCCTCCCAGCTGGCCGATTACCCAGCGTCGCAGCATGAAAGCGCTGAAAATCACCAGAGCCGCGGCCAGACCGATACAGGGCAGCAGCGTGCGGGCGGCAACCCAGAATTCCGCCTCGACATCGTCGGTATACACGCCGGTTCCCAATACCCATCCCCACGGCCGATAGCTTTTGACATAGGACAGCTTGGGGTAATCGTCGCTGGAAACGCCATTTCCGCGTGGCTTGGGCCAGTAATATTCGACAAAACCCTGACCTGCCTGGCTGACCGTCTGGTTCATCGCAATAAACAGGTTGCGGTTTGCAAATGTTTCGGTCTGCCCGGTCGCCGGGTTTTGGGTATGGAAAGCCTTGTTGAATCTGCTGTCGCCGAGCGGCGTATTGTCGAGCGATGGCATGGTCGGATGCATGATCATGCGCGGCCACGGAGATTCCATATTGTGTATCCAGACATAATTGCCACCGAGATAACGCATGCCTTTCAGCATCTGCATGGCATTGCTCTGGGCCTCGGCCCGGCTGATGCTGCCGGCCAGCTCTTGCTGGTGAAAGCGATCGACGATGCTGCTTGCGGATTCGACCACTGCCATCATCTGCGTTTTTCTGGCGCCGATAAGGCTGTCATGCAGAAAGTACAAGGCCACCGACGACAGTAATGCCAGACCGGCGAGTGTGGCAGAAAAAACCAGCAATAATCGTCCGCTAATGGTGTTCAACTTCAAGGTAATCGATCCCGATAATTGGCAGCCCTCAAACAGCCAGCAGCCGGTAATGGCAAATAACCGGGACTTGATGATGGGACTTGCTGCGTGGTTTTTCCGAGTCGCCTGTCCAACGCTTTGCCTTGCCGGGGCGGCTCTTGCAACAGACGTTGAACGGCTTCTTGCCTTGGCGCGCATCTATGCCAGGCACGCCATATGGTTTTAATCGTAGGTTCTTTTCAAACAGATACAACAAGGCGTGCAAGAGATTGCCCGGCCGGGATGGCTGCCGGGGCCCCGGAGTGGCGGGGTTTGTCGCGGTAAAACGCCCGTGGTTGGCCGCGGGCGTGTGAGGCTGCCGGTCGATGCGACGGCTGTGTCAGCCGGTCAAATATCCCGCCACCCGCCCGCACACCCGCTCGAAACACTCGCCATTGCCATAAATCCGCGATAGCAGGATGGCCCCTTCAAAGTCGGCCACCGTTTGTTGCGCCAGTTGCCGCGCGTCGTTTTCAGGCAGGCGTTCGCCCAGCAGATGCGCCAGCGCCGCTACCCAGTCGTCGATGAACTGGCGGATCGGTGGCATCAGTTCCGGCACTGCGTAACTGGCATCGACAGTGATCACGCCCATCAGGCAGCCGATTGAATCTTCCATGAACAGTTTGCGCGCCTTGGCGTTCATGCGCGCCAGCCGTTCCGCCGGGGTCTGGCTGCTGTCGTAGGCGATGGCGAACAGCGTGTCGTTGACGATGGCGTGGGTGCGTTGCAGTACGTCGCGTGCCAGTGCTTCCTTGTTGGGGTAGTGATGGTAGAACGACGCCTTGGTCAGCTCGCAGGCGCTGGCCAGCATGTCCATCGAGGTGCCGTGGTAGCCGTAGCGTTTGAAGGTATTGGCGCAACGGCGCAGTAGTTCGTCGCGGGAGATTTTCTGCGGGCGCATGCGGGTTCCCGGCATGGAGATCGATGGCCTATTTTAGATCAGCCGTTGTTGTGGCTCAATTTAAAACTTACCAAACGTTCGTTTTGTTTGACTTACCAAACGTTTGGTAAGAAACTGTGTCCATCGATACCGGCCGGGAAACCGGTTGCCGGTTTTTTTCATGCACAGGAGGATGAGCAATGAGTGAAGCAAACAGCGGCGCGGGCCGCATCAGCCGCGAGCAGCGTGGCAATCTGTGGTTGCTGGGGCTGGACCGTGCCGGCAAGCGCAATGCATTCGACAGCGCGATGATTGCCGATCTGGCGCAGGCACTGGGGGAATACGAGGCCAACGACGAGCTGCGCTGCGCGTTGCTGTTTGCCCATGGCGAGCACTTCACCGCCGGGCTGGATCTGATGGAGCTGACGCCGAAGCTGGCCAGCGGCGGCATCGGCTATGCAGAGAACAGCATCGACCCGTGGGGTGTCAACCTGCCGCGCCGCAGCAAGCCGCTGGTGGTAGCGGTACAGGGCATGTGCTGGACTGCCGGTATCGAGCTGATGCTGAACGCCGACATGGTGGTGGCTGCCGATAACTGCCGTTTTGCGCATCTGGAGGTGCTGCGCGGTATTCCGGCATCCGGTGGTTCGACGGTGCGCTTTCCGCAGGCCGCCGGCTGGCTGGATGCGATGCGTTATCTGCTGACCGGCGATGAGTTCGATGCGGCCGAAGCGTTGCGCATGCGGCTGGTGAACGAGGTTGTGGCTGCGGAACGGGTTCTGCCGCGCGCCATCGAGCTGGCCGAGCGGGTTGCCAAGGCTGCGCCGCTGGCGATCCGGGCGACCTTGCAATCGGCATTCCTGGCGCGCGATGCCGGCGACGCTGCTGCGCTGGCGAGGTTGACGCCAACGCTGCTGCAGCTGATTCGCAGTGCCGATGTGACCGAAGGCGTGATGGCGATGTTGCAGAAGCGCCAGCCGGTGTTCAAGGGATGCTGAGGCCGGCGATGGACGATGCCGGCAAGACGAGCGGCGAGCCGGTAACGCTGATCGCCGCCGACGGCTACCGGCTTGGTGCGACGCTGTTTCCTGCCGCCAATGGCAAGGTCAGGGCGCATTTGCTGATGGCCGGCGCCACCGGCGTGCCGCAGGGGTTTTACCGGCGTTTTGCCGAATATGCCAGCCAGCGCGGTTTCAGCGTGCTGACGCTGGATTATCGCGGCGTCGGCCAGTCGCGGCCGGCTTCGCTGCGCGGTTTCCGCATGTCCTACCTCGATTGGGGGCGGCTCGATCTGGCGGCGGCGGTGGATGCGCTGCACAGCGAGCGTGTGCCGCTGTATCTGGTCGGCCACTCGTTCGGCGGCCATGCGCTGGGCCTGCTGCCGAATCACCGGCGCATCAGCGCCTGTTACAGCTTTGGCAGCGGCGCCGGCTGGGCCGGCTGGATGCCGCTGCTGGAGGGCATCAAGGTGCGCCTGCTGTGGCACCTGATCCTGCCGCCGCTGGTGGCATGGAAGGGCTTCATGCCGTGGCGCCTGCTCGGCATGGGCGAGGATCTGCCGCTCAGCGTCTACCGCGACTGGAAGAAATGGTGCCGTTATCCGCGCTATTTCTTCGATGACCCGGATATGGCGCATCTGCGCCAGCAGTATGCCGAGGTGCGGCTGCCGCTGCTGGCGGCAACGGCGCTGGACGATCCGTGGGCGCCGCCCCGTTCGCGCGATGCGTTTGCCAGCGGCTACCGCAACGCTGCGCTGGCTGTGCGCGATATCGCCGCGCTACCCGGCGGCGCGCCGATTGGCCACATGGGCTATTTCCGCGCAGCGGCACAACCGCTGTGGGACGAGATGTTCGACTGGTTTCAGGCTAGCGGCCACCGTAGCGGCGCCGGTTGACGGGCCGGCCCGCGTTGCCATCGCAGCGCGGGCATTTTGTTTTACCCGGCATCGCGGCACAATGGCGGTCTGCCACCGACCACGCCCCCGGAGATCCATATGGACCAGCCCAAATCCGACGCCGAATGGCGCGCCGAACTGACCCCGGAGCAGTACCGCGTTACCCGCCAGTGCGGCACTGAGCCGCCGTTTTCCGGCAAGTTTTATCATCATCACGAAACCGGTGTTTATTGCTGCATCTGCTGTCACGCGCCGCTGTTCCGCTCCAGCGAAAAATACGAATCCGGCAGCGGCTGGCCGAGCTTTTGGGCCGGCATCGACCGCAGCGCGATCCGCGAGCTGGAGGATTTCAGCCACGGCATGCATCGCATCGAGATTCGCTGCGCCGGCTGCGATGCGCATCTGGGGCATGTGTTTCCGGATGGGCCGCAGCCGAGCGGCTTGCGCTATTGCGTCAATTCGGCATCGCTGGATTTCGCACCGGCCGGGGACAAGTAATGCCGTTGTTGCGGGGCGTGCTGTCATGGCTTGCCGTATGCGGCGTGCTGGTGTCGATGCAAGCATCGGCGCAGGCATCGGTACAGGCGAAGGCGCAGAAAAAGAACGGCCGGCCGACGGTGGGGCTGGTGCTGGGCGGCGGCGGTGCGCGCGGGCTGGCGCACGTAGGCGTGCTCAAGGTGCTGGAGCAGCAGCGCGTGCCAATCGATTGCATTGCCGGCACCAGTATGGGCGCGCTGGTCGGCGGTGTGTTCGCCACCGGTATGCCGGTGGCGGAGATGGAGCGCCGCGTGCGCGAGGCCGATTGGGATGAATTCTTTTCCAATCGCATCAAGCGTCAGGAGGAGGTGTTCGTGCGCAAGGAGGATGACCGCGTCAACACCAGCAATCTGCGCATTCCGGCACGCAATGGGCGGATCGGCCTGCCGCGCGGGGCGGTGCGCACGCAGAAGATCGAGCTGTTCATCCGTGAGCTGACGCAGAGCCTGTATCCGGAAAATTTCAGCGCGCTGCCGATTCCGTTCCGCGCCATCGGTACCGATCTGGAAAACGGCCGCGTGGTCGAATTCGACCGTGGCGATCTGGCGCTGGCGATGCGTGCGTCGATGTCGGTGCCGGGCCTGTTCGATCCGGTCGAATACAAGGGCCGGCTGGTGGTGGATGGCGGGCTGGCACGCAATCTGCCGGTGGATAACGTGCTGGCGCTGTGCAACCCGGACGTGCTGATCGTCGTCAACGTCGGCACGCCGCCGCTGAATCGCGAGGAAATGAGCTCGGCGCTCGGCGTTACCCAGCAGATGGTGGATGTCGGCATCAACAACAATATTGCCCAGCAGCTGAGCCGGCTGACATCGAACGACATCCTGATCGAGCCGAAGCTGGGCGATCTGACCTCCGGCGATTTCAGCCGCAACGCCGAATTCATTCCGCTTGGCGAACAGGCGGCATTCGCACAGACTGCACGGCTGCAGGCGCTCAGCCTGAGCCCGCAGGAATACGCCGAATACAAGGCAGAGCGCGGCAAGCGCCAGGTCAGGGCGGGCAAGGTCGATGCCATCCGCGTCGCACCGTTGAGAGTCGTCAATCCGCAACTGGTGAACCGCATGATTTCGCAGCGTGCAGGCGAACCGTTCGACCAGCCGCAATTGCATCGCGACATCCTGCAGCTTTACGGCCGCGGCGATTTCGACCGTATCGATTACACGCTGCAGAACGAATCCGGCAAGCAGGTGCTGGCGCTGTCGCCGTATGAAAAAGCCGCCGGGCCGGACGAAATCCATCTCGGCCTGCGCGTGCAGAGCGAGCTCGGTTCATCCACCCAGTTCGATTTGTCGGCCGCGTATTACAAAACCTGGGCCAATCGCTGGGGCGCGATCTGGAAAACCCACTTCGACCTCGGCAGCAATCCGCTGCTGGCAACCGAGTGGTATCAGCCGCTCGATTTCGACAGCCCGTGGTTCGTCGCGCCGTATTACCTGTATTCGCGTGTCAGCCACGATGTCTATTTCCAGAGCCGGGAGCAGGTCGCGCAATACCTGTATACCACGCGCGCCGCCGGCCTGAGCCTGGGCTACTCGCTCGGCGAATGGGGCGAGCTGCGCACCGGGCCGGTGTGGTCGAAAGTGCATTACCAGCGCCATGTCGGCGATCCGCAATTGCCGGAGCAGAACGACGACAACAGCGGCTGGCGTGCACGGCTGGTGTTCGACAAGGTCGATAACGCCAAATTTCCCAACAACGGTGTGTATGGCACCGTCAATGGTTACTGGGCGCGCAAGGGGCTGCACGGCGACAGCAATTACCAGAAATATTCGGCCGACTGGCTCGGCGCCTACAATGTCGGCGGCAATGTGCTGTCGGTCGCGCTGCGCGGCGGCAACGGCAAGAATCTGCCGTATTACGAATATTTCCGCCTCGGCGGCCTGTTCAACCTGACCGGCTACCATCAGGACGAATTTGCCGGCGACGTCTGGCTCTATGGCCGGGTCGGCTATGCGCGGCGCTGGAATACGCCGTATGCCAACGGCCTGTACGGCGGCATCATGGTCGAGGCCGGCAATGCCTGGCTGCCGGGCGAGGCGCGCAGCAATGCCTCGGTCAAATCCTCGGCGGCACTGTATGTCGGCGCCGATACCGGCATCGGCCCGCTGTATTTCGGCTATGGCCGCGGCGAAGCGGGGCGCAATGCGCTGTACCTGTTGATCGGCTCATCGGACCTGAGTTTCCGCCGTTGAGGCCGTTTACCTGCAGACCGCTCTGGATGCGGCCTGCAGCCATGGCTGCAAGCCGCTCCGGTATTGCCTTGCAGCCGATGGGTAACGGCGGTTGCCGGAAGCTGACGGTTTTTGCCAGCCGGATTGAATTATCATGTCATTGAGCGCGCCATGCGCTGCCGAGAAAATAACAGCATCCCGACATACAGATCGACGCAGGATTTTAAGGAGAACAGCATGTCCGAGGCATTCATCTACGATGCCATTCGTACCCCGCGCGGCAAAGGCAAGAAAGACGGCGCCCTGCACGAGGTCAAACCGATCACGTTGCTCACCGGCCTGATGCAGGCGCTGACCGAGCGCAATCACAATTTCAATACCGTGCACATCGACGATGTGGTGCTCGGCTGCGTCACCCCGGTCGGTGACCAGGGCGCCGACATCGCCAAAACCGCTGCGCTGGCAGCCGGCTGGGACTGGAACGCCGCTGGCGTGCAGATCAACCGTTTCTGCGCCTCGGGCCTGGAAGCGGTGAACCTGGCGGCGCAGAAAGTACGTTCCGGCTGGGAGCATCTGGTGGTGGCCGGTGGCGTCGAATCGATGTCGCGCGTGCCGATGGCGTCGGACGGCGGCCCGTGGGCGCTCGATCCGCATACCAATCTGGATGTCGATTTTGTACCGCAAGGAATTGGTGCCGACCTGATCGCCACCATGGAAGGTTTCGATCGCCAGACGGTTGACCAGTTTGCCGTTGAATCACAAGCCAAGGCTGCTGCTGCACGCGCTGCCGGCTATTTCAACAAGTCGATCATCCCGGTGCGTGACCAAAATGGCCTGACCATTCTTGCCGAAGACGAATTCATCAAACCCGGCACCTCGCTGGAAACCCTGGCCAAGCTTAACCCGTCGTTTGAAATGATGGGGCAGATGGGCTTCGATGCGGTGGCGCTGATGAAATATCCGATGGTGGAGCGTATCCATCATGTGCATCACGCCGGCAATTCGTCCGGCATCGTCGATGGTGCGGCGCTGGTGCTGATCGGCTCGGAACAGAAGGGCAACGAACTCGGCCTCAGGCCGCGTGCGCGTATCGTGTCGGTGGCGCTGGCCGGCACCGAGCCGACCATCATGCTGACCGGCCCTGCACCCGCCGCAAAAAAGGCGTTGGCCAAGGTCAACCTGAAACCGGAAGACATCGATCTGTATGAGGTGAACGAGGCGTTTGCTTCGGTGGTGTTGCGTTTTATGAAAGAGCTGAACGTGCCCGCGGAGAAGGTCAACGTCAACGGCGGCGCGATCGCTTTGGGCCACCCGCTGGGCGCCACCGGCGCCATGATCCTCGGCACTTTGCTCGACGAGCTCGAACGCAGGCAACTCAAACGCGGCATGGCCACCCTGTGTGTGGGCGGCGGCATGGGTATT
>ERZ724505.1315-NODE-1315-length-13782-cov-9.620602_pt1 | contig 13782 bp, 14 predicted proteins | sample MGYA00376038_ERZ724505 | MGnify/ENA primary metagenome ERZ724505 (study PRJEB28724, sample SAMN07190884) | wastewater metagenome | isolation source: effluent of sewage treatment plant in Hong Hong | place: Hong Kong | collected 2016-03-17 ... | reverse complement strand
ACCAGCCACGTCAGATACGAGGCGCTCATGCGGACTCCTCCATTCCGAAGAGGGCAGGTTGGACGACTCCGAGGTCGAGGACGCCGATAACTAGCCACGCCGTGCGGTGCTGTGCCGTGTTTCCGATCAGCAGGGTGGAGTTGGGCGAGATGCGAAGAGCGCGCCGAAGGTGCTGCGTGGCGTAGTCGAGACTGTTCTTGCGGATCAGTTCGTGAGCCCCCCATTCGCGCACCTGTAGGCAGTGCTCCCCCGCCGCGTCATGGAAGAGGAGTCGCGGCAGCTTCTCGGGCTTTCCGTCGGGCCGCTCCACGCTCAGTAGTTCCAGTTGGTCGGGGTCGAGCGGGTTGCGGGCGTCGGGCCGCGTCCAGATGAGGTTGAGATCCTTGGGGCGAATGAGTGCCAGCGATCGGCGCTCTTCGTTGGCTTGAGTGATGCTCTCCACGAAGTAGCGATCAGGTATGACGCTCGACCGTTCAGTCTGGCGGACCGTTCCCCATGTCGTGAACGACCGGAGATTGATTACCGAGTGACTCTCTGGATCGCGACCATCGGCGAGACGCCATGACTCCGCGCGGCTGTCCTGCGGGTTGCGTTCGATGGTCACCGAACTGCGCGACCATCTGGCCGGTGCTCCCTTCATGCCCAGCGGGTAGATGCGGATGAGTCCGTGGCCTTCGTGGTAGCCAGCCGAGCAGACGAAGGTCCGGCCATCGCGTCGGCGCTGCTCCGGGACGGTGGTGCCGAGCATCACGAAGTCGTGCAGGGTCGTGCGAGATTCGGTCATGCCCCCGCCTCCTCAGCGAGGAAGTCGCCATGACACGCATCCGGCGCGCACCAGCAGCCGAGGGCCTTGCCGTCGAGGTCGTTTACGCGACCGTGAAGCGACGGCTTGTGTGGGTAGTAGTGCTCGACGTAGTGGGCGATCACTTCGTCGCGGGAGCCGTCTCCGGGGAGGACAAACGGGTTACCCCAGTCGCTCTTGCGGTCGATGCGGACAGCCAGTCCGGCCTGTTCGGCCCACTGCCAAAGTCGCTGGTGGGCGTCTCCGCGCATGTTGAGTACGACGGTTTCGCCCGCGCGCAGATGCTTGAGGAGGTCGCGCTCGTCTGGCGTCCAGGTGGCGAAGATGCGCTCCTCGCGCCACTGGTCGGCGACTCCGGCGAGGTCGGCATCGGGCACGAGTTCGATCGCGCGCGCAATCAGAGATTCACTAACAACGGCGGATTCGCCCTTGTTAGTAAGTCCGGCAACGGCCTGTTGGCTCACGCCCAGTTCGTCGGCGATCTTCTGCTGCGTCCATCCGAGATCCCGGAGCATGAGCGCGGCCACCTTGCGGGCATCCCGCTCCCGCTGCTCTGCCTCACGGCGCTGCTCGATCTGGTCGGACAGCCAACCCTCGACCGTCTTGCGTGGCCGGCCGAGCGCCTTTGCAACGGCGGTGATCGTGGTATCGCCACCAGCCTCGAAGAGATCGCGCGCTACCTGGCGAGCATCGGAGTCCGCCAGCGGCAACCCGTGCTTCGCGGACAACGAGGCGGCGAAGAGGCGGGCATCCATCCCCTGTGGCACGTCGGCGTACAGGATCGCGATCTCGGTGAGGTCGAGGATGCGGTGCGCGCGGTGACGGTGCCACCCGTCGAGGAGCCGGTCGGTTCCGTTCTCGATGATGACCGGCGGCAGCTCCTCGCCTGCCGACATGGATTCCGCGTATCGACGCGCCGTTGCTTCATCCACATCGGCTCGAGGGAAGACCGAGTCGTCGAGGACGACAGAGTCAATGTCGATCAGCATCCCCGCGCTCACGACGCCTCCCCGAGCAGCGCCTCCAGGTCGGAGAGTCGGTAACGGCGGTGGCTGGACTCGGTGAGTCGCACGGACTTCAGTCGGTCGTCGCGGTCCCAGCGGCGCAGCGTGTCGACGCTGACGCCCAGGTAGCGGGCCGCTTCACCGATGGTGAGCAGGTGAGGCTTGTTCTCGGGCATGGCACGGACCTAACCATGCCTAGGCCATTCGGGGCAAACTTAGCGGCGTGTCACGGCGTGTCGCGGCGTGTCGCGTAGGTGTGCATAGAATCGGAGCATGACTGCGACCACGACGCCTGCCGCTCCTACCGTGCCCGTGTTCGGGTGGGGCGACCGACTCCGCCGGGTCCGGCGCGACATGGACATGGACCAGGCGCAGTTTGGGAGAGCGATCGGACTGTCGAAGGGCGCTATCGGTCAGCACGAGATGCGCGACGACCTCCCACAGTCCGCAGGTCTGATCGCGCACGCCGTGTCGGGCGTGTTCGGGATTGACTACCACTGGCTCGTCACCGGCTGCGACGAGGCGCGAACAGGTACGCACTCCGAGTGCATTACTGCACCGAACGGGGTTACCCGCCGGTCATCCCGGATTACCTGCGAGTTACCCCGGATTACCGTACTCACCCGCCGTCACCTCAACCATCACCCGACCAGCCGAGACATGTCGGACATGTCCGTCTGTGCGATCACACGCCGTAGCCCAACCGTCGAAAGCGATCATCACCGGCACCGCGCCCGGCGGGTCGATAACGGGAGGACCGCATCATGCTCCACGCCACGCCCCAGGACTCGGTACGCGACTATCTGCGCGCACTCGAGGTAGCCGGGCAGTCGCCCGCGACCATCGCCCTACGCCGCAGTTTCGTGGCCCGATGGGCCGCAGGAACCCACCCCGGCGACGACATCGAGGCGAGCATGATCACGTTCCTATCCGGCCGCGACTGGTCGATGCAGACCCGTGCGTCCGCGGCGACATCGCTGCGGTCGTGGCTGCACTGGGCCCGCACCCACACCGACATTCTCCGCCTACCGGAACCCGACGCGATACCCGTACCCCGCGTGCCGCGCACCAGCCCCCGACCGTTGCACGATGAGGCGATAGTCGCCGCCCTCGCCAACTGCGACGACGCCACCGCGACCATGATCCTGCTGGGCCGTGAAGCCGGGCTACGGCGCGCGGAGATCTCGCAGCTGCACACCGACGACCTTCTCCCCGGCGGGCGGATACTCGTCCACGGGAAAGGCGGGAAACAGCGGGTCGTTCCCGTGTCACCGATGCTCGCCGGGCACTTGGACAGGGTTCCGCGCGGGTGGGTGTTCCCCCACCCCACCGACCCGAGCCAGCATGTGACTCCCCGCGTGGTCGGTGACCGGATCACCCGGGCGCTGCCGTCCGGTACCGCCCACCAGTTGCGGCACGCGTTCGCGACGAGCAGTTATGCGGCACGGCATGATGTCCTGGCCGTTCAGCGGCTGCTCGGGCATTCGTCGGTGGCGACGACGATGGGTTACATCGGGTTGGCTGACGAGGAACTGACGGCCGTGGTCACGGGCGGCAGTCTCATGCCACGCCAGCGGACAGGACAGACTGGTGCCGACCTGGCACGCTGACTAGTTACGGAGGGAGTGTGATCCAGAATGTCGGATCAAGAAGGCCGCAGTGGCGGCGGTGACACCGGTAAGCAGATCCAAGGCGTCGGGTGCCTGATCCTGGTGGTGTTGCTGGTGGGATTCGGGGTGTGGGCCTGGTTTGGGTCCCGGTCGTCGGGGGATGCGCTACAGAAGGTGTGGGATTCGTACGACACTGTGCAACGCAAAGCGCTGTGCGGTGCGGCGATCCAAAACGGCCAGAACTTCTACGGGCCGGCGCGGGGGCTCGCCGCGGTGGCGGGTAACGGGATCACGGAGAATGACGCGCAGCAGTTCCTGTTGGAGCCGTCCACGTGCCCTGATGAGTGGCTGAACGGCGGCTGATCAGCCGCGTTCGATGGTTTCGACCGTCACGGCTTCGACGGGTTCCGCCACCAGTTCGACCGGTTCGCTCGCGACGGCGACGCGTTGCGCTTCCACGGCGGCGGTGATGGACGGGGCGTCACCCATGGCGGCTTCGATCGCGTCACGCTTCGCCACGTTCGCGGTTTCGTCGGCGGCACGCACCGCACGCCGCTCTAACTCGTCATGCAGCGCGCTGGTGAGCCAGGCGAGGTAGTCGTCTTCGCCACCGAACGCGGCCAGAATCTTCGCGGCTTCAACCTTCGATGCGACCGACAGGGTGGGGAGTGTGGTGGTAGCCATGTGTGCTCCTATCAGGCGGCGGAACCGGGCAGGGACGACGGCCAGGCGTCGTCGGTGGGGTAGGTGATGTGGAACCGGGCTAACGTGTACGTCGCTGCCGACCCGCCGACACTCGCATTCCCGGCGTTCTGCACCACTCCGTACCCGGACCCCGCCGAACCGCCGGATGGGGGGATGACGAACCAGGCGAAGCCTCCCGCTGCGGCGGGAGTGAACCCGGACGGCATCGCAAAGAACGTGGTAGACGACGCTGAAGTGCCGATGAGGTCCCTCGCCCAAAACGACACCATTCCCCCGACGCGGCGCACCCATACGCCAGTGGATGCGGTCCAGGAGTTAGCGAGGGATGCGGTGACGGCGCGAGAGCCGGTGTCGGAGTCACCGCCAGCCTTCCACCCGGTGTTACCCGTACCCGACGCTTTGATCCAGCGAATCCAGCCTTTGACGTCGTTGGTGGCGTCCGTCTGGAGCCACTCTGATCCGGGGGGTGCGGTGACCACGCCCTCGGGGGAGCCGGTGCCGACCATCTTGCGGGGGCCGGACGACCCGAGTTCCAGACCAGCCGACGCGCCGACACGGCCGAGAGTGATCTTGCCTGACGCGCGGTCGATGTTCACATCGGTTGCCAGGTAACTGCCCGCATCGCTGTAGGAGTTGATGGCTAGGTTGCTGCCAGCGTTCGCGCCCGATTCAGCGGTGGCCGTCTTGATCAACCGCCACCGTTCCGACCCGGCAGTCTTCATATAGACGATGCCAGTCTGCCCCGACGCAGCGGCGTCCAACACCACAGCGGGAGACGCCTTCGACACCGTGACGTCGCCGGTGAACGTCGCCCCCGACAGTGACGCCTTCGCCGTGTCCGACGGGTGTACGTGATCCTGCCGCGACGGAACCGACGACGACCCCGCAGCAGCCGACCCGTCCATCACCGGAGACGTGGACGACAACAGGCCTCCGGCGAGGCCCGTAGCCGACACGGTGGTCCCGGCGACGATGGCTTTCGCCGCACCGATACCCCCATCGGTCTGGATTGACCCGGTGGTGCCGGACGTGGAGTCGGTGGTGTCGTCCACGACCACCGGGCCAGCGGACGTGACGGTGCCGGTGTACGACGGCGACTTCTGCAACTCGTCGAAGGCGTCCTTCACGTCCTGCGCGCCGATGTAGCCGGTGGCCGGGTCCCCACCCTGGGGGTCGAGTTTCGCCTTCGCGCTAGCAGCAGTCATCGACACTCCTTGCTGGTGATGGTTTCGATGTCGAGTGCGGTTTGGGTGGCGAATCGTCGCCGGTCGACACGCCAGTTGGCGTGTGACCCCACAGCTGTGAACAGGAGGTCGGCGGCGGTGGCGACAGCGTGCACGGTGTCTTGGGTGATGGACGCGGCGGCGACGACAAGGAGGAACGGGTCGAACTGGACGGGGGGCAGTGCCTCGCCTTCGTCGTCGTCCATCAGTAGGTTTCCTGCCGCTGCCAGTGCCACGCCTCGCCGGGGACCCACGCCCGCAGACCCAGACCCTCAGCGAGTTTCCGGGCGCGGCCGTTCAACCCGAGCGACTTGTACCGGCCCTTCCGGTCGATCACCCCACAGTCGGCAGCGACACCGCGCACGTGGGGTGCGTTCGGGTTCGGGTACGCGGCCAGGTTCCCCCGACCGGCCTGGTACAAGTCCCACAGGTACTGCTGCTCGGCGAGGGTGCGATGCCCGGACTTGATGTAGATGATGCGGTGCATGCGCTGTCCGACTTCGTTCAGGCGGCGGCACAGGCCTTTGTCCAGCGGCCAGTGGGTGGACGGGTCGAGACGTAGGTGGGAGTACTGGCCGGGTTTCAACACCCGCGTCGTCTTGGCTTTGCGTTTCTGCGCCCACGCGACGGCGGCTTTCGCTTCCCGCCCGGTCATGGCTTTCCGCCCGTGTTTGCCTTTCCGCCACGAATACCCGGACGGTTGCCGGTACACGAACCGGACGCCCCCGGATCGGGTCGTCGCCACGAGCCGGTACTTGCGGTCCGGCTTCGCCTTGCTGGTGGTCACTTTCCGCCTCCACTTCGGGTGACCGAAACCGACCACCGAGTTCATCGACCGGACCCGCCGTGCTACCTGGTCGGCGGTGTTGCCTTCCAACGTGACCAGTAGCCCGTCTGGTCTGACTTTCTCCACGACGCCGATGTGGTCGATCCCGTCGAGGGACCGGCCCCCGGACCAGTCGAAGAACACCAGCGACCCCCGCTTGGGGGTGCGGTTGAACCGCCCCTGCTGCTGGAACCACTTGGCGTGGGCGACGGTCCACGCGAACACCCCGACCGGGGAGTCGGTTTTGACGCCGCAGTAGGACAGGAACATGTCGCACCACGCACCGGACGCGAACGACGTGTCGTGGACGCGTTTGCCGTACCACTTCCCGAACACCGACGTGCCGTTGGTTTCGTGGTAGCCGAGGTGGCGGCGAACTTCCCGCAGGAACACGGCAGGCGACGACACGGGGGTCAGTCCCCGTAGTCCACGGACGGGTCCTGGTCCACGTCCTGCACCACCCCGTCCTCAACGTCGTTGCCGGTGTCCTCGAGGTCGAGGAAACTGCCGCCGTCGTCGGCTTCCTCCGCCGCAGTGACGTCTACGAAACCGCCGGTGTTGGGGTCACCGGTACGCGCCGCCAACGCGACCTTCACGGTGTTGAGGAGCGCGACGAGGGGGATGACCCACCACTCGTCCCAGCCCTGCACCGACACGAGTGCTTGGGACACACCGGCCAGGAGCATCGTGGTGCCGACGCGTTCCCCGGCGTCGCGCAAGAGTTCGGGTGTTACGGCCATCTGTCAGTCCTCCATGTGTGCGTCGTGGTACGCCGCCAGTAGGGCGGCGCGGGTGGTCTGTTCGGGTTTGCCGCGTTCGATGGCGGCCATCCGGATCTGGTGGCGGGTGATGGTGCCGATCCACCGCACGCACTCCAGACACGGCGTGCAGGCGGGGCAGGGGCAGCTGTCGCACAGGCGGCTACAGGCGTCGGGGGTGGTGCAGCTCGGTGACCACAGCTTTGATCAACTCGATACGTTCCGCGACCAGCGCCTGCGCTTCCCGTATCTCGATTTGTGTTTCCCGCATCTGGTCCATGCGCTCCTCGAGAGCGTCCACCCGCTTCGGCAGGTCCCCCACTGACGACCCGCCGTTGCGATGCAGCGGTTCGGTGCGTTCGGTCACCATCTCGACCATTTGGTTGACGGCGGTGCGGACCACCCACCACACGACGATTCCGATAGCGGTCACGGCGGCGGCGATCGCCCCGGCGTCTTTCACGAACCCGGCCACGACGTCGGTTTCCGCCGTGGCTAGGACGGTTAGCATTCGATCTGCCCTTGGATCGTCAACCGGTCGCTGGTGGCCCACGCGAACGGGTTGCTGATGCCGACGTTGCCGGTGGCGCTGGACGTGACTCCCGCTGTCCCGGCACCCACCGACGCGAAACCCGTGCAGGAGTAGTCGACGTTGGCGGATGAGTCGTAGGCGCGCGCGGACAATACGTTCAACCCTGCGGCGGTTACCCCGGATGGCAACGCGAACCGCCACACCGTGATCCCCGCCGCCGAGGTGGTGGACCCCCACAACAGGTCGATGCGGACGTGGCAGACGTTCCCGAACAGCCGGTAGCGGCCTGTCAGGATGCCGTTGCCGACTGTGGGTGTGCCGCCGGTCCCGGTCCAGGTGGGGGTGTAGGACGTCCACTGGCTGAGCGCCCGCGAGTTGTCGCGGATCTGGGCGTTCAGGTCGGACGGGGACACGTTCTGCAGCGACGTGAACGTGGCGGGGGTGGTCCAGGTCATCGTGTCCCTTTCATGCGCGCAGGATGGTCGTGGACCCCAGCAGGCCCAGGTCGGGGTCGCCGAGGATCCACCCGGAGATGGGTGCGGAGGTGCCGAGGGTGACCGTCCACCCCGCTGAGGTGATCGCGTGGTCGATGGAGATGACGGCAAGGTCCACCGATGACGCGGGCGCGGAGGCTGGGAGGTCGGTGACGGTGATCCGGTCCCCCAGGTCGAGGGTGAGCAGGTCGTCGGCGAGCCCGGCGTGGGTGAGCCATTCCATCGACAGCGACAGCACCGGTGCTCGGGGAGTGTCGCCGTCACCAGCCACTGCCGCGTCCGCCAGAGCTTCGGTGACGTGGCTGCTGGTGGTCCACGCGTCGCGGGACACCGCCGCCAACCCCGGGTCGGTTTGTCGGCGCACGAACGTCACCCCGGCAGGCTGCTGGGTGATGGTGGCCTCGGATACGGCGTCGGTGTCATCGATCCCGAACGCGCCATCGAACCCGAGCACGTCAGTCTGAGCGGACAGGGTGAGTACCGGGTCGGCGGGGGTGACCATCCACCGAGACGACACCAGCCGCAGCAGCCCGTCACGGGTGACGATCAACTGCCCGTTGCATGTGTCGGCGACTTCCTGCGCCACCTGCAGGAACGACTTGCCGGTGGTGGATTGTGCGCTCATCGGGGTGAGCGCGGACGTGTCAGCGGTCAACCACGTGGACAGGCTGGCCTCGTTGACGGTCAAACGTGCAAGGTCGGTGAACCGTCCTGCGGCGGTCGGTTCACCGGTCCCGTTGTCCGCCAGGACTGTGGCTCGCGCCGAGTCCAACTGCCCCCATGTGGCGACGTGCGCGAACTGCGCTGTCGCCGGTACCCCGAACAGGTACCCGACGATCAGTTTCCATCTCCAAGGGGCGACGCTGGACACCGACGCCCCACCAGACACCAGCGACAGTTCGCTGCCGTTCACCCACACCCGGAACCGGGCCGCGAACGACCCGGTTTCGCTGTAGTCGCGTTCCACGTACACGTGTGACCACTCGCCGGTGGGAATCGCGCCCGCTGGTCCGTAGACGCCGGTGACTCCTGCCGTTACCGACATGCCGCTACCGGGGTCGTCAAACCACACCGCGCCTTCGTTGACGCGCACCCGGCCGTCCGAGTCGTAGTAGACGGCCATCACCACAGTGCTGTTCGGTGTCTGGACAGTGAGCAGGCCACCGCCGACCGTGTTGCTGGACGGTCGCACCCACACTGATGCGGCAAGGTCTTCGCCGGTGGGTGTGTCAGCCGACGCGGTCAGCCACGCCCCGGAGGTGGCGGACCCGGGGGTGAGTGCGGTGACGGTGCCGTTGTCGGGGTCGAGGTCGGACACGACACCGGATGTGATGGTGCCGTCGATGCTGTTGTCGGCTACCAGTGCGCGGCGGCCTTCCACACGGTTGGCCCACGAGTAGGTGCCTTCCGCGTCGTCCAGCGGCCAGTAGTCCACCAGCCCGGTTTGCAAGGTGAGGACGGTGCCGGACATCCACGGTTTGACGGTGGCGCGGGCGGTGGCTCCGATCATGTCGGCGGCTTCAAGGGTGGCGGTGACCGCGCCACCGGTGGACGCCCACGACCAGTCGGTGACGAACCCGGTCCACATGGGGTAGGCGGTGGTGCCGGTGCCGTCGAACGGCCCGACTGGGAATAGGGAGTCGAAGTCGCCGCCCAGGCCGCCGTCGATCAGCCAACCAGTGACCCGAACCGGGACACGGGTGGTAATGGTGCCGTAGGTGCCGCCGACACGTCCGGGGGTGAAGTCGCCGTCGTCGTTGTCGAAGGTGACCGTCAACTGTCCAGCTGTGGCTGCCTCTCCGGCCACGGCTCGGCCTCGGGTGCAGGTCAGGCCAGACGCGGCCAACACCTGGTCGGTGACGTCGGTCCAGTCCACGTCGTCCAGGGCGGTGCCGATGGACTGCCCGAACCCGATTTCGACGGTGACAGCCGGCAGGCCGAGGCCGGTCATGCGCCGACCGTGATCGTGCCACCCGTCTGCCGCCGCAACTTCAACTGTGAGGTGGCGACGGTGCGGTCATTCATCTTGATGATGATGGGGATGGGGGAGGCTGTGACGGCGACGTTCACCCGCGACGCTCCAGCGATGGGGGTGGCGGTGGCAGCAGTGAGAGTGGAGCGCGGCCCGGTGACGGTGCCCGTGTTCAACGCGTCCATGAGGTCGGTGCCGTACTTGGCGACACTGGCCGCCCTAATCACGTACTCGCCGTTGCTGAGCATGGCGGGGATGGAGTCGGAGGTTCCTGTGCCCGGGCCGGTGATGTAGCCGCCCTTTGCCAGTCCGAAGTCGGACTTGGCTGGCTTCGGGACCTTGTAGAATTTCTGAAGTCCACTGCCCTGCATGGCCTGGTAGCCGGCCATCGCGACGTCGTAGGCGGCCTGGCGTCCCGAGCGAGTGTCTGCGACCGCGCCGAGGGTCATGTTCCGACGCTTGTTGCCGTAGTTCTTCTCGACGTAGCCCAATGCCGCACCGGTAGCCGCACCCAACCCGACCGCGGCGGCACCAAGCCCGGCGTTCTTCTGCTTACTGGCGTAGTTGGCTACCAAGTATCCCAAGGCAGTGCCAGCCGCGGCACCCAGCCCCCGCGACTCGCCACCAAGCCCGGCGTTCTTCTGCTTACTGGCGTAGTTGGCTACCAAGTATCCCAAGGCAGTGCCAGCCGCCGTGCCCAACCCTCGGGACTCGCCGCCCAGCCCGGCGTTGCGCTGCCGCCCGGTGTAGTTGTCGTCCAGGTACCCCAGCGCGTCGCTGATGGCCGGGTTCAGCCCCCGGTTCTCGCCACTCAGTCCGGCGTTGCGCTGCTTGTTGCCGTACTGGTTGTCCAGGTAGGTGAGGGTCGCGGCCACGACCGTGCCGATGTCGCTCGACTGCGCCGCGGACAGGCTGGTGGACTTCGATGCCGGGAGGGTGTCGTACTTCGACTTCACCTCGTCCACGTCCGACTTCGTGGAGTCCTTGCCGCTGGTCGCGAACGCGGTTTCGGCGTCGGTGGGAACGTCGCGGATCAAAGTCCCGAGTTCGTCCACGTCCAACGTCATCGACCCGAGTCCCGGGGCGGAGAAGTCCACCGCCGCAGACTTCGGCACCAACCCCAACTGGCCGACGTACTTGCTGACCTCGGTGCGGGAGTACCCGGCCGCCGACGCACCGTTCAGCAGGTCGCGGCGGTGCTGCTGCAGCACCCGGTTCGCTGCCGACTGCGCCGCCGACTCACCTTTAGTGGCTTTCACCCGCCGGTAGGTTTCCTGCGCGGCCGTGTACGCGAGTTTCACCTCGTCACGCAACGCCACCCGGTTGGCTTTCCCACGCTTCGTGGATCGGTCCAGGCTGCGACCGTTACGCTCCCTGGCCTCCGCCAGACGCTCAGATGTGGTGGCGGCGGCACGGTCCGCGAGCGCCATCCGCACCGACTCGGGGTGGTGCTTCGCCGCCTTCTTCGCGGCCTTCTGCGCGGCCTTGATCGGCGCGTTGTACTGGTTGTCCAGACGGCCGGCCAGTTTCTCGGCGGCGGCCTTCTTCGCCTTCTCCGCGGCCATCACCGCCGCCAACTGTTTGTCGCTCATCTGGTTGAGCGCGTCCAGCATGTCCTTCGCTGCAGCGGGGTCGGTGCCCGCCAACTGGTCGATCAGGTCCCGCGACAGTCCCCGCTTCTTCAACGTGAGGATGCTCTTGGTGTAGTCCTGCGCGGCCTTCGCCTGCGCCTGGATCGCCTTGAGGATGTTCGCGGGGGTGGGTGCGGTGGCGGCTTCCTCTTTCTGCGCGGCAGCGACATCACCGCGCGCGGCAGCCAGGTCCCGTTCCGCGTCCGCCAGTGCTTTCGCGGCAGCGGCACGGTCGCCGGGGGCGGCAGTGTTCGCCGCCACCTGGGCATCCCGGTATGCCCGAGTGGCGTCCGCCAGCCGTTTCCGGGAGTCAGCGAGTGCCGAGGTGGCGGAGCTGTGCTTGGAGAAGTCGAACGCGTCCAGCGCCTTCAACGAGCCGAGCACGTTGTCCTTGATCGACTTGTGGTAGTCGGCAGCCTGACGCTTCAGGTCTTTGACGGCCTCGCGGGCGTCCTTCAACCGCTTACGCCACTTATCGAGCGCCTTCTCCGCGTCACGGGTGGTGCGACCCACCCCCGGCATCTGCACCTGGCCGCCGCGCGCGTAACCGACGACACCACCAGCCGCGTACCCGACCAGGCCACCGCGGGCGTAGTTCATGGCGTCCAGGCGTCCGACGCCGAGGCGTTTCACCGCCGACGCCCGCATCACGTACTCGCCGTTGGACAGCATGGCCGGAATCGAATCCGACGTTGGCCCACCAGGGCCGGAGATGTAGCCGCCGGATGCGTGTCCCCACAGGTTGCTGCCAAACGACCCTGGGTTACCACCCACGATGGCCATCCCCGAGATTCCCGCCAGTGTTCGTTGCAGTTGCGACGCCTGCCGATTCGCCGCGTCAAGGCCGCTGACGGTCACCGAAGTACTGATCGGCTTGAACAGGCCCAACTGCTTGAGTAGCGAGCGGGTCTGATTCCGGTCGTACCCCGCCGCGTCCGCCGACGCCAACAGCTGCTTCACATGCTGACGGCGCGCCCGCTCAGCGGCCTTGACGCTGCCCGTCTCGTCGTAAGTGGCTTGCACCAGGTCGGTGATCTTGGTGACTTCCTGCCCCATCGCCTCACGGTTGGCGGCGGCGGCGGAGGTGCGGCCCTTGAGCGCCGACCCGTTCTTACGGATCGCAGCAGCGAGCCGGTCCTCCTGCCCGATGAGCGCATCCTTGGCGGACATGAGGCTGAGCGCCTGCTGCACCGCCTGCATGTATTTCTCGTAGGCTGCGGCGGCCTTGTTGGTGGCGTCCGCTTCCCGCGTCTTCGCCTCGGCGTCTTTGTCGCTGGCGGCAGCGGCCGACGCGGTCGCGTTCGCGGCTCCGGTGATCCCAGCCTTCGCGGCATCTGATTCTTGGGTCAGCCAACTCCACGCGGCACCCAACGCCGACCCGGACTCCCCGAAGATTCCGATCTTGTCGATGAGTTGCTGGAAGATGCCACCGAACTGGACAAGGACACCGACACCGGGAGTTAGCCCGATGATCGTGTCCTTCAACGCGGCGAACTCGTTGACCAGCCCGGTGACTTTCCCCGCTTTCTCGGTGAGGGTGGTGATCGCGGTGATGAACGCTTCAGCTCCGGCGATTGCGCCGCCGACTGCCGCCAGTTTCGTGGCCGCGGTACTGAGCCCACCCAACGCGCCACCGGACTCTTTCATCTTGGCCATCGCGTCGGCCATCCGCACCACGTAGGGCAGCGCCAACATCACAGCGGCACTCAACGCGGCGACGGCGGTAGTCGCGGTGCGTGCGCCTTCGGGGAGGTCGTTGAACTTCTGCAACAGCCCCGCAGCGGCGTCGGCGGCTTTCGTCAACGCCGGCAGCAGCGCGCGACCGAGGTCAGCGGACGCGTTGTCGAACTCGGCCTGCATCCGCTGGGTGGCGGCAGCGACCGAGTCATACTCGCGGGCAGCGGCCCCAGCAGCACCCGACTTCGCCATCTGCTTGTTCAGCAGCGCCATCATCGCGTGCGCTTTGTCCGCGCCGGTCGCGGCCATCTCCGCGTTCACAGCAGTCGCGTTCAACGCCAACCCGTACCGTTCCGCGGGATCGGCCTCACCACGCATCGCCGCACCCAACGCGTCGACGGCCTCCTGTGTGGTGCCGCCGAACATGGCCGCCAGGTCAGCGGCCTTGTTCATCAGGTCGTCGGTGGTGCCACCCAACTCAGACTGGTCAACCCCGAGGTTCCCCAACTGTGCGCCGAGTTTCGCCGCCGCCTCCGCATACGCGGTCG
>ERZ724505.1314-NODE-1314-length-13782-cov-9.946237_pt1 | contig 13782 bp, 23 predicted proteins | sample MGYA00376038_ERZ724505 | MGnify/ENA primary metagenome ERZ724505 (study PRJEB28724, sample SAMN07190884) | wastewater metagenome | isolation source: effluent of sewage treatment plant in Hong Hong | place: Hong Kong | collected 2016-03-17 ... | reverse complement strand
GTCATAATCGCAAAGCAACTATGGGCGCAACTGTCAGTGAAAATGCCCATCCTTTCATCGAAGGTAACATTTGTCTGGTTCATAATGGCACCCTACAAAACCACCACAAACTTGCAAACCGCACTGTGGACTCAAATGCGATTGCCGCTCACATTGAAGAACACGGCTACAAGTCACTTCTCAAGAACATCGAAGGTGCTTATGCCCTCATCTGGTACAATGCAGCAGAAAAGACTTTGTATTTTACCCGCAATGCCGAGCGTCCTCTCCACCTAGTAGAAACCTCAGATCGTGTCTTCCTAGCATCAGAAGCTAAGATGCTTGATTGGATTCTAGATCGTAATGATCTTGGAAAATATACGATTCAAAATGTTCCCACTGACAAGGTATTCAAATTCAGTCTCGAAACTCGTAAACTAGAAGCTGAATCAAAGCCAAAAAAAGCCGACCCTGTGAAGAACAAATTTCAAAACCAAAACCAACGCCACCAACACAGGGTAAATCAGATGTATTCGGGCTTTGGGCATCTTGCGTTAGCTTACTCCTCGAAGGCCGCACAAAACACTGACACTACTCCCGGTAAAAAGAAAGCTAACATTGAAACATACAAAAGTGGCGAACACATTAGTTGGAAAGTAGAAAGTTGGGAAAATCGACAAAATTCTACTAAACTAATTGGTGTTACCACAGATGAGTACAAAACACCAGTCACTGTCTTCATGGATAATAATCTCTACACAGCACAGGAGATTGATGATCTTACCATAGCAGAGTATCTAACTGGTCAGATCATTACCATTTCCTACAAAAAAGGTGTCACTCAACTTTACCTGAAAAATGTCACTGCTGATGATCTATACACCACAATGAATCATAAAAAAGTTTCTCTCGGAATGATCGAAGAAGCTGGCAGTTGTTGTTATTCTTGTGGTCAAGTACTAAAGACTCGTAAAGAAATTGAAGAATCCGTTGTCAGTATCAACTCACGTAATGAAGTTCTATTCATCACTTGTGGTGAATGTTCTTCAGCAACTGTATACCACGGAGGATGTTATTAACATGAAACAGAAACAAAGCTTGACAAAGCGCGCCAAGCGTATTATTTTAATTGGTTACAAGATTGGTAGTCGTTCCCTTAAGAACTTGCAAGCTCAACTAAAGGAAGATCAAGATGCCCGCCGTGTTCTACGTGTCCGCCGTACTAGTACTCGTTATAAGCGTCGTTTATCTGATCATATTGTGGCGTGGGGTCCAACGAACCCATGCCCACATGTGGATCAAGCACAAGAAGCAGCAAAGAAAATCGCATCAAACAAGCTGCTGTCATTCCAAAAATTCGCCGAGCATGGAGTATCAATTCCAGAGTGGACAACTGATCCATCACAAATGTACACATGGGTCACCGAAGGAAAAACAGTAGTAGCACGATATCTTCTATGTAGTCATTCAGGTAAAGGCATTCGCCTTATTACACAAGAAAATCTCCATGAAACTCGACCGCTTGCAAAATTGTACGTCCAGTACAAGAAAAAGAAACACGAATTCCGCGTCCACGTGTTCAATGGTAAGGTTATCGATATTGCTCAAAAGAAGAGAAAGGTCGGTCACGAAAACCGCGACAACCAAATCCGTAATCATGCCAATGGTTGGATATTTGCTCGTGAAGGGATTACTCCTCCTGCAAATATCGATACTCTTGCTCTTAACGCTTGTGCCGCTTTGGGACTACGTGCAGGTGCTGTAGACATCATCTGGAACGAGAAAGAGAACAAGTGCTATGTTCTTGAAATCAACACTGCTCCAGGGATTGAAGGTACTACCTGCAAGAGTTACACAACTGAAATTATCGAAAGTCTAACATCAAATGGCTAAACTACTACCATATCCATATGAAATGCCTTTAGGCGAAGCCTTCCAAGCCAACGACATGAAGTTCGCCTTCCTCAATTTAACAGAAGCGGGCGACTTCCAAATGGTTCATTCATGGGTCAAGTGTCGTGAGTATTTCAATGAACTGCTCATGAAGAACCATCATCCAGAATTCAAGTATCAAGCAACATATGGATTCAATTACAAACATGAAGAGTTTCCATTAGATTTATCAGCTACTCGTATTGCTGTTAAATTTATTTCCAAGGAACAGAAACAAACCTTCATAGATAATCTATCATGGATTCATGCTATCGAAGCACAAAATAACGTCGATCCATGTGAAGTGCATGATATTAATAGAAATGTTGTTGTGCTTGTTGCCAGTAAACTCTGGATTCAGAAGTGTTTGCTAACCAACATCTTCACCTTAATGGTGAAACTGGCAGCTCTCGACATCAGTAAACATACCAAAAATACACTAAATACCATCATCGTAAAAGATTATATTCCTAGTGAAGTTGAGTACGTAAAAAACATTACAGTACCAGTCTTTAATAGTGTTCTTGGAAATTGCAGCACTATTGCAGAAGTTCCTTCCAAGTATGTGGACGGTGCGTGCGAACTGCGTCAAACAAGTGCTGTTCATGCACACTCAGGTATCATACATGTTAATCGCTGTATAGTAAGAGGAACACATGATTCAATGCTTGCTGATTTCATTAATGGAATTAAATCATTCTTTAATCCAAAACCTGCTGTAGAATTCATTAAGAGTACAGCATAATGTCAGGAAGGTGTAAATGCTGTAACTCCATTCTTGAAGAATGGGAAATGAAAACGATAGACCCACTCACAGGGACATACACAGAACTGTGTGATGAGTGTGTCAAAGATGATCTTTTCGAAGATGATCCTTGGTACAATCCTGTAGACGAAATAGATGATCTATATGGAGAACGATAATGCCTTTTATAACACTAAAGAATTGGCTACGACCAAGCATTCAACAACCACGTTACATCGCTAACATGGTCAAAGCAATGTTCGCTCCAACCCTAAAAACACAACAAGTAATCCAAGAGTATTGGTCTACTTGGAATAAAGTATATCATCCAGAGAAAGAAAAGGATGTTATCAAGTGACTCTCATGTTATCCGTAAAGAACCTTGTCCAGAATGTAGAAGAATAGGTAATGATCGAAGTGGCGACAATCTTGCTGTGTATTCTGATGGTCATACTTATTGCTATAGGTGTGGTTACACTAGTGGCCGTAAAAAGATTGCACAAGCTGTTTCTCATTCTCAATGCCAAATTGTCTTACCATCTGATGTAGTTACAGAACTACCTTATGAAGCAAGACAATGGCTAAACAAATATGAACTAACGCGACTTGACATTTCGCGTAATCATATTATGTGGTCAGAGAAATACTCTAGAATTGTGTTTCCCTACTTCAATGAAGCAGAACTTCTCGCATGGCAAGGGCGATATATTGGTGAAGACAAAACAAAAGCAAAATGGTTCTCTCAAGGTAAAATCCATGAGATCGTCCACCCATTGCAAGTTCATCAACGGCAAGCTGTACTCGTTGAAGACATTGTTTCGGCCATTAAGGTCTCGAAAATTTGCGGAGCAATTCCGATCTTTGGATCGTCAGTGTCGACAAAACAAATACTACGTCTTAAATCAATTGTGGATGAGGTATGGTTCTGGTTAGACCCAGATATGCGAGGCAAGAGTCTGAAACTTGCCCACATCAGTAATACCTTAGGACTAATAGCCCACACTATTTTTTCAGATAAAGACCCGAAGGAGCACACAATTGACTTCATTGCAGACACCCTCAGAAAAAATCAAACAACGTCGTAATCAGATGTTGATTCATTCTTATCTTTATTATCACATGGATACTAGCATTGTTTCGGATGACCAGTGGCAACGCTGGGCAGACGAACTTACACAGTTACAAAAAGAACATCCAAACGTATGTGATTTTTACAACAAGTCTTTCGAAGATTGGGATGGATCAACAGGAATGCATCTACCTACGGATGTGTGGATTCGACAGAAAGCACAACAGCTCTTGACATATCTTGGGAAGTAAGCTATAATATATTATTATAATAATAAAGGCTTTAATGAAAGAATATATAAACATAATAATTTATCTATTAAATAATACATTATACAATAAATACATTAATTACATAGATATAAAGAATGAAAACAAAGAACTAGTTTTTCTCTATACTTGTCTTAAAGAACTACACACTGTCTACAAAAAGGATTTGTCCTTGGACGAATATGTTCTTTATTGTCTCTCCAAGGTAAATGACAAGGATCGTGAGGTAGTAGAATCCCTTCTAAGCACCCTGCAAGGCTCTACAATCGACGATCACCTCGTTGGTGATATCCTCACATCCCTACGCAATAAAAAACTCGCCTACGAGCTTGCATTGGTTTCTCTAGATGTGAGTGAAGGTCGGTCATCAGTAGAGAAAATCTTTGACACAATAACTACCTTTGAACAACAGAAGGTAGTTGAACAAGTTGAATTCGTTTCAGGAAATCTAAATGACCTCTACAACGACGCAATCAAAACTCCCGGACTACGTTGGAGACTTACGACGCTTAATCGAATGCTTGGATCACTCCGAAAAGGCGATTTCGGATTTATATTTGCCCGGCCAGAAACCGGAAAAACTACTTTCCTTGCAAGCGAAATCACGTATTTTGCGACGCAACTTACAAATGAATCAGGACCAATCCTCTGGTTCAACAATGAAGAGCAAGGAAGCAAAGTCATGCTTCGGTGTATCCAGTCCAGTCTTGGACTCACCCAAGCCGAACTCTTCTCAAATCTTGTCGCTAATCAAGCAACTTTCAACGCTAACGGTGGACAACACATTAAAATCGTCGATTCCGCCAACATACATCGAAGATTCGTTGAACAACTTTGCAAGGAGCTTAAGCCTTCCCTTGTTGTTTTTGACCAAATTGACAAAATCAAAGGATTCACTGACGACCGTGAAGACCTCAGACTTGGGGCAATTTATATTTGGTCTAGAGAACTTGCAAAAACATACTGCCCAGTTATTGGAGTATGCCAAGCTGATGCGTCAGGAGAAGGAAAACGATGGTTAACAATGGAGAATGTAGCTAATGCCAAGACTGCCAAACAAGCGGAAGCCGATTGGATTCTTGGTATCGGTCGTACTCATGATACTGCATTAGAATATGTACGTCATTTTCATTTAAGTAAAAACAAATTATCTGGAGATTCAGATACTGATGCAGATTTGCGACATGGAAAAATGGATGTATTAATTCAACCTTTGATTGCCAGATATAAAGATATGGAGTTTTAATGCCTCTTAAAGACAAAGATAAACGAAAAGAATATCTTAAACAATGGACAGCACAAAATAAAGAAAAGTGTAAGCAATATGGTTACAAATATTTAGAAAATAATCCAAAAAAGAAACTATTAAAATCTTCTAAAGCAAATGCTAAACACAGAGGATTAGAGCATTCAATATTCGAAGAAGATATTAGTATCCCAACCCATTGTCCTTATTTAGGTATTGAACTGTCTTCTACTATTTGTAAAAAGAATTCTCCTAACACAGTGTCTATTGATCGAATTGATAGTTCTAAAGGATACATTAAAGGGAATATTCAAGTGATTTCAAATTTAGCTAATTTAATGAAATCTTTTGCAACAGAAGAACAATTATTAACTTTTGCTCAAAACGTATTAAAAATTCATGGAAATAATCAAACACCCAACAAAAGTCAAGCCCTTTAGTCGTAAAAATATCATGGATATTGCAAAAGTTATTCGCAATACATCCATCAGTACTGCAAGCAGAGAGATTGTGACTCGTGCTATTGCTAATTATTTTGAACGCGAAGATCAGTTCTTTGATCGTAAAACGTTCAATCAAATTGCTAGTGGTGTTCTTGATTTTGATAAGAAGACTGCTGCATATTCAACTGTTCAGGAGAAACCACATGACCCAGAAGTTTGATATTCAAGTAACTATTACTGTTCTAGCAAACAATGAAATTGATGCAGAAGATCAAGTGCACGAATTCCTAAAAATTTCTAAATTAACACTAGGTGATCCAGACATTGTTGATTGGGAATTCACTGAGTTTGTTCCGGCAGACCTAAAGCAATCGTGTTGCTGTTAAATGCTTGCAGTCATCGACAGCGAAACATCTATTTACAACAAGGGGAATGTGTATGATCCAAGGAACCAGCTATGCCTATTGGTAATCAAAGCCATTTCAAACGATTCAACGACTTCATTCGTTTTCAGAAAGCCTTGGGACGTTGGCCGTATCCATGAGATTCTTAATTCTTCTAGGACTCTTGTCTTTTTTAACGGCAAGTTTGACTTGTCTTGGATTAGACGTGAGTTTAACTGGCAGCCTAGTGTCGGGCAGCGTATCCATGATTGTCAATATGCTGAATTTCTATTTTCTAAGCAAACTTGGAAATTCCCTGACTTGCGAACAGCATGTCTCCAACGTGGACTAGACCCCAAACAAGACTATATTAGCGAGACTTATTGGGATAAAGGAATTGATACAACAGAAATTCCAGAAGAAGAATTAGAAGAATATTGTGTTAATGATGTGGAAATTACATATCAATTATACGTAGATCAACTGAAAGATTTTCAGACCAAGTATCCACACATGATCAAACTCTTTAAGCTACATATGCATGATCTGCCTGTGCTTTTAGAGATGGAGTGGAATGGTCTGAAATATAACGCTGCAAAATCCTTGGAAATTGCAGAAGAAAATAATGTGCGTATTCATGAGTTAGAAACAAAGCTCAACAATATAGTTGACTTTGAAATTAATTGGAATTCACCAAATGAAAAATCTACTATCCTTTATGGCGGCACTATCAGCCGCGACTGTAAAGTACCAATCGGACATTTTAAGACTGGTGCTAGAGCAGGCCAAGTCAAATACAAGACTGTCGAATCCCTCACAGAATTCCCACGGCTTGTCACCCCCTTAACAGAATACAAATTCGGTGAGAAGGTAGAAAATCCTTCTGTCGCTGAAGATGTACTGCGATCTCTAAAACCAAGCAAGCTCGCTAAGAAACTCATTGAGTTAATTCTAGAGCGGGCAAAACTAGAGAAGCAGAATGGAACGTATCTTAAGGGACTTCCCAATAAGATGCTCACCATGAATTGGGGAGACTACTTACACCCCTCGTATAACCAATGTGTTGCGGTAACGGGACGGGTTGCGTCATCCAATCCAAATGGTCAGAATATTCCACCAATCGGGAAGCGCCTGTGCGAGAGTAGATTCTAATGTTAGTAAACGTAGATGCAAAAAGTCTTGAATGGTGCACATATCTGTACCTAAGTCAAGACAAAGTTGGAATCGAAGAATGGCACAATGTTGTAAATGATCCAAGTAAATTTGATATTCATCTTGACAATCAAACGAAATTCAATCTACCTTCACGCCTGATCGCCAAGGTATTTTTGTTTCGTTGGATTTATCGTGGACCAGCTTTTGCTTATTGCCATGATCCAGATTTTATGGTAGTAAGTAAATCGCAGCAATATTGGCAAGACGTTATTGACCAGTATTATTCAAAGTACAAAGGATTATATGCAACACACATGAAGTATCTTCAGGAAGTGAATGCAACCGGCAGGTTGTGTTCACCTCTTGGACGAGAGTATCAGTTCAAGAAAAACAAACGAGGAGAGTTTTCTGAATATGAAATTACCAACTACCCTAATCAGGGTCTTGGAGCGGATGTTATGGCTGTTGCTCGGGTTAGCCTTGCTGCCCGTTTTCGTAAGTATAAGCTCCGTAGTCTACTTATTTCTACTATTCATGATTCTCTTACATCCGACTCACCCGAAGAGGAGGTTGATACCGTTAAGGAAATTATGGTAGATGTGTTCACTGATCTACCTTCTAACATCAAACGAGCTTTTGGAATTGACTGGAACTTACCGATGTTGGGAGAAGTATCTGTTGGACCTAACCTTAAAGAAGCCGTCTCATGGGAAAACGGTGGATGGATTTTTAAACAAAAAGATGAAATTCTTTATCATGGACCTGATTACAAACAAGCATTACAATTAATGTTGACACATTGAAATAATGTGGTATAATATTACATATACAGTAGTTAATTAATAACAATAAATTAGAAAGATAATATGCAAATTCAAATTCAATTCATTGATGTGTCTGTAGAAGATAAAGGTAAGTACAAGATGGCTGAAATTACTTTCAAGGATTTAGCTAAAGGACAAACATCGTCTAAAAAGCTAATGTCTTTCAGTAATCCAGTTGTCTATAAGACACTAGTCGATGCAAAGAAAGGTGAGGTTTACACCATTGAGATGCAAAAGAATGACAAGGGTTTTTGGGATTGGACAGCAGCTTCCACTGCAACAGGTGTTAACACTGCCTCCGGTGGTAGCCCAGAAGCTACCACAAAAGCGTCAGGTTCGTCTGGATTCGCTTCACCCAAGTCCACCTATGAAACTCCAGAAGAACGTGCTAAAAAGCAGGTTTATATTGTTAGGCAGTCTTCTATTAGTGCTGCTATTGATACTTTAAAAACTGACAAAAAGAATCCATCTAAGGAAGAAGTTGTTAGTGTTGCAAAGTTCTATGAATCATTTGTCTTTGGTCTGGATACCGAGCCAGTAAAGCTAGCTGATCTTCCAACCTTTGATGAAGATGAAGACGTACCACTATGAGTTTAATGCTTAGAGATTTTGTTTGTCGAGATTGTGGAAAAGAATTTGAAAAATTCACAAAGGACATTCACTTTGTTGAGTGTCCTCATTGTGGTTCAAGTGCCTGCACTTTTCTACACTCAGTACAAGCAATCAAGGCAACTGGCTCAGGAGTTTATTCTACTAAGATGAAAGTATGATTGCCACCATCGACGGAGACATAGTTGCTTACCGATGTGCTGCAAGTTGTGATGTGCGAGAAGGGGGAGTCATCGTAGACTCCTCCGACGAGGAAGTCGCATTACTTCGTGTAGAACAATTGATGCAACAAATTATTCATTCAGTAGAAGCTGACCAATATCGCTGCTTCCTTTCCCCTTCTAAGAACTTTCGTTACTATGCTTATCCTGAATATAAGGCTAATCGTCGTAACACAACTGATCCTGTCCATCGTAAGGCATGTAAGCAGTACCTCATGGACAACTGGAATGGTGAAGTATTTGAAGGGTATGAAGCTGATGATGCCATGGCGTGGAGTCAAACTGACGACACAGTTATTTGTTCTATTGACAAAGACCTTAAGCAAGTACCGGGTAGGCATTATAACTTTGTCAAGGAAGAATGGGATGATGTTACACCAATCAATGGCATTTCAACATTCTATCAACAAGTATTAATCGGAGATAAGACAGACAATCTGTTTGGTCTTACAGGTATTGGTCCAAAGAAAGCAGCCAAGTATCTAGAAGGTTGTTACGAAGAACAAGAAATGTTCAATACTGTCTATGACATGTATGAAGATAAACATCAACTCGCCATTAACCTTATGTGTATGTGGTTGTGTCGAGAACAAGGAGTAACATGGGTACATCATCAGAGAAATTCAGGATTGATTATACCAGACGAGTTCGCACCCGTGCTGGATCAGATGTTCGAATCTACGAAATCTTTTATCAAGACTACATAAACGGCGCTTATTATGATGAAGATAGTGATGTTTGGTGGCCTTGTCAGTGGGATTTTCAAGGACAATATTCAAGCAAACCATCTAGTCTGGATTTAGTCAATGTCTGAACGTAAACGACGATCTAAATTAGAGCTAAAATTTGAAGACATCCTCATTGCTAATCAAGCAGAGTATGATTATGAAATCACAGTGATTCCCTACACTGTCCCAGAATCTAAGCATAAATATACTGTAGATTGGACATTTACTAATGGCATTCTTTGCGAAACGAAGGGCTATTTATCGGATCATCAAGAACGAAACAAATATGTGCTACTAAAACAGCAGTATCCTGATCTTGATCTGCGGTTTGTCTTTGACAATCCTAATAAGCTATGTGGTGGTACTAAGTACACCCACGCGAAGTGGGCAGACAAGCATAATTTTCTTTGGTGTAGTATTCGGGATGAGGAAACAATTAAAAGATGGATAGGAGAATCTAGTGGGAGTTAACCACTGCATCATTCCTGATACACAGGTAAAAGACGGAGTTGATTTTGAGTATCTAACGCGCATTGGTCAATACATCGTAGACGTTAAACCTGATGTTGTTATTCACCTAGGAGACTTTGCAGACATGCCGAGTCTCTCTAGCTATGATATAGGAAAGAAATCATTTGAAGGTAGACGCTATACGAAGGACATTGACGCAGCTAACAAGGCTATGCAATGTCTTCTTGATCCATTGTATTCTTATAATGCTTCAGCTAAAGCTAATAAAAAGAAACAATATAACCCGCGAAAGGTAATGCTTCTAGGCAATCATGAGAACCGTATTAATAGGGCTATCAACGATGATCCGAAACTGGAAGGACTCATTAGTACAAACGATCTCCCGTATCAAGATTGGGAAGTTCATGACTTTCTTAAACCTGTATTCATTGATGGCATTGCTTATAGCCATTATTTTCCAACAGGTGTCATGGGTCGTGCTGCTACCACTGCCTCTGCTATGGTCAGTAAACTTCATATGTCTTGCATTGCTGGTCATCAGCAGGGGAAACAAGTGGCTTATGGTAAACGCCCTGATGGTTCTACTATCACTTGCATCATTGCTGGTAGTTGTTATGAGCATGATGAAGATTATCTAACACCAACAGGTAACAATCATTTCCGTGGAATTCTCATGGCGTATGATGTACAAGACGGCTCTTTTGATGAACACTTTGTAAGTTTAAAATATTTACGGGAGCATTATGCAAAGTCCGAGTCACTATAAAGACACCCGCCTTATGGACCTGTTGATTGATCGACAGGTTCCATTTGCTGAAGGCAATATCATGAAATACATTTTCAGGTGGCGCGAGAAAGATGGCTTACGAGATTTACAAAAAGCTAAAGTATATCTTGATGCTTTAATTACATACGAAGAACTAAAACAATTGGAAGACAAACAATGAACGCAAATTCCTATCAAGAGTGGACACACACAACCGCGATTTATCCCGGTGCTAGTACTGGTAATGATCAAGAACTAACCTACCTTGCGCTCGGCCTTAATGGAGAAGCAGGTGAAGTTGCTGACAAAATTAAGAAACACCTCCGAGATGGTAAGCTTGATATTGGTAGTGTTATTTATGAACTAGGTGATGTGTGTTGGTATGTTGCACGTCTTGCTGAATCTTTTGGGTATCAATTTGAAGATGTTCTAGAAATCAATCACAGTAAACTAGAGTCTCGCAAGACACGCAATGTTCTTACTGGATCAGGCGATGCACGTTGAACTCTTAGACATTACTCCTAATGCTCTAGAAAAGATTGGACAATATGCTGGCATTTGCTACAACAGTTCTATGGATTCTAATTCTTGTGTCCGTCGTGCTATTAGCTGCAAGAATAAAGGCCATCTTGCTACTCTTAGGTTTGCTTCTGCTGTTTTCCATGTGTCTGGAATTAGTCGAGTTTGTTCTCATCAATTTGTCCGTTCTAAGCATTTAGATTTTCTTCAAAGAAGTCAGCGGTATTGTTCTGAGTTACAAAGTTCTGTAGTAGAACCAAAGATGACACAAGAACAAGAAGCAGAATACTTCACTGCCATTCTTGGTGCACAAGAAGCATATGAAAATCTCATCAAACTAGGAATGAAGAAGGAAGATGCGCGATTTGTCCTGCCAGAAGCAACTACTACAGAACTAATTGTTGTTGGTAACTTTCAAGCATGGTTAGATTTTATTGCTCTTCGTGCAGATACCCACGCACAATGGGAAATCCGCGAAGTAGCAAAAACCATTAATAACAAACTCTCGGAACATGCTCCGGGACTTTTCAATTGGATGCCGTAAATGAGTATGCTTTTAACTACACTACTCTCAGCACTGATTCCTGTCGGTGTTGAGGGTATTAAACAAGGTATTAATGCCATCACTGGTGGTGTTAAACCAACAACTGTTGCTGAACAAATTCAACTAGAAGAACAAGACATCAAACGTCTAGAAGCAGTTGCTGCTCTTGACAACCCCGGCGGTACGCCAAGTCAGTGGGTTGTTGATCTTCGCGCTTCTGCCCGTTATGTCGCTGCTTTTGTTGTTATTGGTGGTGGTATTACTTCTGCATTTGTTCCTGAGATTGATCTTGCTGTAAAAGCACTTGCTCTAGAAGCTGCTAATATTGCATTCGGTTTTCTCTTTGGCGCACGTATTACTGCTAAATTTGTGAAGTGACATTTGACGATCTCTTACAGAGGTTAAAGCATGAGGATGAGGTATCTATACTAGAGATTGTAGATGTCTCATCTGAAGAGCTTGTAGACCTATTAGAAGGCGTTATTTTCGATAAGCAACAAAGGATTCGAGATTACTACAATGAAGATGACGAAACCGTGGACAGGGAAGAAGGATAATCTTCCTTCCTCCACGAAAAAAGAACATCACAAAGAGCGCAAGACTCTGACCCAATTACTTCATAGCATTGAAGATAAAGATTGGGAACAACAATTAAAGGATTATATTCGTAATGCAAATTAATAGATTCAAGAATAGTTTCAGTGAGAACATTTTCAGGAACAAATATGCACAAGGTCCAAATGATACTTGGGATGCTCTTGCTGATCGCTTGGTCGAAGATGTCTGTGGTTCACGTTGGGGTAAAGATAAACCCATCATGTCTCAAACAGATCGAGATTCTCTAGCACAGTATATTAAAGAAATGAAATTTGTACCGGGTGGCCGGTATCTTTGGTATGCGGGCCGTGGTAACAGTTATTTTAACAATTGCTTTCTACTACGAGCAGAAGAGGATACACGAGAAGAATGGGCAAATCTAACACAACGAGCAGTGAGTTGCTTGATGACTGGGGGTGGAATTGGAATCGATTATTCTATTCTACGTCCGAGCGGGAAGCCGCTGACTCGTACTGGTGGATTGTCCAGCGGGCCGATCCCACTGATGCAGATGATAAACGAAGTTGGCCGAGGGGTGATGCAAGGTGGATCAAGACGATCCGCAATCTACGCAAGTCTCAACTGGTTGCACGAAGACATTCCCACCTTCCTAACTGCTAAGAACTGGTCTGATGAAATCAAGGCACTAAAAGACAAAGACTTTAATGCTGCTGCACCTCTTGACATGACTAACATTTCTGTTAATTATGATGATAAGTGGTTGTACAATGCAGATCGTGCTAATCTTCATACGTTTGTAGAGAATTGTCGTCAGGCTATGATGACTGGTGAACCCGGTTTCTCTTTTAACTTTGGTGATAAACAAAATGAAACCCTTCGCAATGCATGTACTGAAGTTACGTCTGAGGATGACTCTGATGTATGTAACCTTGGTAGCATCAATCTCAGTAACATTCAGAACATTGAAGAATTTAAACATATTGTTGAACTCGGCTCCAAGTTCCTTGTTTGTGGAACGCTACGTGCCGATCTCCCGTATGATAAAGTCTACAAGGTCCGCGAAAAGAATCGACGACTTGGACTGGGACTTATGGGTATCCATGCATGGTTACTACAACGAGGACAAGGATACGAAGTAACTCCAGAACTACATGAATGGTTAAAGGTATATAAGAATGAATCAGAACGATCAGCTAATGAACATTGTGAACGCTTGTTCATCTCAAAGCCAGTTGCTTATCGAGCAATTGCCCCAACAGGGTCTATTGGTATCCTCGCAGGAACAACTACAGGCATTGAACCACTGTTTGCAGTTGCTTAC
>ERZ724505.1313-NODE-1313-length-13789-cov-15.623052_pt1 | contig 13789 bp, 29 predicted proteins | sample MGYA00376038_ERZ724505 | MGnify/ENA primary metagenome ERZ724505 (study PRJEB28724, sample SAMN07190884) | wastewater metagenome | isolation source: effluent of sewage treatment plant in Hong Hong | place: Hong Kong | collected 2016-03-17 ... | reverse complement strand
GAGGCTGAACCGGTCGAACAGCGCGGCGTGGCGGTCGAGCGCGATCTCGTAGTCGCTGCCGCGGAAGTCGACCGCCCCGCTGGCCGTCGGCGTGGCCCAGCCAGAACGCGAGCCGAGATCGATGGCCAGGACGACCAGGGGGGAGGTCATGACGCCTAGGCCGTCGCCATCTGGTCGAGCGCGGCCCGGAACTGCTTGCTGGTGCCGGTGATCGGCGGGATGTTCGGGCTGCTGATGGTGATCAGCGTGTCGTCAGCCGCCGGCTTCTCGAACAGGTTGAGCTGCTCGTCGACGGCCTCAAGGTAGATGCGGAGGAGCTCGTCCTCCTCGGCGCGCTGCTGGGCGTTGCGCTTGCGCAGGGCCACGACCTTGCGGATGATCTTGGGGTCGTAGCCCATGCCCTTGGCCTCGGCGTAGACCTCCTTGATGTCCTCGGCGATGCCGGCCTTGTCTTCCTCGAGCCGCTCGATCTGGGCGACGAGGTTGCGCAGATGCGTCACGCTGATGGACTCGGCCATCGTGTGCCTCTCAGGCTTGGGTGGGAGAAGGCGCCGGCCGATCGGGTCCATGACCGGCCGGCGCAGATGCCGCCGCGAGCGAGGGAGTCGCGCTCAGGCAGTGCGGCGGGTGTTTGCAAGTAGCGCTCACTCTCCGCGCGCCCGCTTCGCGCTACGGTTGGGTTGAGCGCCTGAAATGTCCCGGTTGCCACGCTTGCGTTGTAAAAAAGCGCTATCTGCTACGCTTATGCTGTCTTGCGCGACAGGGGGGTGATCTCTTACGTTGGTGGCATCGACAGCGCCGCCCGTCGCTGGCATGACAGCCAGGATCTTGTGCAAGGTGCTCGCCCTTGGATCCCAATCGTCACGCTCAGCGTGACGGAACGCTCGGTCGCTTAGGCTGGTCATCCTGGCCAAGCGCCGCTTGGGAATGGAGCGCGACCGCAGGAAACTGCGGACTTTGGCAACGAGGTCGGGTACGGGACTATGCATGTGGCTGACAATGCGCACCAAGGTTCGCCGCGTCAAGCGATTTTGCGAACCAGAGGACGCGTGACTGGCGCCCAGCCAAGCGCTAGGCGCAAGCGCATGAAATCAGAACCGACTGGCTACGATGCCGAGGCCGTGCGGGCGGCCATGCGGAGGGTGGCTGACAAGTTCAGCAGCAACCGCGAATGGGCCGCGAAAGCCGGGATCGGCGAGGCCACTCTGCGCAAGTTCCTGACCGGCGGATCGGCCAAGATGGAGCTCGACAAGATCGTCGCGCTGGCCCGAGCGGCGGGCCTCACCGTCTCACAGATGATCGGGGAGGCGCCGCTCGAGGCGGATTCGCCTACTCAGCCGCCGGCGGAAGACCCAGCGACGCGCTCTCTACTGCGCGAGGTGCGCGCGAGACTGAGCAGGCAGACGGCAGACATAGACGCGCTGGTGGCAGAACTGTCTCGTCGTCTCGACGGCCGGGATCGAGGCTCGTAGCTCTCACGAGAAGTGACTGAAGTCTCTCTATCAGAGCGTCCAACTTATTGATTTCGTTGGCAATCCCATCAAGGGCTTGCTGCATAGCGTCCCCGTCCCGTTCAAATTTGAATTGAAACCAAAAAGCGACCTATCACCGCCAGAACATTACGCAAAGTGTTTAAAACGATTCATCAAATCCGATGACGATTCCGTTACCGAATTGCTCCGTGCGCCAGAATGTCGCACTCATTCCGTGCGTACTTAGGTTCTTGACCTCGGACTGAAGTTCGCGCACAGTCCCCTCTAGCCGCTACCACGGGACGCAATCGCGACCGACGCGGCGGAGGGTCAAGCCAATGCCCGACCAGTTCGGTCATCTCTCCCACGAGGAGCTTGAGGCAGCCGAGCACGCCGTCCGCATGGGCGACGTGGACCACTACCAGAACGGTGAGGACCGCGAGGAAGGCGGTCTGTTCAAGGGCGTGGTGATTGCGCTCGCGATCACGGCGGCGGCCGCAGCGGCTGTGACCATCGGCGTTGTGGCTCTGCTGGCGTGGTTGCCATGAGCGAGGCCGGCTTTGTCCCCGACGCTTGGGCGCTCCGCCGCACGGACGCCAAGGGTCGGAGCTACGGGAATTTTCAATGGCCCCTCGAGCTGGGGGCAATCGTCACCGCCCCGGATTGGTCGCCGACACCTAAGTGCGGCGGCGGCCTGCATGGCCTGCCCGATGGATTGGGCGACTACGGTCTGCTCGGCTACGGGCATGGCCGCATCTGGTGGGTTGTCGGATTCATTCGTGCCGAGGCGGTCGATCTCGACGATAAGGTGAAGTTTCCACGTTGTCGGGTCGAATACTTCGGTCCGATGGCTGGCGCTATGAACCTGATCTCGCAGCATTGCATCAAGCGCATGCTGGAGCTGGCAAAGGGCAATACCGCCACCGGGTACAGCGGCCACGCGGCGGCCACCGGGGACAGGGGCCACGCAGCGGCCACCGGGGACAGCGGCCACGCGGCGGCCACCGGGGACAGGGGCCACGCGGCCGTAGCCGGCAGAAACGCCGTGGCTGCTGCAGTCGGCTATGCGGCCACTGCTTGTGCGGCGGAGGGCGGGGCGATCTGCCTCGCGGCCTATGATGGTGACTTCAATCTCGTCTCCGTGCGCGCGGCCCTGGTCGGCCAGGAGGGGATCGAACCGGGCGTGACGTACCGGCTGACGGTGGACGGTCGGTTCGAGCGGGTGGGCGTGTCATGAACCGCGCCGCCAGCCTCCCGAAAGGCCTCGAGCGTCAGTTCGTCGACGCCCCGCCTCCGCCCGCTCCCGGTGACGCAGCGCTGTTCATGCTGCCCGAGGGGTCGGTTGTCCTGCAGGTCACCAGCGATCTCTTCATCGAGGGCAACGCCACTTTCGTGCGCTGCGCCTACCGCGGTCGCGATCTGAATTACCCCATCCCCATCGACCGGCTCGTGCAGATGCCGGCCGCGTTCCTGGAGGCGTGAGCCATGCCCGTCCCTACCTGCCTCCTGACCCGGGCGGACTACGAGCGCGCATGGCGCGTCGCGCGCATCGCCGGCTACGGTAAGATCGTCAACGCCAACGCGTTCCAGATCCATGATTACGGCCGCGCCGCCGGGTGCAGCTATCTGGGGCTCATGTTTGCCCGAGCCGTTATGGCGGCCAGGGTTGTGCCCGATCGGCTCCGCCGTCCGCTCCAGGACCGCGCGCTGCTGCGCCACGGCGCCTACTGGCTGGCCAAGTACAAGGAAGCGGCGTGATGCCGCTGTGTGGCGAGGTCCGGCGCAAGATCGCCGACGTCAAAGAGGCATTCGGCGTCGAATGCTACTGGAGTCTAGCCGGATGGTTCTGCCTTGAGTCAGGCGCCGACCGCATCGCCTTGCGGCCGACCGAAGGCGGCATCTGGGACAAGCTGTCGACCACAGCCAAGGCGATACTTGATGAACGAGCCGCGGCAAGCGAACGGAGGCCCGCCTGAGATGCTGCTCGCCCTGATCTTCACTGCCTGCATCAGCGGCCAGTGCCGCGAGGTCCAGATCCCATGGGATGGGTCGCTCATGCAGTGCATGATTTTTGGCGGCCATCAGCTTGCCGCCTGGACAAACGACCACCCCGGCTATGTGGCCAAGGGCTGGCGCTGCGAATCTGGGAGGCCCGCATGAACCCCCTCGCCAAGCGCTGGGGCGTGCGCGCCCTCGCCTGCCTGCTGCTGCCGCTGGTGGTGCTTCGCGTCCTGGCCGAGGAGGTCGGCTACGCTCTCCTCTTCGCCTGCCGCGAGATCACGGCGGAGGTCTGGTGCTTCCGGCAAGTCTGGCGCACCGGCTCCTTCGATGCCTGAGACCAAGGTCGAGCCGTTCGACTTCAAGAAGTGGAAGTCGGGCGTCGCCAAGCATCAGATCCACTTCATCAACGCCGCCCTGCGCGACGCCATCGAGCGCGCCCAGGACCTGCACCTCTGCGCTGTCGTCGACCACCTGCGGGCGGCGCAGATGACGTTACGGAAAGAGGCGCGCGAGAGACTCAACATCAATTCCGATGCCAAGGATTCCTGAGATGAAGATCCTTCGTTTCTACGGCGAAAATGTGAAGCGATTGAAGGCCGTCGAGATCAAGCCCGATGGCAACTTGGTGCAGATCACAGGCAAGAACGGCCATGGCAAGAGTTCGATCCTCGATTCCATCGCATGGGCTCTGGATTTCGCCGCGCACGGCCAGAGCGTGCCGATCCGCAAGGGCGCTACCACGGCCAAGATCGTCCTCGACATCGGCGACAACGGCGCGTCACAGCTAGTGGTCGAGCGCCGCTTCACCGAGAAGGCCTCATACTTGGAGGTCAGGAACCCGGAGGGCTTCAAGGCCGGCTCGCCGCAGAAGATCCTCGACGATCTGGTTGGCGCCATCAGCATGGACCCGGTCGCATTCCTGCGACAGCGGCCGGCCGACCAGGTCGAGACGCTGCGCCGGCTCGTCGGCGTCGACTTCAGCGCGCTCGATGCCGAGCGCAAGCGGCTCTACGACGAGCGCACGCTGGTCAACCGCGACGGCAAGAACAAGGCCGGCGAGCTGGCCGGCCTCCAGTTCGCCGCCGAGCAGCCCTATGAGCCGGTCGACGTCAGTGCGCTCCTGGAGGAGCAGCGGCAGGCGGAGGCGGAGAACAGGCGCAGGGACGGCATCGACCGCAGCCTGACCGAAGCGAAGCGCGAGGTCGCTCAGAGCACGGGCTGCATCGACGCGGTCAAGGCCCAAATCGCCTCGCTTGAGGAGGAGCTGGAGCGGTACGAATCCAGTCTGGACTTCTGGAACGACCGTGTCCTCGAGCTCGAGCGGCAGCGCGACGCAGCGCGGCTCGAGATCGAGCCGATCCGCACCAAGATCGCCGCGGCGAACGAGACCAACGCCAAGGCCGCGGCGTGGCGCTCCAAGAAGGAGTTGCACGACCGCCTGAGCGCCGAGGTCGATGGCCTGCGCACGAAGTCGGCCTCGCTGACCCAGGCAATCGATCAGATCGATGCCGACAAGGCCAAGACAATCGCGGCCGCCGACATGCCCGTGACCGGGCTCGGCTTTGGCGACGGCTGTGTGACCTTCGACGGCCTGCCGCTCGAGCAGGCCAGCGACGCGCAACAGCTCGAGATCAGCATGGCGATCGCCGCGGCCATGAACCCGAAGCTGCGGGTACTGCGCATCCGCGACGGATCCCTGCTCGACGACGACGCACTCGCCCGGGTCGCGGCCTGGGCCGAGGAGAAGGACATGCAGGTCTGGATGGAGATCGTGCAGAGCGACAGCCCGACTGCGGTGTGGATCGAGGATGGGGCGGTCGCCGGCCAGCCCGAGCTGGTGGCGGCGGAGTAGGACGATGAGCGGCTTCCCCTTCGGCCTGCGCCCATACGAGCCCGGCGAGTTCTATGACGTGCACGCCGCCGGCTCCGGCCTGCTGACCGCATCCATGGTCCCGGCCCTGTTCGGCCACAGCCGCTTCGCCGGGCGTTACGCTATCGCCGCGCACATCAGCGGCAAGCACCCGCTGCCCGATGTCGACAACCCGATGACCCGGCGCGGCAAGCTGCTCGAGCCGGTTGTCGCCAAGATGCTCGAGGGCGAAGGCTTCAAGGTCGATCGCCACGACCTGGGCATCTTCGCCAAGCACCTGACGATCGCGGGCCTGGGCGCGTCGCCGGATGTCGTCGTATGGGACGATAGCGACGCGCCGGAGTCGCTCGATCCCGGAATAGGCGAGATCAAGGTCGTCTCGGAGCTGATCTACAAGGACACCTGGGCAGACGGCCCGCCGCTCGAGGTCGAGCTCCAGCACCAGTGCCAGTATGCCTGCTGCCCCGGCGCAGAGTGGGGCGTGATCGCGGCGCTGGTCGTCGGCGCATTCCGGCTCGACCTGATCGTCTACCGCACCGTCCGCAACCCCGGCGCCATCAAGCTGATCGAGGACGCTGCTCGGGCGCTGCTCGACATGCTGGACGCCGGCGAACTGCCAGAGCCCGACACGCACGAGTCCGCGGCCGCCGTGCTCCAGGCGCTGCATCCGGTCGATCCGACGAAGGAGATCGTCCTCGCCGGCGAGGATCTGGCTGAGGCAAGCCTACGGTTCGACAAGATGCGGGTAGCCGCCGAACAGCGGCTCGCCGCCGAGAAGGTCGAGAAGGTCGAGAAGGCTTGGTTCATGGCTCGCGCCGGCGACGCTAGCCGGCTGCTGATCGGCAACGACCGGCGCGTTGAGATCAAGGACGTCAGCCGCGTCGGCTACACGGTGAAGCCGTCCTCATACCGACAGGTCAAACTCATCGAAGCGAGTGCTGCATAGATGGCTACCAACCTCCCCGCTAAGGCGCCGGAGTGGCGGCGCGACATTGAAGCGATGGCCGGAGAGTTCGCCCGGTCCCTGCCGCCGCAGATGCCGACCGAGCGGTTCGTGCGCACGGTGCTGACCGCTATCCAGATCAACCCAGATCTGGCCCGCGCCGACCGGCACACGCTCAAGGTATCGTGCATGAAGGCGGCGCAGGACGGCCTTTTGCCAGACGGCCGCGAAGGCGCCCTGGTGATCTACAACACCAAGGTGAAGGTCGACGGCGTCGACAAGTGGATCCATGCCGTCCAGTGGATGCCGATGGTTGCTGGCCTCAAGAAGAAGGCCCGCAACTCCGGCGAGATTGCCAGTATCACCGGCCACGTTGTCTACAAGCACGACGCGTTCCGCCTCGTGTTCGGCGACGACGAGCGGGTCGAGCATGAACCAAACATCGACGTCGACGAAGCGGAAATGATCGAAGCGAACGCTGTCGGCGCCTATGCGATCGGCCGGCTGAAGGACGGCACGATCATCCGAGCGTGGCGCTCCAAGGCACAGATCTACCGGGCGAAGAGCCAGTCCAAGGCCCAGAACAGTCTGATGTGGACCAAGTTCTGGGAAGAGGGCTGGATCAAGACTGCGATCCGTTACCTGGCCAAGGACCTGCCGAGCAGCACGGACAAGGAAGGCGTTGACGTCTTCGCTCGCGCGGCCGAGCGGGACGACGAGCTGTACGACTTCAACCGGGCCAAGGACGTCAGCCCCACGGCGATCGTCGACAGCCGAAGCAAGCTCGACTCGTTCGTCGAGACGCAGCATGTCGCGGCCGAGGTCAACGGCGACGGCCAGGATCCCACCGACAACGAGCCCACCTACGACCCCGTCACCGGTGAGATCGACGACGCGGACAATACGCGTGAGCCGGAGCCGAGCGACGGCAAGATCTCCGTCCAGTGGCCGGGCGAGAAGGCGGCGCAGGAACTGACCGAGGCCAACGCCAAGGCCCTGTGGGAAGCGAAGTCGGCCGGGAAGCCCGAGGCGTGGCGGACCGCCTGCCTCAACGCCAACCCCGAGCTCGCGCGGCTGGTGGAGGCGCGGCAGCCATGACCCTGCGTGAGAAGATCGAGGGGCTGCTCGCCGAGCTGCGGGCTATCGACCTGATGGAGGTCGAGCCGGACATCATCCCGGAGATCGCCTCCCGCCTGATCGCCGCGCTCGCGGAGGATGCTGGCGGGTGGCGCGGCATGGGCAGCGCGCCGCGGGACTTTACGCCAATCTTGGCTTCCGCCATAGGCGCTGATGGTCGCCAGTTCTGCGCAATTGTTCACTGGACGCAGATCTCGTCGATGTTCCGGTCCGACATCCGGATGGACCTGACGGCGCCTGATTGCGAGTGGGTCGGCGTTCTCGGGACGCGCTACGGCGTGCCGTTCACCCACTGGCGTCCGCTCCCAGAACCCCCACCCCAGGAGCCGCAGCCATGACGGTCGAGCGCAAGGCGCTGGCGGATGGGATCGAGCGCGTGCCCACCCCGGATGCGCTGCGGGCTGCGGCCGAGACGCTAGTCAAGAAAGCCGAGTGGGCTCGGTCCAGGTCGGGGATGCAGCCAGCCGAGCGCGATAGTTGGCGCGAACTCGCCGAACAGCTCGAAGCCGTCTCGGCGTGGCTCGCCGCCCTCCGCACCCCTGCCCCGGCGGCGGATGCGGTCGAGGCGGTGGCGCGGGCGATTGACGAGGACACAGCCGGCGTCTGGCTGCCTTACAACGTATCCCGCATCGGCGCCGCAAGGATCATGGCCCGCGCCGCCCTCTCCGCCCTGCCGCGGCCGGCGGTCGACGAGGGGGCGGTGGAGCGGGCCGGACGGGCGATCGACGGTCTCCTGGACGCCTATCGCCAGAAGTACCGGCGGCGCTCGACGGATGGGATCAGGAGCGACGCGCCACTCTACGAGGAGATGCGCAGCCTGATCGAGGCTCGCGCCGCCCTCGCCGCCGCGCAGGAGAGGTCATGAGCACCGTAACGATCGGCTTCCGCAGCCCGCGCCCTAGCGACGGTATCGGCTCGGTCAACGAGGGCTCCGACATTCCCGTCATGCGGCCGAGACGCGGCCGGAACGGCAGTGATCGAGCTCTGGCGGCTTTGCTTGGCTCGGCGCTCGATAACCTATCGCGGTCGGATTGTTCGTTCTGGGCGTGCGAAGGGCCGAACAGGCCGCAGCAGATGTGCACCTGCGTCAAATGCTGGGCCATGCGCGAGGTCGCAACGGTCAAGGCAAGCCTGGAAGCTCGGGCCGCCGCGCAGGAGACGGGGCGATGAAGATCCGACCGCTGTTCGCTTGGTATGACCTTTGGGTCGGTCTGTTCTGGGACCGACAGAACCGCCGGCTCTACGTCCTGCCAGTCCCGTGCCTCGGCGTGGTGATCGAGTTCCCCACCCCCACGCGCGGCGAGCGGGAGGGGTGACCGATGCCTGAGATCTGCGAGTTCTGCGGTTACGCGACCTTCGTACCGTGCAAGAGCCAGCGGCGGGCCGATACATGCAGCGGCCAGAAGAAGCGGCTGAGGCAGTTCGCGCGCGATCTGGCCAAACTCGACCGCACCACCCGCGGCACGATCGACGCGCGGCAGGGGGAGGGCTGAGCGATGCGCAACCGATACCCCGGAACCTGCTACCGCTGTGGCCAGCACGTCGCAGCCGGCGAGGGGCATTTCGAGCGGTGCGGCGGGGGCTGGCGCACCCAGCACGCCGACTGCGCGATCCGATGGCGGGGCAAGCCGCCGCCGACCAGGGAAGAGGCTGCGGCGGCTCGTGCTGAGCGCGGCGAGCGGGAGGGTTGAGGAGATGGCCGTCCCCTACGTCCACAGCGGCTATGAGCGCATTCCCGACGACAATTATCAGACCGTCGACGGACGCTGCGTTCAGGCTCTGGTCGAGACGTGGCCGATCGAGGGTCGCATCGTCGACTGCTGCGCGCCACAGGGTAGCGGGATCGCGAGTTGGCTGAAGGACAACGGCCACGACGCCTATTGCGCCGGGACGGTCAACTTCATCGACCCGGCCGACTGGATCGTGACGAACCCACCGTATCTGCGCGGTGTGGTGGATGAGATCGCCACGGGCATCGTGGGTCGAGTCCGAGCTGGCGAGGTGAAGGGCGCGGTTCTGCTTATGCGGGCGAACTGGGACTTGGCCGCGTGCCGATCTGCCCTGTTCGCCGACCCGCTCTACCGAGGGCAGACGAGACTAAGATTTCGACCCTTTTGGAGCGAAGATCGCAGGGCTCAACCTATACATTCGTTCGTCTTACATGTATGGTCGGAAGGTAGTGGTGAACCAATAATCAGGTACTGGCCAAAACCATGACTGCAAAATACAAACATCCACTTTATCGAGTATGGGTGGGGATGCATCAGCGCTGCTACAATAGCGCGCATCCGCGCCCGGCGGGACGGGGATATCCATGGAGGCCGCAATGGATAACGGCATGAAGGTGCGCCGCCTGTCTCGCGAGCTAACAGGCGAGCAGATCGCCGAGCTGATAGCGGTCAAGCGCCTGGCGCTGATCGAGGTCGAGAGCCCGATCATGAGCTTCCACGGGCGTGGTCCGGTGCTGAAGCCGCTGATCAGCCGCAAGCTGGTCGATTGGCTGCCGCCGCCCGAGCCGTATGGCCGCGGATGGCGCCTGCCGAAGATCACGACTCTCGGCGAGCGAGTCCTGCTCGACCGGTGCGAGTGCGAGATGCAGCACGTCCTGCCGAAGTACGAGCCGGAGCCGGAGTGAGCATGACCGCCCGAATCCGCGCCCGCGACGACAGGCAGGAGGGGTAGGGATGACGCCGAGTATGATGCGCGCGGCCGATGTCGCCAGGAGACTGTCCTGCCACGTATCGACCGTCCACCGGCTAGCGCGCTCCGGCCAGTTGCCGGCCGTCCGCATCGGGGGCATGGTCCGCTTCAAGGTCGCCGATGTTGAGCGACTGGAAGCGGAGGGGACATGCCAAAACCTAACAAGGGATGGCACTTGTGGCTCGATCCAGATACCGCCATCTGGCACCTACGGCTATTTGAAGCTGGCCGACCCATCACCCGCAGCACGCGCTCGCGCGATCGGGGAGTCGCTGAGGAAACCCTAGCCCACTGGCTGCTCCAGCAACGTTATCCGCAAGTCGCGGAGAACCCGACCGTTGCCGTGGTGCTCGATCTCTGGCTGAACCACAAGCAGCGGATCGCGCAGAAATCCGTCGAGCACAAGATCAAAGCCCTCACCCGGCACATGGGCTGGCTCCGGGCAAGCGACTACCGCGCGGCGCACACCCGATCCTACATCGCCGCCAGGCGCGCCGAAGGGCGAGCCGATGGGACGATTCGTGAGGAGCTGTCCAAGCTGTCGTCCGCCTTCCATTGGGCGGCCAGCGAGCAGATCATCCCCACCGCCCCGATCATCAAGGACAATCTGCGGGTCAAGGCCCGATCACGATGGCTGACCCGGGAGGAAGCTGACAGGCTTCTCGAAAAGTGCATCGCCCCCCATGTCCGTCTGTTCGTGCTGCTCGGCTTGCACACGGGCGCGAGGCCAGGAGCCATTCTCGAGCTGACATGGGAACAGGTCGATTTCGAGCGCCGGCTGATCGACTATGGCGAGGTGCTGGGCGGCAAGCCACGCGCCGTGGTGCCAATCAACGGCGATCTTCTGCCGGCGCTGGTCGCGGCTCGCGAGGTGGCGACCACAGTCCGGGTGATCGAATATGCCGGCCGCGGCATCTCGCGAATCAGAGACACGATCGAAGCTACGGCCGTGCGCGCCGGCCTGGCGCCGATAGTGCCGCACGATTTACGTAGAACGGCCGGACACTGGATGATGCAGGCCGGATCCTCAATCGAGGAGGTCGCCGCCGTGCTCGGCCATCGCGATACCGCGACCACGCACAGGGTTTATGCTCGGTTGTATCCAGAGCACCTGCGCGCAGCCGTAAGGCGACTAGAGAAGGCGTGACTTAGCGCGGTCCAGAGTAACAGCAGGCCGAGAGCCGCGCCGTTGCTCATCCACGCTGTGTTCATTTCCAACACCGCGGGCCTATTGCGGCCAGCGAGTCCGCGTAGCATCTGTGCGGGATTCGGACCATTTGTGGCGGTCAGAAGCGGGGTTGCTTGGCGCGCCTGAGTAACGTCAGGCCCCACGCGACCCCGGCAGCGGATCACGCCGCACCGGAGTCGGCACCCCTGGCTTGGGTCAGCGGTTCCATCCGGCAAACACGGACAGAGGCCCAACGATCAAGCAGCCGCCTCCGATCTCGGGCCGGCGCATCGGCAGCCATGCCGCCCAGAGCACATCACCGTCGCGAGCCCATTCCCAGGTGCGTGCGAAGGTCGCCGAGCACAGCACGCCGACGATCTCGAACTCAAGGAACGGTCGGCGCGGCTTGGTCATAGCTTCGCCGGCGGCCAGCGGCCTCTTTACCCAGCGCCATCCCTTACTCCGATGCGCCCCCTCGTCAGCCATCTCGGGGTTCCATGCTGGCGGCGGGGGAGCGCCTCAGCGCCGTGATGTGCGGCTTGCCCGCCCAGGGCGTCGAACGCCACACGGCCGGCAGTTCGGCTGCGAAGCAAGGGCCGCGGCAGTGAAGGTCGCCATACCCATCGACCCCAGAGATCACCCAGTAGCGCCTCTCGGGGCGCTCCACATTACCCACCCCTCGCCTCCCGCGCCTTGAGCCAGGCCGAGAAGGCGCCGCGCTCGATCAGGTCGGCATGGTCCGACAGGGCGTTCGCCCGGTAGTGATTGCCGGCTTTCTGACAGACCGTCGATCGCTCCCGCAGCCACTCCGCGACCAGCTCCAGGGTCCGGGCGATAGCGGCATCGATCTCCGACTGGCGGTCCGCCTCGTCCTCTCGGCCCATCTGCCGGCGCTCGCATGCCTCGCAGGTATGGCCGTAGTAGTACCGCTCCTCGGCCGTCAGCGCCTTGCCGCAGTCGCAGTGGGTGTGCTGTGCGCCCGCGGCAGCGTCGGTCGATTCAGATGCCATGTTTCTTCCTCCACTTGTAGACCACAGGCTCGCTCACCCCGTGCAGGTGGGCGACCGCCTTGACCGTCAGGCCCTTCCGCAGGCTGTCCAGCACGGCCGCCTTCGTCTCGTCGCTGTAGACTGACTGGCGCCCGCCCACGCGGCCCTTGGCGCGCGCTGCGGCCAGTCCAGCGTTCGTCCGCTCCAGGATCAGGGCTCGCTCGAACTCGGCCATCGCGCCCATGATGTGGAAGATCAGCCGGCCGCCTGGCGTGGTGGTGTCGATCGCCTGGGTGAGGACGCGAAGGTTGGCGCCCTTCCCCTCGATGCGCTGCACCGCCTTGATCAGCTCCTCGAGGTTCCGGCCCAGCCGGTCGAGCGACCAGATGACCAGGATGTCGTCCCGACGCAGATCCTTGAAGGCGGCCTCGAGCCCGCGGCGGTACTTCGCGGCGCCGGATGCCACGTCCGTGTGGATGCTCTCCAGCGCCACGCCGTGGCTGGTCAGCGCGTCGAGCTGGAGCTGCAGCGACTGGTCGTTCGTCGAGACGCGGGCGTAGCCCACCATGTGCCGTTTCTCATCCGCCATGCCGGCCCCGTCCATGTTCTCACGCATGGAGCTATACACCTTATTTGGGGAAAGCGCAAATTTATATGGACAGGGCAAAAAAATAGGGTATCGTCTACGCATGAGCAGCGGAGAGACGCAGATGGCCAACATGATGGACGTGCGGCGGCAGCGCGAGGCGGTCCGCGAGAAGCTGGTCGACCTGCCGAAGGGCTATGCCCGCGTCGTTCGCGACCGCGCCGCATGGTGCATCTCAGTCGACCAAAACGGGCTGCAGCGGTTCAAGATCGAAGGCGCCGCCAAGGAGCTTCTGCTCGGCGACGCCATCAACTTCTTGCTGGCGGCCTAGCCGCCCGGAGCCGGAGGGCCGACGATGCAGTTCTCGTTCGAGATCCGCCGGACCAAGCTTCCGCTGCTCTATCGAGGGCGCGTGAGCTTCCGCAACAACCTCATCCGCAGCGAGGTTAGCGGGTACGCGAACTATGAGCGCATCTACTGCCTTGGCTTCGATGCCACCCTTCGGTGGGGCTACTACGACAAGAGTAGGCCAGACCCAGCACGCGAGCGCCGCAAGGCAGCCAACCGCGCTCCTGTATCCTAACCCAGGGAAACCGGAGATGTCCGAGCTTCAGGTCTATGTATTCGACATCAACTGCTGTCGCTGCAAGGACGAATGGACGTCGGTCTATCGTGGCGACGGGTCGGCGAAGCGGGTGGCGAAGCGCATGTTCAAGCGCCGCTCCGACAATCCGAACGACGAGCTTTGGGTGCATCGCAACAGGATCGATGGCCCGTGCGTCGGTAAGGTTGCCTATGACCCGAGCGGGTCCCTGGTCCGATGGTTCGATGCCGCTGACTGCGCCCAGCTCTGCGACTGACCCAATCCCCGGCCTAGGAGGCCCTGATGACGACACAGATCAACGATCTGTCCTTCATGGTCG
>ERZ724505.1312-NODE-1312-length-13792-cov-4.899978_pt1 | contig 13792 bp, 24 predicted proteins | sample MGYA00376038_ERZ724505 | MGnify/ENA primary metagenome ERZ724505 (study PRJEB28724, sample SAMN07190884) | wastewater metagenome | isolation source: effluent of sewage treatment plant in Hong Hong | place: Hong Kong | collected 2016-03-17 ... | reverse complement strand
TAATATTCTTATGTACGATGGCAAAAAATCGACCGCTGAGACAATTGTTTATTCCGTATTAGATAGGTTATCAGAAGACAGAAAAGAAGCACTTAAGAAGTTTGAAGATGCGATAAAAAATATCATGCCAAAGCAAGAAGTCAGGTCAAGAAGAGTTGGCGGTGCTACTTATCAAGTTCCTGTACCGGTAAAACATGAGAGATCTGAGGCTCTTGCAATACGTTGGTTAATTGCAGCAGCACGTGCTAAAAGTGGTAAGGATATGATTGAGAGATTATTTAAAGAAGTTACTGACGCGCATGAAGGTACCGGATCAGCTATCAAGACCAGAGACGATACACATAAAATGGCAGAGTCTAACAAAGCTTTTTCACACTTTAGGTTTTAAGGTCTAATATGGGAACTACTGATCAAAAAACCTATCCACTCAATAAGATACGAAATATAGGTATTATCGCTCACATTGATGCGGGCAAAACCACCTTAACCGAGAGTATTCTTTACTATACCGGAAAGACTCATAAGATTGGCGAAGTCCATGAAGGTGATACTCAAATGGACTGGATGGTTCAAGAACGTGAAAGAGGTATTACGATAACTTCTGCAGCAACCACATGTTTTTGGAACGATCATAGAATAAATATTATAGATACACCCGGGCATGTGGACTTTACAGCAGAGGTTGAGAGATCTCTCCGTGTTCTAGACGGTGCTGTTGTAGTGTTTGATGGTAAGATGGGCGTTGAACCTCAGTCTGAGACAGTTTGGCGACAAGCTGATAAATACGCAGTTCCACGAATTTGTTTTGTTAATAAAATAAACCAAATCGGTGGAGATTTTTATAAAAGTTTAAATTCGATTAGAGAAAAACTTACTAAAAACGCACATCCCATCTCCCTTCCGTTAGGTTTTGAAAAAGAGATGTATGGCATTGTAGATTTGATCTCAAAGAAAGCCTATACATACAAAGAATTTAAACAACACGATTTTGATGAAGGTGAGATTCCGGAAGAAATGATGGCCCAAGTTAATGAATATAGAACCAAGTTGCTTGAGGCAGTAGTTGAGTATGACGAAACGCTTATGGAGAAATATCTTGCAGAAGGAGATATTTCAGACGATGAATTTAGAGGTGCTTTGAGAAAAGCAGTACTGTCAGGTAGTTTTTATGCTGTACTTGGCGGAGATGGCAGAGGTATAGCTTCTAGGGCAGCACTTGATGCTGTTGTAAATTACTTACCTTCTCCATTAGATACTCCACCTATAGTCGCACATACGACATCCGGTGACGAGATTATATTGCAGTCAGATGAAAACGCTCCGTTTACTGCACTTGCATTTAAAATACAGACAGACCCATATGTAGGCAGACTTACATTTTTTAGAGTTTATTCAGGAAAAATAGCTGCCGGAACATATTTATTAAATACTACAAAAGGCGAGAAAGAACGATTAGGACGTATCTTGTTAATGCATGCAAACCACAGAGAAGAATTAAAAGAGATCAGGGCAGGAGAAATTGGTGCTGCTGTGGGTTTGTCTATGACAACAACCGGAGATACATTGTGCGCTGAGTCAAACCCGATAGTTCTAGAATCAATTGATTTTGCAGAGCCGGTTATTGGTATTGTTATTGAACCAAAAACAAAGTCAGATCGAGATAAACTTGGTGAATCATTAAAGAAATTACTTGAAGAAGACCCAACTTTTAAAGTTAAATCAAACCCTGAAACCGGGGAAACACTTATTCATGGTATGGGAGAGTTACATCTTGAAATTAAAGTAGATAGGTTAAAAAGAGAATTTAACGTTGAAGTAAACACAGGTAAGCCTCAAGTTGCTTACCGAGAGACTGTAAGAAAAACAGTTGAGCAAGAAGGTAAGTACATCAGACAATCAGGTGGAAGAGGGCAGTATGGACATGTAGTTATTAGAATGGAACCGAAGGCAAGAGGAGAGGGTTTTGCATTTATAGATAAAATTGTGGGGGGTGCTATACCAAAAGAGTATATACCTGCTGTTGAAAAAGGAATCAAAGAAGCATCAGAAAGCGGAGTTATTGCAGGATATCCGGTGGTAGACTTTGCAGTCACATTATATGATGGTTCTTTCCACGACGTTGACTCTTCAGAACTGGCATTTAAGATTGCTGCATCTGAAGCATTTAAGTCAGCACAGAAAAAAGCAGATACATACCTAATCGAACCTATTATGAAGGTTGAGGTTGTTGTACCGGAAGATTATATGGGGGACGTGATAGGTAATTTATCTTCAAAAAGAGGTAGAATTGAAGGCACAACTACTAGAGGTACAGCTGTCTCAATCGCTGCTAAGGTACCACTGGCTGAAATGTTTGGGTATGCCACCGAACTAAGAGGAATGACGCAAGGTAGGGCTTACTTTACAATGGAACCAAGCCACTACGAAGAAGTACCTCAGAATATAGTAGATGGTATTGCTTCTAGGTCCAGATAACACGGATTTCTGTCAATAAAGGCAAAACTCCTTGATTTTATCTGTACAATTGCGTATAAATTACGTTGCTTAGGTAAAAAATAAAAGTATAAATTTTGAAAGGCAATAAAAATGACAGATTATGTAAGAAACAAGCCTCATGTAAACATTGGAACCATGGGACATGTTGACCACGGTAAGACAACTCTGACCGCGGCCATTACAAATGTGCTTTCCTCTAAGGGATTTGCTCAAGCTCAAAAAGTCGATCAAATTGACAAAGCTCCTGAAGAAAAAGCAAGAGGAATTACGATCAACATTACACATGTTGAATATGAAACAGCAAATAGGCACTACGCTCACGTAGATATGCCGGGACACAGAGACTATATTAAGAACATGATTACAGGTGCAGCCCAAACCGATGGAGTTATTTTAGTCGTAGCTGCAACCGACGGTCCTATGCCACAAACAAGAGAGCATTTATTACTTGCTAAGCAAGTTAACGTTCCTAGTGTTGTAGTATTCTTGAATAAAGTTGATTTGGTAGCCGATAAAGAACTTCTTGATCTAGTAGAGATGGAAGTAAGAGAACTTCTAAAGAAATATGGTTTTGATGAGAATGCTCCGGTTATTAGAGGTTCTGCAACCAAAGCTCTCGAAGGAGATGCCGAATCAGTTAAAGCAATTGAAGATCTTATGCAAGCTGTTGACGATTACATTCCAACACCTGTAAGAGATACTGAAAAGCCATTCCTTATGCCAATTGAAGATGTATTTTCAATTAAGGGCAGAGGTACAGTTGCTACCGGTAAGATTGAAAGAGGTAAAGTAGTTCTTAACCAAGAAGCAGAGATCGTGGGTATAAAAGATACAAGAAAAACAGTTGTAACCGGTATTGAAATGTTCAAAAAATCAATGAATGAAGCAATTGCCGGAGATAATGTTGGTTTACTTTTAAGAGGAGTTGATAGAGAAGACATAGAAAGAGGTCAAGTTTTAGCAGTTCCCGGATCAGTTCAACCAAAGACAGAATTTGAGGCAGAAGCATACATCTTAACAAAAGATGAAGGTGGAAGAGAAAAACCATTCTTCAATGGTTACAGACCTCAATTTTATGTCAGAACAACCGATGTTACAGGAGAGATCACACTTTCTGAAGGTGTTGAAATGGTCATGCCCGGAGACAACCTGAAGTTTAAAGTTAAACTTATTACCCCAATCGCTTTAGAAGAAGGTGTTAGGTTTGCTATTCGTGAGGGCGGTCTTACGGTAGGAGCAGGAGTAGTAACCAAGATTCTTGGTTAATAAACAACATATGGCAGGTCAATCTAAAATCAGAATTAAATTGAGAGGTTACGACAATCGGGTTGTTGACCTAAGTACATCAAAGATAATTGATACGGCTTTGAGGACTGGGGCTAAAGTTGTTGGCCCCATTCCTTTGCCGACAAGAATTGAGAAATACACAGTAATAAGAGGGCCTCATATCGACAAAAGATCCAGAGAACAGTTCGAATTACGAACACATAAGAGGTTGTTGGAGATAGTTTCCCCAACAGCCGCAACAATCGACAGCTTGTCAAATCTTGACTTGCCTGCCGGTGTTGATGTTTCCATTAAGATGTAACCGGTTTATTATATCGAAAATGGTCTTGGAAATAGTGAAAAGAACTGCTAAAATGCAACTTGTGCGAAAAGTAACAACATAGATAAATAGTATAGGGAAAGCTTTACGGCGCCCTAAGGCGCTTTTTTAATATAATGGAAAAAACAATACTAAACGGAATAAAACTACAGATGAGTCAGATCTTCACAGATGAAGGCAGGGTATTTCCTGTAACTTTGGTCAAAGTTGAGACTGGTTTGACAGATGAGATGCTAAATAAGTCCGTTGACCTTATAGGGACATCCAAGGGTAAAGGTTTCACCGGAGCTATGAAGCGCTGGGGATTTGCAGGATTGCAGGCAACAAGAGGCCAGTCTACTTTCCCTAGGTCTGCAGGGTCTATTGGCTCACAGACTCCCGGAAGAGTTTATAAAGGAAAGAAAATGGCAGGACACAAAGGTAATAAGCGTATTACCGTCAAAGCATCTAAAATACTTAAGCTAAATATTGAAAATAATGAGGTCATGGTTTTAGGCCCTATACCGGGAGCTAGAAATTCGAAAGTACAAATTAGAATAAACTAACATGAATTATAAAGTCATAGACATTACAGGAAAAGAAACAAGTACCGTTAATCTGGAAGATAAGGTATTTAATTCTAATGTAAACAGAAATCTACTTCTTCAATACATCAGGGTGTTTTTGGCAAACAAAAGACAAGGTACTTCAAGTACCAAAACTCGAGGTGAAGTATCAGGTGGCGGTAAGAAGCCTTGGAAGCAAAAAGGTACAGGTCGTGCGAGGCACGGCTCTAGTCGCAGCCCTATTTGGGCAGGTGGCGGTATTTCTCACGGTCCAAAACCGGTCGATTGGAGCCTTTCATTGCCCAAGAAGATGAAAAAGCTTTCTATGATTTCCGCTTTGAGTTCAAAAACTCAAGCCAGTGCCCTTAAGATTGTTCAGGATTTTAATTTCGATTCTCCTAAAACAAAACAAATGGAAGATTTTATGGCAAACACTTCCCTTACTGATAAGACCTTGTTGATTCTTGCAACCAACAATTTACATACTAGAAAAAGTACTCAGAACATCAAGCATCTTTCAACAGCTTTAGTTAGTAACGTAAATCCATATGAAGTTGTTAGTGCTAAAAATGTAGTAATAGAACAAGGTGCAGTGGAGATACTTAATAACAAGTACAAAACACTATGAAATTAACAAACGTTATAAATAAAATTATAGAGACTGAGAAGACCGAAGGTTTAAAGAATAGCGAAAACATTTATGTTTTCGATGTAACAAAGAAAGCCACTAAGCCTGCTATAGCTCAGTCGTTAAAGCAGCACTTTAATGTTGATGCTGTAAGTATTAAGACAATGGTTATGCCCGGCAAAAAAAGAAGACTTGCTAAGACATATAGGTTTAAAACAACAGCAAGTTTCAAAAAAGCTCTTGTAAAGCTTAGGAGTGGGCAAAAGATAGAACTATGATTAAAAAATCTAATCCGGTAACTCCGGGAACACGACATAAAAAAGGTCTGATTAGGAAAGAAGTAACTAAAACTTACCCTGAGAAAGCATTAACATCTCCTCTAAAAGGAGCTGTTGGTAGAAGTAATGGAAGAATTTCCTCAAGACATAGAGAAAGAGGAAGCAAAAAGAATTACAGAATAATCGATTATAAGAGGAACAAATTTGAAATAGAGGCGCGCGTTGTTGCAATCGAATACGATCCTAATAGAGGACCCAACATTGCACTTTTAAGCTATAAAGATGGTGAAAAACGCTACATTCTAGCGCCCGAAGGCTTGAAGGTTGGTATGAAGGTTGTATCAAGCGAAAATGCTGAGATAACCACCGGTAATACGTTGCCTCTTGTAAATATTCCTTTGGGAGTTGCGGTACACAATATTGAACTTAATCCCGGTCGTGGTGGACAAATTGTTAGAGGTGCAGGTACTTCAGCATTAATAATGGCAAAAGACGGTAACTATGTAACTCTTAAGCTACCCAGTGGGGAGTACAAGAAGATATTTGGAAGATGCTTTGCAACTGTCGGTGTATTAGGTAATATGGACTCTAGGCTAATCCGTCTTGGTAAAGCAGGGCTGTCAAGACATATGGGGCAAAGACCTCATGTCAGAGGTGTTGCTATGTCAAACCCGGCACAGCATCCGCACGCAGGTTCATATAAAGACAATGGTATTGGACTTAAGTATCCAAAATCCCCATGGGGTTGGAATACAAAAGGTAAGAAGACAAGAAAGAGAAAGAATACTAACAAGTTTTTAGTAAAGGATAGAAGAAAGAAATAACTTCTAAGTAAACAATGACAAGATCGTTATCAAAAGGACCTTATATTGACGAAAAATTACTTGAGAAAGTAACAAAAGCTGTTACAGCAGGTCAGAAAAAGCAGATCAAGACTTGGGCAAGAGCATCAACTATCTCACCTGAGATGGTAGGTTTTACGTTCGATGTACACAATGGTAAAGATTTTATACAAGTCTATGTAACAGAGGCCATGGTCGGCCATAAATTAGGAGAGTTCTCTCCAACAAGAAAGTTTAGAGGGCACTCCTCTAAGAAGTTGAAGTAATATGAAAAAATCAGTTATTTATGCGAAAACTAAAAATGTAGCAATATCACCGAAAAAAGTGAGGATTGTCATGGATCTAGTAAGAGGTAAGGACATTAATAATGCTAAAACCTTACTCACTTTTGATCAAACCAAAGCGTCTAAGTTGATTCTTAAAACAATGAACTCTGCCATTGCTAATGCTAAGAACAACCTTGACTTGAAAACCGATAATCTCTATGTTTCAGAAGTTTTTGCTGATGAAGGTCTTTTTAGAAAAACAGCAAGAATTGTAGCTATGGGAAGAGTAAGCTCGATTATTAAAAGAACAACACATATTACTGTTGGTTTAGCTGAAAGGAAAAACAATGGGTAATAAAGTCAATCCGGTAGGATTTAGAATAGGTATATCGAAAGATTGGGAATCGAAGTGGTATGCAGACAAGAAATCATACGGTAGGTATGCTCTACAAGACTATAGAATAAGGCAAATTCTTGAAAAGAAGTTTGATCTGGCAGGGCTTAGAAATATTGAGATACGCAGATCTTTGAATGACATTAAAGTTACAGTTTATGTGTCAAAACCGGGAGTTGTTATTGGTAAAGGCGGGAGTATTGTTACCGGCGCTAAAGATGAATTAGAGAAACTAACAAAGGCAAAAGTTTCAATTTCAGCTGAAGCTATTAAAGTTCCTGAGTTGGAAGCAAAACTTGTCGGTGATTTTGTAGCCAGACAATTGAAAAGACGAAAGCCATATAGAAGCGTAATTAACACTGCTATAACCTCTGCCCTGGATAAAGGTGCAAAAGGGATAAAAATAAAAGTAGCAGGAGTTTTAGGTGGCCCTATGTCTATAGCGCGTTCTGAATTCTTCACAAAAGGCAGTGTTCCAAACCAAACATTGCGTGCCGATATTGATTACGCTCAAGTTCACTGCCAGATGATATACGGAACAATTGGAATAAAAGTATGGATTTACAAAGGAGAAAAGACTCTCTAATTATTAAGGAAATAAGCTTATGTTAATGCCGAAAAAAGTAAAATACAGAAATATGCAAAGAGGTAATAATAGAGGAGTTGCCACTCGTGGATCAGAAATATCTTTTGGTTCTTATGGGCTTAAGGCTGTTGACAGAGGACTTATTTCATCAAGACAGGTTGAGTCGGCAAGAAAAGCTATATCACATGCTACTAAAAGAGGTGGCAAGCTTTGGATAAGGATCTTTCCTGATAAACCGATTTCAAAGAAGCCAAATGAGACAAGAATGGGAAGTGGTAAGTCTCCCTTAGATCATTATGCAGCTGTCATTAAGCCTGGTAAAATGATCTTCGAGTTAGAAGGAGTTACCGAAAAGTTAGCCAGAGAGGCATTCAAAACAGCTGCATATAAGTTGCCCTTGAAAACGAAGTTTGTTAAGGAAGAAGACTAACATGGCAAAAAAAGTACAAGATACAGATTTGAACACAAAGATGAAAGAACATTTTGAAGCAGTTAAAGAGTTTTATAAAAGAAAGACTAAAGACGTACATAAAGCAAGAAAAATAAGAAAAGAGATTGCAAGAATTAAAACACAAGAAAGCAAAACACAATGAAAAAGCAACTAAAAGGAACAATCGTATCGGACAAAATGCAAAAGAATGTTATCGTTAACGTTTCTAGAAATGTTAAACATCCTATGTATGGAAAAAACATGACTATATCAAGGAAATATAAGGCTAGAAACACAATTAGTGCTTTACTTGGTGAGATCGTTCTGATACAAGAATCTAAGCCATTTGCAAAGGATGTTAAATGGGAGGTCATTTCTAAGGAATAAATCAAATGATACAGGTAGGAAGCAGGCTAAAAGTAGCTGACAATTCAGGAGCAAAGTTATTAGAAGTAATCGGTATACCCGGAGCTTCTAGAATCAGGTTTGCTAGGATCGGTGACATTGTAACTGTTGCCATCAAGGGTGCTTCTTCAACAGGTACAGTTAAAGACCACACTATGATGAAAGCTGTTATTGTTCGAACACGTAAAGAAATAAGAAGAAAAGACGGTAGCTATATAAGATTTGATGATAATGCTGCAGTAGTTATTGATAAAACAAAAAATATGATTGGAACACGAGTTTTCGGTCCGATTGCTAAGGAAATAAGAGATAGAGGGTATCTTAAGATAATATCCCTTGCAAAGGAGGTCTGGTAACAAGATGAAATTAAAAAAAGGCGACAAAGTACAAATAATAGCTGGTAAAGAAAAAGGTAAACAAGGAACAGTCAAGAGAGTTGTTGTTGAAAAGAATATGCTTGTTGTTGAGAACATTAATAAAGTCAAAAGACACGTAAAACCCGGTGCTTTATCCAAAGAAGGCGGTATTGTAACTTTTGAAAAACCGGTTCACGCAGGAATTGCAATGCTAATTTGTGAAAAATGTGGCAAACCGGTCAGAGTCGGGTACTCGGTTGTGAAGGATAAAAAGTATAGAGTTTGCGTAAAGTGCAAGGAAGTACTGGATAAATAATGCCGTTGTCAAAGTCATTTAAAACAGATATAGTTCCAAAGCTTATGCAGGAGTTGGGTTTAAAAAACCCAATGGAAGTTCCAAAACTGCTTAAAGTGAGTGTGAATGCCGGTGTTGGATCTTTTAGAGACAATAAAGAGGCGTTAGAAACCTTTACTTCTGAGATGGCAGATATTTGTGGACAGAAACCGGTTCTTAAAACTGCAAGAATTTCAGAAGCCGGTTTTAAGATTAAAAAAGGCGATGTGGTGGGTGTAAGTGTAACACTTCGGGGGGAGCGCATGTGGGCTTTTGTTGAAAAATTCATTAGCGTTGTACTGCCAAGGGTAAGAGACTTTAAGGGTGTTAGCACGACGTCATTTGATAAAAACGGGAATTTTTCAGTCGGTATAACCGAGCATACAATATTTCCGGAAGTAAATCCTAATATTGTCAAAGGGATCAGAAGTTTGCAAGTTACTTTTGTTACTAACAATACTGAGAAGGACAAGAGCAAGGCACTCCTGAGTATGATAGGGATGCCTTTCAAGAAAGAAGAATAATATGGCAAAAAAATCAATGATAGCAAGACATAAAAGACTAAAACACTTCAGTGTCAGGCAACATAATAGATGCGAACTTTGTGGTAAGCCGAGATCATTTATGAGAAAATTTGGAATGTGCAGAATTTGTTTTAGGGAATTGGCTCTCAAAGGGCAATTACCCGGTATAAAGAAAGCAAGCTGGTAATATGGACCCAATAGCAAATATGTTAAGTACAATAAAGAACGCATCCATGTCTGGGAAGACTAGCGTAGTTGTACCTTTTAGCATGGAGAAAGAGAAAATAGCAGTTGCACTTAAAGACGGTGGGTTTTTAACCAATGTAAAAGTTTTTAAAGAAAAAGATACTGTTGGTAAGAGTATTAGACTCGATATAGCCTATGACAATGGTTCCCCACGACTTACTGAGCTTAAAAGAGTGTCAAAGCCCGGAAGGCGTGTGTATAAAGGATATGCTGAATTAAGACCGGTAGTTGGTGGGTTAGGTTATATGGTGCTCTCAACATCGCGTGGGGTAATGACGAGCCTTGAAGCTCGTAAGAAAAAGCTTGGTGGAGAGGTACTTTGTTTGGTTTACTAATATGTCTAGAATTGGAAAAAAAGAAATCGTAATACCGCAAGGAGTAACTGTTACATTAAACGGTCAGTTAGTTAACGTTAAAGGAGCTAAAGGAGAACTCTCTTATACATTAAGGCCGGAAATTGGTATGACCCTTGTAAATGATAAGATCAACTTTAGTGTAATAAAAGAAACAAAAGAAGCTAATGCATACTGGGGTTTGTCCAGAGCTCTTGTTGCTAGTATGATTAAAGGTGTTACTGATGGATACGAAAAAAAGCTGGAGTTGGTTGGCGTTGGTTATAGGGTTAAAAGTGAGGGCAACGGTATTGTTATTGCAATCGGATATTCTCATCCGGTTGAGATAAAAGCACCACTTGGGATCACACTTGAAACTGAAGATAATAAGTATATTGTTGTCAAAGGTGCAGACAAGCAGGCTGTTGGTCAATTTGCAGCAGAGATTAGAAATGTAAGAAGCCCCGAACCGTATAAAGGGAAGGGAATTAAATACATTGATGAGGTAATAAGAAGAAAAGCCGGTAAAGCAGGAGCAAAGAAATAAAATGAAATCAGTTGTAAAAAGCGCTAAAAACAGAAGACTGAACAGAGTCAGAAAAAATATAACAGGAACATTGTTTCGTCCTAGGCTTTCTGTATATAAATCAAACAGATATATTTACGCACAACTTATCGATGATGTTGCAAAGAAAACATTAGTAACAATAGATGAGTCTGCAATAAAGGCGCATGTAGGGAAGACAAAAGTTTTAGCTGCCAGAGATTTAGGAGTTGCATTGGCAAAAAAAGCTCTTGAAAAGAATATTAAAAAAGTTGTTTTTGATAGAGGTAGTTATCGCTACCACGGTCGCGTAAAAAGTTTAGCTGATGGCGCAAGGGAGGGAGGGCTTAGATTTTAATGGAATACGCCGGAGTTGTTAAAAGTGAATTTGAAGAAAGAGTCCTAGATATAAAAAGAGTATCTAAAAAGACAAAAGGCGGTAATAAAATAGGTTTTACAGCCCTTGTTATTGTCGGTAATAGAGATGGTAAGGTCGGTGGTGGACTTGGAAAGGCAATTGATGTTAAGTCTGCTATCCGAAAAGGTACAAATGTGGCTAAAAATAACTTGATCGAGGTTTCTCTTAAAGGACAGAGCATTCCTCATGAAGTTTCTAATAAATTCGGTAGCACAGAACTTTATATGAAACCTGCACCAATAGGATCAGGTATTATAGCCGGTGGGGTTATTAGACACGTTGTAGAACTGGCCGGTATTAAAGATATATCTGCTAAGATGCTTGGAGCTAATAATAAGACAGCAAATGTATATTGTGCACTCGAGGCGCTTGCTAAACTAAGAAAGGAATAAAATGGAACTTACTAATCTACCAAAAATTAGTGGAAATAAAACAAGAAAAACAAGAGTCGGCAGGGGGGTCGCAAGCGGACACGGAGGGCACACTGCAACTCATGGTAACAAAGGTCAAAAAGCCAGAACCGGAAACTCTATTCCTAGAGCTTTTGAAGGCGGACAGGTTCCCCTTTACAAAAAACTTCCAAAAATTGGTGGGTTTAAAAGCAGAAAAAAATTGTCTAATGTTTCAATAACAACCGGAATGCTAAACTCTTTTGCCGATGGCGATGAGATAAGCCTGTCAGTATTAGTTCAAAAAGGATATGTTAACCCCAAAGCAAAAATTGTTAAAATTGTTTTCAAAGGCGAGCTTGAGAAGAAACTAACTTTAAAAGGTTTTGATTTATCTAAAAATGCGCAAGAAACTATTTTGAAGTCTGGCTCGAGTATAGTAGATTAGAAGAATGTTTACCAAATATCTTAAAGTACCTGAAATAAGAAGAAGAATACTCTTCTCACTTTTTGTAATTCTAGTTTTTAGACTTCTCGCTCATATCCCAGTGCCCGGTGTCCAACAAGAAGCTATTAAAGCATTTTTTTCAAAAAGTGAGATATTTAGTATTTTCAATATGTTTAGCGGTGGTGGTTTTCAAAACTTTTCAATTGTGGCGCTTGGACTTAGTCCCTACATCAATGCGTCCATTATTATCCAACTATTTACAACACTTGTTCCAAGTCTCGAGGAGCTATCTAAAGAAGGCGAGCAGGGCAGAGAGATTCTCAACAATTACACTCGTCTGCTAACCCTTCCTTTAGCTCTTTTTAATGCATATGGGCTTTATATAATTCTTAGAAACCAGAATGTAATTGATCCGCTCGCAACTACCAACTTAATTGTTCTAATTCTTACATTAACTGCTGGTACTATGATTCTGATGTGGGTGGGTGATTTAGTCACTGAGTATGGAATTGGGCAAGGTATATCACTTTTGATATTTGCAGGTATTGTGAGCGCTCTCCCTCGAGGATTAATTCAATTCTTATCAACTGCAGGTACTATGGATCCTCTAACAATTGCAGTTATTGTTTTAGTCGGTTTAGCTTTGTTAGTACTAGTAACTGTAGTTAATGAGGGCACTAGAAATATACCGATTGAGTATGGTAGAAGAAGTGGCACAGGCATTCCGTCAGAAAGCTACCTTCCTATTAAAATAAACCAAACCGGCATGATTCCAATTATCTTTGCTGTGGCTATTGCTTCCATCCCTTCTTTCATAGGACCGTTACTTAATGCATCCGATGTATCGATACTAAATCAAGCAGGTAGTGTATTAACTACATATTTTGCTCCGACATCGTGGGTATATATAATTATGTATTTTTTACTTGTTTTTGGTTTTACCTATTTCTATACTTTCTTTCAGTTTGATCCTGTAAAAATCGCAGACGATGTTAAAAAACGAGGTGGTTTTGTCTCGGGAGTCAGGCCCGGCAAAAATACTGAAAGCTACTTAAGAGGAATTATAGTTAAGTTAACTTTCTTCGGTGCTCTTTTCTTAGGTTCTGTGGCAATACTTCCTTCAGTACTTCAAAAGCAATTTGGAATAAGTCAATCGTTTGTAATCGGTGGGGCTTCACTGTTGATTGTAGTTTCAGTGGTACTTGAGATTATAAGACAGGTACAATCACTATCAGTATCAAGATCGTATGATAAGTATCTTTAACTATGTTTGATAAAATTAAAGCAGCAAATCAATTAAGAAAAATGCAAAGTGATCTCTTGAAACAAACAAGAGAAATTTTTCATACTGGTGAAAAGGGTAGGTATAGGGTTGTTGTCAGGGGGGATAAGATGATCGAAAAAATTGAATTTGATGGTGTTGAAGATAAGATGTTAAAAGACGTTATCAACGATGCAATGAAAGAGGTTGAGAAAAAGGTTGAAAAGAAATCCAGGGGACAGGCAAGTGAGCTTATGGATATGCTAGGAATGGCTCAATGAAAATTATACTCTTTGGCGCACAAGGCAGTGGTAAAGGTACAGTAGGTAAGATTCTTTCAGAAAAATTAAACATACCATTGATAGGTACAGGTGACTTGCTTCGATCGATGAAGACACTATGCGGTCATTAAAAAAAAAAAAAAAAAATGATGCTTGATGGTGGGTTTGAAAACCAAGACGTAA
>ERZ724505.1311-NODE-1311-length-13816-cov-123.075503_pt1 | contig 13816 bp, 16 predicted proteins | sample MGYA00376038_ERZ724505 | MGnify/ENA primary metagenome ERZ724505 (study PRJEB28724, sample SAMN07190884) | wastewater metagenome | isolation source: effluent of sewage treatment plant in Hong Hong | place: Hong Kong | collected 2016-03-17 ... | reverse complement strand
GCCGCACGACGCTCTCGACTGGGAATTGGGTAGTGATGAGCTCGAAGCCGTCTTTCCCGAGCGACTCGAAAGCGTTGCCGTAGCCCTCGCCGATGTCTGCGTACGTGGCGTCGATGACTCTCGTGAAGGGGCGGCCCCAAGCCGCGAGGTTTCCGGTGGTGCTGTCGCCATGGTCGAACGGCCCATGTCGGCCGGGCGGGAGGTAGCCAGAGGCGTCACCGACGTCGAGGAAGACGCGGTTGTACGGCGCCCAGCGCTGACCCTGCGAGGGCGTCCGCACATCAAGCGAGTCGGCGACGATGCGCGTCTCGTCAAGGCGTTGCGCCGAGAGCGCAGCCGCGCCCACGTAAGCCTCGTACGTCGCCGTATTGGCAAGAGCGCGCACCTGGCCGGCCTGTAGCGTGGTGAGGTCGAAGACGCCGGCGGAGCAAAGTCCCTTCAACACACCGCGCATCTGCCCTGCTTCGGCGATGACGCTCGGCTGCTGTTGCTTGTATCCGCCGACGTTCCCGACGTCAGCGATGTACACGGCCGCCTTCGCAGCGGGGTTGTGCGCCGCCACCGCGTTGAAGCTGGGTGCGTCGACGACAACGGAGCCACGGCAGTACTGCTGCAGCAGGTCGCGCGCGACGTTCACGAGCAGCGTAGGAGGCGGATTCACCGCGGGCGTGCCAGCGGCGATGGTGGGGTATGTGTGAGCGGAGAGCGGGAAAGCCTTGCACCGCAACTGTCCGAGCTTCGAGAAGAAGGCGTCGGTGAGCGCTTTCCTGTCGATGGCGGCGGCCGACGTTCCGGGAGCACCAAACTCTCCGCCGAGCACGTCGTTCATCACGTACGAGCTCGCGTACATCGCCACCGTGTCGAACTGCACGAGCCAGATGCGCCACGTGCGACCGTCTCGGGTGATGTTGAAGGGTGAGCGATCGAGAAAATAGATGCTCGACGGCACTGACTTTCCTGAAGACGTGCGGATGTCCGCAATGAAACTGTCTGGCACACCGGGCACGAGGCCGGTGTTCGTCGTGCAGCAGATGACGTGAGGGTGAAACCTCAAGTCGCCGGACACCATGCGCAGCAGAGGAACGTACGCAGTGCCAAAGGCGAGCGGCAGCGGCCGCGTCTCGCTCATGACGAACTGAACGCCAGGTGCCTTCAGTCCCGACGACGCGGCCCAGGGCGTGTTGCCCGACGTCGTCGACGCGTGGTTCAGCCAGGACGACAGCGAGGGCGTCAGGGACAAGTCGGCCGCGTCACCCAGCACGTCGTCCGCGAGCTCGAGGTAGACGCGGCTCTCGTTGCGCCTCGGGTTGTCGAGCGGCACGTACGTCCCCGCCAGCTGCACCTGATTGTCGCTGGCGTTGGCCGGGTCGAACACCGCCACGTACACGCGGAAGCGCGCCTTGAAGAGCGTCGACTCCACCGTGCTGCGCGCCGTCAGCCAGTCGAAGGCGCCGTCGGTGTTGTCGAGTACCAGCGACACCGTGCCCGCCGCCGGCGTCCCGTCCGTGCCGAGGCTGCGCTGCAGGCGGCCCACGCTGGCGATGCCGCCGCCGTAGAAGTTGTTGCTGGGGTTGTTGAAGCGGCCGGCCACGGTGCTCCACCGCTGCTCGACGCCCGACACGGAGAGGAACGTAGAGAACCTGTCGGTGGAGACGTCGACGAGAATGGCGAAGCCCGGCACCGGCAAGGCACAGAGCTCTGCGAAGGTGCTCACGCGCCCACCTCTCGCCCCTGGCTGCGGATGACGAGGTCGGGCGGCTTCACCAACTGCCAGTCACTCCACCGCCAGCCGAAGTCAGGCATCTCGAGGTGGCCGTAGATGCACTGCTGCTGCGACTCCGACGGTGCGGATGTCTGCACCCAGTCGTCGCACCACAGCAGCGGCACGGCTGGCCCCTTGCAGTCGCGCCACAGCGTGCGCAGCGTCGCCAGCTGTGAAGGCGTGAAGTCCGAGAAGACGAGGCTGTTCTGCAGGACAGGCCCGGCGAGGAAGATGCCGCGCGTCCCGCCGTTGGCCAACTCGACGGTGGGCGCCCTCACCTGCTCCGTCTCTCCACTGCCGTCCTGCCCGCCGCGAGACAGCGTCGTGGCGACGCCCAGCACCACCTCACCGATGGAGATGGCCACCGAGGAGCCGCCGCTCCACGCGAAGGTGAAACGCCAGTAGCGCTTCGTCACCGCGTTGAAGGCGCACGCCGAGTCCTTCGTGCGCGCATACGTCGTCGACGGCGTCATGGTGGCAGCGACGCCGACGCCAGTCGTGAAGCCCGCGTCGTCCGCGTACATCAGCTGAATGCTGCAGCCCGGCAGCGCCGCCACGTTGTGGTTGAGGACGGCCGCTGTATTCACCTGCTGTGCGCTGCCCAGGTCGACGATGAGCGTCACCGCGCTGACAGCGGGCACCATCAGGTACGTCCTGTCGAGGCGCTTGTCGTTGAGACGCGAGCGTGTCGCGTCAGCGGGGCCAGGCGAGGCGGTGAAGGCTGAGGCCGCGAGGCCGCGAACGAGGTTCCGCGTTTCAGGAATGAAGCCGTAGGCCATGACTCACCGCCCCTGTCCGCGGCCGGTGCGCTGGGCGTTGTAGAGGCCGCGCCCGCCGTCGGCCTCGAAGAATTCGCGCGTGCTGCGCGCGTCGAAGGTGTTGATGTTCACCTGCGGGCCTGTGTTGGCCGCCGCCCGCACGCCGGCACCTGCGAGGCCGCCGAGGGCGGAGCCAACCGCGCCGCCGATGCCTGGCAGCAGAAGGTTGCCGATGAGGCCTCCGCCCGCCGTCAGCAGCCCGGCGAGGATGTTGGCGATAATCTTCCCGACGTCCTTCTCTCCGCCGCCGGCGAGCTGCTCGAGCGCGCTGGTGAGGTTGTTGGCGAGGGCCGCACCCATGGCCGCGCCAGCCTGGGCGAACTGGTGCGTCTGGGCGGCCAGCTTCGTGGCCATCTCCTTACCGAGCCGCTCGATGTCGGCCATCGCCTTGTCGTGAATCTCGAGCTGCTTCCGCGCGGCATCAGCAGCAGCTCGAGCCATCGCGGCTTGCTGGTCGGCAGTCGGCGCGGCAGGCCCCTCGGGCGACGCGTTGGCCCACTCCGCGTACGTCTGCGGGCCGAACATGTCGCCGGCGAGTCCGCCACCACCGCCACTACCCGCACCGGCGCCGCCCGACACGCGGCCTCCGCGGCCCTTCGCCCGCGAGAAGGCGGACTCTTGCAGCTTCACGTCGACGGGCGTCTGCACGCCGGACTTCAACGCGAGGGCCAGCGACGACTTCACGGTGTCGAAGTTGTTGCCGCCGCCGATGTCCTGCCACGGCTTGAAGATCATCCGCGCGAGCGCCGAGCCGCCACCATTCGAAGTGAAGTTGCTCAGAATCTGAAAGCCCTCGGCCGCACGCCGCAGGGCTGTCGTCAGCGTCTCAATGACGCCCGTCTTGTTCGCCACCTCAGCGATGAAGCCGCCGAACATCTCCTGCAGGTCGCCGAAGGCCTCCTCGAGCCCGCGCACCTGCCCCGTCAGCGACTCTGCGTCGGCCGCGCCGGCGCCGCCGTACTTGCGCGCCAGCTCGGCCGTGGCCGCGGCGAGGTCTCTGGTGCGGTCGCCCGTCGCCGCGATGCTGATGCCGAGCCCCTTGAAGTGCCCGGTGCCCGTCTCCACACCGCGGGTGAGCAGCTCGGTGGCCGTGCGGGCGTCCGTACCGGTGGCCGCCGCGTAGTCGAGGACTGCCTGCGTGGTGCTCTTCACCGCGCCCGGCGCTTCGCCGTAGCGCAGCAGCATCGTCTGCATCTGCTGGACGAGCTCGTCCGAGATGTTGTTGGCCTGCGCCATCGCAGTCGCCTGTTGCTGGAAGGCGCCCGTCAGGTCCTTTGCGACGAGTTGGAGCTGCCGCTGCACGCGCTCCGACTCGGCGTACGCCTTCACGCTCTGTTTGGTGAAGTCGATGACGGCGCGCTGAGCGGAGAGGAGTGCACCCTCGCCGCTCTTCATGGCATCGGTGAGCCCCGTCGCATCGCCGAGCAGCTTGATGAGCAGGTCAGCCATTACCGTCTCCCTTCGCCGTCGACTCCCACAACAGGAACGCCTTCAGGTGCTCCACCTCGGGCCCCGCCACCTGCAGCACCTCGACAACCCACGCGGGCCACGAGTCGAGGATGCCGCCCGAGTACAGCGGCGCATGAGGCGCGGCAGCCTGCGCACGCCACACCAGCAACGCCGGCGCCGACACTCGCAGCGCCTCCTCGATGTCGACGCGGACGTCCTTGTGCAGCGGCTGCGGCGTGCCGCCAGGGCGAGACGGAGGCTTGCGGCCGAGAAACCCGCGCTCCGAGTCCGTGCGCCACTGGCTGCCCGCGTCCCACGGCGTCACACCGTCGCCGGGGCGAGACCACCGCTGGTACCAGGCGCCGTACCAGAGGGCCGCACGAAAAAATCAGCGTCCTCCTTGCCGAAGCTGTTCGCCTTGAGCACGAGGCTGATGAGCTCGTCGTAGTGCTGGCGCTGCCCGCTGAGCAGCAACACCATCACCAGCTCGACGTACCCCTCGAGCGTCGTCACCTCGCCGCCCTCGTGCTTCAGCGGCTCCTTGCCGTAGCGCACGTGCATCGACAGCGCCGCCGAGACTCGGTGCGCGAAGCTGGGCGCGCCTTCAGACTGCTCTGCCCCCGCACCCTGCAGCACCTCCACCAGCGCTTTGCCGAAGCCCTCTCGCGCGCGCGTCGACAGCCCGCGCTCCACCTCGAGCCACACGCGCTCCTCCGCGGGCAGCTCGCGGTTGTTGCCGATGTCCGGAAAGTACTTCTCCCACTTCGTCAGCGTCAGCGTCGTCATGGCGGCCTCTCAGGTGAGGGTGAGGGAGAAGGCATCGCTGGCCGAGTTGTCGCGGACACGGAACGAGAGGTCGATGAGGGCGATGTCGTCGCGCGAGTCCGAGACGGTGGGCGGGATGATTTCGCAGTACGGCAGGGCGAACGTCGCCACCTTGCCCGTGCCCGTCCCCTGCACGATGGAGAGCGCCGACAGCCGACGCGCCGTGCTGCGGCCGATGAAGCTGACGTAGTCCTCGTACAGCACGCCCTTCGCGGTGACGCCGAAGTCGTACCGCACCGCCTTCAGCCCCTGAATGCGGCTGCTGCCCGTCTCGCCCGGCAGGTGCTGAATGCCCGTCTGCATCGTCACTTCCCACGACTGCACGCGCATCGCGACGCTGTCGCAGGTGAACGTCGAGGTGGACTCAGCCAGCGGCGCGCCGGTCGGGTTGGTGAGCGTCGGGCAGTACGGCACGAGGGGCTGCGCCGTGTGCGCCACGCCCGACGTCGACAGCTGCGCGCGCGCGATGGTGGCTGACGTGCCGCCCGGCGTGCAGGCCGTCACCTTGATGACTTCCGACTCGCACAGGTAGTAGCCGAGGCCGAGCCGGTACGACTCCTCGGCCGTGATGGTGAGGGTGGTGGCCACGCCCGACGCGAGCGTGATGCTGTCCAGCTTCCCGCGGAGTTCCTTGTCGATGAACTTCCCCGACGCGGCCAGCATCAACTCCCTGTCGCCGCCGCTCCACTTCAGCGACTCGACGGCGCCGCCGTAGCCGCGCTCGGCCAGTTGCGTGTTGGCACCGACGCCGCGCACGACGTCCATGGTGAGGCCGATGGGTGTGAAGGCGCCCTGCGTCGCGTACACGACGGAGACGCCGCTGTTGACGGTGCGCGCCAGCCCACCGCAGCGGTACAGCGCATCTTCGATGGGCGTGGTGTCGACGGCCGCACGGCCGCGCACGGCTGCTTCGAGTGCGAAGGCGACGGCTTCCTTCCTGCCTTCCACCCAGTCGTTCTGCATGCCGCGCCCGAGGTGGCGGTCCTGCTTCGGGCGGATGACGCCGGACGACGCGGCGCCCATCGAGATGCTGGCCATCTCCAGGTACTGCGCGGCGGCCGGGTCCGGCGCGGTGCCGAACGTCGACTCCACCACCGGAAGGACGCGTGCGTCGTACTGTCGAATCGGAACGGCACCCATGTGTCTCTCCTCGTCAAGGCGCCTGTGGAGGGCGCTGGAAAACCTTCAGTTGCACAGTGATGTCCGCGACGTCGGCCGCTGGGCCCACCAGACGCTTCGACTCGTCGGCAATGCGGAAGGGCATGCCGCGCACGCGCGTCTTGCCGATGCTGGTGTGCTGGATGTCGCCCGCGGAGCCGCGCCCCAGCGTGCGGCCGTCGTCGGACTCCAGCACCTCGCGCACCGCACGGACGGCGGACGAGATGAAGTCGCGGCTGCGGTGGGCCTGACTCGTCGGCTCGATGGCCCACACCGCGACAGCCACCGTCACGAGGTACTCGTCTCGTCGGTAGCCGCCGAGGGGCGCCGTGTCTCTGTCGCCCAGCACCACCACCATCGACTGCGACATGTCTGGGATGCCGATGGGCCAGCCGTCCATCACGCCCGCAGCATTGGGCGCCGCAAGCGGGCTGCGACGCACGGCGAAGCCAGACGAGGGCCACCCGAAGGCGGCATTCATGTCGGCGCCAGAGGCCTCCGTCACAGCGGCCACTGACGTCGTCGTGCCGCTCGGAGCCGTCGTCGCAGTGAGGACGAGTCGCCCCTCGTCGTCGGCCGATGCAACGAGGCCAGCCGGCGACTGGGAGTTGATTTCGGTGGCCAGGTCGACGGCGGAGTTGGTGCCGTCAGACACCATCAGCGTCGTGTCGCCGGCCGCGGAGCGCACCGCCAGCGTGCCGACGGGCAAGTCATACGGGCCAGCCTTCGCCGCCCGCAGCACCGCCGCGCGCGTTGCGTTGATGGTGGCGACGCGCGACGGGAGGCAGCGCAACAGGTAGTCGCGCAGCTTCTCGCAGGCCAGTTGCTCCGGGTTGACGTCACTCATCGCCAGTCACCTCCAGCAGGCCGCCCGACGCCTCGCGCACGGCCTTGCGCACGCCGTCGGCGGCAGCACGTGCCATCTCGCGCTCGACGTCGGGGCCGAAGTCGAAGGGCGGACGCGCGGGCATGCGCGAGGTGCCCAGCTGGTGGAAGCTGGCGTACTCGAGTCCCTGCGTGCCGAAGTTGAACTGCGTCGACGAGTAGTCGCGCAGCGCATGCGTGCTGCCGTCGATGGTGAGGGCGTCACGAAGCGCACCCGTCGCGACGAGAATCGGCTGCCCGGGGTAGCGGCCTTCCTTCCACGCCTCGTACGCCGCCGTCAGTTGCTGCCACGCGCCGGCGGACGGCCCTGTGCCCTCGGCGTCGAACTGCTGCGCCACCGCGTCCTCCAGCACCGGCACCAGCTCGGGGAAGACGTACTTGCCGAAGTCGGCGGCCTCGGCGCCAGCACGCTCGAAGCCCACGGCCAGGCGCTCGAGCGTCTGCTCGCCCGACTCGCCGCCCAGCTGGTACTCGAGGGTGATGGCGACGGCGCTCACAGCATGTCGTCCCTTCGGAGCCGCGGAACCGTGGTGGACATGTCGGCCGACTGGTCGACCTCGAGGCCGTTCTCGCTGATGTGCGAAGTCGGACCGTCCGGGTCCGAGCTGCTCGTCGACGTCGCGCCACTGCCGAGGGCTGCCGCGCCGTCCTCGTCGAGTTCTGCGAAGCGCGAGGCCACCTCGTTGCGCCACACCTGCAACAGGCCGTTGTCGGAGCCGGTGGCCACCTCGGCGATGCGAATGGCCACCATCAACTCCAGCGTCTCCTGACACCAGAGATAGGCCGCGCTCGCCGAGTCGGAGATGGAGGACGCGACGATGGCCTCGAGGAGCAGCTTCCCTTCGAGGTAGGCGGCGCGCTGGTTGATGAAGTTGGCCACCGTCGCAGCCGACGGCGCCGTGTCGGTGCCGAAGCTGCCCGAGAGGTGCGGGAAGCGGTTGCTTCGCACCGTGGCTGCCGTCACGCCGAAGGCGGAAACGCTCATATGTCACCCTTGGTGTACGGCAGCGTGCTGTCGACGGAGTTGGGCGAGGCCTGCCGAAAGCCGGCGGCCTTCTGCGCGTTGAGGCTGGTGCCCCAGTTCGGCGTCGGATTCGTCACGTCGAAGAGCGTCACGTCGCTGTTGGTGGAGACGGCATGCACGCCCTGTGCGGCGCCGAGGAGAATGGCGGCTGGCGAGGCATTCCCCTCAAAGTAGCACCCGAGGAAGTCGCTGATGAGGACGGGTCCGTTGCGGTGCCCGACGACGGCGCCATAGGCGCGGTTGAAGTCGAACTGGCCATTCTGCACGCGAGCACCGAAAAGGCCGCACAGCTTCGCGCCCGCGCCGGCGTTGTTGCGGAACAGACAGTCGCGCAGCACGCACAGGTTGTTGTCGTTGAACGATTCCTCGTGGTACCCGTCGCCAACGTGCAGCGTCGCGGGCGCCTCCTTGTGGCCCGACGTGTCCGGGTACAACTGAAGGCGAAGGTGCGTCTCGTCGATGACTTCCTGCACCAGCAACCACTCTTTGCCGACGTGCAGGAGGTCGCCGATGCGCGTCCCCCACGTCACAAACTGCGCGTCGGGTGCTTCGACGTTCGGTTCTGTCGCGTAGCCGGGCACGGGCGGGTAGTTGGTCTGGTTGATGGTGACGGTGAGCCGATGCATGCGCCCGTTGTGCTGAAACCGGCAGCGCTCGAAGCGCATGCAGTCGTTGCCGCCCGCCGCGCCTTCGGCCGCGAGATGCACGCCGTCGCGAATGCCGAAGTAGAACTCGCAGTCCTCGAAGTGGCTGCCGCCCGCGCCGGCGCAGTGCATCGCGTAGAGCGCGACTCGACCACCGCCGAGCACGAGGTGTTTGGCCTGAAGGTACGCGCCGTTCTTCAGCGCCAGCGGGGCCAGCATCGGCACGTCGGCGAGAATCGACGCGCCGTGCCCATCGAGACGCACCGACACGTTGTCGAGCACGATCGGCGCCGTTACCGCGTACCGCGCGCGAGGCGTGAGGTGCAGTGTCTTGCCTGTCGTTGCCGCCTCGTTGAGGGCGTCTTGGAGCGACTGGAAGTCATCTGCGTAGATGTCGAAGCTCATGGTCCGGTTGCTGCAGAGATGCGGGCAATGTCCGCCGCGCTGAGGAGTTTGTACGTGACGAAGACGCCACGTGTGCTTCCGGCTCCTGCTGCGACGACGCCAGCGTAGCCGTTGGTAGACCAAACCGAGGCAAGGGCCTGCGCCAACCGCATCGTCGAGGACGTACCCACCTGCACGCCGTTGACGTAGAGGGTGCCGACGTTGTTCGCCGCCCCGCCGACGCGTTGATACGTGAAGCAGAGGACGTTCCATGCACCAGCAACAATGGGCAGGGGGGCGCTGGAGAAGTTGAATGCAGCCTGAACAACACCATCTGACGTGACGGAGGTGAGTGTGCCGTTGGTTTGGAGTTCAAACGGAAGAGCACTGAAATTGGCCGGAAGGCCGCTCGTGCCGAACGCCATGATTTGCGTGTTGGGCAGCGCGACGTTGCGGCGGTGGTAACAGACGCTGAAGTCCGACGCCGGGAAGGCGACGTTTGCGGGCTCTTGGTCGTTCTGCGCGGCGGTGTACGTGCGCACCGGCCAGCCGTTCTCGACGGTGTTGGTGGGCGTGCCCGTGGCGACGAGCGTGACGGAGGAGCCCGCCAGCATCGTGCCGTCACCCTTCATCGCCCACCACGCCCCCGCCTTGTCGCCCGCCTGCAGCGCATCGGCGAGGGACACGAAGGACGTCCGCGGCAGGTTCGGCTGGAGAAACAGCCGGTGCTGCGGCGTCTGCGCGAGAGCGAGGACGAGGAGTGCGGACGTCAGCACGTGGCCTCCTTCAGCGCATGCGTGCGACGGCGCAGTTGACGGTGGTGCCCGCGGTGTCGAGGCTGATGTTCGTGTCGGTGTCCCGCACGCACCAGTACGAGGCCTGCCCCGCCGACAGCGCGCGCCCGAAGTTGGCTGACGTGTAGTCGGTCGATGCCGTCGAGCCGATGTTGATGACGGCCGCGCCGTCGCACGTCACCTGGTAGCAGCCGCCTCCGCTGAAGGTGAACGTCGACGCGGTGGTGCCCTGGTTGACGCTGGTGCCCGTCGACGTCAGCACGCCCAGAGCTACGGGCGTGCCATTGAGGAGCATGAAGAGCGATGTCATGTCGGCCACCCGGCCCACCACCAGCTGGGCGGCGGGCGAAAGGGGAGACAGCGCGCCCATGAAGAGGACGCCGACGGCGAAGAGAGAGACGAGAGCGAGCTTCTTCATGGGCGGTTCCTCAGGTGCCAGGCGAGATGACGCGGACGGTGTAGGTGGCCGAGGCGGGGTTGTCGGCCGTACCTGCAGCGCAGTGGCGAACCTTCACGGTGTCGGCGGCGCTGACGTAGCAGGTGAAGGACGAGTGGAGCCCCGTGCCCGCGCCGCTGATGGTCGTCGGAGGGCCGACGAAGCAGGGGTCGTTGACGGCCGCGCCCGCGACGGTGATGCCCGTCGAGTCTTCGCAGGTGATGGTGACCGACGCGAAGTCGAACGTGATGCTGCCCGCCAGCACGTTGTCGATGCGGTTGGCCGCCGTCGTCGTGGTGGCCGCGGGGCCGACGAAGAAGCCCGACTTGAACCACTGGGCGCCCTCCGTCATGCCGGAGATGGTGCCGGCCGCCGCGAGGGCGAGGGTGGAGAGGAGGACGAGGAAGAGTGCCAGCCGCTTCACTTGGCACCGCCCTTCGACTTCTCGGCGAGTGACTTCGACTTCTCGGCGGCTTCCTTGGCGGCGGCGGCCAGCTTCTCGGCTTCGGCCTTCGCCTCGATGGAGGACTGAAGATCGACGTGCTGCGGGTCGATGGCGTCCCTGTCCTTGTCGGAGAGCTCGACGACGTCGCCCTCGGTGTGCAGCTTGCCGCCGGCCCAGATGCCGCCGCGCTTGATGATGAATGAAGGCATGGTGGTTTCCTTGAGAGAGAGTGAGGCGAGCGCCACGACGGCGCCCGCCTCGAGATGAATCAGCTCGTCACGGTGCGGAAGAGGTACCCGCCCGCGAAGAGGCCCGTGGCCTCGCCGTCGACGATGCCCTTGGCGAGTTGGTACTCCGTGCCCACCTGCACCTCGCGCATCGGGCCGTTCGGACCCTGGCGCTTCTCGTCGATGACGACCTTCTGCCAGAGGGGCGACGTGCGCATGTACATCGCGCCGAAGCCGACCGACTCCATGTCGACGCCCGGCTTGTAGACGAAGAAGATGGCGTTGGTGCCCCAGAACGTCGAGATGCTGTCCGTGGCGCCTTCGTTCGCCGTGTTCTTCACGTTGTCGCTGACGAAGAGGTAGTCGATGTTGAAGAACGCCTTGATGGCGTCGTTCGTCACCGGGCCGCCCGTCGTGTACTTCACGCGGTCGCGGAAGTTCGAGTTGGTGCGCAGCTTGCGCAGCACCGTGCCCGAAATGGCGAGCGCGTTCGCCGGCCGGCCACACTTCAGGACGAGGGCGTTGTCGGCGGTGATCTTCTGCGCTTCAGGGTCGCCCGTGTCGTCCCAGCGGTCGCCCGCCGAGAGGGCCGACGTCAGCGACGCGTTGTAGTTGGCCGCCGTGGTGGCCAGCGTGGCCGCCAGCGACTCGCGCTGCATGAGGAGGCCGAGGGTGACGATCTTCGACTTGCGGGCCTCGTCCACCAGCATCGGGTTGTCCGAGTTCGACACCTCGTGCGGGTTGATGTCGGCCGCGAGCTTGTGCTCCTCGAGGTCGATGTCCCGGTAGAAGAACTGCTCGTCGATCTTCTGCGCGCGAGCGTTCGTCTTGCTGAGGGTGTTGGGTACGCGCAGCCTCGAGGTGTCGGACTGCGGCACCTTCTTGGTGGAGGTGTCCACCATCTTCGGATCGAAGAGGTACGGCGCGAGGAACTGCGTCTGGTCGACCATGAAGTCGAACAGGAGGCGCTCGACGGGGGTGCGGGTGCGGAGGGTTGCCTGGTTGTACATGTGCGTGTCCTCGAATCAGGTGTTGACGGGCGACTTGCCCATCGGGTTGAGCCGCGCGGTGATGATTTCCCCGTCGGCGCCAGCCGCCGAGAGGGCCACGCCGCAGTCGACGGCCGTGGCGCCAGCCGCGGTGGCCACCTTGCCGTTGGCCCCAGGCATGAGGCGGTCGCCGACCGAGATGGCCGCCGACGCCGTCAGCTTCACGATGGCGCCGTTGCCCGTCTCGACAGGCACGGCCTGCCCGGTGGACACCGTCTGCAGCGCGACGCCGAAGACGGCCTCGGTGATGGCGGTGGTGTGGAGGACTTCGCCCTCGGTGGTGTTCGCCTTCACGACGCGGTTGGCCGTGACGGTGCCGTTCGCCTTCATGGCGATGACGTTGACTTCGACGTAGGTGGGTGCGCCCATGGCTCAGCTCTCCTTGTGGTTGCCGACGGTGAGAGCGCGCGCGGCCTGCGCGAGCTCGGGGTGGAGGAGCAGCGCCTGCTCCATCGGGGCCTTCGTGCCCTTCGCCGCCAGCTCGTTGGCGATGGCGTTCAGCTTCTCGTGCGCGACGGACGCGGTGAGGGCGCCCTCTTCCCTCGTGCCGTAGCCCTTCGCGGCCATCGGCACCGTGCAGGGAATGGCCTCGAGGTACGCCGACGCGGCCTTCAGGCCCTCGTCGCGCGACGACTCGGCGGCGATCAGCTTGAGGAGGACGGGCTTCACCTTCTCGTCGACGATGGCGCGGCCTTGCTTCCCGTCGCCGCGCTTCGCGGTGGCGATGAGGCCCGTCACCTCGAGCTCGAGCAGCTTCGCGTCAGCCGCCTTCAGCTGGGCGTTGAGCGGCTCGACGGCGGCCTTCACGGCCTCCTGCACGGCGGCGGTGAGGGTGGGCTGCTTCTCGGCGGTGGCCTTCAGCGTGCGGACGTCCGCAGTCACCTGCGACGCGGCCTTCAGCACGATTTCGACGGACGCGTCGGCTGCGAGGCCGAGGGACGCCCGCAGCTGCTTCAGCTGCTCTTCATTCATGGGGCTCTGCTCCTGTTCTGCGGGTTGGTCCGTCGGAAGGACTGCGGCCGCGACGGGCGGCATCTCGTTGAAGAAGGGGTCGTTGGTGAGCGCGGTTCCGGACAGCCACCAACCCTTCACCTCGCCGCTGCGGCGGTCGACGTGCTTCGGCTGCCACTCGGGGCTCCAGAAGGCGTACGCGCCACCCTCGACTTCCGAGCGGCCTTCCGGTGTCCACTCCGTCAGCGCCTCGAGGCCCTGGGCGGTGACGCGCAAGTCCGTCAGCCAGCCGAAGGCCCGCTCAAGCTGCGGCCTGTCGACGGCCGGCACGTCGTCGTCGAGGTGGCGGTGCGTCTTGCGGACGGGAAGCTTCGGGCGGCCAGCCGCCTCCCAGTTGGCCACCATCTCCTCGAGCAGGCCCGAGTCGAGGTCGATGCTGCCGCCGATGGGCTTCAGGTTGGCGCCGTGCCACTTCCCGCGCGGGAAAAGGACGTTCCACTTCGCCGACTCAGCAGCGAAGGCCGTGGCGAACTGCGCGCGAAGAATCAGCGTGTTCACTCGTCGCCTCCGTCGGGCAGGTACAGAAGAAGGCAGCGACAGTTCGACCCGCCGTCGCAGTCGCGGTCAGGAGGAACGAGCGCGTCGTGCTCTGCGCTGCCGAATGCGGCGCGCCGGCCGTCTGCGGCTCGACACGCCGGACAAACCTTCGAGTCGAGGACGGCGCTTCGCTCCACCTCAGCGACGCCACCCACCAGGCGCGCCGCCTCGTCACGCCCGCCATTGAAGATGCGCGCCACAACGGCGCCGGCGTCGCTGCGGAAAGCGCCCGACTCGAGCTGCCGCGTCACCACGCGCGCCAGCACGTCACCGACGTTGCCGCCCGTGCGCACCACGTCGAGGGCCTCCGACTCGAGTTCGCTGCGCAGCCGCGACGTCATGCGGCGTACGACGGCCTTCTGCGTCGC
>ERZ724505.1309-NODE-1309-length-13824-cov-6.511003_pt1 | contig 13824 bp, 15 predicted proteins | sample MGYA00376038_ERZ724505 | MGnify/ENA primary metagenome ERZ724505 (study PRJEB28724, sample SAMN07190884) | wastewater metagenome | isolation source: effluent of sewage treatment plant in Hong Hong | place: Hong Kong | collected 2016-03-17 ... | reverse complement strand
TACCAGGATAAAAAGGCACTGAAGAAAGAGCTGGATGAACGCCAAAAAGAAAAAGACCAGGCATCCTGATTATTCAATTGAGCTAATCAAAAGCGTGGAACATTGATTAAAGATTAAGCGTGGAACGGTAGTATTCAACAAAAAAGCCGAACTCAGCTGAGTTCGGCTTTATGATATCAATTAACACATTGAATTATATAGATATAAAAAGAGCATTTCGTATAAGGTGTATTATGTTAATTTTAGAAAATCTTCACTACTATTATTTTAAAATAAGCCTTATATCCAAGCATAAAACAAGGTTGTCTAGACTTCTTTTAACAGTAAAGTTATCATAAAACTGAATTTTATTTTTTAGGTAAGTTTATGCATTCTATCCGCATTCGTTAAGACACAACTATTTGCATAGTGACACTATTTTATAATGGTGGGCTTTTGTTGTGTCTTTAAGAATATATGCGGATATATAAAGTAAAAGTATGCTTAATTTATAAGTATGCTTTTAGTGCATAGTTTCCAGTTATAACTTAATTGACTAGCTATTTGTCCACCCTGTGGATGAATAGCTTTTTTTTTGGGAGGACACTGTGATGCTAGCTTTTGTTTTCACCTAAATCCTGTTTGCTGCATAAAAAATTTCAAGAGCTAAACAGGAGTAAATAAAAATGAGTTTAATTATTAAAGCGAGAAACATACGCTTGGATTATGCTGGGCGTGATGTTTTGGATATTGATGAATTGGAAATTCACTCTTATGACCGTATTGGTCTTGTGGGTGATAACGGAGCAGGAAAGAGTAGTTTACTCAAAGTACTTAATGGCGAAATTGTTTTAGCCGAAGCGACATTACAGCGTTTTGGTGATTTTGCACATATCAGCCAACTGGGCGGAATCGAAATAGAAACGGTCGAAGACCGGGCAATGTTATCTCGCCTTGGTGTTTCCAATGTACAAAACGACACAATGAGTGGCGGAGAGGAAACTCGTGCAAAAATTGCTGCCGCATTTTCCCAACAAGTACATGGCATTCTAGCGGATGAACCAACCAGCCACCTTGATCTCAATGGAATAGATCTACTTATTGGTCAACTTAAAGCATTTGATGGAGCATTACTTGTTATCAGTCATGACCGATATTTTCTTGATATGGTTGTAGACAAGATATGGGAGTTAAAAGACGGTAAAATTACGGAATATTGGGGTGGTTACTCGGATTACTTGCGTCAAAAAGAAGAAGAGCGACAACACCAAGCCGTAGAATATGAGCTGATGATGAAGGAACGGGAGCGATTAGAATCTGCTGTGCAAGAAAAACGCCAGCAAGCTAATCGATTAGACAATAAGAAAAAAGGAGAAAAATCCAAAAACTCTACCGAAAGTGCTGGACGACTTGGGCATGCAAAAATGACTGGCACCAAGCAAAGAAAACTGTATCAGGCAGCTAAGAGTATGGAAAAGCGTTTGGCTGCATTAGAAGATATTCAAGCACCAGAGCATTTGCGTTCTATTCGTTTTCGTCAAAGTTCAGCCCTAGAACTGCACAATAAGTTCCCGATTACGGCAGATGGTCTGAGCTTAAAATTTGGTAGCCGTACTATCTTTGATGACGCTAACTTTATAATACCGCTTGGCGCTAAAGTCGCTATAACTGGATCGAATGGAACAGGGAAAACGTCCTTGTTAAAAATGATATCAGAACGTGCTGATGGATTAACCATATCTCCAAAAGCTGAAATTGGCTACTTTACACAAACAGGATATAAATTTAACACGCATAAATCTGTGCTCTCCTTTATGCAGGAAGAGTGCGAGTACACAGTTGCGGAAATTCGTGCAGTATTGGCTTCAATGGGGATCGGAGCGAATGATATTCAAAAAAACTTATCCGACTTATCGGGAGGTGAAATCATCAAACTGCTTTTATCCAAAATGCTTTTAGGAAAATATAATATTTTGCTTATGGATGAACCAGGAAACTATCTTGACCTAAAAAGTATTGCCGCATTAGAAACAATGATGAAGTCCTATGCAGGAACTATTATCTTCGTATCTCATGACAAGCAATTGGTCGATAATATTGCTGACATTATCTACGAGATCAAAGACCACAAAATCATCAAGACTTTTGAGAGAGATTGTTAATGATAGCCAATCTAATCCGAACATTAATTATTGAACTCTTTAAAGGAAATTAAAAATGACAATTCAAGATATTCAATCACTTGCTGAAGCACACGGCTTGTTGCTTACGGACAAAATGAATTTCAATGAAATGGGCATTGATTTTAAGGTCGTTTTTGCTCTTGATACAAAGGGGCAACAATGGTTGCTGCGTATTCCTCGTCGTGATGGCATGAGGGAACAAATCAAGAAAGAAAAACGCATTTTAGAATTGGTAAAAAAACATCTTTCTGTAGAGGTTCCTGATTGGAGAATTTCATCTACAGAATTAGTGGCTTATCCCATACTTAAAGATAATCCTGTTTTAAATTTGGATGCTGAAACCTATGAAATAATTTGGAATATGGACAAAGATAGCCCGAAATACATAACATCTTTGGCAAAAACCTTATTTGAAATCCATAGTATTCCTGAAAAAGAAGTTCGGGAAAATGATTTGAAAATTATGAAACCTTCAGATTTAAGACCTGAAATAGCAAACAATTTGCAGTTAGTAAAATCTGAAATTGGTATAAGTGAGCAATTGGAAACCCGCTACAGAAAATGGTTGGATAATGATGTTCTATGGGCAGATTTCACCCAATTTATACATGGCGATTTATATGCTGGGCATGTACTAGCTTCAAAGGATGGAGCTGTTTCAGGCGTTATTGATTGGTCAACAGCCCATATAGATGACCCAGCGATTGATTTTGCTGGGCATGTAACTTTGTTTGGAGAAGAAAGCCTCAAAACTCTAATCATCGAGTATGAAAAACTAGGGGGTAAAGTTTGGAATAAACTATATGAACAGACTTTAGAAAGAGCAGCGGCCTCTCCTTTGATGTATGGTTTATTTGCCTTAGAAACTCAAAATGAAAGCCTTATCGTTGGAGCAAAAGCTCAGTTGGGAGTTATATAATTTAAAAATATGATTGCTGAGAACTGCCTTGTTTTGAAACTTGGTTGGCTTTAATTAGTTTTTAGTATTCTTTATAGAAAATGCCTCGATCAAGGGGCATTTCTAACAATCATTTAACATAAAATTTCTTATGTGAAGTAACCTGAATGCAGCGGTGCCCCATTGGGGGCGCGTTGAGATAAGCCTCTTTTAGATAACTTTAGCAACTCGATAGACAGTTGCAACTCCACAATTCACTGCTTTGGCAATTTCTTCCTTAGTCATATTGCCAACTACTAGCAATTCTTTTATTCGTTTATGTTTAGCCTCATTTGCCTTCTTGCCTGTTGGTTTGTAACCCGAACGTGCCAGGCCCTGCTTAATACGTTCTATACGTTTCTCATTGTCTAGGCGGGCCATTGTTGCCAGAAGATCAATCAACATATTGTTGATGAGTTCCAAGATTGAATGAGTAATGCTGTCACTGGTTTGAATCATTTGGTAGGTAGTAGGAAGATCTGCTACGACTAAACGAAGTCCCTTCTCCTGGATCCTGCGCTTCAGCTCTTGAAAATCTCGTTGGGTTAGGCGTGATAAGCGGTCAATACTTTCAACTAACAATGTGTCACCTTGATTTGCTTCTGACAGTAGCTTATTCAATTCAGGTCGGTCTAACTTCGTACCACTATAGTTTTCCACGTACACAATGGTTTCACCCAAATTCAAGTTTTGGTTTAGATCCTGAAGAATCTGCAAAGCCCTTTCTGCATCTTGATCTTTAGTTGAAGCTCGTAGATAAATACGTGTATTCATTTCTATCATTTAATCTTAATTCTATTAGATTAATGATAATACTATCATTTAATTATTGCATTAAGTCTAATGATAGATATTGTATGCGATTTGGCTCGCTATCATTCAGGTATAGTCTTTTGATAAAAAAAGCATGACTAAAAGCCATGCCTTGGGAATTCGTATAACGTGTATTATGTTAATTTTAAGAAAACTAAAGAATTTTAAAGGATACTTATGGAATTTTTGATCTTTATTTTATTGATTGCTGTTTTAATTATTTTTCTTAAAATCAAGAAAAAGAAACCTAAGGTAAAAGACATTTCTAAAGTAATTCAATACACATCTAAGTTCACAAATCCTCAAAATCCAACAATTTCTTTTGATGACGTATTCTATTCAGATTTGGAAGAATATATTAATAGAAACACACGAGTACATATCCTAGAAAGAAAGCAAGACTCTGTAGTATTTACAGTTCAAATAGAAAATGTGAATTATAAGGTATTCGCAACAAAATTCATTTATAATCAACTTGTTATTGGTGTATCAATTATAAATTAAAGGTTGAATAATAATGATTTGGATAGTTGTAGTAGGCATCATTTTGTTTTTAATCATTTCTGCTTACTTTAAAAAACACAAAGAAGCCGATGAAAAAACTTTAAGACCTATGCCTGAATGGGCAATTATAGCTAATAGCTCTACACAAAATAATAGAGAGAGAATGTGCTATAGCCTAGTAATTCAAGCCGGTACTATTCTTGAAGGTCTAAATGTTATTCCTCTACGTAAGCTCAGAGATTTAATGCTTAAGCCAGGATTAAATAAGTCGAACTTTGTGCTATTAATTATGAGTACGGCTCCAAATATTATTCCAGAAAATCAACAATATACTTTAAAACAATGCTTTCATGAAAGACAAGCTAGAGTATATTTAGCGACTTGCATAGAAATGATTTTGCTCTATGGCAAACCTGATGATTTAGAAAATATATCGACTCAAGCCTGTGGTAGTCCTTTAAGTTGGAATTAAATATACAATTCAGCTTTTAATTTTAAAAAAATGAAATAGTAACTTGTTTCAAGTTTTACTGTTTTTAATACTTATGAGTAGTTGATTCTTGAAGACCTGTAAAGTACATAAAAAATCAACCATAGGTTATGTCTATGGTTCTAGTTCATAGTCTTCATAACCCTGACAAAGATTATCTAATGTGAAAGTTTCAAATCCTATTGTATTGCTCCCGAAAGCAGAGCTTTGTAATACCTGATCCTCTTCTGCTATAAAGAGTAAATAGTAATTTTTCGAATCTACCAAATAGCTTTTTATTTCTTCAGCATTTTTAAGTTCTGGACTTTTCAACTCCTTAGATTCAAGTATCTTATTTGCTGAATGAATGTAGCTTCGCATAGCCTTTCTTCTTTCACAGCTAAGCTCTTTCCAAATCTCCATATTTTCAGGTTTTAAAGTAAGTGCTAGTATTTTTGAATCAAGACTTTGAATTTTTTCTTCTTTATAATTAATTTGGTCTCTATATGCTTCCACTATATCAAGAACATTCGCTTCAACTTTTACGTTTGGAATAATTCCTATACTTATAAGAGCTATCGTAAGTGCACATATATTTTTCATGTCAAATTTTTCTTAAAAAAACTATTTGTCATAGTAATAAAAGTAAAATTGTTAGTCATTAGTTGGGTAAAACATTTTCAAGTGGGTAAGGAAGCCATAATCAAACCATCTATCAATTTAACATAATGGGCGTTATACGAAATGCTTTTTATAAATTCTTTGTTTTTCATATAGTTAAAAATTTTTGACCGACCTAAAAAACAGCAAAAAACCGACTTTGAAACAAGTCGGCTTTTTATTGAACGAATTTGTCACTTTCAGCCAATAAATTTGATTAAAAATTAATCAAAATGTCGTTTTTCTCTGAGTTATCACCGTAGCGAACTCTTAAATTATCCCCAATTTCTGCGGACAACTCTTGGGATAAAAATAGGCCAACTTTATAAGCGAAAACTTACATAGATTTGGGATTTTTGCGGATTGGTAACTCAAAACATGAGCTCTATGATGAGTACATAAGGGAACAGGATGTTTCCAGAAAACAAGAATAAGAAAATCGCACAAGGAACGGGGACCGCACGATAGAAGTATGATGCGCACCTATGTAAAAAAGCTCGACAGGATGTCGGGCTTTTTTATTGTCTAAAGATTAGATTTAGTAGTATCTAATCCATTTTGATTGATGAATTTAATCAACGTATTCTGTATAAATTCTTCCGTCTCGATCCCCTGTTCTCTAATTACTTTCTCAAGAATTTCAAGCGTTTCATTTTCTAGTTCAAATGACATTTCTGCGGATGTCGACATCAATAAATCATAGTTGTTGTCTACAATTTTTTTAAAGGTTTCTTCAACATTATTTGTTAATGGCACGTTGAAAGACAGGCGTAGAGAACTATTGATAATTTCTACATGGGTATAGCCGATATATTCTGTACTTTTTCCTACAAATCCTAAGTGTTTCATAAAAAACCTTAAATAATATATAGTGAATAGCTCTCTAGTGAGAGCTAGATGAATTAAGCCAGACTTTCTTTTACAAATTTTGGATCAACAATAAATAATCGGATAAGCGATGTTGCTGCTCCTGATGGTCTTCTCGCACCTTGTTCCCATGATTCAAGAGTACGTCTTGATACGCCAAGAATCTTGGCGAACTGATCTTGAGTTAGTTGAGCCTTTCTACGAGCTAATGCCACATCTGTTTCAGTGATCACTGTTCTTTTCGCTGCATTATTAGCCAACATATCATCAATGCCTTGTAATATCTCAGCTTCAATATCTCTAGTTGCTTCAAAAGCTTGTAATTCTTTTTCAGTCATTAAACGAGTCATTTAATTTCTCCACCAATGCTTGCAGAGTTTTCTTACTAAGCTGTACAGTTTGCTTTTTACTGTACAAGGTTAATAACCAAATCTCTCCATTTGTTAAACGATTAAAGTAGATGACTCTGACACCACCACTTTTGCCCCTACCGCCACTAGTCCATCTAATCTTACGAATACCGCCTGAATTGGGTTCTACATCCCCAGCTTCAGGATTTAATGCTAAGAATGTTTTAAATTCCTCATATTCTTCCTGAGTCCAATAAACAAGACAGTATTTAGTAAATAAAGGGGTTTCACATATTGTATACATTGCTTGTGTTTATACTACCTTGTGGTAGTTAATTTTATACTACTTTGTGGTACTTTTAAATATTAATTTTTAATTCATAGGACTAAAGACAATGTACTACTTTGCAGAGGATCCCTTCTAGGTAATGTCACCTAGGAGGAAAAATGAAAAAACTGAAATCTCAGTATCAACAATCTGTAAAAACATACCCTCATGATTATTTTTCCAAACGCTACCCGAACATAAGGAGTGTCTATTTTAAAAAATTTAGCACTCAACAAGAGAGAAGCTTTTATTTCATGCATCATATTGAATATAAAAACTATCCTCTTAAATTTCGTGTAGCGCGTGGTACTGGTCTACCTCATGTTTGGGACGATTTTCCAACTTATGTATACAAAATTGCTAAAAGTTGGAAGCATAATTCTAAGAGAGCACATCAGTACTACAAAGAACATGAGCAAAAATAAAAAATGGGAGCTATAGGCTCCCATTTTTGTGTTAGAACCCATTTAAAATGTCTATATTCTCACCAATAAAAATGTCCACTTTTAGAATAAACTAATATTCTTTGCATTACGTCTACTGATAAAAATATGTATAACGTTCATCCAAGTGAAAAACTAATTCAAGCTTTCCGCCAAAAACCTTATCAGGGATGTTGTCCTACTCAAGCAGAGTTTTTATTTATTGGCTTAGATGCCAATTACGCTCCCAATGTTGAAGAACAAAAAATATTTTCTAAAATCATTGAATATCATGAGGATGCTATTTCATTTTGGCAAAAATACAATTTACATCATCCTTTTTTATTAGATGGATATAAAGGAGATGGGCGAAAATATCATAAAGAATTTTCAAAAATTAGACTTTCTTGCAAAGATGCTTCTCGTATTTCATTTATCGAGCTTCTTCATCTTCCAACAACTGGTAGAAATGATTTGAAAAGCTCTGATCTTGATAAAAATCATCTACAATACATTCATAAAGCCATTTTTTCAGAACACACTAAAGCTGTATTTATCTCTAATGCTGTTTTTAAATTAATGAAAAAAACATCTATATTTTCATGGATGAATGATGCAAAACAAATAGAAGGACATACTCTTAAAGTTTTTCATGAAAAAAAACCTTTAATCTATAAGCATTTACATTTTTCAACTTATGGAAAGTTTCAAGCTCAAAAAGAGGAAGAGATAAAAGCAATTCATAATATTATTCTAGGATCAAACATCAGTGATTTAACATAAAAACTCATATACGAAATTTGCATGCTAGAAACATTAAAGATTAAATAATTTTCTATCTCTATCTTCTGTTAAATACTCGTTTAAATCAGCGAGTATTTTTTCTTTATTGGCTTCATCTTCCATTTTTTTTAACATCAAAGAACCGAGTAAAATTTTACGTCTAGTTTCATCTTTTCGTTGCTGATCAGAAACTTTCTTTTTTTCACGGGCGATAACAGCTTGCTTCTGTGCTTTTAGCTGTCTTAAGCGTTCTTCTTGCTTTGCAATTTTTTGTTCTAAAGTTTCAACACTCATACCAGTTACCGATTCAGGATTCTTTTCGATCATATGCGCATTTGAACTCAGGTTCAAGATGCTATACGATACTCAAAGAATCCCCGAAGGGCGCACTTAGCCATTGGATTTCATCCAATGGTGCGACAAGGGGTAAATCCCCTTTGTAATCCCCTGACCAACATATACATGTTGGTAATTTCGATAAATCGAAATAAAGAGCAAAAGCAAAATGGCGATATATCATTTTTCAGTTAAAACGATTAGTAGAGGTAATGGACGATCGGCCGTTGCTTGTGCTGCATATCGTTCAAGTGAAAAATTGGTATGCGATTTTTATGGAAAAGAACAAGACTACACAAGAAAAACTGGTGTCGAATTTACAAAAATCTATGCACCTGAAAATACAAATACTGAGTTACTCAAGCGCCAAACACTTTGGAATGAAGTCGAAAAGGTTGAACGTAGAAAAGATGCATTACTTGCAAGAGAGTTTGAGATTGCATTTCCCAGTGAGTTAAACGCTGAACAGCGTGAAAATATGCTCAATGAACTTTGCCGAAACCTCGTTAAAAAATACGGTGTCATCGTTGATGCTGCTATTCATGCACCTCATACAGACAGTGGAAGTGATGAACGCAACTACCATGCACACATCATGTTCACAACCCGAAGTATTAATGAGCAGGGTGGCTTTTCAGCAAAAAAATATAGGGACTTCAGTCGTGACAATGGCACAGAAACTGTAAGCCACTGGAGAGAATCATTTGCAGAGTTATGTAATCATCACCTGGAACAAAATGGATTTGATGAACGTGTCGATCACAGAAGTTATGAAGACCAGGAAAGTGACCTAGAAGCAACTCAGCACGAAGGTCCTCAAGCGACATACCTGCGAAGACGAGGGATATTTACAGAAATTAGTCTGAAAAATGACGAAATTAAGCTACGTAATTTAGAAATTAAAAAGGTAATCGCACTTGATGAAAACATTAAAGTATCTGAGGATCTTGTTCAACAAGTACGAAGTGAACTTCAATTCCACCAGTCTGAAGCTGAATATTTAGAAAAAATTTCTCAGAAACTTTCTGAATTCCAAAACGAAGAATTATCAAAATTAACAACAGAATTAGATACAATGAGTTTTGAAATATCAGAACTACACAAAAAAGAGCCTTTATTTTTTAAAACAAAATGGAGCAATCAAATCAATGACCTAATCGACCAACACAACACCCAACTAGATATCCAAAAGCATATCTCTGGTCTTAGTGAAATAGAAAAAAAAGAGAGATATTCTAATCAGTTAAATCAATGGATAAAAGAAAATCAGCTACTCCAGCCTAAAAAGTCTTTTGCAAAATTTGACGAACCGAACATCACTGTTAAACAACGAAAACTTAATGATCAAATTTCAAATATAGATCATCAAATTTCTGAAATATCACGCAGAGAAACTGAGTATCAAGAGTATGTACGCGATCAAAGACTGGAGATCATAAATAGTTATATATTTGAAGAAGATAACTATGGAAATAAATACTTTAGTCCTCAAAATGGTGAAAAACAAAAGCGACTATATGCAGAAGAAATGGAAGATCTAAAAATCCAAGAATTGCATACGGCTTTTACAAAAAAAATTGAGACCGAAGCGCAGCAAGAGTTTTCCCAAAAAAGAGCAATACAGCTCGAAAACGACCGAAAAGATCGTGAATCTAGAGAACAGCAGTTACGTAAAGAACGAGAGCAACAAGAACAACGCTATGCACAAGAACGAGAGCAACAAGAACATTTGGCATTTTTAAGACGCCAAGAACAAGAAAAACAGCAGAGAAATGAGCCTAAAAAGCCAGAAAATGACAATAACCATGACTACACGCCTTAGAAATCCCATTTAAGCGCAAAAAAACGGGGGTTTTAGCGACTTTTGATAGAAATACAGTAAAACTATAGTTGATAAAAATAAAATCGCTTAGAACGCAAATGAGAGCCTTTTAGCGAGTATCTACGAGCGACACAACGAAAGTTTGCTTATTCCCCCTCTGAAAAACCGTTTTTTATTGAATTACTGGGGACAGTGATTAGCGAGTGTCTACGAGCGAAGTATTGATGCTTTTGCTCGTCAAAAAGCATGAGCATAGCGAATGCATTATTCATGTTTTGCTTTTTGAATCCTTGATCATATATGCAAAAAACTGCCCCCCACGAAGCGAGTGAAACGAGCTTCAATAGAGTACGAGCTTTAGCGAGTACCAAGGGCAGTTTTAATAACTCACTTTGGAAATAAATTCCCTTTTATTCTTTTAAAAAGCTTTTAAAAGCTTTTAGACCCCCCTATAAACCACGCCTAGCAATGCTTTCAGACTTTAAAAAACTACTTTTACCGGACATTAAACTACAAATGCCGGACAAAATGGACTTAAAAAACTACTTTTACCGGACATAGAAACTACTTTTACCGGACATTAAACTACAAGAAAAAGTTTGTAGTTTTGTTAAAAAACTACAAAAATAGTAGTCAAAAAATAAACGACAATGTATGTTTAAGCTACATAAATACCAATGTAGTTAGTTAGTTTTTTGGGGTTGTAGTTATATGGACGAAAATAAAAAAACATATCCTCTGAGCTGGGTTGTTATGCAAAACAATGTTCAAGAATGCTTTAAGAGTATGAATATTGATGAAAAACGAATGTTAATACTTGCTAGCCCAATTGCTAGAACCACTGATGCAACTGAAAAAGACCGAATTATGATTACGGCAGAAGAGTTTGCTAGAGAATGTGGCATTAAAACGCATTCCGCATATACGCAGTTAGAACTAGCCAGCAAGAATCTACTTAAAAGAAATTTCTCTTATAACAATGAAAGAGGAAAAAAGGTGCTGTCGAATTGGGTGATTGATTGCACTTATGAAGACGGAGGGATAGCTATACGTTTCCCTGAAATCGTTCTACTGATGTTAAAAGAGTTTGATAAATTAAACCCTTATACAAAATATAAAAAAGATATCGTACTAAGTTTGAAAAAAGATTACTCATTCGATCTTTATCATTTAGCTAAAAAGCATCAAGCAATGGGACAATTTGAAATGTCCTTAGAACATATAAAAAATGAGCTGGGTTTGCCCAAATCTTATGACAAACTCTGTAATTTAAAAGACCGAGTAATGAAGCCTTCATTAAATGAGATTACAACTAATACAGATATTGAACTCACTTATGAAAATGTAAAAAAAGGGCGTTCAGTAGTTGGCTTTAAATTTATAGTGAAAGAAAAACCTAAGCCAAAATTAATAGCGCCTCAGCGAGATCAAAGAACTATAGATATGTTCTGCAATTTATCTGATGCTCAAATTAACAAGTACAGCACTATTTTATCTAAACTTTCTGAGCTATCAGACCTCAGTAATTTCCCAGACTACCCGACATTTGCCCTCTGGATTAGTGGCATCTTACGAGATCCGAAAAGTGTAAGAGAGGAAACAACAAAACGGATTTTTAAAGCTCTTCATAGCAAGACGGATTTTAAACCATGAGAACTAAGGCTGAATTAGATGCAATGAGTCATCAAGAACTCAAAGATTATGAGCAAAGTTTACTTGCTCTGTGGACACCAAGAATGGCTATTGAAAGTGACATTGAAAGGTTAAGCACTCATCACAGCGAATTATTAGAGGTTTTTAATCAATTAAAGAATCCGGATGCACCTAAAAATTCACGTTTAAAAGATTCAATCTTGTCTCTGAAATATAAAATCGAATCGCTTGAAGGTAAGTTGAGTGATCTTATTCAAGATAATCGCTTAAATTCTGCAGATTGAATTATTCAGTTTATTTAATCAAAATCGTGGAACATTGATTAAAGACTAGGCGTGGAACGTGAAAAGTAATAAAAAAAGCCCAGTCATTGACGACTGGGCTAGAAAATTGAAACTACAGCGTTGAATTTTCACGAGAATTATAACAAATTTCGTATAAGGTGTATTATGTTAATTTTAGCGAAACTCAATAATAAAATTACTTCTTCTTAGGTTTCATACATGAAGATTTTGATAGGTTCACTGGCTGCTTTAAATTGTGTGCCTTAGCTCCCTGCTCTAAAAGATTCTGTAAACTTTTTTCAGAATTTTTAGGCTGTTTATTTTGAACATTCTTTTTACTCTGTGATGGCGATGCCTTTTTTTGAGCTTTTACTGGTTGCTCAACTTTATCTTGTTTACTTTTAGGATTATTGACTACGGCTGCCTTTAAAGACTTTAGCCATGAGTATGTATAAGAATCTAATTTTAATAAGTGCTCAATCATTTCATTCCGTTGAGCTTTATCCATTTTAGAAAGAATGCTTTTTAGATCGGCATTAATTGATTGTTTTGGTGCTCCACGTTCACTAGCTTTTTCATACCATTCATGTCCAAGTGTATACTGACGGGTCTCCATATAAATAGCGCCTAATAACGTACATGGACGATAATTATCAGGTGTTAAAGTATGAGCTTTAGAAGCATTATCAATCGCAACTTCAACTTTTCGAAGATCACGTCTAACACCGCCGAGGGTAGTGAAGTAAGCGGATAATAGTTTTTTGTCTTTTATGCCAGCAATCGAAATTTTTTCTAGCAATTCTTCTGCTTCAAGACTTGCCTGACACTTTCTTAATTGGCTACTCGCATTAATAGCATTCCAAATATTTTTCTTATTTTTTTCAAATTCTTGAAGATAATGATTAGCTTCTAAACGATGAAACTTATGACGAACCTTACTACTAAAGAACCTCTTTCCTATAGTATTTAACCAAACAGCTTCATCTTGGGAAAGCCTGATATCACCCTCTAATTTACTTAAAATTTCTGAAATTTCTTTCGGTAAAGTACCTGATATATATTCATTAATTTCATATTTTTTAAGTAATGCTTGTTCTTTTTGCTTTGCAATATATACAGGATCTGATTCAAGTAACTTTTGTTTTTTAATAGCTTCTTGTCTCAACTTTTCTTGACGAACTTTTTCTTCGGTGAATCTCTCTAATTCAACTTTATTTGCAGTCCTTTTCAGAAAACTTGGTAAAAATTGAGTTAAAGATCTTAGAAGGTACTCATTTATATAGGCTTGTTCAAAATTACTTAAACTTTTGTTTTCCTTATATTTTTCTAAAATATCTTTCGATCTACCTGTTTGTAAAAGTTCTGACTTTGAAAGGTCTAAAAAATATTCTTGGCATAAGTTTAAAAGTTTATTCTCAAAAGTCTCTAAATCAT
>ERZ724505.1307-NODE-1307-length-13838-cov-5.331640_pt1 | contig 13838 bp, 13 predicted proteins | sample MGYA00376038_ERZ724505 | MGnify/ENA primary metagenome ERZ724505 (study PRJEB28724, sample SAMN07190884) | wastewater metagenome | isolation source: effluent of sewage treatment plant in Hong Hong | place: Hong Kong | collected 2016-03-17 ... | reverse complement strand
CAAGACGCGGGATATCGGCAAACGTAGTTGCTGCTGTCGAGCCTGGAAGGGTTAAAGTGAGGGTTGTGCTGCTTGCCGTTCCCACCCCATTGCTTGCTGAATAGGTTGATGACGCAGGAGAGTAGTAAGGAAGTATAACTCGACCACCTACCCTTACTTGAGTTGTCGATACCGCATCAAAAAACCCAGTTTGATATGTAGTAGTAGCCGTTCCCACGGTATATGTGCTGCCAGAAGAAGGGATAATATTCCCTTGGATCCTAGACCCACTCTGCAAAATAAAATTTCCAGAGATAGTAAGGACGGAAAGCGTTGTCAGCACAATCTTTTTTAGCATAGGTCTAGAAACAATTATTCCTGGCATACGCTTATGGATTACATGCGCTTGAAGAGATCTGAAAAGCTCCTGCCGCCGTTATACTCACGTGCTTAATCGCTCCTGTTACATCCGAAAATGGCAAACATCCAGGCTTTCCACTACCTCCTAACTGGAATGTAGACGTAGTTCCACCAGCATTTATAACGGAAAGGCTTGTATTGCTTGGAAGAGCAGAGCCGCCAATCGTCATAGTCGTAGATGACCCAGCCCCTTGAAGAGAGTACCTGGCGTCGTACCCATACTTATAATCCGAATCAAATTCCGCGTAGGTAACGGTTGCTCCACCAAAATTGTTTGGATCAAGCGCTTGGCCTCCTTGATAAAGACGAATCGCACGAGCTGTTGAGCCTATGACGTTCCAGGTAGGCGTTGAGAGAGAATATAGATAGCTGATAGCGTCAATATCAGCCAATGGATAGGAGGCTGTGCTGGATACGTTAAAAGTAGCGTTGCCGATGATCTGAGCGCGAGCACCGCTAATCGGACGCCAAAGGCTCGTACCTCCCGTGATACATCGTGCGTTCACCACATCTCCCGTTGAGAAGGCACGAATAATGGACTCAGCACCACTTGGTTGTAAGAATCCCGCACCAGATCCGCAGTTGAGTGAGGTGAAGTTATAGGTTTGGTTAGTCGTTCCCGTAAAAATGGCTCCGCCGTCTTGCACCTCCATCATCGCGTTCGCGCTCGTTACTGTACTCGTGACATTCACGCCTTTATTGAGATAAAGCGTCGAACGGCGTCCTACGACAAACCCACGACTTGAGATGATATGGTTTCCTCCTGCCGTTCCACTGTCGTAATAGGCCGTCGCACCAAAACCAAGCTGCATGATGCGGCCTGTACTGGTCGTATTGATGTTGTTTACAAAGACATTTGCCTTGTCGCCTGATGCGTAAATGGCTGATTCTGTTGAAGCGTTGACACCTTGAAGGGTAAAGCCATCGAGAGAATAGTTGGTGCTGATATTCTCCATTGCAAACACGCCAAGGTTTCCGCTCGATCCTTGGATAATGACACTCGATGGACTGGTACGGTTGCCGATCAGATTTACGCGGCTATTGCCATAGGGAAAGCTGGTTACTGCCGTGGAAGGCGTCGAGCTTGTACTTACGTTATCACAAGCAATGATATTTTCATTGTATGTTCCATCAGCAACATTGATATTTGCATTCCCCGAAAGTATCGCATTACAAGCCTGAAGAATGGCATAGCTGATCGTGAGACAGGGAGCCTGAATATCTGTACAATCCCCAGAATTTGTGCCCATTGTAGCGACATACTCATTTCTAACTGTGTTTACAGTAGAAACCCGCAAAGCAGAGGAAAAGTTTCCTGATTTCCAACGCGTGCTTGTAGTACCTACGGTATACGTAGCGTCGCTCGAAGGAACAAAATCACCCTGAACTCTCGACCCACTCACCAACACAAGTGTCCCTGTAATAGACAGGGCCGCGAGTGCCGTTACAACAATTTTTTTTAATAATGGTCGTGAGACGATTGCTCCTGGCATACTAGGTCAAGTTAGAAGCCTTGAGAACGTGAATAGCCGAGAGATCCATGTTGTCAGCCTCGTCATTGAATACGTAAAAAAACAATGGACTGTGCATGGTTAGATGATGAGAGGTAATCGGGATTTCAAAATTGCACTGAGGTTGCAGAACATCGTTGATAAGAAAGCGAATTTCGTTCGGAGTAGCTTGGATCGTGTAGGCGACATCTGTCGCTGACCAAGCTGCATCCCAGGTAATCGTTTTAGAGTAAAGCAAACTCCCAGAAGTGTCGTAGATAGCAGCTCGAAAAGTTGTACCACTGATTTCAAACATGATCGCGTTACGATCACCGTTTCCAGGGTTTCTCAATCCCCACTTACGGACATCCCCAGAAGTAGGTGCGGTGGGTACATTAAGACGAAATGTTGCATGAACATTCCCAACAAAAGCAGCAACACCGGCGACAGAGGCGCTGGTTAAACGTAGAACAGCTGAGGCTCCGGAACCAGAAATAGCTGGCGTGCCTGTTATGGTTGCCAACACCTCCCCACTATTATAGCTATCACGTGCGGGCACGTAAGAAAACGAGTCGAGACCCTGCTGGATAAATGAGCTTGGCATAAGAAGATAAGTAATTAAGGGAGCATGAACCATGCTCCCTTAAACTTGGATTATTTATTCTGTGCATTACCTATGATGGCAGCCCACGGAGGGGTATTCCCATCCGTTTTGTTTCCATCATCTTGAGGAGGAACAGTTGCCGCTGACTTATTTGCCGAAGACGGCTTAGGCGGCTTTGCTTCAGACTTTTCACGAAGCAACTTATTTTCCTCTTCAAGCTTAGCGATATATTCCATCTTCTCACGAAGAAGAGCGTCCTTATCCACAGGAGGAGTCCAGACCCAAAACTTATTTGGAAATCCTTTTTCCTCAGAAAAAGATTTGTGCTTCATGAGCCACGCAATCTTTTCCTCATCTTCTGTTTCAAATTTGTGCTTAACGAACTGAATATATTCGCCTGGATGACTTGTGGGCGGTTGTCCCGCCGTACCAAGCTCCATCCACGGATGTTTAACGCAAAGATTCAAGTTCTTGGAGAACGATTCAAAGATCATAAGGGAAGGCGGCACGCCGTCCCAGGCGGAGCGTGGGGGGTTCCCTGGGAGGAACACCCCACCCCACCGACGTGCCTTAGTTAAATTAGATTTAGCTAAGAACTTTCGTCGCACCAATCACATTAAGATTGGTGATGGCAATAGAAGTGGCTGCACGCAAGCGAAGAATCAAGCGTTTGCCCACATCACTTGCCAAACCTTGTGACAACCCAGCGTTCGTAAAGTCCTCAGTGCCAGCGGAGGTAGAGGCAGCAAGAACAGCAGAGATCGTATTGGAGTAAATCACACGGTCAGACTGAGCAGCGTCATCGACTTCGATGACCTCGAAGACATCAGCACCCGAGTAGGTAAGCGTACCGTCGACACGGCGTAAGAAGTTTTGAGCCGCACGTTTCGAATCGCTGTCCGTACCAACCTGACCTTCTGTAGCACCGTTAGCGATTTTACCGTCAAGCACGGAGATTTCAACGGAAACCTGGTCAGCAACGGAAGTGTCGATAGCGAGACCAAGGCCACCTTTTACTTTAGCTTGCTGAGACGTGACAGCTACCAAAGCAGCGGTCGTATCAGCATCATCCGCGCGACGAAGACCAACCAAGCGAGCTTTATAGTCAGCTAAGCCATTGATGAAGTCGACGACCTCACCCATCGTGTTAGACGCAGCATTGGTAAGATCAATCGTTCCTGGCGTAGAACCAACAGTAAAGTTGGCATCAGCAGCCTCCGCGCCCGCAGCACCCACCGCCGAAGCGATGGAGTTGTTGGAAGCGGTCGTGATTAAACACGAGGCTTGGGAACCCACATACTCGATAATCATTCCGAGGAATTGACGAGTGGTTGGGTCATCAGCGACCACGGCGAAGTTCCGAGGAACCATCAGCCGTTCTGCAATTGTTGCGATTTCAGAGTTCATAGGAGAAGAGCGAAAAGTGAATTAAGACTAGGCCAAAGCGCCCTTCAAAATTGCACAAGTCGTCTCGTTGGTAAGCTGCAAACCAGCTTCAGCCAACCATTCACCCTTATAACCGTCGCGGTCATTCTCTTGAATGTTTGGTTTGTATTCGTTCTCAGCATTCTTGAGGTGAGCCATCTTGATCTGCTCAGGGTCAATAACCACCATGTAGCTTGCGTATTCACTGGAAAGACCAGCATCAGCAAAGTGTTGGCAGCGGACAAGATCGAGTACACCATGAGCGGTTTCGATGCTCACAATGTTCAAACCTACCTTGGTCGTTTCAGGCGTAATGCGGACTTGACCAGCGTACAAGCTGTTCAACTTAGACAAGACGCGAGGGGCACAGAAAGCGAGTTTACGAGAACCGCCTCTAGCAAAAGCCATTTCAGCAAAGGCATCCACAACTGGGGTCGTGATGATCCCACCCGAACCACTAAGATCCATGACATTTGACGTGACCCATTGGAAGATACCACCAGTCGTGCGCTGACGCGTACCGGAAGAATCAATAGCGGCGATCTCATCACGGCGACCGTACCAGAAAGCACGTTCTTGATTTTGGATATGGCGGAAACCTGCCTCCATAATCAAGCGTGGAAGATCACTTTCATCCGAGTAGTTCAAGCGAGAATCTTTATCCGTACGACCAATCGTGACTGGGGTGCGGAAGATCTGAGTGTAGTTAAACGCCTCAGAAGGAATCGTGGCCTTGGAAGTACCAGACAAAGCGTTCACTGGGTAGGCAGACGAAAGGTTAACGACATAATCATTATCCAAAAGCGCAACACCCGTAGAACCAACAGCACGTGTAACCGTAAGCGTGTTTGAAGAACGGGCAGAGACCAGCATCATTTCACCCGTGCGAGGCACGAACAACGTGTCGTTAGGAGTGAAAAGGGAACCGTCATCAACAACGATAGACGTAGCAGATGAAGAGTAACCGGCTCCGTTGTTAACCTGCGTGGAGTACTCCTGTTGTTCATCCGTGAACATGGTGTACTTTGCATTTTCAACCTGACGTTTCGCAAGAGCCTTGCCCTTAACCTTGAGAGCGGTCATGCCGCCAAAATCTTCGCCTTCAAGCTCTTCATACTTACGACCCATCATGCCAAGAAACGAAATCAATGGCGTATCAAAACGCTTCCTGTTGTAATACAGTTTCCCTTCACCGTCGATAAACCGAGACGAAGCGGAATAACTATTGGAACCAACAGCTCCTTGAGTAAGAGACATATTTAAGTAGAAGTAAGAATTGTATCCATAAAGTCTCTTTTCACAGTCGCCGCGACAGACGACGCATTAGAAGAGCCGCCGCCCGCTTGGGCTTGCTTAGCTGCTTTGACTGGGGAAACAGGGTTTTCCTTCACTGGCTTAGTTGCCAATGGAGCCTTACCTGTAATGTGAAAGTAGGCTTGGTTAATACCGCCAGGAATCTTTGCCTCCTCCATCCGTTTCATTAAATCGACAATCTCCTCATAGCGATCTAATGCGTCTGGATTGGCTTCAAGAAAGCTATCCACATAGGCTTGCGCTTCTGCGATCTCGCTCTCCCTGACCTTGTTCAACACAGGCTCAAACTGAGACAAGCGTTTCGTCAAGATCTCTTCTAACTCCTGGGCAGAAATAAATCCGCCACGTTTCTTTAACTCAGCAAGAACCTGTTTAGACTCCTCATCTAACTCCGGCTCTTCTGTTTTCCCTGGTTGTTCTGTTTTTTGACCAGACAACAACTTATCAAGCAACTGGTTCTTCTCTCTCAGCTCTTGCTCAAGCTTTGTTTTCTCAAAAGCAAGACGGGATGCTGCCCCACGCTGTTTATTTACATGACGAATGTACTCGTCCTTGGTCTTAAAGACCTTACCGCCTTCCTCATGGAAGGTTTCTTCATTAGCTGCGTTGCCTGCTTGCGTTTGATCGCCTTCAGGGTGAACGCCCTCGGTGGACGTATCCTGTTCGCCACTTGCGGGGACATCCGCAGGAACGCTCTTCGCTTCTTCTGATCCGGTTCCAGTATCCTGGGCGGCATCATTCGAAGGTAGATTCTGCAATTCCTCTGACATGGTGTTTGTGAAAAGAGTGAATAAAAGAGCTGGCTTTTGCCAGCTCAATCCCCCCCGCATGGGTTCACATCCCCCGCTAAGAAAATGTGTTGCACATACGAAAAGGATTGAGTTGGCAACTCGTTTTTAGCGGGGTTCTTCAATTGTGTTCCTCACAAACTAGATGGAAGTATTATTATTGTTTTCCAGTATAACAGATTGCTGCTTTTCATTCACCTGCCCATCCTCAATCCAAACTTTCATCTGCTCCTTAAACTTATTTATGAAGGCTTGCTTGCCATGACAAATGAGTACGGTATCCCTCACCGCATCCGGTGGATAAGACAAAATGCTAGAAGAACTTAGCGCCTGATCTATCTCGTCTTGCATCTCACATAAAAGCTTATCCACCGTTTCATTCCAATCGGCGGTCGTGCACAAACGTAGGAATGACTGCCCCGCCTGAAACCGTTGCTCCAATTCCTCCTCCTCCAACTGCTGCGGGGTTTTCCGTACCTCCTTTTTTCTTGGCATACCTAGGCGCTCTTCATCCCATCAAGTATTTTAGACATCTTTGCAATCAAAACATCTCGTTCTTTTCCCTCCTCCATCGCATCAATCTTTTCCGCTAAAGAATAAAGAGAACCACTAGCCAATTCCTTCTTCTCTTCTTCCATATCCGACTCACCACGCTTCTTTAGCGCCATCATAATGGCGACACCTGCTGGCTTCTTGGGCATTTTTTCAGTCATCATATGGTCAATATATTACACGATATTATCCATCCGTTCCATCTCATTTACTCCCTGCTCCGCCGGTTGCGGGGCTGCCTGCTGCACCGTTTCTACCTGTCCATTAAAACTTTCTGCATTTAAAACATCTTCCGGTCTCCCCACCCCACGCGGCCGATCCTGAGACCCAAGGTTTTTAGGATCAAACATAAACTCTTCCACATTATCCACAACCGAGAACGTAGGCATAAGAATCTTCTCCGCAATCGCTACAGGATCAAGAACGGGAATGCCCTGAGGGAACTTCTGTAAAATCGTAGGATCCGCCGCAATTTCCTGGGCAGTCGGTGGCCGACGCGTATCAGAAGCTATCTTCAAGAGCTGCATTCCTTCAATCCGCTTTTCATTTCGAGAGATAGGCAACGTAGACTCACCCTCCACAATGACTTCAAAACCCTCAGCCAAATCAGAATCAAAAACCACTGCCTCATAACCCGCTGCAATATCCATCGCTTTCTTTTCCGCTGGGTACTTATCCTCAGAATAAGGGACAAATTTAATGAACTTGCCCCCGTTAGCCTTAGCGATGATCTCATCGTCGTAAAACTGAGAAACGAAAGCGAGCTGGTGGTCAACGATGGATGTCATGTTCTCCTGCTCAATTGCGCGAGCACGTTCGTAAATACGCGTTGTGGCTGCTGCTTTCAAATTATTAGCATCCGTAGCAGAAATATTGGGATTGATAGGATCTCCACCCACAACAGAAGAACCAATACCTGTTGTTCTCCCTACCAAAGAGTTGTTTTCCTGAAGCATTCGGAAGGCAGAAGGCTTCACATCCCCTGTATTAAACGCCTTGATAACATTATCAATCGACAAGTTTGGCATGTTCTTCAATTCGAACACACGTCCAGGATAAACTGATAGATCGTTAGGATTTTTGAGTCCGGCAGAATTAACACCAAAAACCCCACTTGTTGCAAACTTTGTCCCATCCAATGCAAACGTATGAAGGGCATTTCCCTCAATCTGAAGATAGCGGAGTAGTTGCGGCTCACCCATCCCCCAAGGGGAATACTCGACCTTATAGTCACGCATGGCCTCAACAGGCAACATTTTCTCATCTAGAGGGTTGGGGTGATATTCAATAACACGGCCAGAAACAAGCTTGATCCAAGCATCATTTACCATGTCATAAATCGTGAGCTTCTCGGCATGATATTTGCTCGTTAACTTGGCATATGTTTGCGAATTTTCAACACGAAAAAAGTCCTTGATCGTTCCTGGGTAGCGGACATCAGACATGCGATATACCGGATCCATCTTAAAAAAGACGTTCATGTCATCCGTCAAGTCTCCGCCTGGACGGATCGCTTCCAAATTCTCCTTCTTCCACAATCTTTCAGGAAACGTCTCGTAATACTTCTTCTCCTGACGCACATCAACAATGTCACGGACAATATAATAAGGCCATTTCTGAGGATCGTGCTGGTGAACAGGAGGCAACCGCACCTTGAGAGGATGGTCATTCTCAAGCGACCAACCCTTGTAGATCGTCCGCTCATCTTCCTCGTAATCCGCTTTTTTAAAACGCTCCCCTTTTTCCGTAACTTCCACCTCTTTCAAAAACTTGCCCTTCTTTTTATCAAAACGAAAGTAAGAACGTAAGAAATCCGTGCCAAAAATCAAAGAAGTCTGGATTCCAGACGCAATGTTTTTCATCGCTTTGGCTCGACGAAATTCAGACTTGGACAGATCCCCCAAAACATTCGCCGTCCTGCGGTCTTGAGGTAAACTATTAGGTGATAAACGGTATGAAGGCGGTCTTCCGTTCAACTGAGCCTGAATTGAAGCAACAGTTTGGAATGTAATAGGGACATAGATCGCCAATCCATACCGATCAATGTCACGGCGAGACCACGAAAAATCAGAATAAATCGAACGAAACGCAAGATACGATTCGTCCATCATCTTTTTGATAGGCTCCTTTGCGGTATTCGACTCGCTATACATTTCATCCACTCCCCGCAGGATCTTTTGTTCTTCTTTGCTGATAGGTATTTCTTTCGAAACAATCTCGAAGCTGTCAGTCTTAAAGGAAGCCATAATGTTATGGATTAAATTATACCTTAAATAAAGCTAGGTGAGCCATAGGCATACTCACCATCATCGACTGCATACCCATATCGGTCACGCCCATTATGGATATCCTCGTTATTTATCGGCTCATCAGGCAATGAAAGCGGGGCAGAAACGTCGATTTCCTGGTGCATAGCCAAAGCATCAAGCGCATCATCGTGAGCCGATTTGGGGAAACGCATCATCTCATCAATCAATATCTCATGGTCATCTTCCGCATCCCGTAAGAAAAAGACAGCGCCCATATCCACACGCGGGACAAGACCACGGATCCGAACCTCTTTAGAGTTCTTCCAGTTACCCAACTCAACCAAAGGAAGCCATACGTCTCTTTTACGCATCTCGTCACGGATCGAAAAAATCAACGCCTTCTGGTAGCTCTGTGCTTCAACCCCTACCGCCTGAACGTCATAAAGCGCCGAAAACTCCTTATAAAGCTCAAAGAGCTTGTCCACCGTTTCCGTTGGCGTCATGCCACGGACAGCCACCACCTTTAAAATCCACCAGTTATTATCTTTATCCACGCCACGAACCACGAACGCCGTCCTATCCGCTGATTCTTTTTCCGAAATAGCAGGGTCACACGTAATCGAAACTGCAAGCAAGCGTGGTGACTCACCCTTCTTATACCAACGAAGCTTCTGGTACTTAAATGTGGCCGTCGCCTCATCAATCACCTTATTCAAATACTGAGCCACAAACAGCGCTCTCCCCTGTCTTGGGTCAGCCTCCATGCGTTCACGGATACTCTCGATCTTCTCTGCCGAAAACTTCTCCGGCCAAAGCGGAACGCCTGGCGTCTTATAAACCTCACGGTGGAATAACTTGAAGATATGCCCCAGGTTCTCCATGAGAAACCCGTACAGATCCGCGAAGTGCCACCGCGTGCCGATAAGCATCTGATCTCCCCCTGGTTCCAAAATCGACTGCATCTGGTTGTACCACTGTCGAAGTTTCTGTAACTGCTCAAGAGTTCCGATGTTTTCAGGCCCAACCACGTCATCGAATAAAATCAAGTCGTAGTGTTTACCTGTGATTTCAGCACCTACACCCGTCACCTCAATCGTTGCCTCCTTCAAATTCTTATTACGGCGCACCGTGATCTGGTTCTCATTCCATTTCACTTTTTTAAGGTCAGGAATGAGGTACGCAAAATATAGCTGAAAATACTGGTTCATCATCATTTCGCTCTTAATCTGATGTAGAAACGCTTTCGCGTTCTCATGCTTATAGTTCGCAATCAAAATACGAATGTCGGGATCGCGCACAATGCGCCATAACGCATACCCCACCGTTCCAAGCGTAGACTTCAAGTGACCACGCGGGCAGAGGACAAGCTTCTCACTGTGTTTAAGTTGCAAAAAATCACACAACTGACCATGAAATTCTTTATTCAACCCATTCCCCCACATCAAACAGTGCTCTACAAAAAACCAATAATCCTGCTTCCCCAATTCAGCCACCACATGAAGCACACGCAACTCAAACTCTTTTTTATAATCCTCACCTGTTAACCCCAACTCCACCAGATCTTTGTGGATCATCCCATTGATCTGAATGAACTTCTGTTTCCACTCTTCTGTGGATAAATCAATCATAGATAATAAAATCAAGCTCTTTGACGACAAAGCCGTTTGACACATACAATACCACACATCTGCGAGTGATAGCGCAGCAAGTAATACCGCTTGAACGCGTGTCCGTGGAACAAACAAAGGGAAGTGAACCTCCTCGCTCTCCTCTGTCTATCACCCACAGGCACGCCTTTAAGCGGTTTTATTATGCCATCTCAACGCTTTGCCCTCTGCGCTTGCGCCCCACACGCTGTACACACCATGATTGCCGAGTTCACACGGCAAGGCTTCCACGATTTTGAACTCTCCATCGACGACAAAGGCAGGCTCATCATCTCAGGAATCCAAGGTGCTCCTCCCCCACCACCCAAAAAAGCTAAATCACCCAAACGTTCTCATGTATGAGCGATGAAGTTACCCAACCCGCAGCACCACCCATCAACGAAGATGTGGTGGAAAAGCTCATGCTTGTCATCGGACGTGTGTTCGAAGACATCTCGCCTACCGTTTGGGACACCCGTGGCTGGGACATCGCTAAACTGGAAAAAGACCGCTGGATGAATGACGCAAGTGCTCAAGAATTAGCCCACGCATTCCAACGTACCCTCGAAAAAGAACGTCTCGCCAATACCCGCAACTGGCAAGTCTACCGCTCGAACGGCGGAAGACATAAAGCCCTGAAGAGCGACGGCACGGCCGTTCCAACTGACATCGAAGAGGAAGACCTAGAAGCGGAAACCACGCTCAAGACCAGCCAAAACCAAGACTTCGTGACCGGCGGTAACATGTCAGGCGAGCAGATCATCCTTCATACCACCTACGGGAAAGTCATCACAGACGTCGAACATATCCTCTCCTTCCGTCTCTTCCAGCAAGACGTCCTGCGTTATACCAAAATGGTCTACCCCAGCCGCTACAAAAAACTCCACGAAAAAAACGTCGCCAAATGGCTCGAAAAAGTCTCCTTCTCCTCAACCGATTCCCACGACGATTCGCTGCCTATCAACCTTTTCTCCCACCTCTTCCCCAATTTCCTCGAACTGGCAGAAACGGAAGAGCCGCGCTTCGAACGTGCACTGAGCCAAAAGCACAATGCCGTTCGCATCGGTAACGACATCTTCTTCACTATGGCCACTCTCATCGAGTGGTTACGCAAAGCCGCACCCGACCACCGCTTCAGCCGTGGCGAGATTAAAACTTTTCTCCGTGAACTTTATGGACTTCGCTTCACCGATTCAACCAGGCTCCTCAACTACCGCGTCCAACGCGTTACCCTCAACGCCACCGACTCCGGTTATGTGGAACCAAAGCCCGAGCCAGAACCTGAGGCAACAACCCTTCCTCCCATCAACACCGGAACCGGCACGAACAATCCTCAAGAAATACAGCATGACAGCGGGAGCGGGAAAGACGACCCAACTCATCAAGGACATCACGACACTCGTGGAACAGGGACATCTCCTCCGGAACATGCTCATCATGTCGTTCTCGAAGACAACCGTTCAGGAAGTGAAGGAACGCCTTCGGACGAAGCTCTCCCATTTTAGCCACTGGGATTGGGATATAGAAACCCGCTACATCCGCACCCAACATAGCCTCTCTTGGGGCTACATCCGCAACGACTACAAACTCATAAGCTGGCGTGAGTGGAAAGAATTTCTCGACAAATACAGATGGAAAATAAACTGGAAAGACTCTGATGAAGACATCTTCACCTCTTACATGGGTGGTGAATTCGACAGCGTGGACGAATCCGTCTGGCGTGCCATAAACCTTGGACGCCTCACCTGCCAACATCCAGGCAACCTGCTCGAATTCCAGCGCGAACGTCCCATCCTGGAACGCCTCATGAACGACTACACAGCCTGGAAAAATGAGAATGGCTACATCGACTTCATCGGCATGATTGAACAAGCGATCCAGCGTGAAGTCGTCCCGCACGGAGTCACCCACATCTTTGTCGATGAAGCTCAGGACATGTGCCCTCTCCTCTACGAGTACCACAAAGTCCTCTACAAAAGTCTCCCCAACGCAGAAATCCGCTGGTATGCCGATGAAGACCAATGCGTCTACAAATTCATGGGTGCAGACCCCAAGATCTTCGTCAACCAACCCGCCATCGAAACCGTCTACGGCGAAAACTCCTACCGGCTCCCCGAAAACGTGGCTACCTATGCCCACGGCATCATCAGCCGCAACAAAGAACGCCTTCCCAAACTCGTCATCGGCCAGGAGAAACCAGGCAGTCAATGGAAGGAGTTCTCCATCCTGACCGCAGCCCAAACCCTTGAAAACCTCAAACCCACAGGAACCGTGCTCTGGCTTACCGCCACCAACTTCCAAGCCAAGGAAGCCAGAGACGAACTGCAAGCCAACGGATTTCCGGTAAAGCCGGACGCAGAAATGCGGAGCATGGTAGCCTTAGCCAAGCTCATCACAGAATCCCCTCCGCGACTCAAAAAGTACGCCTTAGAAGCGATCAAGAACGCTCGGCTGGATGGAAAGAAGATCTTTCCTTTCACAAAACTCTGGTGGGATCAGCCCCACAAAATGTCAGAGCGGATCACCGCCATCCTAGAAAGCCCAAATGACGAGTCCATCCCAATAGATGATCCAATGATTGGGCTAAGGTTACAGCAAATTCTAAAAAAGAAAGACTGGCATCTCATCTTCGATGACTCTCCGGACAGCGAAAAAATAATCCTCCGGATCGAAGGCTGTCTAAACGCTTCCCAAAAAGACCTGGGCTATGAGATAGAGATATCCACCTTCCACCGCTCCAAAGGCCGTGAGGCTAACCAGGTCGTCGTCTGTACCGACTTAAAGGGCAAGATGCTTGAGAGCGTCTACCAGGACGTGGAGGCAGGCAGACGGCTCTTCTTCGTTGCCGTGACCAGAACCAAGAGTGACCTCATCTTCTACCGGAACGACTGGAAGCGAGGGGTAGACTGGGAGGAAGCCGTGAAGTAGGCTGAGAGCGCGAGGGCATTCCGGAACACAAGATCGAAAGACATCCCTGACTAGAGGGGTGTTTTTCTTTGGTTCACGGCAAAAATATTTTACGACACTTAACCCCTCCTGACCCCCTTGCGGGGGTCGGAGGTGAGCTTTGAAAGGTGGAAACTAATCGCTGCCAGTTCTGCCAATATATATACTCGTTTCTGAAATTTTTTTCTCTTACTAAGTTACAAAAAATAGACTGGCAAAATTGGCAAAATGGCAAATTTAGCTATATATAGCAAAGAATTTACTGCCAAAATCCGGTTAGTGTCTGTTTTCAGAATGGCATAATGGCAAGAAATTTCAGAAACGGACTATATATATGCCAAAAGCTCTGCCATTTTGCCATTTTTAAAAAAAGCATTTTGGCAAAATGGCAGAGGAAATGGCAGAGGGTAGGAATAGGGGAAGAG
>ERZ724505.1305-NODE-1305-length-13846-cov-6.419984_pt1 | contig 13846 bp, 10 predicted proteins | sample MGYA00376038_ERZ724505 | MGnify/ENA primary metagenome ERZ724505 (study PRJEB28724, sample SAMN07190884) | wastewater metagenome | isolation source: effluent of sewage treatment plant in Hong Hong | place: Hong Kong | collected 2016-03-17 ... | reverse complement strand
TACCAGCCCAGGCCGATATGCAAGGGCAGGTACACCGCCATCCCCACGGCAATGGTGCCCAGCACCACCTGGCCCTGCCCACGGCGCCAGAAGAAGAACGCCACCCCGGCGGCAGCGGCAAATAGGCGGGCGTCGCGCCAGGTGGAAACCAGGCCCCCCCCGTTCATCACGATCTCCGGGGCAATCACGGCTGCCAATGCCGCAATGGGCGCGTACTGCAAGCCCCGTTGCACGCCCGCAGGTAACGACCAATCATTGCGCGAGAGGAAGAACAGCGAACGCGACACCACGCTGATGCCAGCCAGCGCGACAATGATGAACACGGTGCGCAAATCGACATCCAGCAGGGTCGCCATGTTCAGTGCCTCTGCGCGCTTGCGGCGCGGTCATGCAAGGGCGTGGCCTCCAGCGCCAGACACAGCGGCACCGCCACCGCAATGGCGACCAGGATGTTGAGCTTGAGCGGCAGCGCATAGGCTGCCACCGCAGCCGAACCAGCCACCGCCGCGGCCACCCAGCGCAGGCGTGTCGATGTCAGCGAGCACATCATGCCCAGCAAGGCCAAGATGCCCGCGAACCCAAGCCCCCACTGGGTGGGCACGGAATGCGCTGCCACCACACCCACCAGGCTGCACACCGTCCAGGCCAGCCAATTCACGCCCCCATTGCCGACCAGGTAGGCCATCTGAGCCTGGTGTTGGGCGGCGTCGGCGCCCGGCTCGGGATAGCGCTTGACGAACAGCACATAAGTGAGGTCACCCGTCAGATAACCCGCCAGCAGGCGTTCACGCAGCGGCAGGTGCATCATGTATGGTCGCATGTGCACGCTGAACACCACAAAACGCAAGTTCACGCACAAGGCGGTGGCCAGGATCACGCCCACCGGCGCACCGGCCAGGATCAGGGGGATCGACGCCAGCTGGGCACTGCCAGCAAAGACAATGGCCGCCATCAGCAGCGACTCGGGCATCCCCATGCCGGACTTGATCATGGCCACGCCGGTCATCAGGCCCCATGCGGCAATGCCGGGCGCCACGCCCAACATGTCGCGCGCACCCTGCATGAAATCAGGATGGGCACGGCTGGCGCGGTCCAGGATCATGTCCGGCCCGCACCGGCAGGCGTACCGCCAAAGCACATGCCAACCTGCAAGGGCCAGCCACGCAGAAAATCTGCGACGGGCAGCCGCTTGCCGCCAGGACGTTGCAGCTCAGTCAGCCGCACTATTGAATTGATAGCAGCAACATCAATGTATTCGGGGGCCAAGGCCACAATTTGACCTAGAGGTGCGGTGCACGACCCTGGCTGAACCTGGGCGCACCAGACCTTGATGGTTTCTCCTTGCAGCTGGGCGCTGGCGCCCGGGAACGGGTTGAAGGCACGCACTCGGCGCACAATGGTGCTAGCGTCTTGGTTCCAGTCGATGGTCGCTTCGTGCTTCTCGATCTTGTGCGCGTAGGTAACGCCTTGCTGCGGCTGCACCGTGCGCTGCAACACGCCGCGCTCGGCCAACTCCAGCGCCTGCACGATCAGGCTCGCTCCCAGATCGGCCACCTTGTCGTGCAGGGTGGCGGTCGTGTCGGTGTCCAGGATGGGCAGCGCCTGCCACAGCAGCATGTCACCGGTATCGAGCCCGGCATCCATTTGCATGATGGTCACGCCGGTTTCCATGTCACCGGCTTCGATGGCACGGTGGATGGGCGCCGCACCGCGCAAGCGCGGTAGCAGCGAGCCGTGAATGTTGAGGCATCCAAGCTTGCGATGGGTGGGTGTGGGGGCCATACCATCCAATACCCATTGCGGCAGGATGAGACCATACGCAGCCACGACCATGACATCCGCCTGCGCATCGGCGATGGCCTGGCGTGCCGCCGCGGCATCTTCAGGATACTTGCCGTCCAGGCGCAGGCTGCGGGGCTGGACCACGGGAACGCCGTGTTCCAGCGCGAACTGTTTCACAGCCGACGCTTGCAGCTTCATGCCACGCCCGGCCGGGCGGTCGGGTTGCGTCAACACCAGGGCGATGGTGTGGCCCGCAGCGTGCAGCCGCTCCAAGGCCACGCGGGCAAATTCGGGTGTTCCGGCAAAGATGATGCGCATCGCGCTTACCCCCCTAGCCGCGCTCGGCCTCGCGGCGGGCCTTCTGCAGCTTGGTCTTGATGCGATTGCGCTTGAGCGGAGAGAGGTATTCGACAAATACCTTGCCCATCAAATGGTCCATCTCGTGCTGGATGCACACGGCCAGCAATTCCTCAGCCTCGATCACCCGGGTCTGGCCCTGGGCATCGAGCGCACGCACATGCACGGCGTCGAACCGCTCCACGCCGTCGTAGATGCCGGGCACCGAAAGACAGCCCTCCTCGTTCAGGTGCGTGCCCGGGCTGGTCCAGATCAGTTCGGGATTGATGAGCACCAGCGGCTGGTCACGATCCTCGGACACATCGATCACGATCAGTCGCTCATGGACGTCGATCTGGGTCGCAGCCAGGCCAATGCCCTTGGCGTCGTACATGGTTTCGAACATGTCGCGCACCAAGGTCTGGATGCGCGCATCCACGGCAGCGACGGGCTGCGCCACCGTGTGGAGCCGAGGATCGGGGAAGACAAGAATGGGGCGAAGGGCCATGGGCAGTCGGTTGCAGTTTGGATGCGCACGCACGGTAGCAACCGCGGCGGCGTCGGTAAATGTGGCTATTTTCGCCACTTTTGCCGCCACGCGTTGCGTGCAGGGACAAAAAACGTTGCCGAATCAAGGGCTTGAGCGCAAAATCGCGCGTAACTTGTCAAGTTTCCCCGATTGCGACGCCCTATGACCTCACACCCGATGGCTCCCACCGCCCTGGCATGGACCAAGCTGGCAACCCTGACCGTGCTGACCGTGCTGACCTGCGCCAGCGCCATCGCGCCAGTCTGGGCACAAACATACCCTGTATCCAGCACGCAGCGCCAGACCGCCAACGACGTGGCCCAAAAAGGTGTGCCGCTCTCCGAACTGGCGGCCAATGCGCCGGAGCGCTACACCGTCAAGGGCGGTGACACGCTGTGGTCCATCTCCAAACTGTTCTTGAAGTCGCCCTGGCGCTGGCCCGAGCTGTGGGGCATGAACATGGCCGACATCAAGAACCCGCACCGCATCTACCCCGGCCAGGTCCTGGTGCTGGAGCGCAGGGACGGTGTTGCCACCCTGCGGCTTGAGGGCGCCGCCGACACTGAGCCGTTGACCGTGCGGGTTTCGCCGCGCACGCGCTACGCCAGTGCGGCCGATTCGGCACTGCCCACCCTGAACAACCGTTTCATCGAACCCTTCCTGGCGGAGCCGCTGGTGGTTGGCGAGAACGAACTCAAGGCTGCGCCGCGCATCGTGTCGGCGCAGGAAGGCCGCGTATTCCTGGCCAATGGCGACCGGGCCTATGCACGCGGGTCGGATGATTTCCCCTTGACCGACGACGGCGCACGCGAATCCCGTTTTCGGGTGTTTCGCGAAGCCACGGCCCTCAAGGACCCCGTGACCGGCGAGGTGTTGGGGTATGAGGCGCAGTATTCGGGCCAGGCCGTTCTGGTGCGCGGCGAAGGCCAGGTGGAAGTCGAAGGCAAGGACGGCGTGGTGGTGAACTCCTTGCAGCCCGCCACCATCGATATCGTGAGCTCCAAGCAGGAAATGCGCGTGGGCGACCGTCTATTGCCAGAACCCTCGCGCCAGTTGCAGACCTACACGCCGCGCGCACCCACCGAGACCGTGCTCGGGCGCATTGTGTCGATCTATGGCAGTGCGTCGGTCCTGAATGCCGGGCAGAACCAGGTGGTAGCCCTGAACAAGGGCCGCGCCGATGGCATGGAGCCTGGCATGGTGCTAGCCATTCTGAAAGATGGTCGGCGCATGGTCGACCGCGACGACAGCAACCGGCCCGAACTCAAGCTGCCTGATGAGCGCAACGGGCTGCTGATGGTATTTCGCAGTTTCGAGCGTGTCTCCTACGCGCTCATTCTGGAAATCACGGACGCCGTACGTGTAGGCGACCGGCTGGTAAATCCCCGCTGATTCGCCCCCTGTGTAATGCAGCGCCAGCGTCTAACGGTGGCCGGATGACGATGGAGCGCGACGAACTGCGGCATTGGTTGCGCCTGCAACTCACCCCTGGCGTTGGCAATACCACGGCGCGCAAGCTTCTTGCAGCACTGGGCCTGCCCGAGCAGGTATTCCGGGCCGCGCCCGCAACCTTGTCCCAACTGGTGAGCGCCAAGCAGTGTGCCGCACTGCGCGAGGAGCCGGAAGATCTGGCTACGTTGTATGACACCACCTGGCGGTGGTTGCAGGCGGACCCTGAACGGCACCGCGTCATCCCATTGGGTGACGCCCACTACCCCACGTCCCTGCTGCAGACCGAAGATCCACCGCTGTTGCTGTATGCCATTGGTGCCGCGTCGATCTGGTCGCAGCAGTTTCTTGGCGACTGCCATGCGCGCTGCCTGGCTATGGTGGGGAGCCGCAATCCCAGTGCCCAGGGCCAGGAGAACGCGCGCCTGTTCGCTCGCGAGCTTGCGCAGCAGGGGTGGACGGTGGTTTCTGGCCTGGCTTTGGGCATTGACGGTGCCGCACACGTCGGTGCGCTCGAAGGTGCGCAACCCGGCGGAGTGGCCACCATCGCGGTGGTTGGCACCGGGCTGGACCGGGTGTACCCGCGCCAGCACAAGGCCCTTGCACACCGCATTGCCGAGCACGGAATTCTGCTAAGCGAGTACCCACTGGGCACCCCACCCCTGTCTGCCAATTTTCCCAAACGCAACCGTTTAATCTCTGCTTTGGCGCGCGCAACCCTGGTGGTGGAAGCTGCGCTGCAGTCGGGATCGCTCATCACCGCGCGTCTGGCTCTGGAGCAAGGCAAGGATGTGTTTGCCATTCCCGGGTCGATTCACACGCCCCAGGCGCGGGGGTGCCACGCCCTCATCAAACAAGGGGCCAAGCTGGTGGAAAGCGCCCTGGACATTCTGGAAGAACTGGATGGTACCGCGCAGCCGGTTGCTACATCTTTTGTAGCGCCATTCAACGATTTCACGGGGGCTAACGAGCAATATGACGATCCTTTGCTGAGCCACCTGGGATCTGACCCGGTCGGACTGGACGCACTGCTCGCGCGCACGGGTCTGGAAACATCCCTGCTGCAGGCGCAGCTGATGGCGCTGGAGATTCAAGGTGTGGTAGCACGCTTGCCCGGCGGGCTATTCCAGCGCGTGCATCGGGGATAGCCCGCAAACCGCTAAATAGCGGGGTAAGTCCGGCTGACCGCGAAGGCTGCACGTTCCTAGGCTATATTGCCTTCCATGTTTGACGTGCTTGCCTACGTTTGCGAAAACGAAAGTTTCGGTGAATTCGGCCATAGGTCGGACCACCTGGTGTGCCAACTCAATGCAATGGGTTTCGAGGCCGACCAAATCACCCTGGCGCTCGCCTGGCTGCACGGTCTGCATGCCGCAGTGCGGGAACTGCGCGAACCTGCGCCCGACGGACCTCCTGCGCAAGGCTTGCTGCGCCCTTCTGCACAGAGCGTACGCATCTATCCCAGCTTCGAACAGCGGCACCTGGGCACCCAGTGCCTGGCATTCATTACCTTTCTAGAAGCCAGTGGTGCCTTGCCAGCACACGTGCGCGAGCTGGTTCTGGAGCGCGCCATGGCGATTCCCGGTGCGCCGCTGGCGCTGGAAGACCTCAAGCTCATTGTGCGCATGGTGTACGCCAACATGGGGCTCGATCCCGGTGCGCTGATCCTGGACGAACTCGCCAGCAACAGCGTTCGCCCCACCTTGCACTAGGTCAACAACCGCTCGGGATTGGCCTCGATCTTGGCGAGGGCGTCGCGGGTGGCGCGTACGGTCAGCGCTTCTTCTTCTTGCGGCAGCAGCAAACCGGCTTGCAAATAGGCCGCCAGGCGACCGCCCTGGATCAGGAAGCTCTTGGCAGCAGAGGCAAACAGATTGAGGTGTTTGCGTTCGCTGCGCCAGGCCAATTGCACCTGCGTGACTTGGTTGTTGTGATCCAGGGTAAACCAGGAGCCCAGCTCCAGTTCCTGCGCCCATGCCTGCATGGCCGCGGTGGGTTTGGAGCCCCCGTTGACCACCACAACCAGGGACGTGGAGTCGATACCCAGCATCATCTCCAGACTTTCGGCATCCAGTGGCAAGTCACCCATGCCATCCTCGCTGACGAAATCCTCCAGATTGCTCAGACGCGCAGCCATGGCTTCAATTTGCGCCTGCGGAATGGCCTGGGTCTTGGACAGGAATGCATCAGCCAGGGTATCGCTGACCACCTTGATGTTCTTGTCCTGCTCGCTGGGGGCCATGGCCAGCAAGGTCATGCCTGAGCGTAGGCGCAGCAGCAGATTGGGCAAATCCTGAATCACCTTGGCCCGGTCGGCGCGGTTGGGTTTTGCGCTGGCAGCCCACACCAGGTCGGCAGCAGACTTCTTCAGCGTCAAGGTATCCTTGTGCTGCGGGCCCTTGCGCACAGCGGCCACCGCCAGCACTTCAGACCAGACCTTGAACAAGAAATCCCGGATCTCGTCGCGCACCGGCATGTCCTTGAGCATGTTGCGCATCTCGATCGTGTACTGGATGGCCAGGGTTTCCTTTTGTTCCACCTGCTGGGCCACGCTGACGACCTTTTGGGTGGCGCCCTTCTCCGTCAGGAACTTGGACAGGAACTTCTGGAATTCCTCATAGACCACCTGGTAGACCTTCTTGCCTGTCTCCGGGTATTGCTCGATCACCTGCACGATGCGCTTGACCTCGACCTCCATGGCCTGGCCATTCACGCCCGTGGCATCAAACCCCAACACCACCGATCCCATGCGGTCGATGAGCAGGCGCGCCGGATGGTTGGTGGTACTCAGGAATTCAGGGTCTTCCAGCGCCATGCGCAAGACCGGCATCTGCAAACGGGCAAACCAGACCCGGATGCCCGGAGGAATGCGGTCTTCGGCCAAGATGGCCTGGAACATGAGCGCCACGATTTCGATGGTGGCCTTCTCGCCCTTGGTTTCGGCCTTCTTCTTCAGGTCGGCGGTCTTCTCGCGCAATTCGCCCGCAACGCGGGCCACCCCGGCGGGGCTGTAGTCTTCGTACAAGGTGCCGCCCGAAGCATATGCCGGACCACCCTGCCCCGGCCGTGGTGGCGCAATGGCGGCGGCCAGCGCCGGCGACGGTGCATGGTGTTGTTCCGTACTGACGAAGTCGCCCCCTACATGGCTCACAAACAAGCGCTTGATCTGGCCAATGACCCCCTGAGCCCTGCTGCGCGCGCGCGCCATGGGCGAAGCCTGGGTCATCATACGGGTTTCGTCTGCGGCCGAATAGGCGCCCCCGTGGGTCCCTGATGTCCGCTTCCAGAAGGGTGGTGGCTGTGAAGTGGGGGCACCACCGGGCCCGGTCTGCGGACCGGTGTGGCCGACATCGGGGCGGTTTTGCGTCCCCGCGCGGGAACCCCAGAACTTGCCACCCAAAAAGCCACCCCGGCCGGCATCTGCTGCCTCGCCACCGGACGCCGGTCCCGCCGACCCCAGCGCGCCGCCACCCGAGGAAGACCCATAGCCCTGGTGTGCACCCATTGCCGCCCCAGCGCCGCCGCCAAATCCACTCAAGCCTGAAGGCATGCTATCTCGTGCAGCCGGGTTGGGCGCTGCGGCACCAGCCGGTGGCCGCGGGCGTTGCGGCGCACGAACCGGCGCCTTGACCCGGTCCTTCAGTTCGATGGTGGGTAGAACCCCCTTCTTGATCAGGATGTCGTTGGCATTCCCGTAGGCGGCCTTGAGTCGCTCAATCAAGAGCTTCTGCGCCCCATCATTGACCATGCTCCAGGCATCGCCAGGCATACCGCTGTTGGCCCACTGCTCCACCATGAGCAGGATCAACACCTCAGGACGCAGGATGTCGTTGTTGGGGAGCTCTTCGATGCCTTGCAGGAATTGCATGCGCACCTTGAGGTCTTCCAGCGGGGCATGGACCTTGTCCACCACCGCCATGACCAGACGCGAAGCCAGGATCTTGTTTTCTACCACATCGGTGCCGACCAGTTGCAGGCCCATTTCCTCGGGTTTGGCGGCCTTTTTCTTGGGCGGCTCCAGGCACTCGCGCCAGACCTTGAGGGTGCCCTCCACCCATAGTGGGCGGCACTTCTTGAATGCCAGCCAGGCATCGCGGCGCTCCTGACTTTCCCGCGCATTGCAGGGTTGGTCCATCAGGGTCGTAATTTGCTCCTGCGCATCCGCGGCGATTTCCGCCATCGCCTGCCCCATTTCTGCCAGGAAACGCTCGCGCACGGCCCGCGCGAACTGCAGTCGCGGTGCTGGAGACGGATGGTGGGGAGGCCGAGTTGCCATACGGTTGGATGTCTTTAGACCACGGCTCCCGCATTGGGATCATTGGGGTCGCCCGCGTCTTTCTTGGGCGGCCCTTTAATCAGGTCGTCGCGCTTCACACCAAGCCACATGGCAATCGCCGCCGCCACAAACACCGATGAGTAGATACCAAACAAGATACCAATGGTCAGGGCAAGGGCAAAATAATGCAGTGTCGCGCCACCGAACAACAACATGGACAGCACCATGAGCTGCGTGCACCCGTGCGTGATGATGGTACGGCTGATGGTTGAAGTGATCGCGTTGTCGATGATCTGCACCGTAGTCATCTTGCGATAGCGGCGGAAGTTCTCACGAATTCGGTCAAAGATCACCACCGACTCGTTGACCGAATAGCCCAGCACGGCCAGCACCGCGGCCAGCACCGGCAACGAGAATTCCCACTGGAAGAACGCGAAAAATCCCAGGATGATGATGACGTCGTGCAAGTTGGCGATGATGGCCGCCACGGCAAACTTCCATTCGAAGCGGATGGCCAGGTAGATCACGATGCCAACCACCACGAAGGCAAGTGCCTTCAGGCCATCGGCAGCCAGTTCGTCGCCCACCTGCGGACCGACGAATTCGGTACGTCGCAGTGTGGCGCTAGCATCCGCCGTTTTCAAGGCGGCCAACACCTTCTCACTCTGCGCAGCAGCATTGCTGCCTTTTTGTACCGGCATGCGGATGAGCACGTCCTGCGCAGTGCCAAAGTTCTGCACCTGCACATCTTCCATGCCCAAACCCGCCACCGTGCCACGAATCGAAGCCAGGTCTGCGGGCTGGGAGTAGCTGACTTCCATCAGCGTGCCGCCCGTGAATTCCACCGACAAGTGCAGGCTGCGCGAAAACAGGAAAAAGACAGCCGCTAAAAACGTGACCAGCGACACCAGGTTGAACACCAGCGCATGCCGCATGAACGGGATATCGCGGTGGATCTTGAAAAATTCCATGTGGACTTCCCTTATTCAGCCACGACCTGGTTGCCACCATCGGGCCGCCACACCGTGCCAATAGACACGTTCTTGAGTTTCTTCTGACGCCCGTACCAGAAATTTACCACGCCCCGCGAGAAGAAGACACCGGAAAACATGCTGGTCAAAATACCCAGCACGTGCACTACCGCAAAACCGCGCACCGGACCCGAGCCAAAAGCCAGCAAGGCCAGACCGGCAATAAAGGTGGTGACGTTGGAGTCTAGGATCGTAGCCCAGGCGCGGTCGTACCCGGCGTGGATGGCCGCCTGCGGCGAAACGCCATTGCGCAGCTCCTCACGCACCCGCTCGTTGATGAGCACGTTGGCATCGATCGCCATACCCAGCACCAACGCCATGGCCGCCATGCCCGGCAGCGTCAACGTGGCCTGCAACATGGACAGAACAGCCACCAGCAACAACAAGTTCAGCGCCAGGGCCGCACTGGAGATCAGGCCAAACATCATGTAGTACACACACATGAACACCGCCACCGCGGCGAAGCCCCAGGTGACACTGTTGAAGCCCTTGGCAATGTTCTCAGCACCCAGGCTCGGGCCGATGGTGCGTTCTTCGATGATCTCCATCGGTGCAGCCAGGCTACCCGCACGCAGCAGCAAGGCTAGGTCATTGGCCTCGTTGACGCTCATGGAACCGGAAATCTGAAACCGGTTGCCCAATTCGCCCTGAATGACGGGGGCTGTCAGCACCTCGCCCTTGCCCTTCTCGAACAAGAGGATGGCCATGCGCTTTTTCAGGTTCTCGCGGCTCACATCGCGCATGATGCGCCCGCCCTTGGCGTCCACCGTCAGGTCCACCTTGGGCGCCTGCGTCTGCGAATCAAAGCCCGGCTGCGCATCGGTGAGGCTGTCACCCGTTAGGACGACCTGCTTCTTGACGATCACTGCCCTGCCGTTGCGCTCCAGAAAGCGCTCCGAGCCGAACGGCACGGGCCCCGTGCCCAGTTCGGCCGCGTGGGCTTCCACGCCTTCGTCCACCATGCGCAGTTCCAGCGTGGCAGTACGGCCCAGGATGTCCTTGGCCTTGGCGGTATCCTGCACGCCCGGCAGTTGCACCACGATACGGTCCAGCCCCTGTTGCTGGATCACCGGCTCGGCCACGCCGAGTTCGTTGATCCGGTTGTGCAAGGTGGTGATGTTTTGCTTGAGTGCCTGCTCCTGCACCTTGCGTGCAGCCACCGGCTGGATGGAAGCCACCATCTTGACTTCCGCGCCATCGGCACTTTCCACAGTGCTCAGATCCTGGAACTGGTCCTGGATCAGGCGCCGTGCCGACTCGGCCGTAGCAGCGTCCTTGAAACGGATCTCGATGGTCTGGCCGTTACGGCTGATACCGCTGTGGCGGATGTTCTTCTCGCGCATGACCGAGCGGATGTCCCCCGCCAGTGCTTCAGCACGCTTGGACAAGGCCGCCTGCATGTCCACCTGCAGCATGAAATGCACGCCGCCGCGCAAATCCAGACCGAGGTACATGGGGAAGGCATGGACCGACGTCAGCCAGGCCGGAGAACGCGACAACAAATTCAACGCCACCACATAGGCGGGGTCGGTTGGGTCGGGGTTCAAGGCCTTTTGCAGCGCGTCCTTGGCCTTCAACTGCACATCGGTACTGGAGAAACGGGCCCGCACCGACGTGGCATCCAGCGCAAGGGCATCGGGCGTAATGGCGGCCGCCTTGAGGGCCTCCTCCACACGCGCCAACACGGCCGCGTCAAGCTTGACCGACGACTTTGCGACCGACACCTGCACCGCAGGCGCTTCACCAAACACGTTGGGCAGCGCATACAGGCCACCCACCACCAGCGCGATCAGGATGATCGCGTACTTCCAGACCGGGTAACGGTTCATGACTTGATGCTGCCTTTGGGCAGAACCTGAACCACCGCACTGCGCTGGATCTGGATGTCGACACCATTGGCCACTTCCAGCCCCAGGTAGTTGTCGCCAATTTTGCTGATCTTGCCCAACATGCCGCCAACCGTGACGACTTCATCGCCCTTGGCCAGGGCGTCCACCATGGACTTGTGCTCCTTTTGCTTTTTCATCTGGGGCCGGATCATGACGAAGTACAGCACCACAAACATCAGGATCAACGGCAACATGCCCATCAAGGACGATTGCATATCCCCTCCAGCTGCAGCGGCAGGAGCGGTTTGGGCAAAGGCGGAAGAAATGAACACTGGGAACTCCACATCAATCAGAGGAAAACGCGTCGCCCACCACGGGGCAGGCTGCCCCGGACAGGGGCAACCCTTCATTGTAACGGGGCATGCCTTTGTAACTTGCATACAAAATCCCCTGCCCGCGCAAGGCCGCTGGCGACAGACCAGCGCACATGGCCCGTCGACTCACGCGCCGCGTGCCGCCGTGTGGAACTGCTCCAGCAAGGTATCCCACTGCTTGCGCGCAGCCGCCAGATGCCGGGCCTTGACATGTCCAAAGCCCCGGATCTGCTCGGGTACGCGGGCAAAGGCCGCTGCGGCATCACGGTTGCGCGCAGACAACAGCGGCAGCATGGATTCGATGGCGGCGCGGTACTCGCTGATCAAAGCGCGCTCGCTTCGGCGTTCGGCGCTGTAGCCAAACACGTCCAACGGCCCACCGCGCAGTACCTTGAGGGGCGCCAGCACCGAAAACGCCTTGCGCATCCAGGCGCCGTAGCGGTGCTTGGTCGGCAACTGACCGTCGGCTGCGTGATTCCACAGGGGCGGTGCCAGGTGGTAGTTCAGGGTGTAGTCCCCCTCAAACTGGGCATCGAGCTTGGCCAGGAAGGTGGTATCGGTGTGTAGCCGGGCCACTTCGTACTCGTCCTTGTACGCCATCAGTTTGAACAGATAGCGTGCCACGGCCGCCGTCAAGGGCAGCGCCTTGCCGTCATCGGTGGGCGCACCGCTGGCCAGGGCCTGTTCGGCACGTCGTACCGTTTCGACAAAACCGACATACTGCGCGGCGTAGTCGGCATTTTGGTAGGCAGTGAGATAGTCCTTGCGGCGCGTCACCAGTTCGTCCACCGAAGCCTGGGCACGCGGCGCCCATTGCACCACCTGCTCCGTGCCCAGCGCGCGGCGCACGGCATCTGGATCGATGGCGGCCAAGCGACCCCAATTGAAAGCAGCCTTGTTGGCTTCCACAGCGACGGCGTTGAGCTCGATGGCGCGCAACAGGGATTCCCACTCCAGCGGAATCCAACCCTTTTGCCATGCGTATCCGAGCATGATGGGGTTGGTGAAGATGCTGTCGCCCAGCAGCCGCGTAGCCATGGCGTCGGCGTCCAGCGTGCCCACACTGTCGTCGCCCACGGCGCGGCCTATCTCGTGCAGGCAGTCCTCCACCGGGTTGCGCCAGTCCGGGTTGGTAACAAACGCCGCCGTGGGCGCACCGTGCGCGTTCAGCGCCACACGGGTGCGTCCAGCGCGCATGCGCAGCACTGTTTCCTTGCCCGCCACCACCACTGGATCACAACCAATCACCAAGTCAGCCCCGGCCATGCTGACGCGGGTGGTGCGAATGGCATCCTGCGCCGGGGCAATAAGCACATGGCTCCAGGTTGCTCCACCTTTTTGCGCCAGGCCTGCGGCGTCCTGCGTCACGATGCCCTTGCCTTCCAGGTGTGCGGCCACGCCCAGCAACTGCCCGATCGTGATAACCCCCGTGCCTCCGACACCGGCGACGATGATGCCCCAAGCCGACTCCAGCGTAGTCAGGGTCGGCAGGGGCAAGCTCTGCCCATCGGGTGCGGCTGCGGCCTTGCCCTTGGCCTGCTTGCGCAGTTTGCCGCCTTCGACCGTGACAAAACTGGGGCAGAAACCCTTGACGCAGCTGAAATCCTTGTTGCAGGTGCTTTGGTTGATGGTGCGCTTGCGGCCGAACTCGGTCTCCAGCGGCTCCACGCTGATGCAGTTGCTCTGCACGCTGCAGTCGCCGCAGCCCTCGCACACCAGTTCGTTGATGACCACGCGCCGGGCCGGGTCCACCATGGTGCCGCGCTTGCGACGGCGGCGCTTTTCGGTGGCACAGGTCTGGTCGTAGATGATGACCGTGGTGCCAGGTGTTTCGCGAAACGCCAGCTGGATGCGCTCAAGCTCATCGCGGTGGTGCACGGTCACGCCTTCGGCCAGCGCAACCCCGTCGTACTTGGCGGGCTCATCGGTCACCACCACAATGGCCGCAGCACCTTCGGCACGCATGCTTTGTGCAATTTGCACCACGGAGTGCCCCTCGGGGCGCTCACCCACCTGCTGACCGCCGGTCATGGCCACGGCATCGTTGTACAAGATCTTGTAGGTGATGTTGACCCCGGCCGTGATGGACTGGCGGATGGCCAACAGCCCGCTGTGGAAGTAAGTGCCATCGCCCAGGTTGGCGAACACATGGCGTTCGTTGCTGAAGGGTTGCTGCCCCACCCAGGGCACACCCTCGCCGCCCATCTGCGTGAAGCCGACGGTCGCGCGGTCCATCCACA
>ERZ724505.1304-NODE-1304-length-13847-cov-3.170534_pt1 | contig 13847 bp, 17 predicted proteins | sample MGYA00376038_ERZ724505 | MGnify/ENA primary metagenome ERZ724505 (study PRJEB28724, sample SAMN07190884) | wastewater metagenome | isolation source: effluent of sewage treatment plant in Hong Hong | place: Hong Kong | collected 2016-03-17 ... | reverse complement strand
CGATTGCGGTTCGTCAGTAGCACAGTGCCGCAACCAATCGTCTCAAATGAACGATAGTTGATGTCAGTGCTGTGGTTGCGGTTAAAGTGTATCTGATAGCTGTTGATTGCAGCTACCATGTCCGGACCGATGGCCATGATGTCTTGCTTGATTCCAAAAAGCTGATCGATTAATGCCAAGGCATTGCCGCGATTGAGAACATTACCGCAAAAACCAATGAAGTATTTCTTGGAATCGCCTGTAGGTCCAACCAAAGTATTGTCATAACAATTGGGGAACCAGATGCTGTTCGGCAGCTGGTCAACGTAGTCGTGCGTCGCCTGAAGCACGAGGTTGTAGTTATCTTGGCGATTCTTGAGCTGGTAGGGTAAAATTCCTCGAAAGTGAGCATCGATAACCCACTGTATCTTGAACGCTTTGACGTCTGCGAGGCTCGGAACCCAACGATTCTCGTCGTAATTCTCAAGGTTTATTACGACATCGTAGCGATCCCAATCTGGTACTTGCGAGTAGTTATCGTGACCCAGCCCCCAAACATCACATTCGTGTCCCAGCTTGACTAGCGCGCGCTGCACACAAAAACACTCGCGAAACGAACGGTTTCGTTCGTGACGTCCGTTTTCTTGAATCACTATAAACTTCATGCGGGGACACGAACGCGATCGTTTGTTTTTTGTGCTCCCTGTAACACGTTGAGTTCAATGCCGTGTTCGCGTCCATAGGCCAACATCGCAGCAACATCTTTGGGGAAGCATGCACCACCATAGCCAAGTTTGCCGTCTGGTCCAGGAACCTGTAAGTGGGAATTAGCAATACGACCATCCGTAACGATGATATCCATTAGCTGATTCCATGCAACATCTAATGGCAAAGCATCACTCGTTGTACACGGATCACCTTTAAAATATGGCTGATCGTTTGGGGCACCTCTATAGAAGGCTGACTTCATCTCATTAGCAAACGATATCTTCGTGGCGAAGAATGTATTGAGAAAATACTTGCTGAACTCTGCGACATATGCGGTGGTGTGGATGAAATGAATTCCACCGAATCTGCTACGGTATAGAGCCTCAACAACCTCTGTATCAGAGGGATCGCCGCCCAGCACGATGCGCGTTTGCGTCAGAAAGTCGCTCTTATTCGTCCGCTGCGTGAGGAACTCGGGGTTGAATACCAATCTTAGTGGACGTATCAATTGTCGGCTAGCGTGGTACAGTGTCCCAGGAATGACCGTCGATTTGACCGCTACAACACCTTGATAATTCGATGCAGATAAATGCTCAAGTGCAGAAACTACGCAATGAAGGTCGATCGACCCATCTAGTGAACATGGTGTCGGAACACAGACAAATATTACGTCGCACTGGGACGTAAGCTGTTCGGGTGTATTTGGACTCCGAAGGGGATCTTTGTCATATACTAGAACGGTTGCATTGCCACAACTATTTGGCGAGAAAGCAGCAGCTACTGCGCTGCCAACGAATCCGTTGCCCCACACGCCCACTGTCCATTGTTTGTTTTTCATGTTCAATATTTAAGAATCAAGTCGTTGGGAGTAAACTCTGTTCCGTCGCACACGTACTCAAGCACTGGCATAATTTGATCGATATGCTGATGTAATGGACGCAGGAAATTGCATTCAGTGTAGCCACCAGCCCTTAGCTTGTCGACGTTGAGTTCGTTCCACCATGAACGATCAATCCAATCGTGTCTAACATTGACGTTGCGGGGCTGTTTGACGACATCTTGGAAGTTGTTCCTGGTCATCAAGGCGCGCAACAGCGATTCATCCGAGAATTGATCGGGAGCGTTAGAAATATCCTCTTTGTCGTCGTGAATTCTGGTGCCGATACAACTGCGAACCAATGTCTTGAATGGCATATTATCGGGATTAATCGCACGTTTAAACGTGCTCGGCGTTCCAGTAACAAAGCTCATTGGAAACTTTCCGTTGTTGTAAACTTCGTGGCCAACGGCCAACAATTTGCCACTCTCATAGCCCGACATGATCCCCTTAGCGTATGCGCTCTGTAGGGGAATGGAGTCCATGTCGTGAATCGTGCAAACAGTGTCAGTGTGCGCAATCGCGTGACGATCGTTCAAGATGCTAGCTAACGATAGGCGGGCAAACTTGGAGTAGTTAGCCTGTGGAATTCCTGCAATCGGCTCAACGTGCGTTAAATATGGCCATATTCCCAGATTAATCAGCTGGTGGCGGATACTATCGCCGATGTTATCCTTGTCGATCACGGCACACATTGGCGTAATGTCGAACCATTTGCGCCAGGCGACGTATGTCACTGGTAAAAAGTCGAAGAAAGTTCGATCGAGATTGGTGCTTAGGACTACTGCGTTAAACATTGGATAGTGCTTGGAGTAATGGGATCTTATCGTGAGGCTCGGCGTGAAAATACTCAACGGTCTGCATTTTGAATTTGTTGAGATCCATGTAATGTTCACCACTGGGGCCGGAAAGATAAACGTCTGCCCTGTGCATATCACAAATGTCCGCGAGGCGAGCTGACCCCGTCAGGGGAGTTTCGTAATCGCTGTGGATCACCTGCTTAATGCCAAGCATTTTACAAGCCTTGCGAATGATGGACGAATTGGTTGCCCAAACACTAGGCGTAATGCATTCATCGAACTGGTTGAGGATGTAATCGTATTGAGGCAACGACTTCTTAATTGCTAACCAATCCTTGTCGGGCGACTTATACAGCTTATGCCGTATCAAGGTCTTGCTGCCTGAAGGATATCTATCCTTGCAAACCGACTCGTTGTTGTCAATCGACATGGTGTACCATCTATCGCCAACGTTGAACCTGTTCTCGAAGTTGTTATTTTCGAACTGACAGTAACCAAGGAGCACTATTCCATCTGAAGCGCGTATCTTCTGAAAGAATGGATACCAAGGAAAAAAGTTTGGCTGATGAATAGTGAGCGTCATTGCGTTAGCCAATCAGCGAGCTGCTTAGTGGTTAGTTCGCGATCGTGCAGATACCACGAGTGGGTTGCTGAAGGCGATCGGTCTAGATTATGCTCAATGCATTTCCAACCTTGCTCCCATTTGATCAATTGGATCTGGTGCTTATCACAAATCTTAACCGTATCTTCGTTCCATTTATTGAATGGGGGAACGAAAATGTCGCTGTCGACTAAGTGACAGCTAGTAACAATGCTCATTTCTTGGGCGTCATAGGAAAGCAAGCGATGATCGACATGTATCAATCCGTGGCTCGCGTAAAGTACGTCACGGCGGTCGATTAGTTCAGGCAAACCCAGCCGCTGCATGCGATAGAAGATGCTGTGGTCACTATATGCGCCGAAGATAGGGGGAAACACTCGTCCCTTATCAACTGCTGTTGATGCACTACTGACAAGCGGAGATACGGCCATCAAGTAACAATGCATCGTCTTATCGAATGTATCGAATGTGTCGAGTATCGCTAATGTGTGATCGCGGTTGCTGTTGACGCTAACGTCGTCAAATCGGTATACGCGACCATAAAAATATTCTTTGAGCGTTTGTGAATGTTTTGTCATTTTGAAAGTCCGTAGAGTTGTTTGTAATGATCTTGTCGCGTATTGTCTGCGTTGAATACCTCTCCGACAAAATGGTAATCCTCACGAAGCCGAGGGAATGAAATGGTATTGTCGTTGTGGCCAGCTAGGTTTAGACTATCGTGCTCCACACGATTGTTAACAACGTATGGCCAAACGCATTCGCCAAGAAAATGCTGATCGATGCCTTTTACAATCTGGCCATCATTCAGATTTCGTTCACGAAGATACTGCGAAACCATGCTATGCATATTCGGCAGATACCCTGCTCGGCAGCCCCATAAACCGCCAAGAAATTTTACTCCGTAGTGCCACGGATGATCTCGCATGCAATGAAACGCCTTACCACTCTCGATCCACTGATCTACTGCTAAACGCTCGCGCATTGATAGCCTAGAATCAGAATCTCGAATGATGTAGTGGCCTTCGCGGAGATCGTCGTTGATTAAGAATCGCAAAAACAGATTATACCAAGGAGGGCGTTCATGGTGAACTGTAGTAATCTGTGCACCCATTTGATGCATTTGTGTCAATGTGCTGGCACTGGTGGAACCGTCTGTATAAATGTGGACACGCCAACCTGGATAAATCTGTGGAGCTAGTTTGAGATTTTCAAACATTCCATCCACATACATTCGATTGTTGCCCCACAAAGAAAAACTTATTGCGTTCATTGGTTGCGCATGTACAAATCTACGATCTTATTAATTACCAAAGGCTTGATCTCAGACTTAATATCTAGCAGATCTATAAACTCCCTCATAGACGACAGGACGTCAACGCCGTCAAATTCTTTGTCAAACAACATCGCTGACGCATTATTGGTAACGTATGTAGTGCGATAGTCTACGGGCCCTAGACCCAACACTTCGGTCGTAAACTTGTGTGCTGACAATTCGTTGGTGTCACTGACCGCCTTGTCGTCACTGACATCCATAATCATGTTGATGATGTTGCCTTTGACAATACTGCGATCAACTTGATTGGTGATCCAATCTGACATCTTGATGCGAATGTGTTTAGGCGAAACGTCGTTTTCAATCGTCTCAAACTTCATCGTGCGCAAATCCAATATGTAAATGAATTTGCTATCGCCAGCCTCGGCCCAATTTAGCTGATATGGTGTACCAACGTATTTAACAACTCCGCCGTTGTATTTGCGCTCAGCAGCCATGTGGAAGTGACCACTGATAATCAAGGGCGAACGACTCAAAAGCTTAGTCGATTCTACGCCTGTGGTGCAGATCTTCGAAGGAGCAAAATGAAAGCCGGCGATTTCGAAATGGCCAAAAACGACATCACAGGCAGGAAGTTGACTTACGTCATATGCCCAAGGACACAGACCAATCCTAACGTCGTGCTGCTCGACTAACTGAAATTCCGACACTACTGTGATATTACTCCATTCATCGAATATCGCTAACGAATTGACGTCGCTGCGGTCGCGATAAAACGCATCGTGATTGCCAATGGTAATGATAATGTTGAATTCGCGCAGATTGTCGAAAAACCGCTTTGCAGCATTTAGCGTGGTAACGCTAACTTCAAATCGATTGTGAAAAATATCGCCAGGAATGATGATGTCGGTAATTCCTCGTTGGCGATATTGCTGGGCAATCCATTTGCTCAAATCATCAGCAATCAAGTGCCATTTTGGGTCATCTCGATAGTTGCCCAAATGAATGTCGCTAAAAACTCCTATTCTAGGCTGTTGTATATTAATCATCGTCCATGTCTTCGTGTATTTCTGCTCGACGGCGGACATTTTCCCAACCTTTGCCGTAATCGTATTGTGCATGATAGGCATCGTTGCCATATTCAGTCAATGCCCGTCGGTAATCATTATCCTCATTGATTGATGCACGAAAGCAATTCCAGGCAATCCGAGTAAAGTAAGCGAAAGGGTTAGTGCCCTTTTCGACATTGTACTTTCTGCCAAGTAGCGCATCTAACATCCGGCGAGTAGCTAGATTGGCCATATCCTCTCGGAATGAATATCCACGGAACCGCCCTTGATAAGAAAGGCGACTAGCAATTTTCATCAACTTTTCGCCAAGAGAGTTGCTAGGCGTCGACCCGACGGGCGTGGCGTAGTAAGCAACAATTTCCTCATGCATCTCCTTAGCATTAATGTAATGAGCATCGGTATTCTTAATACGCGTGCGGGTTGTAGGTTTAGGGGTTGCCATTTTCGTAGTAGTTAAAAACTTTCACTTGGATTAGTTCTTGCTGATATACAGCGATACGATCGTGTCCATGTTGCATACAATATCCTACATTGTCAATGATATCAAATAATATCATATAGAACTTGTCGGTATGCAACCGACGGCCTCGGCCGATTGCCTGGATAAAACGTGATCTGCCACGACCTAGGGCAGCCAAAATTACATAATGAATATTGTTGATGCTGATACCTTGGCGAAAAATTTTCATCATAGCAATACAGACGACGTCGTTATTGCTTTCCATGATTTTCTTGACCTGTTCGCGAACCTCAATTTCCATCTCGCCGCTAACAAAAAATACTTGCTTGCCGCATATTTGCTGCAAACGTTCTTGTATTAGCAATCCTGAGGCCAGACGATCGACTAAAATCAGTGTATTTTTTGTCGTCGCTGCTGCCAATTTGCTAACCGTTTCGGTTCGGTATTTGTGCGCGCTCAGCCACTTAATGTCATTAGCGTACTGTTGCAAGACCGATCCTTGCGTCGCTGGTGGTGATCCTTGATAGTTAAGCACGCAGCAAAACGCCTTTACGCCTGCGATGTATCCGCGCTCTGATAGCACATACGACTTTTCTTCGGCGATTATAGGCCCAATTTTGCCGATAACATTCCACTGACTTTCAACGGTATCGGGCATGGTCCCTGTAAAACCGAAGCGAATTTGTGTGGTCAGTTTATCAACAAACTTATTGATCAGATTGCCCTTGTTGAGCATGTGACACTCATCGATTAGTACGACGCACGAATCGCCAAACATTTTGATCGCATCTTGCTTACGCACCCATAGCAATTTGTGACTGACGATTATTACTTTGTATGGGGAAAAATCTACAATATCAGTTTCTCGATGCCATATGGCCAGCGATTCTACGCCAAATCTATCCAGGTCATTGAACATTTGTAGTGCTAAGCCAGGGTCTGGCACGATTACTAAAACGGGCTTATTGGGCTTGCTTAATGCGCTATAGTGCAACGCAAGAGCAGCGATGATTGGTGTCTTACCAGCGGATGTAGGATGGAGAACAATTCCGCGGCCGCGCTTAATGCACTGTTGGAATGCCGCCTCCTGATAATCGCGCAATTGGAAATTGGTTACTTGTCTATCGAGACTGACAGCAGGCTTGATCGCCTGCATAGCCTTTGGATCAATTGTAATTTTGCAATTGCGGTAGTTGGCAGTAACGTGCCGAATTATGTCAACAGCGAACCCTGTCGAAATCAGACCCGTTGGTGTAATTGCATAGGATCGGTTCGGCCTAAATTTTCCTGCAATGCGCACGCCACCGCTAGAAACCGAATAAGTTTCGCGTAAAATATCCAGTAGATCCGAGAAGATCTGCAGCTGTTTATTGTTTACGTATTGAATGTCAAGATACGACATTAATTGGTTTCCAACTTGATCAAGTTGACTAGATTACTTGCGTCATGGCCCATTGCCAATAGGATTTTTTCAACCTTTTCCAGGTACTCAACTACCAGTTGATGGTTTTCGATCTGGTCGTCAATTTCTACAATTATCGGATTGTTAGCAGCTCGAGCAGCCAATGCTCTGTCGGATAACTGAACGGCCGGCATCTTGCTAGAGGCAATTGCACTGTTGATCAAATCGCGGCGACGGCGTTGCAGGATAATCACTTGCTGTTTTATGCGGATCATTCGTGCAACCCACTTGTGCCTAATAATCGCTAACAAACCAATCTTCTCTTTGGCTGTAACTTCATCAAGAGCACAATCGAGTTTTATTTCTTCGCTGAAAGCAGTCAAAGTGGATTCCAGCTCAGTAAGATTCTTCATAATGGAATATAAGCGATGCGGCCTATAAATATCAACATGAAATTCGTACAATATCTAAAACAGATTAGACTATCCAAGCTAAATGAAATGGATTGTGGATCGGTAGGTGTTGGAGCAACTTCTGGTGATACATTTAGCGGCGATACTTACGCTCCTGGCGATGCAAGGAGACCTAAATTGTTAATGCGCAAACTGATCAAACGCAAGTTGAGGAAGCGCAAATGATCCGATAAGTGGCAATATGCCATCTAAAGCAAAGACAAAAGGAAACAGTTTCGAACGCATAGTAGCAGAAAAGTTCTGCAAAGCATACGACGATAATTTCATTCGCGTACCCAACAGTGGTGCATTTACCGGTGGTGCTAATTTGCATCGTGTCGATAAAATGACCGCGCAGCAGCGCAGAGTATTTCAAGGCGATATCATTCCGCCTGAAAAGCTTTCATCACTCAAGCTAGAATGCAAATCATACAAAACGATTGCCTGGCACCAAATTGTACAAGGATCTTGCAAGCAACTTGATGGCTGGATCGCACAAGCAACGGATGATAAACTAGTGTGGTTGCTGTTGTTCAAAATCAATCGAGGCGGGATCTTTATGTGTTGGGATCCCTCGGTAGTAACGCTACGCAACGAGCATTTTATCCAATATCAGAAATACCGTATAGCAGATTTTGATCAGTTGTTCAGCGATCCTAAAAACGTTGACAAAATTCAACAGGCATGTACAACATACAATGCTCTCCATTGGACATAAGGCAATAAGATTCACAGATCAATACAGTGCAGCAGTAATGGCTGCCAGTCGAGTTGCGGACATATGCTTTGACTATAATCTCGAACCAACGGACAAAGCATTTCGTAGTGATGTTAATAGGCTGCAACAATATTGCACCCTGACGACCATTGCAGAGCTTTTTGCGGCTGTGGGACAGTATGTGATGATATCGGCTCCAATCAGACCGCTGAAATCAATGCAATGTAATATGCCCATTCAATCATTGATTCGGACAATGGAATTTTTACGCAAAGCTCTGCCGCATCGTTTTGTCGATTGTGCGATTGGAAAACAGACTTGCTATAACGATATTGATCACTTACCTGGCGAGATAAAGGATTGCGTTCTTGTCGCAATTTGCAACCCGCCAAAGAATTTGAGCAAAATCAAAAATTTTGTCCAACGCAATGCCTTAACTGAAATAAGTCAACGCTTCGATCAAGATTTTTCTCTCGCAAAAACACTGAACTTTTTGTAGATGGCCGTTGATTTGCAATTTTTGTTCGGGTATCTATTAATAGCTTACGTAAGCACCTAAAAGACTATTTCTTCTTTCTAAAGAGAGAAAAGAGCCTATGTAAGCTATTAATAACTTCCATAAGCTATTAATATACAGTCAACAAGACGTGCATTAAAATCGACTCTAGTCTGTTTGCAGTCCAATTTGACGCTAAGTACCTCCATGGAAGACTTCAAACAAATGGCAACACGCCTGATCTCTGAGATGTTACCGCCGACCACATCATCAGCTACGACACAGAATAAAACTCAGGCAAACGGATTGCAATCAAACCAAATGCAGTTATCAGATGATGACATCCGCGATCCGAAAATTATCAAATTGTTGCAACAATTGAATAAGGCACCAAATCCACAAACGGGCCTGCAAATTAAGCAACGAATGATTGGCACCATGCGAAAGAATCGCCAAAACGCAATTAAGGGATTGCAGACACAGGTTTCGCAACTACGATAATGATTAATCGCATTGGACCATTTGATCTGTATGGACTAGTTTTTGAGGCTGATAAGGCCAAAGAAGCTAATGAACCCATTGAAGATGACAGCGAGGCTACGGATAATCCGTTAGAGGGAGACGATTCCGAAGAGGATAGTGATGACGGAGATAATCCGCTTGATGACCAATCTATCGATGGACAGAGTGCTGCGACGCCCTGGGGCGTCGCAAGTCAGCAAGAATGTGAGTTTGTCGATCTGATTCTGCGAGCAATGACATTCAGCCCAAAAGAAATTCCTACCAAGGCGCTTGTCGTGTTTGACTTTACGGACCCCGATCGCATTGTGCATTTCGTAAAGCGTGTACTTAACGTTCACGGAAAACAAAAAACATACCAGTCTGACAATCCACTTGTAGGCGAAGGGGAAGAGCTGCCATTCCTTGCAAGACATAAGCATGTGCTTGCCCAGCTGTTGCTTAAGGCGTTGAAATTTGATAGCAAAGACATGACGGTAGACAGTTCACTATTGTCCGACGAAGTTACTCCAGAGAATGCACGCTCTCTCGAAAAGGAACTTAGCATGTTACTAGCCCTATGATCAATTTCAAACAGCATACAACCGCAATAAGCCAGCTTAATACTTTCGCAACCATAACCGAAAGCGAACGAATCAATGCTGCTAGCTATTTGTGCAAAATCACTCGCCCAAAAGCTCGTGAAATAATCGACCGGCTTCCGGATCGAGTACGGTTAATGATCGACTCATATATTCCTAATCCGATGCTGTTGGTTGAGGCATCCATTTTCGACAAAACCAACCTAACCATCCCAAGGCGATATGATAAATACGCGCCTTTGCTGTTAGCGAAGCTACAAGATGACTCGGCTGTGCTAAGGATTCATCCGGATATGGTATCGAAATATGGCCGAGAGTTGGTGCCAGTTTCATCGATTAAAAACCGTGCGCAGTTGATAAAATTCATTGAGGGCAAGATTCCCAACGAATCTAAGGACTGGCCAACTATAAACACCGCGGACGGCGACCAGATTAAGATTTACCATCTGCAGAAGTCTGGCCAATTTCGCGAAGTCAAACAAACAGAAACCAGTACTGACATTAAGGAGGGTATGGTATCTGTAATGTTCAATGCTATTAAGAAACGAGCAGTGACAGAGTCGACCAGGTTCACCAAGGACAATCTGGCGTCCAAGATTGATAAGATGTTCAAAACATTAGATAGCGTTGCGGGCGAATCACAAACTACACTAAACACGATTGCATCGTGGCTAAGGGTGCAACAATCGAAGCCCCATTCAGACGCAGTACATTTGCTAAATCAAACGCTATCACAAGCTGCTACCATCTATCAACAATATCCCAACGGCAAGCTGGAGCGTGGTGATATATTCGCAACAATTCGACGCCTAGGATCGTCTATTACTATGCTGCCTGCTGACAAATGGAATCCTGGCGACATATATGTGTTGATGCCATCAGCGCTCAAGCGTTTGGCTGCTGCCCAAGGTCAAATCAGCGCGGAGAGCGATCCGGCACGAAAATTGCAGATTCTAAATGACCTATTTGTGCACGAATGGGGAGAAACCAATAACCCGATCGTTAGCATTTCTCTAAAGTTGGAGACAGCTCAAGGCGGCAAAGCCAAGGATTTCCTAAAAAAGTTTGCTGCTGAAAAGAATTCGTATAACATCTCCAGAGAGGAGCAAGAGGCACCATTGCCTCAAGTGCAGCAGGCTGTATTGCTATTGAGAAAGCAGTTACGCCAGCGAGTTAATAACAATCCCAGCGATGTAGAAATCATTCTCAGGGGAGAATCCAAATTGGGGGATCTCGAGAACAACGAAAAACGATTGCGCGAAAAGTATACGGCCTTGAAGCTGGTAAATTTCTTGCTGTCGATATCAGACAAGCTTGATGACGCAATTGTATCTGCGATTGGATTTGCATTGAGTCTTTCTGGCGTTAATCCGACATTCTTTAAGGTCGTAGCTAACAAGGATGGCTCCGTATCCCAGCCACAGAAATTTGCTGCTGGGGGTGCTGTAACCCTATATCCTGCAATGGACGAATCCAGATGTCGTATCTACATAACCGACAACAATACTAGCAACAATATTATGATTTCGTGTGCAATAGAAAAAGGCGAAACGACTTATGATGCTATTTTGATGGCGCGAAGCTTGGGATATGTGCAAGCAACTCTAGAGCTTCAACGAATCACTCCGAGAGCCAAACCAGATTAAGTAAGACAATGAAAACCTTTAAACAATATCTTCGCCTCATTAGAGAAGGCGGCAACATATTTTCGGATGTAAGAATCAATAAAAGTGAAGTGATTCCGACCGTAAGAAGTCTGGAAAAACTTACGGGACTACCTCTTGTTGATTCGCTGCTCGGAAGTACAGGTAAAACAGACACATCTGGTGACATTGACTTGGTCATTGACGAAACAAAGGTCAATAAGGACTCGTTTATCAAATCTTTGATCGACAAGGGTGTCGATCCGGCAGATCTCAAGAAGACTGGAATTGAAGTTGCATATAGGGCGCCGATTATCAACGCTTCGGGCAAAATGACTGGCAAAAACATCCAGGTAGATTTCATGTTTCACCCTGATCCCAACTATCTTAAATTCTATTATGCGAGTAACGAAACTGCTCCATACAAGGGTGCACATCGAAACATTACTTTGTCGTCTTTAGCAAAGCTAAAGGGGTTGACACTTTCGATGAAGGGATTGTATGACAGAGAAACCAAGCAGTTGATAACCAAAGATCCTGACATGATTGCCAAGCACGTGCTCGGCAAAGATGCCACGGAAAATGATCTGCGCAATTTGCCGTCGATTATCGGATACCTCAAGAAGCATTACACTACCGACCAAATCAAGGACATGGTCAAGCCAGCGGAAGAAACGATAGGCCTTAACGTAATATGACGCTATTTGAACAATTTTTTTGTCGGTCATTGCAAGAGGCTACTGAGGGTGATAGAGTAGGCATTCAACACCTATACTCGCACAACAAGCCTGAATTGTATTCTATGAATTACGACAACTTCAGAACGCTTATCAGTTTCCTGCAGCAGAATAAAGGCGTAATTTCGCATCGCAATACGACAGCATCAGAAAAGGTCGATGGTATGGCTCTCAAAGTTGGTAACGACGAACAAGGGTTTTTCGTGCAATCGAGCTATTCAGGAAAAGTGCGCTCACCCGAAGGATTTTTGACGGCGGTTAAATATCCTCCTGCGCAGCAAGCGTTTATGAGCAGCTTTGACAAGCTCAAGGCGATCATAGCTCCGATAACTAAAGGCAAGGCTTGCACTATACAACTAGAATGGCTTTATTCGCCGAATGCTACCAAGTCCCCGAACAGGCCAGGGATGGTATCGTTCGTCATCGCAAATTATCATCAGCACAAACTTGGATCATGGTCGACGTTTGTTATTCTTGACATTAAGAGTGACCAGCTCGACAGCTCGTATGTTGCACAACAGCTGTTAAAAATAAACAACAATGAGACCAAGTTCTTGGCTCCTCACGTGGAGAAGTTCGAGGACATAGACTTGAGGCCAGAACTGTCACAGGCCAAAAGCGTTTTGCAACAGATTGCCAAACAACAGATACCCGAACAAATCGAAGCGCTTAAGGGCAATCGCGCGAGAGCTGCCGTTGCACAGCGCAAACAGCTCGAGAGCGCATTATCGCAAGCTTTGCAGCCCGTACAAAAAGCCATGTACGACAAGATAGTGTCTAATCTTCTCCGTATAGATGGCATATTGGGTGATGTTGAAGGGTATGTAATTAAAGCTGGTCCGTTGATGTTCAAAGTCAACAATCCGGACTTCATGCAGGCCAAGTTTGATGTATAATGCACTAGATATCTATTATGTATCTGCTACCAACCATTTTTCGACTAGCGCCACTTGTTTACGAATCGTCCAGCACAATCGACAAACAAGTCATCATTTATCCAGGAAGGTTTCAGCCGTTCCATAGAGGCCATGCTAGCGTTTATCATTATCTATGCGACAAGCATAGCAATGCTGATGTGTACATTGCAACTAGTGGTGTAGTAGATCCCGTCAAGTCGCCGTTCACATTTGATCAGAAACGTCAGATGATGCTATTTGCGGGGATCCCCGACAACGCAATCGTTCATGTTAAGAATCCATATGTTGCACAAGAAATTATGAGCAAGTATGACGCATCACGAACGGGTTTGATGTTTGCAATCTCCCAAAAGGATATGGAAAGTGATCCAAGATTCGCGTTCAGGTTAAAGAAGGACGGTAGTCAACCCTATCTGCAGCCATTGAAAACGACCGAACCTGAGCAGAGCGCTGCGCACCATGGATACATGACAACAATTCCGACGTTGAGTTTTAAGGTCAATGGGGTGATGGTTAATAGCGCATCACAAATTCGAGAACAATATAAACGCGCTACAGCAAAAGAACGCAAGCGAATAATATTCGACCTTTATGGTAAGCGCAGTCCCGAAATT
>ERZ724505.1303-NODE-1303-length-13847-cov-4.205626_pt1 | contig 13847 bp, 10 predicted proteins | sample MGYA00376038_ERZ724505 | MGnify/ENA primary metagenome ERZ724505 (study PRJEB28724, sample SAMN07190884) | wastewater metagenome | isolation source: effluent of sewage treatment plant in Hong Hong | place: Hong Kong | collected 2016-03-17 ... | reverse complement strand
TCGAGACCAGCCGGCTTGAGTTGAACGTTTTTTGCCTTGATATCTCCAGATTTAAGTCCATACGTTATTGGGTTATTAATATCACTGGCAAAGAACTCCGCGCTCGGATCATCGGCATTAATAACGCCTGCTCGCATGCCTCTCTTATTTTTATTAGCCCGCTTAAATAGCTTGCGTTTAGCGTCGCGGTAACGCTCAAATGTCCCGTGATATGCCAGATGTTCATGGGTAAGATTCGTCAGTACGGCAACAGAGTACGGAATCCCCCAAACCCGGTTTTGAGCCAAGGCATGACTTGTAACTTCCATGACAACGTAATCGACCTTGGCGGCCCGTATCACTTTTAGACGCTTCATCAATTCCGGTGTCGGTACGTTTGTATAGTGCTGAATCTGGGGCTTAATTTCATCACCTACTCCCCAGGCCACTGTGCTCATCAAAGCCGTTTTATAGCCAGAGTTTTGAAGCATGCGGTGAATCATAAATGTGGTGGTCGTCTTCCCATTGGTGCCGGTAACACCGATAACCTTCAGCCCTCGACCAGGGAATCCATTGATAATATTGAGCAGTACAGCTTCAACCAAATGCCCAAACGGCTCTATTGCCCGAAACAAACCAGTCGGTACAAACTTCTTGACGATCTTCCGGATATTCACTGCACATAAGTATAAGGAAGTCGGCGATTGACGGCAATTTCAGATTTAGCCATGTGTCTTAGCTTCACGCAGCTGCTCAGCATGAAGTATGGCGATATTTGTTCCGAAAGGCGTCTTAGATCCACCAACGACTACAGAATCGTAGCCAGCTTCTGGATTGGCCTTAATTTGATCGAAGCCATCCGCAAAGGCATGATCTACGACCATACCTACATGGGTTGGATTATCAATGTCTACTCTTACTGGCTTCAGCGACTTAACAAATACTGGGATAATTCTCGTAGTTGCATATTCTGGTATTAATAACTTTCCACCCCTTTTAGCATAGGCGTCTAGCATCTGCTGCGCATCACTATGCAAGGATTCGTATGCTACCAGATCATCTTCAGATTTTGGAAATTTTCCACCTATAAATTGCAAAAACTCGCCGACAGGCATTATCACTTTACCGTCGAGTTTAACGACTTGGTCAAACTTTGCTTTTCCGGCAGCAATATTTTGGTCAAATTGCTCTAGATTTATCCCCTTTTCGTCGCTATCAAAATCAGCAACTGACACCCTTGGATCTCTTTGCTGACACGCGGTCATCAGATCATTCCACTTTTCAAAAGCATCGAGCCACGACCCGTTTTCGCCATGCCTGGCTACGTGCATTAAGATTTGCCTGAATTCGTTACCAAGTGGATCAGCATATTGCTTCGCAAGGTCATGGCTTTCCGTTAAAAAGATTCCCTCGTAGTCATGGCTGAGTCCGAAGTTAGATAAATCACCTACGGCGGGCTTACGAATATCCTCAAGTTCAAAATCGCGGTTTGTGCCGTGATAAAAAACTTGCGGCTCACCCGTCTCGGGATCAACAATCTTACTGGTTGTCGCGGCATTAGGATCATTTTGCCAATCACCAAACCATTCCGTAAATTCATCCGTCCTAACCATCGCCTGAAGCTCAGGCGATAATTTTGACTGTGGTAGTGCCACTAAGTCCCCCAAAGGGGGTTTAACGCTCGCGTGTGGGTTTGGCTGTGCTGATAGATCTTCGGACATTTTATTTTTTTAACTCCTGTATATCTTAGCACATTTTGTATGTTTAGTCAATGAATGATTAATGATTGCCGTGTTACTCTGTAATCTGATGAAAATACTGGGAATTGAGACTAGTTGTGATGAGACTGCCGCCGCTGTAGTCGAAGATGGCTACAAACTACTTAGCAACGCTGTAGCCTCAAGCATGGACCTGCACGTGAAATATGGCGGAGTGGTGCCTGAAATCGCCGCCCGCAGCCATATTGAAGCCATTCAACCGGTAATTGACCAAGCGCTTGATGATGCTAACTGCATATGGGATGACATCGATGGAATCGCCGTAACTTATGGCGCTGGCCTAGGTGGAAGCTTATTAATCGGGGTTATGACAGCACGGACACTAGCAATTACGCTCGATAAACCCCTCTACGCCATCAATCATGTCGAGGCTCATGTCTACGCTAACTTTTTGACGGAATCTGCTCTGCCCAATTATAAGCTTCGGACCAAACAACCGGAGTTCCCTATGCTAGCGATCATTGTATCTGGCGGACACAGCCAATTGGTCTTGTTTGAAGATCATTTTAATTACAGATTGCTAGGGCAAACGCACGATGACGCGATCGGTGAAGCCTTTGACAAAGTCGCCAAAATGCTTGGCCTTCCCTACCCTGGCGGCCCCTCTGTGGCCGAAATGGCAAAAAAAGGCGATCCTAACACCTTCCAACTACCCAAGGCTAAGGTGGGAAAGTATGATTTCAGCTTTTCTGGGCCTAAAACAGCCGTGCTACGACTCGCTCAGAGTCAGATAGGTGAAAACCACGACTTCCCTTCTATAAAGCTGTCTGAACGCCTCAGCGAAGCCCAGAAGGCCAATATAGCCGCTAGTTTTCAGCGGACAGCCGTTGAGACCATCGTCGACAAGGCAAAACTAGCCTTTAAGGAGTTTTCGCCGAAATCAGTCGTTATCGCTGGCGGTGTAGCTGCTAATCAAGAGTTAAGGCGCCAATTAACCGACGCCATTCCCCTGCCCATAGAATTCCCTGATCTTAAGCTTTGCACCGATAACGGCGCGATGGTGGCCACTCTAGGCTGCTTCAAAGCAAAACTCAACCAACCTACAGCTGACCCCTACTCTCTCGAAATCAACCCGAATCTCTCGATGTAGCTAGGCTCGAAGGTATTTAGTCTCCAGCAACTCTCTATTTATCAGGAATAAAAACGCCAACTGCTAAAGCTTGGCCGCAAATCTCATCAGCCAACTTATCTCCGAGTTGAGGAATTTCCTTCAGTTCAAAACGTGATAAATTACTGAGCTGGCCAACATTTTCTATACCATTGCGCCTTAACAAAAAGTATGCCCTGTTCCCCAACCCAAGTTCTCCAATACTCATATAATCTAAAGCTCCTCTTTCAGGCGTCCGTTCTGCAGGTGGCTGTTTTGCGCTAGACTGTTCTCTTGAACTCAATTCAGCAGAAATAGCTTTATCTGTCTCATCGGCAATATCATCAAATACTCCAAAAAGCGCAATTTTGCTTAATAATAGGCCGCTTCGGATGCCAGCTGATTTTTCATCTTCGGTTGCATCTTGCTCATCTGCAATCTCAAGTCTGACGGTGGCTGCTGATATTACTCTAAGTGTTTCGGCAAGTGATAACGTGACTGGGCTATCTACTGCGGCAGCACCTAGCTCTTCTGCCCTAGGGCCTTCAAAAAGATGTCTAGAGTTACCTGTAATTGCAATAATCTCGGCCGCTTCACTTGGTGCCTCGAGAACAATACGTCCATGCTGAAAATCCATAAATATACTTTAACTAGTTTTGTGCTATTTGTCAATAACTTTTCGTTTAATTACAGAGGTGGTATGATGAAAGCTATGAAGTTACCGAAGGTGTATGAGGCTTCCGACTATGAATCGGATATCTACGCGCTCTGGGAAAAGAGCGGGGTATTTAAGGCCGACCCAACCTCTGATAAGGAACACTTCAGCATCAGTATGCCGCCACCAAACGAAACGGGCACGCTCCACATAGGGCACGCCCTATTTATCACCCTGCAAGACATTATGTCGCGCCACGCTCGCCAACAGGGAAAGGACGTGCTTTGGCTACCCGGCACAGATCACGCTGCACTACCAGTAAACGCCATAATAGAGAAGCAGTTGGCTGAAGAGGGAACTGATAAACATAAAATTGGTAGGGAAGAGTTTCTCAAGCGAACCCGAGAATTTGTCGGTAATAGCCGGAGCACGATGAACTCACAGATGATGGCGATGGGAGCAAGTGTCGACTGGACAAGAGCTCGGTACACTTTGGATGACGCGTTGAACAGATGCGTAAACGAAGTTTTTACAAAAATGTACAATGACGGCCTGATTTACAGAGGCCATCGCATCGTTAACTGGGATCCGAATCTTGAAACAAACGTGTCTGATGATGAGGTGGTCTATAGAGAGGAGCAGGGCAAATTCTACACCTTCAAATACGGCCCGTTTGAAATCGGTACCGCTCGTCCAGAGACAAAATTTGGCGATAAATACGTTGTTATGCACCCTGATGACAAGCGCTATGCACAGTACAAACACGGCGACACCTTTGAAACCGAATGGATTAACGGCAAGATTACCGCAACAATTATCAAAGATAAGGCAGCTGATCCTGACTTCGGAACTGGTGTTATGACCATTACTCCGTGGCACAGCCTAGCCGATTTTGAAATCGCCGAACGACACAATTTAGACAAAGAACAGATTATTGATTTTCACGGGAAACTACTGCCGATAGCCGGTGAGTTCGAGGGAATGGACATCGCCAATGCTCGGCCAAAAATAGTTGAAAAGCTCAAAAAGAAGGGCTTGCTGTTAGATATAGACGAAAACTACATCCACAATGTCGCAGTCAACGAACGAGGCAAGGGGATTATCGAGCCGCAAATTCGGTTGCAATGGTTTGTAGATGTTAATAAGCCCGTCGTAGATTGGAAAGGCAAAAAGCAGACACTTAAACAGGTACTTCAATCGGTAATTAGAGATGAGGACATTAACCTAATTCCCGAGAGGTTCGAAAAAATTTACTTCCACTGGATTGATAATCTTCGAGACTGGTGCATAAGCCGTCAAATCTGGTGGGGGCATCGAATTCCAGTCTGGTATAGGCATGATACTGACGGTAGGGAAGAAACTTATGTCGGCGTGCAGCCACCGACTGATCAAAGCGAGGGCTGGCATGAATGGGAGCAAGACCCGGACACACTCGACACGTGGTTTAGTTCGGCACTCTGGACATGGAGCACATTAATAAATCCTGAATTGGCAGAGGACTTCAGCCTATCACTCGAAGATCTATTGAAAAAGAGCCCAGATTTCAATGCATATCACCCAACAACCGTCATGGAGACTGGCTGGGAAATACTTTTTTTCTGGGTTGCGCGAATGATACTTGCGACAACCTATGCTACCGGCGAAATTCCATTTAAAACAGTGTACCTGCATGGTATGGTTCGTGCCGAAGACGGCAAAAAAATGAGTAAAAGTCGACCGGAGTCGATCATTGATCCGCTAGTTGTAGCCAAAGAATTTGGTGCTGATGCGTTACGCATGGCTTTGCTTATGGGAGTAACCCCAGGCAATGACCAAAATTGGGGATCTGGAAAGCTAAAAGCTAACCGTAATTTTGCCAATAAGATTTGGAATATTGCCCGTTATGTTGAAGACATCATCGGTGAAAATCCGGAGAGAACAGGGGCAAAACCAAAGACATCTGCCGATCATTGGGTGTTGAGTAAATTGCAACGTTCACAGGAGTTAATCTCGTCTGATTTGGATAATTTCCGCTTCAGTGAAGCTTACGACAAGCTATATCATTTTATCTGGGACGATTTAGCCGACTGGTATATCGAAGCCAGCAAAGCCAATCCTAATAAACCACTGCTGGCTTACTTGCTGGAGCAGGTTTTAATAATCGCTCATCCGTTTGCACCTTTCCTGACTGAGACAATTTGGCAGACACTAGCATGGGAAAACGATTCGATCTTGGCTAGCCGTCAACAAACAAAAATAATCGATTCCAACGCAAAAGAAGCTGCCGATTTCGAAGAGGTAAAAGCTATTGTTAGTGAGGCTAGATTTATTACTAAGGCTCTAAAAGTCTCAGGCACGAGTCTGCATTATCAGAACGTTCCGCTAATGGAAGGCAATGCAGCAGTAATAAAGCTTTTGGCCAAGTTAAAGAGCGTTTCAGAAAAAGCCGAGGGCGATGGCATCCAGCTAACCAGCACCAAATATCGCGTATGGCTCGATATTGATAAATCCAAAGCTAAAACATATCTCAAAGAACTCGATGATAAGCGCGCAGTAGCCCAATCCAGCATCAGACAGTTAGAAAGCCGCTTAAGCAATAAAAACTACGTTCAAAACGCTCCAGAAGCCGTTGTAACGCAAACTAAAGACCAGCTCCAAGCCGGCAAAGAGCTCCTCGACTCAATCGAACAGGAATACAATAAATTCACAAAGTAGTATCCTAAAGATATGCCCAAAGATCCACGGCACAAAAAGGAACTTCTGCATTGGGAAGAAGCAGCTCGTATACGTCGTGAACATCAAGCTAGTCAACGCCTTAAAAGAATTATTAAACAAAACCGGATCGCAGAAAAAATCCGTGATGTCGTTTCACGAGACTTTGTAGTTTTTGATAGCTCGAGCAACTTCATCCCTGAGGATCAACAGATCACGCCTCCCGCTACCGATGAGTTACGCGAAAGGGCAATTGCACCCTTTAAAGACTTAGAGACTCATCTACCTGATAATCCTACTTCTTATTGGGCAACAGGACCTGACGGAGCAGAATATAACTAGTCGGCTGGCTCGAGAGCTTGGCGGATGTATTCAGCAGATTGCTCGGGGCGAGCATCGTCAAATGACAAAACATTCCAGCCTTGCTTTTCAGCCACAGTGAGATTTGAACGCAGATCGTCAATAAACAATATTTCCTCGGGTGGACAGCCGGCTAAATCACGCGCAATTTCATAAATTCTGGGGTCTGGTTTGGTAATCCCTACCTCTGAGGAATCGACAATTGCATCATAATTAATATTTGGCAGAAGCGACTTTTGCTTCAGCGTCGTGATCAGACTCGGCATGATATTAGTCAGCAGCCCAATTTTGTAGTGTTCACTAGCCCACTTCACAACATCCTGCATCTCTTTGACCGGCTCAATTGCCTCAAGGTAATATGCCAGCCAATCAATCTCATCAACGCCAAGTTTTTCGGCAAAACGAGTGTTAAAGTCCTTAACGCTTAACTCACCCTTGCAGACCTCGTCGTTGTAGTGCCAATAGGCGGTTTCAACGGCGTCAATTGGAGCACCAGTGTCTTTAGCGATTTCCGCGAAAGCCCTCTGATAATAAAGTACCAGCGTGCCATTAACATCAAAGTAAATAAAACTTGCCCCGCTTTTTGTCTTTCTGAGGTTTCTAACGGGGGTGGTTTGGCCAACTAGCTCGTCTAGGCTCAGACCCACAGCACCAGCAATTGACTGAATAGTAAAAATCGAGGGCGACTTAATCGCACCTCTCTCAATCTTGGTAAGCGTCGAGAAGCTTAGATTAGCCTTTTGGCACAACTGTTGTTGCGTCAAGCCAGCCGCTTGTCGCGCCTCTTGTAGTCGTTTGCCCAGCCCCCTCTCGTCCATGGCCGTATGATACCAGTAAATTTGGTAATCAGCTAGTATTAAACGGCTAGGAAGGGTTCAGCAAGGTCGCCATAATCGTAAAAAATACGATCGAACTTAGCAAAAAGACGACCCCGACCATAATCCAGACGTTTTGGCTGTTGCCGTAACCGATCCGGCGGCCCATCTTGCTATAGGCAAAAGCCGCAACACCGGCACCAAAAAAGATTGAATAAAGAAGGTTGCTCATATCGCTATTGTATCAGCAGTTACAAGACCCTAAAACAAAACATATTGACTTTTTATACCTCTTATGTTAATATATGTATGAATTAGGAGTTTACAGTGTCTGAAGTAAGATTTGGTCTACCATCTGTTGCTGTCGCATCCGCAACGCTTGCGCTTGCAGCAGGAGCTATCGGTAGCCAAGCCGCAGAAGTTAGTCCAGAGAGCATAGCCCCTGGAGCCTTTGGAGCCACACCCGAACTCGCTAGCGCATCCAAGCCAAACGGGTTAATTACAGGTGAAATAATCGGAAAAATGCCAGGCCCAGACATACCTCAATCTGTACTCCCAGCCGAAGTACAAAAAATTATCCGACGAGACACGGTCAAACTAGGTGAATTGGGCTGTTCCGGTAGGCTTGTTCGCGACGCTCATGATAGTGTTCTCGGCGTAGCAACCGCCGAACACTGTCACCTTAGGGATGGCGCTGTGAACCCAGTTGGGCACCATAGATATAAAGGTACTGACGGTAATACTTACATTGTTGAGCCCCAGCCAATTTGGGCAAAAACCGGTGCGTTGGCTACAAGGCTAAAGTCTATCGCCGAAATAGATCAGTTTGTTGTGCCTGTGAGTGGTGATGCATCGCTAGACTTGGCTCTCGGCGTCGCAAAGAATCACACTGCGGATGAAGTTGTTAGCGCATACAATAATACTCTCGCAAAGACCGTTCCAAGTGGCAAAAACATTTACATGGGCGGCTGGCCAGAATATCAACCAAACAATAACACCAAAGTTCAGCAGCGTCAGGAATTTAAAATGACCTATGTTGGAGATTCTTTTATGCCCGTAGGCTCAAACTCAGCTTCTCAGGAAACGCTTCACCTACGAATTACTAATACTGCCCGCACAGTACACGGAGCGGTCTGCAGCTACGGCGCCAGCGGATCGGAGGCATTCGTGATGATTAATCACAAACCACGATCAATAGGTGTTTTATCAAGCTTTAATTCAAGTATTGGGGCAATTCCAGATATAGCATACGGCACCGACAAGATTTATAAATCTCCCTTATCACACCCTGGCTGGAAAATTGCTGCCAGGTGCGGATTTAGCTATGAAAGCGCCAGCACAAACAATGGCTGGAGTGTGCTACAAGTGGTCAAGTCCGAAAAAGAAATCCCTGGATATGTTTCGCCAGAACAGGCAAGAGATAACGCCCGTAACGACTTTAAGGATCCCTCGGTATCCAAGCAGGTTATTGACGGATTGGTCGGTATTCCATCTCCAAAGTCAGCCGATGGCTACGTTTGGGTGAACCGACCAATGATTTTTTACGGACAAAAATATGGCGGCGCTATTATTGGTTGGTCAAATATGACAGAGTCGGATAATTTGATACTTTCTTCATTTGAAAACCACCTAGAAGGAATCAAAGTTTACCCAAACATTGATGCCGAAACTGCGCCACTACTTGATACTAACGGCCCTATTACATACTTTACTAAAGCTACTGCTAAAGAAAATTGGCCTGACATTGGTGGCTTTAATGACGCCAACAACCTTTCGTTTGGGCAGCCTCAAAACGCAATCCCAGATACCTCTAATCGTCAACCGCTGATGATTAGTGTTGTAGACGGCAAAATCGTCATTGAACCACTAAAGAAATAACTTCTTAAAACGCCAGCTTTTTGGCCATTTCGGCCAGTGCATCGTTATCGACCTCGCCATTTGGGTCCGGAAAGCTTTGCACCTCTGCTTTAGTTGAGAAAGGGTAGACATGCACATGGGCGTGCGGCACCTCATCGCCTACGACGGCCTCACCAACATACCGCGTATCAAGAACCTCTCGCATCCTGTTGGCGACCTTCTTTGCCGTTTCCATAACCGCAATATAATCCTCTACGTCTAGATCCCAGACAAATTCAACCTGTTTTTTTGGAACTACCAGGGTGTGGCCAGGGGTTTTTGGATGAATATCCAAGAAGGCGTAGGTCTTTTCATCCTCATAAATCTTATGACTAGGAATCTCTCCATTAATAATCTTCGTAAAAATACTGTCTTGCATATATATAAGTATAGACGGGCAGGGGAGAGAAATTAACTATTTATTAAATATCCCAACTTCCCCCTCGCTTATGCTTGCCGCCTGAAGCTACTTATTTGATAGTCGATTTCAATGGCTAAAACTAAACAAAGCAAGCTTAACTGGTTAGTAATCAGCCTGTATTTAACGATTGGCTGCTTAATATATTTCACGCTAGCATGGCAGGTTTTTACAGAGGCAGCCTCGTCGCCCATCAATCCATCCTGGGCAAACCCCGCCGCAAAGACAATCAAGCAGGTTGGGCCGGCAAGCACGACTCGAAACACACCTGTGCTGCTCGATAATACTGATTGCATACTTGCGACCTATCGCCTTCCAACCAGCAGTGAGATGGCAAATGGCTGTTTCAGTGCCAGCGGGCTAGGTCTGCTTGAATCAGATAGCGGTATAGCAATATTTAACGGCACGGATGAAGGCTTGCTGCTCCAACCCTTTTCAACTCATCAAGTCTTAGTGCCATGGCCTAATCACACCGGCCTTTTCGTGCTTGACACCGTAAGTACCGGTGGCGCTTATATAAGCCTCTACACTAATCCAACTCCATACCTAAAAGATCAAAGAAACAACCTTCAGCAGCTTACCAGCAAGCAGCTCTCAGCAATCCCCGACACCCAAATAAGGGATAAACTCGGGCAAAAGCTAGTCATTAATTCAGAAACCTTGGCGTTTTCCAGCGACGGCAGTTGGCTTGTGGCAGAGACGTTAAATGGATCTTTTGTAAGAATTGACTTGGCTAGCTTTGAATTCAAACCTTTTGCCCGCTCATATAGCACATCTGGTAGCCCGGCGCTTCTGCAATCTCGTATTGCAATCTCTGGGGATGGCCACTCAGTGGCCATCTACAACAAAGATAGTATGTCGTTACGGGTCTACGATTTAACAAACTGCTCGGTAGTCGGCACAAACCTCACACCCGAGAATTGTCAGTATTTTGATTACTTACCATTTATAAAAGACCAAATACCTGGGCTGCAATCAATCAGGCATTTGCGTTTTGTTAATGAATATCTGCTTAGTTTCGAGGCCTACAACAGCGGAGATACTGGCACTATTAACCTCTTAGCGCCCACAGCCGGTATCGACCATTTGATTGATTATCTGGGCATGGGCGATTCATACACATCTGGCGAAGGAGCATTTGATTACACATCAGGTACCGACTTACCAGATAATATGTGTCATTTATCTATACGCTCATATCCTTTTCTATTAACAAATGACTTGTTTTCAAGTCTCGGCGGGCATTCGGTTGCCTGTTCAGGTGCGGTTATAAACGACATTGCAAGCTTGAGCGACAACTACACTGGCCAGATAAAAAACGGGCTGGACTTTAAGCATCTTAAAGACGAAAACCAGCCTTTACTGAGCACTGTGATGACTGAATTTAAGCCAGGATATGTTGCGCAACAAAGGTTTGTAGGCAAATATCAGCCTGCGATAATTACGGTGTCTGTTGGTGGTGATGATATTGGTTTTGGTAAAATCCTCGAGCAGTGTGTTGGACTGCACCTTAGCATTCATCGGAGCGATAGTGATTGCTTCAGCACTTATGAGGACCGTCTCGAAATTTTGCAGCTCATTGATCGGACCCAGCAAAAATGGCTAACGCTTTTTAATCAAATTAAGCAGCAAGCACCATCATCTACAATTTATGTAATCGGTTACCCGCAGATAGCCTTGGACAGCGGCAACTGCGCATTAAATGTCCATTTGAGTAAATCCGAGCTGGAATTCGGCACGGAACTCATCAACTACCTTAATAAAACGATAGCTTTAGCATCGCAAGCCTCGCAGGTTCACTTCGTTGATATAAGCAATGCTCTGGCTGGACATAGAATGTGCGAAACCCAAAGCCAAAATGTTGCTGTAAATGGGCTCACTGCCGGTAAAGATGCTGGCATATTCGGCATCGGAATGCTTGGCCGAGAAAGCTACCATCCAAATACCTTGGGTCAACAGTTGATGGAAAACGAAATTTTGAAACTTACCAATCGCTTAGCTCTTGGCCACACAAATTCAAGCCAAAATACCCCATCAACCGCTAAGCTATTGAGTGCACCAAAGACAAACCGCCAGATATTAAACCGCTTGCCTGCAAATATCACGCCCTCAAGCGTGATTGAAAGGGGAAGTGTCATCAATCTAAGCATAAAAGGATCTGATTTTGGGCTAAAAGCAGCTGCGAACTATGTGCTACAGATTGATGGTACAAGTGGGCAGATAGCCAACACACTTACGGCCACCCAAAATGGCGATTTGAGCGGGCAGCTTAGTCTGCCATTAAATATCACCACAGGCGGACACACTATCGATATAATCGGTAAAAATCAAGCTGATCAGAACATAGACATCACGCAACCGATTTTTGTACCAATAAATTCAATTGATTTCGATGGTGATGGTCAATCCAATCAAGCTGACAGCTGCCCAACCGTAATAAATAGTGAAGTTGATAGTGACCGAGATAATATTGACGATGTTTGCGACGCCTACATCGGACAAGTTTCATCAAACACGCCATCAGCCTCCTCATTAAGCGCACAAATTATTGCCTCGACCGAAAAACCAAGTACACACACGTCATCAACAACTCAGTCAGCATCGCAAACCCAAACTGCTGTGTCTGGCTCGACATCTAGCGTTGGCACACAAAGCCCAACTACACCACACCCTCAAGCAAGCCAAAACCCGAAGCCTGCAGCCAACACAGCTCCGAAGCAAAACCGCAAATTTTTATATATTCTGCATTTTGAATGGAGTAGATGGCTGTATCTGACATTTATATTTTGGGTGCTTTTGATTTTACTAGTATGGATTTTGGCATTCAGCGAACGCTCGCGAACATGGCTGCATAAAAAAGTTGTGAGTCCGTAGGGTTTTCGGATACAATTGTGGTCATGCATTGGTTTAGAAAAGTTTTGGTGGCGTTCTTCGCATTAATCCTTTTCATCACCCTCCTCGACATTGCCGCAGCTGTAGCAATCAACAAAAATTTTGGTAATCCTGAGCAGGTAAAAAGCTGGTTAACAGAGAGCAAAATCTACGATAACGCCGTTCAGGCTGTTTTAAATAGTACTCAAGACGACGAAGATAAGGCCGGCAGCGATGGCTCAATTTCACTCAAAGATCCAATCGTACAACGAGCCGCAACTGAAGCATTCTCTCCAACTGTTATCGAAAACAGCGTAAACACATTCATCGACAGCAACTACGCTTGGCTATCAGGTAAAACCAGCATACCAGAGTTCAAAATTGACCTGACTAAGGCAAAAGAAGACTTTGCTACAAAAGTCGGCACAGCCGTAACCGCTCGCCTATCAGGCCTAACCGTCTGTACCGCCGAGCAGCAAGCAATGCTGCAAATTCCGGTTAATGTTATGACCGTAACGTGTCGCCCCGCCAGCTTAGACCCAGCCGCAGAGGGTGCCCGCATCGCAAATGAGATTCGCACCAGTGATTTCTTAACTAATCCTGTGTTAACCGCCGACACCTTGGCTCGCGACCCCAAGAGTACGGCTAAGGCATATTACGTAAAAGCCTCTTTTGCGCCTCAGCTTTACCAAGCCGCTCAAAAAGCTCCTTGGGCATTAGGATTGGTAGCGCTGATTTCATTATTGGCCATCATCTTTATCGCTTCGCCACGCCGTAAAGGCTGGCGCCGAGTCGCCAGTGTGCTATTGGTAGCAGGTATCTTATTGATCGCCTCAAAATTCGCAGCAGAACTGGGTGTCAGCCGACTGCAGCGTGAAGCCGCCAATAATAAGACGGTTATAAGCCAGCTCAAACAGCCAACAAACGACCTGATCGATCATGTGGCATCAAAACTAACAGAGACAAATCTCTACTTTGGCATCGGTTACGTTATATTGGCGATAATAATATATATTGTGCTTCGCAAGACCAAGGAGGGAAGCGATAAGTCAAAAAAGAAGCCGTATGTTCCGCCAAAACCATCTGATACCGCCAAAGACCTTGACGACGAAATTAAAGAAAAAGGCGCTACGCTCGATACAACCGGCACAAGTGATAAAACAACCGGACCGCCAGCCTTTAAAACTCCTAAGCCAACCCCAGTTCGTAAATCTCCAAAACCACCACGACTAATTCAATAACTGGCGGAACACACGGGTCTGGAACTAGACCAGTGTCTCATATTTTAGCACTTTCA
>ERZ724505.1302-NODE-1302-length-13849-cov-5.676381_pt1 | contig 13849 bp, 15 predicted proteins | sample MGYA00376038_ERZ724505 | MGnify/ENA primary metagenome ERZ724505 (study PRJEB28724, sample SAMN07190884) | wastewater metagenome | isolation source: effluent of sewage treatment plant in Hong Hong | place: Hong Kong | collected 2016-03-17 ... | reverse complement strand
TTTGATTCTACTTTAGGTAATACTTTACCTTTACCTAAAGGTTTCATAGGAGTTACAGCAAAACTTGATCCAAGACCTAGTAATGGTTCTAAAACTTTCATTGTAGGTTCTAGAATTTTTTGTGTAATTTCTTGACCAATTTCAGTTCTTGGTTGCCAAGAGAATTTTCTAGCACCTTCAGACATACGTTCATTTACATCTGAACTTTGATCTGCTATACCATAGAATCCTAATAAACCACCAGCCATTCCTGAAGTTAGAGCTGTACCTACTCCTGCAGCAGCATCAGGTATTGCAATAAATTCATCTAATACATCTTGTGTTACTTCTCCAAGAGAAGGTGGGGTTTTATATTTAGGAAATAAATCATTTTCAGTACCTTTTACATATTTACTAGGTACTGAATTATCTGGAGCTATATCTGGTATTTTATCAACTAAAGAAGTAGATTTTCGAGCACGAAAAGATTTCTCAGCTTCTTCTATATCTTGTATAGAAGGTTCATTATCAAAAATAACTGATTCACCTGATTCAAATTTAACTCTATATCCCATAATTAGTCTTTCTCTACTGTAAATTTATTTCCTGAACTTGTATTTCCTTTAGCTATAACACCATTTTTAATATCTTTTTCTTCTTGTGCTGCTTTCTTTTCACCTAATATTTGTTGTCTCCGTGATTCATTAAATAATGAACTAGGATTTTGTGCAAATCTACTATATGGTGTTTCTTGTTGCTTATATTTACCAGTCTCTTGTGTTTGTGATAAATCTATTCCTGGTTGAACAGCAGCAGATTTTTCTATAGCAACTCTTGTAGTATTTACTTCTAATAATTTCTTAGCAGCTTCTAATTGTTCTGGTGTAGATTCTATTGATCCAGATACAATTAATAAAGCATTAGCTAATACAGATTGTAATTTTGGATCTTTAGTCATTTGTGATGCTCTTACTTTTGCTGCTTCAATTAAAGATTGATTTCTACCAGCATTTATTTCTAGACGATTATCTGCTAACATCTTTTGTAATTCCATCTTTTGTAAATGTTCTGGAGTATCTATAAGAATTCTTTTAAATTTATTAAGTAAATTATTTTGTGATTGTTGTGGTATATTAGAATCTGATTCTACCCCAAAAGATTTTACCATATCTGATTGTTTACTTATATCTCCTAAAGGACCACTACGCCATCCTTTGAAATCATGTAAACTTGTAGGTGGATTAGGACCACTCCAAGATATATTAGAACCTTTTTGTAATCCTTCTCCACCCCATTGATTAGGAATATGTTCAATGGTATCTACAGAAGATTGTGGTGTATCTTCATCAGCCATTCTTAATTTATTCCACTCTTCTAAAGTTTTACCCATAAATAATTTATTTCTATTATCTTGATTAATAGTATCAATATCACTATCTACAGTACCCATAGCTTTTTTACCTGCTGCTATTTGAGAATTCATTTGTCCTTTATAACCTTCTAAAAGAGCATGTAAATAATCAGGATCATTTAATTGTCCTTGAGCTTTAGTAGCATCCCAAGTTTTAATTATTTGATCTAATGGTTGTGTATTTTGTTCTCTTTGATTAGCTAAAAAAGCTCTTAATACATCTTCTTGTGATTGAGCATTAGCATTAGAAGCATTCATTCCTTGATATAATGCACCTAATGCAAATTCAGGAATATAACCAGTAGAAATAGGCATATTATTGTCCCTTATTAATTGTACTCATAACTTTAATAAAGTTAGATAAAGCTTGATCTTTTTGACCTTGTAATTCATTTTCATTAACATTAAAACCTAATGCTGACATTAATGGACTAATAAATCCTCTTGTATCTTGTTTATTAGCATCTAATAATCCAGTAAGTCCTGCTGTATTAGGTGATATATTAACACCTGCTGGACCATAAAGACTTTGTTGATACTTCATTGCTACATCAGCCATAGCTTTTAATAATTCAGGATCAGTTGTAGCACTATTACTTCTGCGACCAGCAGCAGCATTTTTAATATCTTGTGCTCGTTTTAATGCAGCTACTTGATCTGCTACTATTTGTGGACTATATGGATTAGCAACAGATTGTTGTAACTGTTGCTGATAATATGGTCTTTGTGAAGCAAAAGGATCAGTTTGTTGTTGTACTTGTTGTATTGTATTTCTATTTAAACCTGCATTTTGTTTATTTTGATAACCTTCTAATAAAGCTCCTAAAACAGAAGAAGTTCTTTTTTGATTTTCAGGATTAAACATATTACCTAAACCACCAAGTAATTTAGTAAATATATCTCCATAAGGAGTATTATTACTTGGTAAATTTGTAGGAGGTAAAAATTCATTAAAATCAGTATCTCCAAAATTAGGCATTTGTCCTGTATTACCTAAAAAACTATCATTACCTGTTCCAAATAAACCTTGTAGACCATTACCAAAAGAACTATTAAAATCAAAATAGTTATAATCTGTCATAGGTTCTTGTTGACCTTGACCAAAATTATTTTGTGGTTGATCAAAATCATAACCAAAGAAATTACCTTCTGCTCCTTGTGCAGCATCATCTACATAAAATTTGTCACCATATTCTTCATCCATATTAAACCTCATATTTTCCTGATATAACTATTGTATTACTTGTTGCTGTCCAAGTAGAAGGATAACATCTATCATTTGTCGAATCTAACAAACCAACACCTATACCAAGTAATGTTGTTTTATTTGATGTTGTAACAGTATCATCTTCCGATGCTTCTATTGGGATTGTACAATAAGTTGTTCCTGCTGTTGAAGCTGTTGTAGCCCCACCTGTTGTAGTTATCTTTATTGTATAAAAAACTGTTCTACCTATTCTAGAATATCTGCCAGAATAAGTAACAGAACCACCACCTAAAACTACAGTTAAATTAGTAAATGTAGGAGTCCAAGTACCTTGTGTAGAATTTAATAAAGCTGTCTGTTCTGCACTCGTTAAATGATAATATTCATTAGTAGTTCCACCTTGAATACTAGCAGTAGAATTATGAAAGTTATCTTGTATTTGTGTTAATTCTGCGTCTGTTAAATGATTATGTTCTCCAGCAGTACCACCTTGTACATTTTGTAAGTGATCATGATCACGTAATGCTATATCTGTTATATTAGAACCAGCAAAGTTAATTACATACCAAGGTACTGATCCTGAAGTAGAAACATATTCTCTTAATTGTCTATACCATTCTAACCAAGTAAAAGTACCGGGTTTATCTTGTATTGGAGGAGGTGGTAAAGCCATTATGATGTTCCTTCAGTATAACATAATTCCATTGCTTCAAATCTTATTGATGGATCTGTAGAATATATATTAAATTCAAAAGATCTACGTCTAAATTGTCCTAATCTATAAATAGTAGGTATTGTATCAGTATTACTACGTGATGCCATAAAATAACTTGTATACCCTACTTGAGTATCATAATCATCATCAAACATAGATAATACTATTACTGTACCAATAGCAGAATCCATAAATAATCTTAAAGAATGTAATCTTTTTCTATAAGTTGTATCCATATCTATACGATTTGTTCTAATTACAACATCTATAGAAGTTAATTGTGGAGATGGTCCTAGATCAAATGATGGACTATCTATTCCAGCGGAAGCATCGAAATAACAAACATTACCATTATTACTTACCTGACCATAGAAATAACCATTATTCCCATCACTAGCATAATCAACTACAAATCTATTTCCAAAGACATCAAAACTAGCTCCTGTAGACCATTCATGCCATAATTTTTCATCTGGATCATAAACAAATGTTCTATCTACTGTATATAAATTAAGAAAATAAAACATATGACCTACTATTCTACAACAATAACCTTTAGTATTTTCTATTGTTGTTTCTGAATTTAATACTCTTTCTACAAATTCATCTGAAACTTTTCTTGGTTGAAATCCCTCTAATATCCAATAACCATAACCACCTGATTTAGATTGTCCTAAGAAAGCACAGTATTTTTCAGTTTGGCATATAGTATCTTTAGATGCACATCCTATTTGTATCAAAGCAGCTTCATTTCTATTAAATGGAGAACCACTAGCATTAGCAGCATTATAAAAAAATTCTGTTGATTCAGAACCAAAAGCTACTATTTGATTATTTTGTCTTGCTAATCCTACTATAGCATCAGGAAAACTTTCTGCTGATACAAAATTAGCTGCATTCCATGCAGTAGGATCATCTACATCACAACTATATAAATCTGAACCTTTAGCTAATATAATATAACCATCTAAAAATACAGGAGATGCTATATGGGGTGTTGGAAAATCTAAATCTGTTATCTGTGTTACTGTTCCTGTACTATCTATAACCCAACCTTCTACACCATCACAAACAAATAAATAATCTCCAGTAATAGAAGAATTACCAAGAACCATACCTACTGTTCCTGTTGAGGTTGTCATAGATATTATGGATGTTGGAATTCCAGTTCCTCCTAATGGATCATCTTCAAATAATTCTGACCCAAATGCAGCATAAAGTTTATTATTAAATTGTATAATACCCCTTGCTTCAAATTGATTAGGATCAAATTGTTTATAAAATGTTATACCAGGACGTTTTATTAACCATGTTTTTGTTATTTCAGTTTGTTCAGTTTTTCTAGACTCAGGAAAGCAATTAACAAATCGTTGATCTTTATCTATATTGGTTCCTCTATTTGATGGAGAACCAAAAAAAGGTAATTTAACTTTTTGCATTCCTCCGGGAGCACTTTGTCTTGTAGCCATTATCTTCTCCGTTTATATTGTTGTCGTGCAATATTTGTTATTACTTTTCCTAAATTATTATAGGATTGTGCTCTTCTAGAATCAACATTCTCACCAGTGTTATTAGTCATAGTACTAAGGAAATCACCTAAACCTGAAGATAATCCTCCAGATATAGCACCCTCAATAGGATTACCATTTTTAAAAATACTCTTTAGAGCACCACTAACACCAGCACCAGCTATTTTTGATCCTGTTTTACCTAATATATCAGATAAACCACCAGTAACATTTTCTCCAGCATAATCACCTATACCTGAACCTAAACCACTAAGAAGAGCTTGTTTAAAATCACCACCTTGAGCTAATGTAGATAATGAACCTAAACCACCTTTAACAAAATATTTACCAACATCTTTACCTAGACCTAATGATTCACCAAGAGAGTTACCAAGTTTATCAAATACACCAGCTTGTCCTAAACCACCTGTAACAGCTCCTAATACACCACCTAAATGATTACCTTGTGTTAAAGAAGATAATGTACTTAGAGCTAATCCAGCAGGAGCAAAAGGTGTAAATTGTAATAATGCTCCTAAACCTTGTACTATTTTTGGAAACATACCACCAGATTGATGATGGTATTGTGCATTATCAGCATTTGTCCAACCAGGTAAGTTACCAGCATTTTCTTTAGATACATATAATTGATTAGGATCAATATTAGTTGTTAACCTTTTCCAAGTATCTATATCATTATATTGTCTTTGTAGACCATACGCAGATCTAGTATTTCCACTTTTATCTTCTCTTAATACTGTATAGGGATCTTTGTAACCTACCATAGATTCATGTGCTGGTGTTGGATCCATTATATAACCTTTTAATTCATTATTATATATTACTGGTTGTGATCCAAATAATGTATTTAATCCTGATATTTGTTCTGGTATTCCATTACCCGATAAAGCTATTGATGGTCTATTACTAGTAGCATCATATGGTATTGGTTTACCTGATAATACTTGTCCAAGTACTTCCCACTTATCTAAATCACCAGCAGAATAAGGTGATGTGTTGGAATAAGAATCTGGTGTAGGTATTGGTAAACCAGCTTCCATATCCCAATCTATATTAGTATTAACAGGAGTATTTTGTTTTTGTTTTTTAGCTAACTCTTTAATAGCATCTTCTAAACCTTTATAACCAATACCTAAAGAATTACCAGTAGTATCTAAAATATTATATCTACCATCACCTAAATCTTGTTTGTTATAACCTTGTATTCCTATCTGACCTTTACTTGGATCTATATCACCTTTATAATATTCTTGGTTTCTAAATTTTGTTATTGGTGTATTATTACCAAATAGATTATATAAGGTTGGATTAATAGAAGAAGTTGTTGGTTTGAAGCCAGCATTTGTAATAGAAGATTGTATATTTTCTGGTATAGAATAATCCACATTCCCATAATAATATCTTTGACCTCCTAATGTTGGTAATGCATCTCCAACATAATCATTTATCTCTTGATCTGGATTTTGATTTTGTGCTAGTTTTCTACCTGCACCCCAAAACTCAGAAGGTTGTTGTTGTTCACTTAACTGTGTAGCAAATTGTGATTTAAATGAAGTTGGATCACTTGTACCCAACCTCATCATCTCATTTTTATGTTTTTGATTTCCTAATTTAGCTCTATTAATAGCATCAGCAATTTGATCTAATGGTAAGACGTTATCCATTATTTATTCTTCACCAATTTCTGAAATCTCTTTGGAAGAACTTTAAATTTATGTTGCGATTTATTTTTATGATTACTCATTACCAAGTTCTCCTATCAACACTAAAAAACATTGATCCCTCTTCTAAACCAAAATTCATAGCTTCTTGTTTTATTATAGTCATTTCATTCCATAATTGTTTTCTATCATTTATTGGTATACCATATGTAGGAGCTAATCTACAAGCTAATCCATAAGATAGAGCATCAAACCATTCTTGAGGAAAATCAGGTTCATCTGTTCCAGTATCAAAATCTTCAAAAGGTCTTTGATAATTTATAACAATAACATTACTAGCAGCTTCTACAGAAGTAGGTGTAGGAAATACATATAGATCACCATATACTCTTTGTGGACTATAATATAATTGTATAGGATTACCTGATACAGATTTATTACCTAACATATTATATTCTTGTCGAGTAACTATTCTCATAGGAATATCTATATTAGTACTAGTATTTCTATTGAAAGCTTGAATAATCTTTAATGGTTTAGGTATATTTATAGTTTGTCCTAAACCTATTGTATAATGATTAATAGCATTAGTTAAAGGTACATTATATGAAGTAGTAGCCCATAATTGTAAACCATCAGCCATCCAAGCTTTAACTAAAGTATTAAGAACTAATGCAGCATCAGTAAGATCATAACTACCACCAGCAGCAGTAACACCTAATAAACTTAAAGCTCTAGTTATAATATCATCTCTTGTAACAGAGAAATTAGTTGATCCACTAGTACTCATTGTTTATGTCCTTTTAATAATGTAAAGAAAGCTGCTATTGAACCTGATATAATACCAATCCATTTAACAAAATTTAATATCCAACTAGCAGCTTTCCAAGCTTGTACTAATTCTTTAACTACAGGTGTTAAATCTTTTTCATCATTTATATGATCTGTTAATATTGTATGTAATTCTATTAATTTATCATCTATAGATTTTAGATGTTCTTCTACATTGATAGAATTTTGTCGTTTTTCAATAATATTATCCATTATTTATAATTCTATAGTTCCTGACTGGGTAAATTCTGGGCCATATGTCCCTGAGATTGAATAACTCATACTTGCTCCTTATTTTTATTTTTGTTGATGCTTATGATAGATACAATCCCATTTATTACGCATAATACTTTAAGCATTATGCTAAATAATCTCCACCCTTTGTAATTGCTAATTCAGTGTATGCTTCTGTTGTTTCAATAGTTAGGCTTGAACCAGAATTTTGAAACACTTGAATATTTACCGCGGCATTTGCTGTAACAACTTGCGATACGTTAAAAGGAATAGTGGCGTAGGTCGGCGATGTCGCGCTGGCTTGCTGTTCCCAGTAAAAACGATGAACTGTTCCATTGATTGAAATCATAACTAAAACATAATAGACACCAGCAACGCGTGAAATGCCCACCTTGCCAGAAACGTTGATTAAGCTATTAGCAGAATTTACAACCGTAATTGTTGTGCCAGTTCCAAGACCATTAGGGTCTCCCTTTGTAATAGGTGTCCAACTTAACGAGGTATTAGATGAAGTGGGAATTGTCGTCGTGGAAGTTAATGCTTTGTAGTAAAAGTTAGTTGGCTCTGCTCGAAAAGTTGGTGAGTATATTCTATTTGTTGAAGTGCCCCATTGACCATCCCAACCAATTACCAAATTTCTCTGCTCATAAATGGCGGTGCTTACATCATTTACAAATAAACCTTGTGTCAGCAAATATTCATTGTTAGAAAATATATTTCCTTTTGAAACAACCAGCGCGCCAGCAGGGGCGCTGTTGTCATCTTCAACATAAATGGCTTCACGAACTCTTGTCTTTCCAGCAGGAGGAATGCTGTCACCTGCTTGACAATTTGAAATTGTGCAATTTTCGGAACCTGTTATTCGAATTGCTGGTTGAGTTGCGGAATTATCCCAGTTTAGAGCCCATTGGTCATTGTTGTCATATTGAACATATGTGCAATTCCATATGTTCAAAGCACCCGCTGGGGAACCAGCTACACGACAGTCCGCAATTCTAATATGTGTTCCTTGGACTACTTGAATAATGTCTTTAGCGCCTGATGTGATAGTCTGTGTGCCTGAGCCGGTAGTGTTAAACAATACTTTTGTGCTTGACCCATAAATCGAGTCGTTTTGATTGGCCCAATATAACGCAAGAACATTTCCACCAAGTTTTTTAACAAGATATGTGTTTTTACCGCGATTTACACCACCAGCAGCGGCAGTCATTTCAGGATATGTCCCAGATGTTTCTAACGTAACTGGCATACCATCATAAAATGCTGAACCATCGCTAACTGTGATGTTATCGGTGCCTGTATCAACAGTATAAGTTTGAGATACTTGACTGCTTACACTTTCACCTCGAAATATGAAATTACCAACAAAACTAAGATGCTCACTTTGAGCCGTCCAAATCACTGGATGTTTGCTATCTGTTCCATCAATAGAGCAGCCACGGACTAACGTGTCGAAAGTTTTACCAAGATACATTCCACTCATAAAGAATGAGTCGGATATTTCTAATGGGTGGGCCGCAATAATATATAAGCCGAATGCTGTTGGATTTACACATTTGACACCAGAAATTAGACCTCCTGGGGAAGTATTAGCGGAAGTGCGTTGATGTTCGATACAATGAACGCCAGGTGCTGTTTGATTTGCTTTGTTAGCGTCGATGATTAAATCTTCAATTGCCCAATTTGAGCTTGGAGACTCAATTTTGACAGGAGAAACCCCTGAACTATCTAAAGATTTAATGATGGTTGATTTGTCATATGTAACCAAACGCGCCCAACCGTTTTCCTTGTGAGCGCCTTTTAGTGTTACATAGCTTTTCAACGTAATCTGAGAAACGCGGTAAATTCCAACCGGAAAATAAACCGTGCCTCCAGTTATTGTTACAGCGTCAATTGCTGCTTGAATAGCTGCCGTGTCATCAGTTACTCCATCGCCAACTGCACCAAAGTCTTTTACTGAAATAACTTCAATAACTTTATTATTTAAATTTGTAAGATTAGCATCCATCTCAGCCCATGATAATGTAGTACCCTTACTAGCTCTTGTAACTATTGTTGCCATTTAAACTCCTTATACATAACCATCTGTAACATAATTTTCATCAATATAAAAAATATAAGGTACTACAATATAAGTATCAGATGGTGGTCTTATATAGGGTACTATGATCTTATCTATTTTTGCTTTAACAAAATCTTGTGGATGTCTTTGTTCATAACAATCATTGCAAACAATAAAACCTGTCCATTCTAATTTACTTTCATCTGCCTTTATTTTTTTACTACAACGGTCGCAGACTAAATTCCATGAACCCCTTTTATAAAAGTTACTCATTATATTTACCTAAATAAGTAATAGCATTATTAAGATAAGTTATATTATCCTCTAAATTACCTAATGCTAAGTTACAACCTGCACATAATAATCCACGGACTTTTCCTGTCTTGTGATCATGATCTACATTAAGGGGACGAATGCATCCACCCCTCCCCAATAAACGTTCTGGACGGCCACAAATAGAGCAGAGCCCTCCTTGTGATTCTAACATAGATATATAATCAGTATATGTAATACCATACTTCTTCTCTAAGTTATGCTCTCGTCGAGTCTGTTTTCGTTTTATATCTGCGCGTTTACGGATCTCTTTTATCATCTCTGGATTAGATTCTCTCCACTTCTTTGTTGCTGTATTTAATTGCTGCTTTCTTTTAGGAGAAGCGTCTTTATATTCACTTAAGAAGGATTTTACTATCATATAAAACCATCCCATCTTTGTTTTGCTTTATTTGCTTTATATTTTATAGAACAACTATCACAGATTAGATTCCATTCACCTGAGATAAATGTATTTCTACTCATTACGGCTCCATTCCGCTACCAGCTATAAAGATTTGATCCATCTCGGCAATACTCTGCGCGTTCGTCATAGCTCCTTGAATTGCAACCCGCAACGCATTAATGTTTGCATCGGTTCTACGGATTGTGGCGTTGTGGTAGCCCCAATAAAGCTGTTGGGAAAAGTTGCCTGTCGGGGCGATTTGATCAGCAGGGTCTTTCGCATCAACCCCGACTATCCCACGTATGTACTCCTTGATAGCCAGACATCTCGCACGACCTATGGCATCAGCGCCACGAAGTAATTGTAGGGTTGTCAAGACGATTGCTTTAGGGTCCGAAACTGCTTCAGCAGGAGGAATATTCGCACCAGTCAATACCGTGATTCTTGCGCCCTCCAGGATAACCCTAGGTTGCGGTGTTGCTTCTGCGGCTGCTTTTCCAGCAGCTGTGTTTGGAAATTTATCAATTGCCATATTTAAGCTCTGTATTGAACAGTTGCCAAACGAAGAATGCCAAGAACACTGTCTGTATTAGCAGTCACTTGCAAAGTCATCTGCAAATCATTATCTACAGTAGTGTCAATGGTCATACGTTCCCCAGAAGAAATCGACCCTGATGATGTGTGCATCCTGCCAGAACCAAGGCTGGAGCATAACTGAGCAGTCTCAGTGCCTGCATTTTGTCGCAAACCCTCATAATCTACAGAAGGTGCTGTAGATACGGCGGCAACAACAAATGGGTACATCGTGCCGCCTGCGAGTCCAGATTTAACTCTGACAGTCTTAGTGCCGGCACTATTGTTCCCCCTGGCGGAGAAAACTACTCGTAATATCCCATTTGGCCCCATGCTTCCGCCAGGAATAATGGTAGAGCAAGCCACAATTTCACCGGTACTTTGCGTAATCCTGCCTGGTGTCAAGTTTGGGTGCTGAGTAGGAGATGAGGGGATTATTGGCTCCCCTGTACCTGGATACATCTCTTGGAACACCTCACCGTCCGTATCAGATGTCATCCTGAAGAAATACCAACCTCCAGAAGCCAATCCGCCAGCGCTGGCTGGTAGATACATATACCCACCGCTAGGACTTCTTACAAAGTTCCAGAAATTAGTCATGACAGCAGCACTAAGCGTGAAAACAGCATTTGTGCCCGTAAAATTCAGTCCCGTAGCTCCAGCATCTCCGGCCATAATCACAAAAGGGATACCGGATTGAAAATGTGTAACAGGATTTGGTGTATAAATAATAGGATTTACACCACCTTGTAATGCTGTTAAAGTTACAGTACCACTTGTATAAGCAGTAGTAGTTAACCTAATAGCTCTAATAGGTGTAGTTTGATTTGATGAAAAATCACTTGTTTTTCCTACAATCTGACTATGTGTAAATGCTGTAGGAGTAATAGATGTATTAAAGATATCGTCTAATGTAAATTCTACTTGGTATGTTAAGTTTGGTGTATTTGATACTACACAAGCTAAACCAATGTTAAATGGATTTTGTTTATAATCTACAGGTATCCATGCTGTAGACCCTAAAGAACTTAGACTAATTACTTGTGGAGTCATATAAAAATCTCATAAAAAAATGGGATAAGCTTTTAACTTATCCCATCTGTGGGTTTTACCAAGTCATCCCTTGTTGTGGGAAGTAGTATGAAATAACAATCTTTACTGCATTGGTTAGTTGTGCCGAAGCCTTCGCGTAATATAATGTATCAGTAGTTTGTAGAGCACCCATTTGAGCACCTACAGCAGTTCCTGTTACTGCAACTTGAGCACCATTACAAGTAGCTGCGTTAATTAACTGAGTACCACCAAGGGTAGTACCTACGTTAATAGTTTGAGCTACGTTAGCACCGCTAGATATAATAAAAGCAGATATAGGGATAGAACCTTTTGGAAGAACAAAAGCAGCGAAACCTGTAGCGTCACCAGCACTTGTATCCATCTGTACTATTTGATGATAAAATTCCTTTGGTGGAGGTGTAGTACGAGTAACACCAGCAGGACCTAAATTTGGTTGAGGCATAATAGTTCCTTTCTTTTAATTAGGGGCCTAAGCCCCTACTAGTCAATATCAAGCACCCTGTGAACCATAAATACCGCGAGGATCACTCCAACCAAATGAATAACGAGCAGTTGCTTTGAACTTAGCATTCTCAGTATCGAAATCATTATCCATCTCGAATTGATCACCACGACGTTCAAAGTACTTCATACCATCTGGAACATTAGTAAGAATAAACCAGTCATCTGAACCAGTACTACCTAGATAGTGGTTAACAACAACTTGATCATAAATACTAGACTGCTTTAAGACGTTTGGATCATTTAGATCAGTACCAACACGACCATCAGCACCAAGGATTCGCTTAACTTCAAATTGAAGTTGATATGGAATAACAAGCTTCTTAGGTTTAGCAGCAATTAATAGACCACGATCATCACGATAACCAGCAATGTCAATTGCAGCTTGCTCTAGAGCAGCTTCACTAATATCAGCATCAGTAGCAATCTTATTACTGTAAGTACTACCTGAAACATTTAAGTGGGCAGTAGAGCATAGAACAACACCATCACCACCTGTGTAACCTGCAGTGAATGCACGGTTATAAACATTAGCAGCAACAATTTCTTTAGTTTGACGTAAAGAACGAGCTAATGCTTTAGCTTTTTGAGCACCTACTTTAGCATACTGATCATCTTCATAGATTTCACGAGTGATGATGAAACCTAGAGCATACACAATATGATTGTATCGTGATGTGAAACCTTGACGTTCTGTATCATAAGTGATTGGACTACCTTCAGGTTTAACAACAGCTAGACCTAGACCTGATAGACCAACATCCTCTTCATAAGCTTTATCAGATTTATTCTGTTCAAATAGATGAGTCCATTCTACAGGATAATCATTATAAGCTTTACCATAAATAGCATTTAACCCCGTATTGTTAAAAAGAGTTCGCTAAACTCTTCCCAGTCAAATGACTGCTGCATATTACTATGCAGACCAGACTATATCTTAACCTTGTAGAGATTGACAAGGTTTGCACCATTTCCATCACCAATCGCTTGTGATGTACGCTCAAAAGAGCTAGTCGTTGAACATTCTAATATATGGTATCCTTTATTTGGTTTACCTTTTTTACCTTGAATTACAAAGTTACTTCGAGTAATACCATTATCTTTACACCATTTTTCTAAATTTCTAACAACAATATATTCTTTATTTGGAGATAGAAGTAAATAATATTTAATTGTTCTATCTTCTAAATTAGCAGCTCTCGATTTAAGTATTTTATCGTAGTGTGCTTTTGTTGATCTTCCTTTATTTGCGTTAGAAATTTTAATTCTTGTTTCATCAGACACCGAGAACCCACCAAGATTACAATTATATCCATTATTAAAGGAATTATAATAATTAATAAAAAATATTTCT
>ERZ724505.1300-NODE-1300-length-13860-cov-2.936472_pt1 | contig 13860 bp, 13 predicted proteins | sample MGYA00376038_ERZ724505 | MGnify/ENA primary metagenome ERZ724505 (study PRJEB28724, sample SAMN07190884) | wastewater metagenome | isolation source: effluent of sewage treatment plant in Hong Hong | place: Hong Kong | collected 2016-03-17 ... | reverse complement strand
GGGGCTTTTCCGGCGGCGGGCGGCCCGGCGGCTCTCCGTTCGGGCAGGGCGGGTTTGGCGGGCGCGGCGGCCAGGCCAATTTCGAGAACATCGATCTGGACGAGATCTTCGGCGGCATGTTCGGCGGGGGAGGCGGCCGGCGCCCGCAGCGCGGGGATGACATCCAGGTCGACGTGGACCTGTCGTTCCGCGAGGCGGTGTTCGGCGTATCCCGCGACGTGACGGTCACCAAGCCCTCCACGTGCGCCCGCTGCGGCGGCGTGGGCGCGGAACCGGGCAGCAAGATGAAGACGTGTGCCGCGTGTGACGGCAAAGGCATGAAGGTCCAGGCCCAACGCACCATTCTCGGCACCATCCAGACCAAGGTGAGTTGCGGCGATTGCGATGGGGAAGGCGAAGTGCCGGAAAACCCGTGCCGCGAGTGCAACGGCACCGGCGTGGCGCGCCGCAAGGTGACGGTGACGGTGCAAATTCCGGCCGGTACGGACGACGGCATGGCGTACCGCGTGCGCGGCGGCGGCGAAGCGGTCCGCGGCGGGCAGGCGGGCGACCTCATCGTGCGTGTGCACGTGGACCCGGACCCGCGCTTCGCCCGCGACGGGGAAGATCTCCACTCGTCCGCCAAGATCGGCTTTACCCAGGGGGCCCTGGGCTGTGACATCGACGTGGAAACCATGGCCGGGAAGGTCGAGCTGAAGATTCCTTCCGGCACCCAAAGCGGCGCGGAGTTCCGCCTGCGCGGAAAAGGCGTTCCGTATCGCGGCGGTCGCGGCGACCAGATCGTCACCGTGACCGTGGTCACGCCCAAGAACGTGACGCGCGAGCAGCGCGAGTTGCTGCAGAAGCTGGACCTGAAAGAAAAGTAAACCGCCCCCGGGCGGTTTTCTGATATAATCGTTCCGCTATGACTCGCATCCAACGTGTGCTCCTTGGAGCCGTTCCTGCCCTCGCCGCCTGCGGCGTGTTTGCCGTAATGCGCGTATTTGCCGCCCCGCCCGGTTCCGTCTACACGCCTGGCGAAACCCTGGCGCCGACGTGCGCGCCGGGGGATTCCAACTGCACGGTTACCGCGCCGATGGCCACCGTGGCGCCGGGTGATTCCGGCAACGTCCTCACGTCCAACGGGACGAGCTGGACGAGCGCCGCGCCGGCGGGTGGCGGTGACGGAAACGCGTGGACGGCCGTCGTTGACCACGGGGGGTCCGATACGGTCCTGACAGGGTCCGATATCGGCAAGCTGCACGTCTTCACGGTTTCAAGCGGCGCGGTCAGCGCTACGTTACCGGCCAGCAACCCGTCCAATGCGGGCAAGGTTATCGGCCTCCTCAAGATCATGGCGGTCAGCACGACGTTCACCATGAACCTTTCTGGAGGGGATACCCTCTTGTCCCTTTCCGGCATGACCGCCTGCAGTACGCAGTTTGCGGAGTTTCCGGCGAACTTCTACGTCAGGTATACCGATCTTGGGGACGGTCGGTGGGCGTGCGGTTAACCTTCGTATAAAAAACACGGCCGCTTCCCGAGTGGGGAGGCGGCCGTTTGCGTTTCAGGGGGAGAAAACAGGTTTCAACTGGAGCAGATCTTGTCGGCGGAGATCCACTTCTCGTTTCAATGCCTCGGCGTCGCGATCATCACACGCGTGGTAGCGCGCAAGGACGTCCTGCAGGCGTGCGTGTGCGTCCGCAATCTCGTTTCCTATCTGCCGCCGCTGACACGCGACGGCTAGGAAGATAGGTATGCCGCTCGCGTCGCGCGTTCCGGGAAGGAAGCTCAGATACCTGTCCACATCCTTCTGAGCGCCTTTGCCGCGTCCGATCGACCGAAGGTGGATCGACGAACCGAAATGGGATTTCGATCCGGTCGGCGAAGATGTCTTCCACCGTCACCGTTTCACGCGAGAGATCCAGGATCCGTCCGGTTTGGCGGGCGGGATGGTCCAGGTCGTACCAAGCGTGGAGGCGGGCCAGCCGCTCTTCCAGGTGGCAGGCGATGGTTCCCGTGGATCCAACCCGGACGAATATAGGCCGTTTCCAGGCGTGTGACGTGTCGAGTAGAATCCGGTCAATGAGACGCGCAGCCGTTTCCGCCTGTTGCTCGGAGAGCAACTCTACGTAGATGCGGCGCGCTCAATCCGCGTGCGCGGACTCCGTGGCCATGTAGGCCTGGATCTTCCCCCGGTTGTCGAGATTCAATGTCACCTGGATCTCGGCGCGCGTCTCCGACGTCTCTACGAGTATGTCCACCTTCTGGTGATCGAGGGCAGTGCTCTGGCGTACGCGGAGACCGTACGTACGCAGGCTCTCGACCAACTTCCTTTCAGAAAGATCCGATATCTTCTCGTGACGAATCATGTCGGAAGAGCTCCTGCCTCCCGCAACCGGTGGATTCCGATTTGAACAGGTGACACGGCAGCCTATAGGAAAATCTATGTTCTGTCAAGGGACCATCGAATAAAAACCGGCCGCTTCCCAGAGTCGGGAGGCGGCCGTTTGTGTTTTAGGGCTGGGACGCGGAGAACGCGCAGAAGACGGGGAACCCGCTTTCGTCCAGGTGGCCCGGCAAGAAACTCATTCCGCGGTCCGCCAGCTGCGGGAGTTCCCCGTGTTCCGCGTAGACGCGCATCTGCCAGCGCGTCTGATCCAGCAGGCACCGGATGGGGATGGTGACCGTGGCGCCGGTTTGGGACAGGACGGTGATCTCGCTGCGGGTGACGGCCATGATCGTTCCCTTGGTCCGGTCCCCGTGCGCGTCCGAGCAGAGGTTGCTCAGGCGGCCGACATGGGGCGCAAGGTCGCGGGTCATGGACCGTCCACGTGGGCCGATCCGCAGAAACCGCGTCCTCGGCCGCGCCTCCTTGGCTGCCTCCTTCAAGAGTGCCTTGACCGCTTGGGCTGCCTGCCAGGCGAAGTCCGGGCTCCAGAGCTCCAGGTAGATGCGCAACACCGGCGCGCTCTGCGTGAACGCCTTTGCCTCCATGTGCCGCTGGATCTTTTCCCGGTTGTCGAAATCGAGCGTGACTTGGATCTCGGCGCGCGGATGCGCGTCGGGCCCATTGTCTTCGCTTTCGACCAGGACGTCCACTTTCCACTTCCGGTCGAGCGCGCGGAACCGTTCCGCGCGCAGTCCGGCCTTCTGCAGAGACTGCACCAAGATCTCCTCGGTGCGCATCGCCCGTTCCAACCCGGCGCCGTTCGCCGTTTCCTCGCTTAGTTCGTCCGCCATGCGACGTCCTTTCCCGTCCGCGCGTTTTGGTCCGCGGATGAGTTCCGAACCTATCACGAGGAATCGCCCGCGTCAATCGTGATACAATGTCGTTGTTATGCAGAAGGGGGAGTGGAGGAAGGTCAGCGCCGTGTTCCTGCGGTTGGCAAAACCCTACCGCGGGTGGATTTTCGCGTTGGGCGTGGTCAGCGCGGGCGCGTACGGAGCGGAAATGCTCATTCCGTGGGCGGGCAAGAACATCATCGACCGGCTGTCGGCGGGCCCCGCCGCGTGGGAAACCGTCGCGGTCCCGTTCCTCATCTTCTCCGTCCTGTCGTTTTTGGACTGGTTCCTGTGGCGCGCGTCGAGCCTTATTGCCCGCGCGTTTGAGCCGCAGATGATCGAAAGCGGGGTAAAGCGGTTCGCGTTCGAGCGCATGTTCACGCGCCCGGTTTCGTATTTCGCCGACACGGCGTCCGGCAGCGTAGTGCGGTACGTGGAGCGCTTTTCGGAATCGGCCAACGAACTGTTCAACATCGGCCTCTATAACGTCCTGCCGACGGTCCTGGCCATCCTCGTCAGCCTGGTCAGTCTTCTTGTGCGGTCGTGGGCCATGGCGGCCATTTTCGTCCTGTGGACGGTCTCCTTGGTCGTCGTGCAATGGCAGCTGGCCAAAAAGCAGGGCGCCTTGCGCAAGGAGACGGCGGCGGCAGAAGCCGTGGTTAGCGGCCGCATCGCCGACGCGGTGGGGAACGCGCTGACGGTCAAGACGTTCGCGTCCGAGGCGCGGGAACAGACGGGCCTGCGCCGCGCCGTGGAAGCGTTTTTGAAAAAGGAAAAAGCCGCTTGGCTCAAGGAAGACCTGTACTGGGGCGTGCAGTCGTTCTTTTTTACGGCGCTTGAGATCGGCCTGGTCGGCTACGTCCTGTTCGGCTGGACCAAGGGGCGGTTCACGCTCGGCGACTTCATCCTGGTCCAAGGGTTCGTCGTGCTGCTGTACCGGTTCCTGTCGGATTTGGGCCGCACGTTCCGCCGCATCCCGCGCATCTTTGCCAATGCGGCCGACATCGCGGCCATGGCGGACGACGTGCCGGACATCGCGGACGCGCCGGGCGCGAAACCGATCCGCGTGGAGCGCGGCGACGTGCGCTTCCACGACGTCACCTTCGGCTACAAGAACGGCCGTACCATCCTGAAGGGTTTCTCGCTCCACGTGCGTCCGGGGGAGAAGATCGCCCTGGTCGGTCCTTCGGGCGCGGGCAAGAGCACGGTTTTGAAGCTCTTGTACCGCTTCTATGATCCCAAAAAGGGCTCGATCGAGGTGGACGGACAGGAATTGCGCGGCGTGACGCAGGAAAGTTTGCGCCGCCAGCTGTCGTTGGTGCCGCAAGACCCCGTGTTGTTCCACCGGTCACTGCGGGACAACATCCGGTATGCCGTGCCGAACGCGACGGATAAGGAAGTCGTCGCGGCCGCCAAAAAGGCGTATTGCCACGACTTCATTTCCAAGCTGCCCGACGGCTATGACACGTTGGTCGGCGAACGCGGCGTAAAACTTTCCGGCGGCGAACGCCAGCGCGTCGCCATCGCCCGCGCCATTTTGGCCGATACGCCCGTGTTGCTCTTGGACGAGGCGACGTCGGCTCTGGATTCTGAGTCTGAATCGCTCATTCAGCGCGCGTTGCATGAACTCATGGTGGACAAGACCGTTGTCGTCATCGCCCACCGTTTGTCTACCATCATGCAGATGGACCGGATCGTGGTGATGGAAAACGGCGCTGTCGCGGCGCAGGGGACGCACGACGCGTTGCTGAAGCGCGGCGGCACCTACAAGCATCTGTGGAACCTGCAGAGCGGGGGCTACATCCAGGAATAAAAAACCGGCCGCTTCCCGAGTGTCGGGAGGCGGCCGTTTACGTACGGCGCCGATTGGTGCGCTTCAGACGGCGCGTGCGTTCCGCGTCCGCCTTCCGCACCGCGCGGACCGCGTTGCGCAGGAAGCGGGACGCGTCCTTGGCTGAGAGGTAGAAGACGGACCCGGGCACGGCGTAGTAGTCCGAGTTGTGGAACCCGATCGTCCCGCCCTCGTCCCAGTCGTACCGCTCCAGGAAGTACAGGCGCCCGCGCGCATCCCCTAGGGTGCCCATCGTTTTGCGACGGGAACGCTCGGGGATGCGGTTGACGCAGGAGGGGCAGACTTCCACGTGCGGCGTCGCCGGCACGTGGCCGTCCTTGTTGCTCTTTCCGGCGTCCTTGGCGTTCCGCCAGCCGAGGAACAGGCGGTGGACGCGTTTGCCGGGGTTGAACCCGTCACATGCCTTACAGGCCACTTGGGGTGCCATGGAGCCTCTTGCTACGAGCCTGCGCCCGCAGTTTTGGGATGATGCGGCGGCGGAGCCGGATCATCCGTTCGGTGTTCTGCCTCTTCTCTTCCAGGGTAAGTTTCCTTTGGGGGCCAGGGTCGAACAAGACGACGCCTTCTTCCGGAAATCGAGACTTCATGGTGTGTTTCTCCTTCGTGTCGGAACCTAATGTATTTTTGGGTCCCCGTCAACCCTCGACAGGAACGGTTTTTGCTGATATCCTCGCCCCGTTATGTTTGACGTCCTCAAGACAAAAGGGAAGGCCCGCCGCGGCAAGCTGACGCTCCCGCACGGCGTGGTCGAAACCCCGATCTTCATGCCCATCGCCACGCGCGCCAGCGTGAAGACGTTGTCGTCCTCGGACGTGGTGAAACTGGGCGCGCAGATCATTCTCAACAACACGTACCACCTGTTGCTTCGCCCTGGGCTGGAAGCCATGAAGAAGCTCGGCGGCTCCCACAAGCTGATGAACTGGAACAAGCCGATTTTGACCGACTCAGGTGGTTTCCAAGTATTCAGCCTGGCGAAAATCAGCAAGACGACGGAAGACGGCGTCACGTTCAACTCCCACATCGACGGGGCGAAGGTGGAAATCACGCCGGAGAGTTCCATGGAGATGCAGGCGGCCATCGGCAGCGACATCGTCATGCAGTTTGACGACGTGGCGGACGGCACGTCCACCCGTTCGCGCTTTGAAGCGGCCATGGAGCGCTCGCTCCGTTGGGCGAAGCGCAGCAAGGACGCGTTCCAAAGCCCGGCCGGGTCGAAGCTCTTCGGCATCGTCCAGGGCGGCACGCATGAGGACTTGCGCGCGCGTTCGGCCAAGGGCCTGGTCGATATCGGCTTTGACGGCTACGCCATTGGCGGGCTGTCCGTGGGCGAACCGCGCCCGGACATGTACCGCATCGTCAAAAACATCACGGACCAGCTGCCCGCCGACAAGCCGCGCTACTTCATGGGTGGCGGCATGCCAGAGGAAGTGGTCCACAACGTGTTCCAGGGCGTCGACATGTTCGACTGCGTCCTGCCGACCCGCAACGCGCGCCACGGCACGCTGTTCGTCTGGAAGCAAGACCCGAAGACCGTGGACTGGGCCGCCGTCGCGGCGGACCCGGACGGCTCCGGCTTCTACGAGAAGTTGAACATCACCGCCGAACGGGAATCGCTGGACCTGGGAAAGATCGATCCGCATTGTGACTGCGAGACCTGCGCCACGACGTCCCGGGCTTACCTGCGCCACCTGCTTTCCGTCGGGGAGCCGCTCGGCCAGCGCCTGGCGACCATCCACAACCTGCGGTTTTACCTGCGGATGATGGAAGAGATGCGCCGATATCTGGAGGCATGATACACTGGACCAGGTTTATGCCTGGTTTTCGTGTGCATCCATTTTCATCCCTTCAGCGCTCCTTAAGGACGGCAATGGCCGCCCTGCTTTTGTTCGCCTTCGCCGTTCCCGCGCGGGCCATCCCGTCCGCGCCGGACAGCGGGTGGATCAACTACGGCTTTCCGTTCGGGTCCGTCGAAGCGTTCGCGACCCACAGCGATGGCCGCGTGTTCGTCGGCGGCGGATTCGACGCCACCGGCACGTATGACAGTTCCGGCGGCGTCTCCCGGTGGGGCCGCGTCTCGCAAACCTATGATCCCGATTATCCCCATTCGAGCGCCTGGGGGTTGGACGTCGTGTCGGACGGCTCGGGCGGCACCTACTGGATCCACTCGGGGCTTTCCGTCGACGGCGTCGCCCAGGGGTACCTCGTCCATATTACGAGCGGAGGCGTCGTGGACGACATGGACGTCACGTTTACCGGCGGCACCCCAACGGACTTCATTTTGGACGGCACCACGCTCTACGTGACCGGTTCGTTCACGGCCGTAAACGGCACGACCCGCAACCGCGCGGCAGCCATCAACGTGACGAACGGCTCCTTGCTGTCCTGGGATCCCGTTTTGAACGGGGCCGGGGACGACGTCCTGGTGGACGGCAGCTGGGTGTACATGACCGGCTCCTTCACCTGCGTTGGCGGCGACGGTGATGCGACGTGCGGGGAAGCGGGCGAAAGCACGCGTAACCGCATCGCCCGTTTTCATAAGACCACCGGAGCCGTGGATACGTGGGACCCGGTCTTGAACGCGGCGGGGCGCGTCATGGCCCTCAATACGGCCGCCAACCTGATTTATGTGGCGGGGAACTCCCTCACCTGCGTCGGCGGCGACGGCGACAGTACGTGCGGGGAAGCGGGGGAATCGTCCCGGACCAAGCTGGCCGCGTTCCATACGGACGACGCGGGAACGGTGACCAGCTTCAACCCGATCCCCAGCAATACTGTCATCAGCCTGCTTTTCGATAGTGGAACCGGGTACTTGTACGTCGCTGGCTCGTTTGGGTGCTTTGGCGGCGACGGCGACACGACGTGCGGGGAAGTGGGGGAGACGACCCGCAACCGCCTGGCGCGGTTCAATACGGCGGACGACAGCCTGATGGCCTGGGACCCAAATCCCATTTCTTCTGGTTCCATTTCCGCCATCTACCTGTACGGGACGGACCTGTATTACGGGTTTAATGCGTTCGGCGCCGTTTCCACGACGGACGCGAGCGTCACGTGGATTCCCGACGGCGGCTGGAACGGTTTCTACTTCCCCCAAGGGTCCTTGTTCGTGGACGCGGATTACGTGTACGCCCCCAGCCAAGCCCAGTTGGTGAAGCCTGAATACACCCGTTCTCGCCTCGCCGCGTTTGCCGCGGACGGAACGGTGTCTTCCTGGAATCCGAACGTCACCGGAGGGGACGTCACGGAAATGGCCATCGACGAGGCTGACAACCTCCTGTATATCGCCGGCACGTTTACAGCCGTCGGCGGGCAGACGCGCAACCGCCTGGCGGCCATCGACCTCGATACGGGATCTCCGACGTCCTGGGATCCGAACGTGAACGGCACCATCAACACGCTCGTTTTGGACGCCGCGAACGACGTCGTATACATCGGCGGAGCATTCACTACGGTGAACGGGGCCACGACCCGCAACCGTTTGGCTGCCATCAGCACGACCGGAACCGGGACAGCGACCGCCTGGGATCCGGTGACCGGCGGTTCCAGTCCGACCGTGTCCGTCCTGGTCCAGAGTGGCACGACGATCTACGTCGGCGGTTCGTTTACGTGCGTCGGAGGCGACGGCGACAGCACCTGTGGGGAGGCGGGGGAGAGCACGCGCAACCGCATTGCCGCGTTCAGCACCAGCGGCGCCGGCGCCGTCACGACGTGGAACCCGAGCGCGACCAGCGGAACGGTCAGCACGATGGCATTGGACGGCACGACGCTGTACGTCGGAGGCACGTTTACGAACATCGGCGGATCCGCGCGCAACCGCTTGGCGGCCTTGTCGACGACGTCCGACACAAACAACGCGACGGCTTGGAATCCCGGGAGCACGGCCGAACCGGCCGCCATCGCGCTTGATACAGTGCAGGATTACCTGTACGCCGGGTTCTCGACGACGGGGGTGACCGTCGGCGGCGCCACGCAGACGACCAACGGGCTTTTCCAGGTGGACCTCACGATTAATACCAGCAACGCGACCGCGTGGAATCCCTACGCGGGCGGCGCCATCCGGTCCTTGTCGTTTGCGAACAACGCCCTCTCCGTCGGCGGTTCCGCGTTCCTGGATACGTTCGGCGCCACCGAAACGTACACGCGTTTCAACTTCGCCCGGTTCGCCAGTTACGTCTCGTTCGCGTCCGCTTCCGGCAACGGCCTCGAATCCGTCGCCAGTCCGGCCGTGACCGTGACCCTTGGGGCCGCGGACGCGGAAACGATCACGGTCGATTACGCGGTGACGGGCGGGACCGCCACGGGGAGCGGGACCGACTACACGCTCGCGTCCGGCACGCTGACGTTCGTGCCGAACGATACGAGCGAAACGATTCCGCTCAGCATCGTGGATGACACGGAGGATGACGACGACGAGACGGTCGTGATCACCCTCTCGAATCCCGTAAACGCCAGTTTGGGCGCACAGAGCTCCTTCACTTACACCATCACGGACGATGACGTGGTCGTCGTTTCACGCGGCAGCTCCCTCCCGTATACGCCCCCGCAGCCCTTGTTCGCCCGGTCCGTTTCCCTCCTGGCGCCTAACGGAGGAGAACGCGTCCGCTCGGGAGAACACCTTCCTATCTCCTGGTCCGTTCCCGCGGGCCGCGCGGATTACGTCAACGTATCCTGGTCGCCGGACGGAGGGGTGACGTGGAATGACATCGTGCGTGGCGCGCCGAATCTTGGATCCTACGATTGGACGGTTCCCCCCGTCTCTTCCGCTGTGTCCAGTGGATTGGTCCGGGTTGAATTGTCGGACCTGGCCTCGGTCTTCACTACTGACGTGTCCGACCAGACGTTCGTCCTGCTCCCCGTCGCCGCTTCTCGGTTGCCGGACGTCCTGGCGGCGCACGGATTGGCATGGGGCGGGGTGGCACGTACCCCCGCTTCGTCCAGCGTGTTTTTTCTCGACGAACGTTCCGGAACGCGACGGCCCTTTTTGGACGCCCAAACGTACCGGACGTATTTCGCCTCCTTCGACGGGGTTGCGACCATCCAAGATGGTGACATTTCCGCCTTGCCGGTGGGGGCACCCATGCTGCCGAATGAGGGAACGGTCTTCGTGAAGGTCCAGAGCGACCCTACGGTGTACCTTCTTGAGCCGAATTCGGTCGATCATACGAGGCCCGTGGCCCGACCGATTCCTGACGAAGATACTGCTGCGCGTTTGGCGGGTCCTGGGTGGGCTGATTACGTCATCGACCTGCCGGTCACGGCATTTCCGCGCCTTTCCATCGGGGTGCCTGCGTCGGCCGAGGCGGGTCATCAAGGCCCCTCCCTCACACGCGCGTGGCTCAACCGGTGATGTCTCGGGCGCACCCAAGCCATCCACAGCCCACGTTTATCGGGGAAATTAGTGCGTTTTACCGCCCCGTAAGCCCTCTTGACGTCTTTGGGGGCTTGGGCTACAATTCGCCCACTATTTATTCGCCCGTATGGCTCATAAGAAAGCGACAGGTTCTACTACACTGGGCCGTGATTCCCACGGCCAACGCCTCGGGGTGAAGGTTTCGGACGGCTCGTTCGCCCGTGCCGGCCAGATCGTGGTCCGCCAGCGCGGCACCAAGATCCACCCCTCCGCCAACGTCCGCCAGGGCGGTGACGACACGTTGTACGCGGCCTTGGACGGCATCGTCCAGTTCAACAAGAAGCGCGTCCGTAACTTCACGGGCGCCTTGGTCCAGCGCACGTTCGCCAGCATCAAGCCGGTGACGGCCGCCAAGTAACAAAAACGCCCCTTTGGAGGGGCATTTTTGTTTGCTATACTCCTAGCCGACCCTATGTCCGATATCCGCGCGTTGATTGAGAGCGCCTTGGACCGCGTCCGTCCCGCCTTAAACGCGGACGGCGGCGGCATTGAATTCGTCGGCCTGGACGAAGAGAAGGGAATCCTGCGCGTCCGGTTCCACGGCGCCTGCCAGGGATGCCCCATGTCCGCCATTACGCTCAAGATGGGCGTTGAAATGGCCATCCAAGATACGCTCCCGCAGATTAAGGAAGTCATTGCCGTCGCGTAATATGCGCGCCACCCGCCTGCGTTTGTCCGTCGCGGCCGCCCACGTGCGGGATTTGTTTTCGCGGGCCCCGTCGTACCGCCGCCTGGCCGCCCTGTCGGCGCTTCTTGTCGCCGCCTCCGCGGCGCTGCCGGCGTGGAAAGTGGCTCCGCAGGTCGTCGGTACCCAGACGCTGTTCGTCCCGCTCCACTACAACGTATATTTCGGCGTGGACCAGTTCGGTCCGTGGCAGGGCCTGTTTCTGCCGGCCGCCGTCGGCTTGGGCGTTCTTCTCGTGAACATCGGTGTGCAGGCGGCGTTCCAGCGTTCAGAACGCATGTTGGCGCAGTTTTTCGCCTGGACCACGTTGTTCTTGGAAGCGGTCTTGTGCGCGTCCGCCCTGCTCATGGTCCTCTTGAACGTCTAACATCCTTTCCGTTGTGACCCTCGAATCCTTCGAACTGATCCGGCTCCTGTTGGTGACGACGGCGGCGTTCCTCCTTGCGTTCGCGTTGGCGCCGCTCCTGATCCGCTGGCTTGTCGCGCACAAGATGGGGAAGTCCATCCGCATCGCCGCGGAGACGCCGGTGTTTGCGGAGATGCACGCCAAAAAGGCCGGCACGCCCACCATGGGCGGCATCCTGGTGTGGGGCACGGTCCTCATCCTGGCCATTGGCTTCGCGGCCGCCGGCCGGCTGTTCCCGGGTTCGTACGTGGACAAGCTGTCGTTCTTGTCCCGTCCACAGACGCTGTTGCCGCTCGGCGCCTTGGTCGCCTCGGCCTTGGTCGGCCTCGTGGACGACTACCTGAACGTCCGCCGCATCGGCGCCCACGGCGGCGGCCTGCGTGCCCGCCACCGGTTGCTAGTGTACGCCCTCATCGCGGCCGTCGGGGCGTGGTGGTTTTACGCGAAGCTCGATTGGGACCTGCTACACGTGCCGTTTCTCGGCACCTTCAACATCGGCTGGTGGTACATTCCGTTCTTCCTGTTCGTCATCGTCGCCACGGCGTTCTCCGTGAATGAAACCGACGGGTTGGACGGCTTGGCAGGCGGTACGTTGTTCAGTGCCTTCGCCGCGTACGCGGTGATCGCGTTCGCCCAAGGGCGCTACGACTTGGCGGCGTTCTGCGGCGCCATCATCGGCGCGCTCCTCGCGTTCCTGTGGTTCAACATCCATCCGGCCCGCTTCTTCATGGGTGATACGGGGGCCATGTCGCTCGGCGTCACGCTCGGCGTCATCGCGCTCCTGACGAACGCCGCGTTCCTGCTCCCGGTCATCGGCCTCGTGTTCGTCCTGGAAACCGTTTCCGTGCTCGTACAGGTGTCCTGGCGGAAGCTGTTCAAGCGGAAATTGCTCAAATCCGCGCCGTTCCACCACCATCTGGAGGCCTCCGGCTGGCCCGAGCCGCAAATCGTCATGCGGTTGTGGGTGGTCGCGTTCGTGTGCGGTGCCCTGGGCGTGGCCGTCGCCCTTTTGGACGCCCTCATCTAACCTTCCATGACCGACCACCGGTCCACCCGCGCGCCCGACATCGGTTTGCTCACCGCCGTGGGCGCGCTTTTGGTCGTCGGGATGCTCGCGTTGGCGTCGGCCGGCACGGCCACGGGCCTCGACCGGTTCGGCGACGCGTACTATTTCGTGAAGCACCAGGTGATCTTCGGGCTCATTCCAGGCATTGCCGGATTCTTGCTGTTTTCGCGCATCCCGTACCAATTTTGGAAGCGGAACGCCTTGTGGCTGTTCGTCGCGTCGCTCGCGTTCCTGGTCCTGGTATTTATTCCGGGGCTCGCGGCGGGTATCGGGACCGCGCACAGCTGGGTGAGCGTCGGCGGATGGTTCACGTTCCAGCCGTCCGAATTCGTGAAGCTGACGTTCCTGTTCTACCTGGCGGCCTTGTTGGAACGACGGGCAAAGGAAGGGGCGAAGCCGTCCGAGGGACTGTCGGCGTTCCTCCTTTCCCTGGGTGCCGTCATGGGCCTGTTGGCGCTCCAGCCGGACGTCGGCACCATGACGATTGTCGCGGCGCAGTCGATGGCCGTCTACTTTATCGCCGGCGCCCCGCTGCCGTACATTTTTGGCCTGCTGGCGTCTGGGGCAGGAACGCTCGCGCTCCTTATCAAGGCGGCGCCGTACCGCACGGCCCGTTTCATGACCTTCCTGAACCCGGAATTGGACCCGCAGGGCGTGGGTTACCATATCAACCAGGCGCTCCTCGCCATCGGATCGGGCGGTCTTCTTGGTCTCGGGTACGGCCATTCGCGCCAAAAATTCCAGTACCTGCCGGAAGTGGTAAACGACTCCATCTTCGCCGTGTTCGCCGAAGAACTCGGGTTCGTTTCCTGCCTGCTTCTCTTGGGACTGTACCTGTGGCTTCTGCAGCGCATTATCGCCATCGCCAAGGCGTCACCGGACCCGTTCGGCAAGTACCTGTGCGTCGGCATCGGGACGTGGGTCATCGCGCAGGCGTTCGTGAACATCGGCTCCATGGTGGCGCTCATGCCCATGACCGGTCTGCCGTTGCCGTTCGTTTCGTACGGCGGGACGTCGCTCGCGGTGCTCTTGTCCGCGATGGGGGTCGTCGCCAACGTGTCGCGGGAACGCAAAGGGGCTTAGGCCCCTTTTTGTGTTAAAATGGACTCCGTTATGGCTTCCTCGAACCTCGGGCTCGCGGCGCGGTATTTCTTCGTCGATTCCATCGGCGGCGTCGCGC
>ERZ724505.1299-NODE-1299-length-13861-cov-31.418586_pt1 | contig 13861 bp, 19 predicted proteins | sample MGYA00376038_ERZ724505 | MGnify/ENA primary metagenome ERZ724505 (study PRJEB28724, sample SAMN07190884) | wastewater metagenome | isolation source: effluent of sewage treatment plant in Hong Hong | place: Hong Kong | collected 2016-03-17 ... | reverse complement strand
AGCCAAGCAAGCCCTCACCTCACTCATAAAAGAACTGGTGGAGGAAGCGAAGCCAGCAATGGCAATAATCTCTGATGAAGAAATGGGAATTGATAGAGCTAGAAAGTCAGCCGCAAATAACGCCATCGACCAGTTCGAGCAGAACCTATTAAAAGCATTGGAGGAAGTATGAGTAAGATTGACCTACGACAAGGCGACCGCCTAGAGCTGATGAAAGATATACCAGTACCAGATAGCGTAGGAGGAGACTGACATGGGTGAAGTAATCCCACTCCCTTACGATAATGAAGCCTATTGGGGGGAACAGTTAGAGATAGCTGAACGCAAAGTTGCCTATGCCAGCCGTATGCTTGCGGCCATTGTAACAGTTGAAGAAACGGAGTAGCCTCGCCCACCACTAGACAACTGACACGTTTTATGCGTATATACAAATAGGTAACAAGGGGTAAAACACTTGCGCTTACCCCTGCCTTTGTGCTATAATACAAGCAGTTACCGAATATAACTAACATAAAGACATTTTAACGATTTATAGAACTCTCCAATGGGTGCGCCTGTGGAGACTTTTTGTTTTTTCATTGAACAATCCTTTCTAACCACAGTCTAGGACGTAAGCGATGCCCACCCTTGCTTACATACTAAGCCCTGCGGCGCTTAGACCCCCCTAGTGCATCCTTTTGAGAGTTTTATGTGTATTCCATTGGGAGGTGGGATACTTTTCGTTATTCACAATTCGATTCCTTTACGGGGAGGAGCTAAGGCTCGCCTAGTACATTACTACGGGGCAGTACGTCACCCTGTTTTCTAACAGGCACAATTTGACAGATGATTGAATTTTCAAATCGCAATACTTATTTGACCCACTCAGATAAAATTAGTAGTTTTCTAAACCTAATGGTTACAACGACGCACTTCCCGTAAAGCAATCGAAAAAGAGGGCAAACAACAATGACATACAAACCATTACTCACACAACTATCGGAGCTTGCATGAATCCCTCCGAGCTTTTAGGCCGCGTTATAGCCATAGAACCTATGACAATACCCCGACCCAAAAGCGCGATAGACTATGACCGCCAACAGCTAATACTAGAACACAAACGAAAACTAAGAAAACTAGAGGGCGAAAAGCAATTTAAGGTAAGACGTAAAAGGGCAAAACGATGAAAGCTACCATAAAAGGTATACAAGTAGAAGGAATACCCGAAGAAATCGCTAAACTTATGCTCCTAATTGGAGAAAAGACTGAAGTTGACACAAGCATACTTAAAAAACTAAACCCTGAACTATATCGTGATGACAGAAACGAGCGAACAAAGAAACGACTTGGAGCATGGGGATGACCGACACTGAAACTCTTACAAAGGCCGCACAGCACATGGAGGATAAGTAGATGCAGCTTATTTATGAACACACACCTTCTAAAGAAATTAGCATTACAGACGTACCTATTGACCGCGTCTATGACAAAGCCGAAGTTGCAGAGTTTATCAAAGAAATCATAGGCGAAAAGACCCCACTTAAAGGCTTTCATCACCATGTATCCCCTTACGACCTTTATCACAACATGTACATAGACGAAGCACTTGAACGTGCAAGGGAAAGAGGATTCGATGTTTAGTAAATTAAAACTATTGTTACGCCAATTCCGTTGTAAGCATAAAGCAATTCACTTCAAAGACCACCCACTAACCATTAAAGAACTCAAGCAGGGTAAGACAACTAAAAGCTGGTGTACTGCCTGCGATAAATACATGGGGCTTCACCCAAAAGAGAAATACCAATGAAAAGCAAACTAATACATGGGAACTACGTCAAGGTATCAGCACACATAGAAGACTGCCCAGTACACCACTACGAGCATTATATGGTTCAATCCTGTGATGATACTCCCGAAGAAATAGAAAAGGCCGTAGAACTAATTAAAAGTGATTATAAGAACTACACATGTCAATTAGACGTAGAGCCAATCGTAAGGAAACCAAATGAAGACTAAATCAGAGAACATAACAGATGTATTCACTCTATCAGGAATACAAAAGCTAAAGAAAGACCAACTACTTCGTTTTGATATGGAAGGTAGCATTACTGAATACATCATCACTTACTTGAATAAAAAAACCCCTAAAGTTATGGCGAGGCGAGTAATAACCTACACTCCAGATCAAGTATCCATTGATGGTGTTGAAGACGGTGAAAAGGTAGAAGACTATTTGGAGAAACAAGATGGCTAACAAAAAAGGCACTAAAATGACTGCCGAAGACATACAGAAACTAAAAGGCATTGCTATAGCTGCGGCAGAAATGGTGTATCACTATAAGCTGATTGCTCGTTCAGTAAACAGGGATGAGGATACGCTACTCAAATGGCGTGATGCCGATCCTGAATTTTCGGATAGCCTTGAACAAGGTCGCCACCGCTTTTTAGAGAAGAACATCAAGAGCGCTCGACCAGAGTTTCTATTAGAAAGATTAGAGCCAGAACTATTCAAAGAACGCAAAGAAATTGATAACAACCATTCAGGTGAAGTGAGCTTTGTAAATGACCTCCCAAGGCCCGACAATCGTTAAAGTTCCTGACTATACTGCTTCTGCTCGCCAGACAGTTTTTCACACTACTGTAGCTGATGAAAAACTTTATGGTGGTGCAGCAGGAGGAGGTAAGACGGCCGCTATCGTAGCTGAGACAGGCACTCTTGCACTTGAATACCCCGGCATCCCGGTTAATCTATTTCGTCGAACTATACCTGAACTTATGGGAACGATATTTCCAGAAATACAGAAACAGTTTGGCGCATACATACGAGCCGGACATATGGTGTGGCACGGACAACGTAGGCGCTTCGAGCTATCTAATGGTTCGGCAATCATATTAAACTACCTAGACAACGATAACGATATTTACCGCTATCAGGGTTCAGAAATGCCAATCATAGGCATAGATGAGTTAACACAATTCCCACAAGCGTGGATAGAGTATCTCATCACTCGTAACCGTACAGATAACCCGAACTGGCCCGTAACACTAATCGCAGGTACAAACCCCGGTGGAATCGGTCATGGATGGGTAAAAGCTCGCTATATCGACCCTGTACCACCGGAAGTGATTAACCGTGTACCACTTGAAGAAGGTGAGTTTGTAACTCGGGTATTCATCCCCGCAAAAGTAGACGATCACCCGAATGAGAAGTTTAAGACGGACTACAAGCGAAAGCTGATGACTATATCAGACCCACAACTCCGTCGAGCCTTGAAAGACGGTGACTGGGATGTATTTGCAGGTCAGGTATTTAGTGAATTCCGCAGAGATGTTCATGTTATTGACCCATTCACTATACCTACGCACTGGCAACGATGGCGAGCCTTAGACCACGGTAATCATAATGCCGTTGGATGGTTTGCCCGTGACCCAGCAACAGAGCGTGTGTACATGTACCGAGAGTACCGACTTGACGAATATGCCAAAGTTAGTACAAAAGCCCAGACTATTAAGCAGTTAGAAGCGGGCGAGGCTATCAGTTACGGTCTAGCAGACCCATCTATATGGGCTTCAGGACAAGGCGACCATGCAACTGGACGCAGCATCGCACAACTATATGAAGACGATGGTGTAAGTTGGATTCCTGCTAACAACGACCGCAAAGCAGGACTAGATAACGTACATGAACACCTCGGTATTAAGAAAGATGGTAAACCGGGCATACAGTTTTTCAGCACATGTGTCAGTATGATTCGCACACTCCCATCACTTCCATACGATAAATACAAAGTAGACGACGTTGACACTAAAGCCGACGACCACGACTACGACATGCTTAGATACGCACTCATGGCGTTCGCAAAACCAAAAGAAATAAAGAAAACAACATACCAACCATTAAACTTTATGACGCAATAGGGGTAACACATGCAATACGGCAAGCGCATCATTACGGAATCATACTACAAGGGGCAACTATCAGGGGGGAAACCAAAAGTAGAATACCAAATACCGGAACTCGTCGGTGATAAGTCTCAAGCACTCTCCGAAATCATTAAAGGGCTAGAACTCATCGCTAATAGGCAGACAACTAAGGTCGTCCTGACAGTCGAAGCTGATCCTAAAACCTACACCTTTAAGCACGTAATCACACAATATCTAGCGGAAGAATAAGATTTACTAATCGCTAGCAGTATGGTATTATGAATAGTATAAAAGGCATGCCCCGTCGTGGATTGTTTATAAGAAACAATCACGGCAATGGCATATCTCGACAAACAAGAACTCAATAACGCGTACTTTGAATCTACGCGTGTTTTTAGTGAGTGGTACAAACCATTCAACGAATACGAACGTATCGCAGGTAACAAAATCTCGACGCTTATTGGCAAGAATATGCCACGCGTCAATGACGGCTCTCTCGCTGCTTCATTACTTGAAACTCCCATGCAGGTACTTCCTAGCATGCAACCGGGCAAGTTCACCGCTCTTACGTCTAAGGACGCATGGAAAAGTGAAATCGCTAACATTATCTGGAAAACAAAGATTGTTCCTAATGCCAACACACAGGCAGCTTTCTTTGATAAAGAGCAAATCGCTCTCTACCGCGCCCTAAAGTACGGTGTACAGTGGCGCTATAACTTCTTTGTATCGACTGAAACCTACAATGGTTCAGATTGGTCGCTCCCTTACGTCAAGAACGTAAAACTCGAACCCGGTAAATTCTCTATCGAAGACTGTGATTACGTCTTCATGGATGTGTACTACACCAAGCTACAACTCCAAGACATTATCAAGAATCAGGGTAAGAAAAAAGACACCACATGGAACGTTGACGCAGCTAAGAAACTCGTCAACATGGCAGGTAGCTCAAAAGACCTCGAAGACCAGAACGCAGAGGAAAAATCAAAAGCAGTTAATGCCAGTGGCATCAAGACTACAATTTGTTTCCATAGAGGCATCGGCGCACCATTCTACATGTTCTCAAAGCACCTCGAAGCAGGTGAGCTTCTTCGTGAATGGAAAAACCCTGACCCAACGGGCGACTTACCACTTACGGCTCAATACTGCTACGAAACGCTCGAATCCCCTGTTGGTATTGGCCGCGTTGAACTAGCAGGCCCTACGCAAAACGTATTAGATTACATGACCCAGGCCCACGTTCTCGCAACCCAGCTAGGACTACAACCACCAAAGATGGTTAAAGGCGCGACTGATTCAGTAACCCTCTCTAGTCTTGTAAATGCACCTGACGCACTATGGCTCACGGGCCAAGCAAGCGTAGATGTCGTTCAAAACACAAACTCTGTTTATACCCAGTTCCCAGCCAACTTTAGTGTCTACAAGGCTCAACTCCAAAACCTCCAAGGTAGGACAGATGGTAGCGTATCAAGCGAAGCAGGCGATCCCGGCTTCTCTAAGACCCAAGCGGGCGTCAAGATGCAAGAAACCCGTACCAACGCCCAAGACAACTACCTCCGTAACAAGGCCGATACCGCAAGTGCAAAGATGGCCCAGAAGATGATGAACGTACACATGGCTCAAATGGAAGGTATGGACATTATCGACATCGTAGAAGATGACTACGACCGCCTCTACAAGTCTGGATTCTTCGACGACAACCCAGCAACCCCTGAACCATCTCTAAAAGAAGTAGAGATTGACTACAACTCACTCAAAGAAACCTACGAATTCAAGTACGACCCACGCCCAGAAGCCGATGAAGACGAAAAGAACAGATGGCTTGAACTCATCGACATTACTACCTCAAACCCTAACGTTATCCCAGCGCTCCAAGCCCAAGGCTACGAATTTGATATTGGTGAAGCCTTTAAGAAGGTAATATCTGCTTCTGGTGCTGATGGATGGGAAAAAGTCCTCAAGAAACTTGACCCTGAACAAGCCCAAATTGACCCAGTAACAGGACAGCCAATGACCCAAGACCCGAACGCTGAAATGCCAATGGAACAAGGTATGGATGCAGGCCCAGAGATGCCAATGGAAGGCGGCGAACAAGTACCACAAGACATCCCACCAGAGATTCAAGATGTGATGGATATGTACGGCGTAGACCCACAAACCGCTATGGCAGTACTCGAAGCCCGCAGTAAAGGCTTTGATGAGGGTGAAATAGTCGATTTCTTAAAGAGTAACGGCGCATTGAATCAAGGAGTACAGGCATGAGGGCACAAGACGATTCAGTCATATACACAGGCGTTGACGCACCAGCAGGCATGTTTGATAACGAACAAGTCGCCCATGAGGTAGATGAAGCCGTTAAAGAGAAAGAACGCTTACTTCGTGAACTTACTCCACAACTAGAAGACATTATCGCTATGCTCGATAACGAAAAAGCTACCGCAATGGACTTCTTCGTTGGTTATGTCGATAACTTCAAAGAAGATGACGTACTGCTACGCGCTGAGTTAATGGCAACGGCTCGCTACCGTAAATACCTTGATGACCTCAAGACTAAGTTTGCGGATGCTCTTAACCAGACGAAAGGTAAGTAATGGACGAACAACCACAAGCACAGACTGTTGACATCAACTCATTGGATACCAGCGCCCAGATCGTCTCACTACATCAAGAGGGTAACTTTTTAGTTGGTTTAACAGATAAGGGTGTTTCATTCCGTCAATCCATACCCGCAGGCAAGATTCTAAACAAAAACGAGAAAGGAGACTGGATACTTCAAGACATGGTGGTGATGTAGAGGGCTAGAAAGCCTTTAGCATTGCTCACCCTGGCAATCGGAAGACGCTCACGTTACGAGTAGAGGTTCGCGACCTAACTAATAGCAGATTAAACAGGAGAAACATATGGATGACGAACAGTCACCCCAAGTCGTCAGTGACGACACGCCAGCACCAGATGATGTTCTCTCTATCTTGGGCGACACGGAAGACACCCCAGTAGAACCTACTGAGACAGTCGAGGAAACACCCGCAGAGGAAGACGCACCGGAAGCTGAGGCCCAGCCAGAGGGCGAAGATTCTCAAGAGGAAGACGCCGAGGACTTGCAACCCGAAGCCGACCCCAAAGAAGAAGCTCGCAGATGGTATGAAGAACGGCAAAAGGCGAGAGCTGAACAAGCTCAACGCGCTCAAGAAGCCAGTGAGAAATATGTCGAGGAAGCAGACGACGAGGTAGAGCAGCGCTTACGCACTGTAGAAGCCCGTGAATACGTCCGAACAGTCGAAAATAACCTCAATAGCTTAGTAAACGAATTTGAGCGTGTCAAAGCCAATCCTGACCTTCAAATCTTTAATCCTGAGAATAAGGATACGTTTAACGAGAAGGCTTACGATAAAGCCCTTCGAGACTACAACGCAGGCTACTTGTCTTACGACGAGAACGGCAACCTTATCAGTATTAAAGGCTCACTATATGAACACTTAACGGAGACAGCAGAGCTTCTCAACACTGCCGTCAAAGATGGGGCTGTTCAACAAGTGAGGGCCACAAGGAATATGCGTACCAACGCAGACACAAAACCGGCAGCCCCACCTAAGGCAGTCCAGAAAGACGCAGTGCTAGACATTCTCACCTCCGACTAAAAGGATTAGAAAATGGCACAAACATATGCAGCAGCACACCTCAACGCTGTTGACGAGCGAGTTTACCTTGAATCGTTGACAATGGGTGTGTTCGACTCAAAAGATGTACGCCTCGACTTTAACGGTCGTAACAGCGTTACTATCTACAACGTGAACACTGTTGCTGAGAGCGACTACATCCGAACAGGCTTTGGCCGTTTCGGTGCATTGGTCGAACTTGGTACAGGTACACAAACCCTTACTCTTTCACAGGATAAATCATTTAACTTCTCAATCGACCGTGGTAACTACGCTGATAGCCAGATGGTTACTGAAGCTGCTAAGGCAGTTAAGCGACAGGTTCGTGAAGTTTCTGTTCCTGCGACTGACGTATACAACCTAGGCGTTTTGACTGCTTACGCAATCGCTAACAGCCAAGGTTCAATCGGTTCTACAGCAGTATCTAACACGACAGCTTACAGCCTTATTCTTGCACAGCAAGCAGCTCTTACCGAGCTAAAGTACAGCAAGAAGGGTCGTACTCTCTGGGTTACTCCTACTGTTCTGAACTTGCTCAAGCGTGACCCAGAATTCAAACAAGACTGTGACCTTGCTTACAAAGATGGTAAAGAAGGTACGGTTGGTATCGTGGACGGACTTGTTATCAAGGAAGTTCCTGCTAGCTACATGGTTGCTAAGTTTGAGTTCATGATTACCTGCGAAGGCGTTGGCGTTGCAGTCAACAAGTTCAACATGGTTCGTACGCTCGACAACGACAAAGACGTAGACGGTTGGATTTGCCAAGGTCGCCGATACCACGACATGTTTGTCCTCGGACAAAAAGGTACTGGTATCCGTATCAAGACATCACCGTAATGAATTAACATCCCGCTAATAGAGAGCGGAGAATGGAGACTATAAATGTTTGAAAAACAAGAGGGTGAATCAACTCGCGATGGATGGTGGAGACACCCTGAGACTGGCGCGGTCGTCGAACTTATTAACGACCCCGATCTCGGTACACCTTTAACAAACGCATACAAAAAAGCAGGTTGGGAGTACGTCGGTACAGAAGACCCACGCCTTGAGAAAGCTGCTCCTGTCAAGGAAGACACCAAAGTTTCCCCTAAAAAATAACAGTTAATCTAAAGGAATTAGAACATGGCAAACCAAACAACTGTCTCTCAGTACCTTCCAGACGGACGGCCTACGCTAGACATCGATACTTCTAAAACGCTTGCAATCACAGATTGTGGTGTTGTTCAGAACGTTATCGCAGACGGTATCATCATTACCCTTCCTGCGACGGTAGTCGGTTACTCTTTCACCATTCGTAACGGTGGTGTAAAGAAAAGCGGTGGCCCTCGTGGTACTGGTGACGATGGCTCTGTACTTGTTGCCGTTAGCCCTAACGCTGTTGACCTCATTGCAGGTAACACATGGACTGCTGCTGACAACAAGGACGCATTGAACACTAAGGTAACAGCTAAGGTCGGTGACGAAATCACTCTAGTAGGTGATGGTGTCAACGGCTGGATGGTCGTTAGCCAAAAAGGTATCTGGGCGCGCGAAGCTTAGTTACTAACTCGTAGCGAGGCAGTAGCCACGGATGGTAGGGCTTTACGGCATGACTATCACGGCGTGGCCTCGCTACACCAAGGATTTATTATGGATAAACGAGCAGGACTTCGACAGTTTTATCAATCTCAGGAAGCGCAAGCTAAAAGCGACAAGCAGTTTCAAGACCGCTCTCGCCAACTTGCGTCATTAGAGGACACGCTAGTACAGGGATTAAATGCCCTGATTGCCTTTTTAGACGGCAAAACTACCAAAACAGAGGTAGTAAACCAACTAAAAAGTATCTCTACTCCTGATGTCGATAAAGTTGTTAAAGCTGTTGAGCAATTAGACGCCTCAGTCACCCAAAACAAGCTCGATTTAAAGCCTCTGGAGTCGCTATTAAGCGGTATCCGTCGTGAAGTCTCTCTCATCCCTAAATCACACGCTGAAATGCCTGAAATGCGCGAAGATGTGCGTGTTACCAACCTTAGTGACGTTAAATTAGACGTTTCAGAAGTCACCAAGGCCATTAAAGCTCTTAAACTCGACCCGAAAATAGACGTAAAAAGCCCAGATGTACAAGTAAATACCGACTTAAAACCCGTTCAAGACATTCTCCTTGATGTATTAAAGGCTATCAACAAGATTCAACTCGACGTACCGGAGTTTCCAGACATCCCGGCTACTGACCTATCTAAAGTCGAAACAAAGCTCGATGAATCGAATAAACACCTTAAAAAACTCGTCGATAAGCCAATCGGCGGAGGCGGAGGGGGCGGAGGAAACGCTACTCCGTATCAAGCAGATGGCAAGGCTTCATATGTTGACCTCGTAAACGGTCAGATACCTACTGCTGATGCAACCGCTCAAGCTATCGGACAAGCCGTTTATGACGCACTTACACGCCTACAACCATTGCAAAACGCCATCCCATACGCCCGAGACGCAAGCGACCAAATGCGTGTAACTGTCGCAAGCGGTAGCTCTATGGTGATGTATCAGTACTGGGCAGCAGCCGGAACAGCAGCGAGTTACTACGGAACAGGTGCGCCGAATTCAATGGATGCAAGGGAACAAACTGAATACCAATCAATAGAAAACTTTAATATGGTGCGACAAGGGCGCTGGACATTCTAGGAGGACATCATGGCATTATCTTATAACTTTAAAAAAGGCGTTGATATACCGAACTGGATATGGCTACGAGAGTTCCCGGCTCTTAACTACCACGGTGCATCGAATGAATATGATGGTGTTCGCTACGTTTATTGGGCGTTTCAGTCAGGTACTACGTCAGCAGCAGCCTCTACTACTCAGTTATCCCGCTACGATACATGGACAAACGGTTGGCAATACCTCGCCAACACTACCTCTGGGGCGCAGGGGCTAGATATAGAATACGACCCACAACGCAACGTTATCTACATCATACACGGTGCAGTCCTTACTTCATGGCAGGTATTCAACCTTAATACTACTTCCGTCACGATAGCGGGTGTGTCATGTGCAGCTTGGGCGCTTACAACGATGACCCCAGTCCTTACTACGGCAGCAAGCTATGGTGCGACTGTGGTACTTCCAAACTGGCAATCTGTACCGGGTGCGATAGATGTTACGACAGGTCTTACACCTACCAGTGGTAACTGTGGTAGCGCTACGGCAGGTACAGGCTCAACCACTACCAACCTTATTGCTAACACGACAATCTTTACGCCGGGTATGGTAGGACTTCAAGTTACCTTTGGCGCATCGACAACGACCGTAGCCCTCCGAGGTAAAAGCTACATTATATCCGCCGTAGCAGCAACCGGACTATCCGCAACAGTCGCAACAATGGCAGCCTCACCAGCTTCTACAGATACATTTATTATCGAGCTACCAAAAGCGACCGCAACAGCAGGTGCAGTTGGTACACTAACAGATACCGTTCAAGCATGGCCGACAAACGCCTATGCAAACTGTGATGTCGTTATCGTATCGGGAACAGGTGCAGGACAGCGCCGACGTATCGCTTCTAACACCGCGACCGTTCTTACACTCGCAGCATCCGTAACGGGTAACGCAAACACGGGTAACTTCTCTGTTGCTCCTGACGCTACCAGTGTTTACCAGATTCAACCAAGTTCAGACTTCCTCTACTACTTTGTCGGTAACAACTCAACGACGGCTTACAAGATAGACATATCTCAGACAACAGGTGCAGCTTTTGCCGCGATAACCGCTATACCGGGTGCGCTCTATACAGGTGGAAACGTCGTAAATCCTAAAGATGCCGGGCCATTCCGACTGCTTTGTTTACGTGGTAACGCAACCTCTAACGTCTACTGGTACAACATCGGTACGAACGCATGGACAACACCAACAGTCTACGCAGGTTCAGAAACCTTTACGACTGGTGCAACCTCATGCTTTATATCTGGACGCAGGAAACTCATGATTCTAAAGGAAGCAACCAAACGTACCTATTTCCTCGATCTGACAACGAACATACTTGAACCAGCCCCTCAACTGATGTACGCAGCCCCAGTAGGGTATGACGGTAAGCGCCTTAGATTCGTCAAAACAGCCGATGGTGTGGAATGGGTATACTTCGGACGAGCAGGTGGACAGGAACATCACCGCATTGCCATTGAGTGGCTATAGCGTTTGTGCTATAATATAAGTAACAAAGTATACCCCGACGCGGATTACAATGCAGGTTTGCTCCGTCGTGAGAACCCCGTGTTTTGCTCCATCGTGAATAAAACGGCTATTAACAGAATTTAATGGCCGTTTTTCTTATTAAACGGACACGACACTTAACAAAGAGGGATTTATATATGGGTGTATTGACAAACACCTTATCAAGTTGTATACTGTAGGTATGAAAAGGCTAGTTGTACTCACAACAGTAATAGCCGCGTTAATCCTTACCGTCGGTGTTACTAGCTATGCCAGAACCACTCTCACCCCCGCACCACAGCCCGTAGAGACACCGAAACCTACCAAAGTAGTATCGAAGTACGAAACAGGCCCACCTGATGCACAGGAACTATTAGAACTTGTGAATAAAGAACGAGTAGAAGCACACGTTGCCCCGCTACAGTTCAACCTAGACGTTCAGAAATCAGCACAATTAAAGGCTGATGACTTTGCTAACCGACACTACTACAGTCACTTGATAAAAGGTACTAACCAAGTTCTAACCCCACAGATGAATGAACTGTTGGTTGCCAACTGCTCTAACAGTAGTGAAAACATAGCTGCGGACATGCTAACATCTGCCGATGCTTTTAACAGCACGAATGGATGGTTAAGTAGTACACCGCACAAAAAGGCTATTCTTAACCCGAAATACACCTCAACAGGCTTCGGGGTATCGTACGATGATGGCGATTACTACGTTGTTGAGCATTTCTGTGTAGCTAAGTAGACCAAGAGCACCTATATATAATCCCTCTTTCAAACGAGGGATTTTTATATGGGAAATGCAAATTTTACACTTGGACAGTTTGATTCAAAACCACAAAACCGGGCTAAGGGTAGCTTAAATATAGGTAATGCAGTCGGAGACTTCTTAGGTTTCGACATTACACCGGGCTACAACATGACATGGCACGGCCCAGTTAGTAACGCTAAACCAAAGTCTACAGATACAACTCCAAGTCAAACAGTAAAACGTCCTGTGTCTACGTTACCAACAGGACAAGTTGCGGCTACTTACGCAGGTGGTCCAGCAGGTGGCTCAAGTTCAGGTGCATCTACAGCCGACGAACAAGCCTACTACGACGACCAAATCAACGCTCTAAACAAGCTTCTTGGTGTAGTAAAAGCACAAAGAGATTCAGGACTTTCTCGCCTGAACGCATCATTCGGCGACCAAAACAAGCGTCTTGGTGAACAGCAAACAAAAACAATGGCAGGTTACGACCAACAAAGCCTTCAAAACGCTCAAGACAAGCAACACGGCGTTGAATCAGTAGACCAGTTCGCTAATAACTCATACAACAGCCTACAAGGGCTTCTTCGTGGTGCAAACGCAGGTAACTCTAGCGTAGCCCGTGAACTCGTACCTTACCTCATATCTAAGGGGGCAGGTACACGACGTGCAGGTGTATTCGACCAAGCAGGCCGTAACGACCAAAATATCGCATCGGCTCGCGGTGACGCACAAGACCAGTTCAAATACTCATTTGAAGACCTAGCTAACCAGCGTAAAGACCAAGAACAGCAATTCCGTGAGGGAATCTTGAACAAGGAAAGCGACCTGTTAGACCAGCGACGCGCTCTTGAGATTGCTCGCGCACAAGCAGATGGCACAGGTTACGAGCAGGCTCGCCAAGCAGCAGCGGCATCTCAAGCGGGAATTGAAGACCGACAGAACCAACTCGCAGCCCTATTCGGACAGTTCAAACCAACCTTTAACGCAAGGGCTATGAACCTAAAGACACCTGAACTCGGACAGTTCACCGTAGACCCAGCACAAATTAGCGCCGACCAGAACCTCCCAAGTGAGAGTAGCTACTACTTAACACAACTGAAACGCAAACAACAAGGCTTACTGTAGGAGCTTAACCAATGTTTGACCTTGGTAAGTTTCTACAGGGCGCAATAGCCCAGATTAACCCATGGGATAATGGGGCGGACTTCAATTCTGTTTATAACAAGAAGAAAAAGAAACAAGAAACAATCCAACAGCCAATGCCCCAGCAGTTCCAGCAACAAGGCGGGGCAACTGCTCATATCGGACAAGAAGATTACAAGCAACGAGCAGCGCAACACATGGCACAGATTGACGCTAATAT
>ERZ724505.1298-NODE-1298-length-13868-cov-3.205531_pt1 | contig 13868 bp, 27 predicted proteins | sample MGYA00376038_ERZ724505 | MGnify/ENA primary metagenome ERZ724505 (study PRJEB28724, sample SAMN07190884) | wastewater metagenome | isolation source: effluent of sewage treatment plant in Hong Hong | place: Hong Kong | collected 2016-03-17 ... | reverse complement strand
GCTGTCTCAGGTCACGGACGAAGACCTCGATCCGCCGCTATGCCTCTCATGGCATGACGGCTACGGCATTCTCCCGGTTTCCGGCGGTCGCTATATGCTGACCGGCCTCGATGATTTCGAGACCGTCGATGCCCTCGATGAGGGCGTGTGCGAATCCAAGCCTGACGATCTTGTCCGGTCGGAAGCCTTGGGTCGTCAGGTGGTGTTTTTCGGCACGACGTCAATCGAGTTCCACGCCAATACCGGCGATGCGGATTTTCCGTACGAGCGCAAGGAAGCCATCGGGATAGGGTGCCTTGCACCGCGCAGCGTGTGTTTCGTCGAAAGCCCCGACATCGAGACGCTGATCTGGGTGGCGCCGGATCACACGGTCAGGAGATTGTCCGGCTACAGCGGGACGGTGATCTCGAGCAACGAGGTCTCCGCCGCGATCAAGACGCTGGCGGAAGCAGGCCGGGCGAGCGAGCTTCGGGCAACGGCGTGGGCCTCGGCGGGCCGGTTCTTCTACGCGCTCTCGTGTGCAGATTGGACCAAGGTCTACGATGGCAAGACCGGGTTCTGGCATGATCGGAAAAGCTACGGCTTGAACCGGTGGCGGGTGTCCGAGGTCACGCGGTTCGGCAACAAGATCATCGCCGGGGACTACGTCAACGGCGCGCTCTACGAGATGAGCGATTCCTACTTCGACGAGGCCGGGGACTATCTCGTCAAGGAGATCATCACCCCGCACGTGCACGCGTTCCCGCACGCGGTCCAGTTTCATGCCCTCTACCTCGACATCGTGCTCGGGGTCGGTCTCAATTCCTCAGATGTACACGCAGCGCACCCAAAGGTCCTCATTGATTGGTCCGACGACGGGGGCACGTCCTGGTCGGTACCGCGCGAGAAGCCGTTGGGCGCACAAAGCCAGGCCAACCAACGCGTCGTCGTCAGGCGACTAGGCACATGCGGCCCCAAGGGGCGCCTGTTCCGCTTCCGCATCTCGGCGCCGGTTGAGACGTTGGTCATGAGCGCGGCGGTTGACATGGAAATCCTGCAGGCGGCCCATGCCTAAGATCTCGCTTCCCGACCCGAGTGAACCGATCGGCGACTGCCCGCACTGCGGCCGGTCCATCAACCTGCGCAAATCCTGGCGCGACAAGCTGCAAGAGATAGTGCGCGCGCTCAACGCCATGGGGGAATAAATGTCGTTCTGGGATGACTTCACCGGAAAGAGCCAGCAGAATGACCTACGCAGCGCCAACAAGCAGTCCGAGGCGGCGTTGCGCAAGGGTTATACGAGTGCCAGGGGCGACTACAACCGGGCCTATAACGAGTATGCCCCGTACGTCCAGGTCGGGCAGCAGGGCGTCGCGGACAACGACATTTATCGTCAGGCTATCGGGCTCGGGACTGCGGACGAGCGCACGGCGGCCCAGGACCGTTATTTCACCGATCCCGCGCTGGAACGCATGCTCGAGCCGCAGTTCAACGCGATGATGCGCTATCAGAATGCGCGCGGGTCAAGTGTTGGCGGCAAGGCAACGATGGCCGCGGCCCGGGTGGCGAACGAGGGCTATCAGGGCTGGCTCGACCGGGTCAGCAACGTCGGTCAGAACGCCATGGCGACGGGCCTGAATGCTGCACAGGGCCGGTCGGGTGTGGCGATGGGCCGGGGCGATCTGGCGTACGGCTACGGCGCAACCAAGGCCGGGAATGCCATCAACTACGGCAACGCCATGGCGCAAAGCCGGGGCATCCTCTCGAACAATCTTCTCGGCCTCGCCGGCACCGCTGCGAAAGCGTACGCCGGCAGGCCGGCTGCTTAAGGAGACGCGCCCATGCGTGGATACGTCCCCCTTCCCTCCTATCAGGTGCCGCGGAACGCGATGCTCGACTTCTCGCCGCTCAACCAGGGCATCGACGCGATTTCCGAGCGCCGCCAGAACGACCAGCTCACCGCCGAGCGCAAGGAGGAGAGGCAGTACCAGCGCGGCCGCAATGCCATGGCGGACCAGCGCTATGCCGACGAGCGCGGGGCGCAGGACCAGCAGCGGCGTCAGTACGCGGGTCTTCTGCAAGACCCAAATGTCACGGGTGCAATCCCGGCGCCGATGCTGAAGATTGCGGAAATGGCGGGTCCGTCAGGCGGTCCCGAGTTCCTTGCAAAATACCTCGATCCCGCGCGCGAAGCCGATCTCGCCTACAAGAAGGCGCTCACGGAGAAAGCGCAGCGGGAAGCGGCTGGCGGGATGAACAAATACGGCAAGACTGGCGCCGTGTTCCAGGGCCCGGACGGCAACTTCTATACCATGCAGTTCGCCGAGGATGGGACGCGCAAGGTCGAGCCGGTCCAATATCCGGGCAACAACGGCACCGGGCCCGTACCGCTCACGCCCGCGCGCGGGGTCATGGAGGTCGGGGACACGCTGGTCGACAAGTCGACTGGCGGTGTCGTGCGCAACATCGGGGCAAACATTGCCGAGAGTAAACGTCAGGAAGTGGTGGGCCGTGAGACCGGTGAAGGCCAAATTGCATTGCCGAAGTCGGCCCGGGCGTTGCGCTCCTACGAAATCAAGAGCGGCACAGTTAACAGCCTGATCGACAACGCCTTGCAGCAGGCAGGTCCGTGGACGACGGGTTTTGTCGGCAGCGTAGCGAGTTTAGTCGCTGGCACACCTGCCCATGACCTCTCGAAAACGCTTACCGGCATTCAGGCCAATCTCGGCTTTGAGACGCTGCAAGACATGCGCGACAACTCGCCGACAGGCGGCGCGCTCGGGCAGGTATCCAATATTGAGCTTGAGTTGCTTCAATCGGCCTGGGGCAGTGTCATGCTTTCGCAGAGCGAGCCGCAGCTGCGGCAGAATCTCGAACGAATCAAGCAGATCAAGGCACAGTTTATCGACGCGAAAAAACGCGCTTACGAGGACGACGTGGCGCGGTTTGGGGCGGAGAATGTGCCTAATCCAGGTGGTGCTGGCGTTATCGCAGCTGAACCGGCTGACGATGGCTGGGCGAACGTCGGCGGCGTTCGAATCCGGGAGAAGCGCTGATGCCAATCTTCGAATTGCAGGACCCTTCCACCGGCAAGACGTTCGAAGTGGAGGCGCCTAACGTGGAGGCAGCTGTCGGTGCGTTTAAACAGTTCAGCAGCGCACCTCAAAAACCTGATGTCTCTGGTCTGGAGAGCTTCGGCAGGGGCGCCCTTCAGGGCGCGACGTTCGGTTTTTCGGATGAGATTTATGGTGCTGGCGCTGGCGCTGTAGATTGGCTCCGCGGTGAGGGGTTCAATTACTCCAAGAACAGGGACGAGGTCCGCGCCGCCAATGAACGAGCCCGCGAGGCGAACCCTGGCACCTATATTGCGGGCGAGGTCGGCGGCGGGCTTGCGCTTCCCTTTGGGGCGGCTGCGACGGCAGCGCGGGCTGGATCGCTCGGCCGTGGCGTGATGACCGCAACGGGCATCGCACCGGAAGTCAGAGCGGCAACCTTTTGGGGCCGCACTGCACAAGGTGCCGGCCAGGGCGCCCGCATGGGCGCGACCCACGGTCTTGGGCACACCAACGCCGATTTAACGGAAGGCGATGCGCTTGGAGCCGGGCTTGACGTCGGGGCTGGAGCGCTGTTCGGCGCTGGCGCTGGCGCTGCTCTGACGCCGGTTGTGGACGCTGGCGCGGCCGTGTTGCGCGGCGCGATAAATCCCATTCGCGGCGCACTCGATCCCCGCGGCATGGCCGCCCAGAAGTATGCGGAGAACGCCGCGCGTGACATCGGAGAGGCCGCCACTCCTGCCGAAGTCGCTCGCGGAATTGCGGAAACCAACCGCAGAGCCGCCAGGGCCGCCCGGGTCGATCCACAAACCCGCCTGATGGACGTTGGGGGCGAGAACACGAAAGGCCTGATGCGCCAAGCTTATGACATGCCGAACGAGCGTTCGCAGGCGGTTCGAAGCATGGTCGATTCCCGTCAAAACCGGCAATGGCGCGACATTGAGCGCGGCCTTGCCAGGACCCTTGGCGACCCCGAGGCCTATGCAACGGGCGTCGGCGACATCATCGCGCGCCGCAGTCAACAGGCGTCGCAAGATTTTCAGCGGGCCTTTGCCGTCGATACGCCTATGACGCCCCAATTACGGGCCGTGTTCGCACGTCCGACGATGCAGGAACTCCATCGCCTTACGTCCCGGCGCCTTGCTGATGAAGGTCGCGCCATCGGGCTCGAAAACCGTACGCAGCAGATCCACCGCATGAAAATGGAGTTGGATGATCAAATCGGCGCGGCGCGTCGCGCCCAGCAGACGGGACAGAAGCCGCAGGCGGGCTGGGATCTCAGAACACTGCAAACGTTGAAGCGTGATCTTCTGGCCGCTACGAACAACCCAGCTTATCGCCGGGCTCTGGACAATTTTGCGGGTGAAAGCGCCTTGGTGAATGCGGCCGAAGACGGGTTTGAGAACGCCCTTAAAATGCACACTGAGGAAATCGCGCCGCTCCTACGCGGGATGACGCAGGGCGAGCAGACCATGTGGCGTACCGGGGCCGCCCGCGCGTTGGCGCAAAAGATTGAAGCTGGAAACGCTACACGAGATAGGGTCACAGGTGTGTTTTCCAGCCCTGACATGAAGCGCCGAATGGTGTCGATTTTTCCCGATAGGCGGTCGTTGCTGGAGTTTCGCCGCCTGCTCGATGTCAAGGGCAAGCAGGCAGAAACGCGGCGGTTGTTGCAGGGCAACTCGAAAACCAGTGCCAATCTCGCCAGGGCCAGCGAAGCGGGCGAACCCGTACGGGCCGCGGTGTCGGCAGCTCAGCTAGCAACGGGGCGCCTCGAGCCGCTTCTCGCCCACTTGTCGAGGATGGGAAATAGGTTCTCCGGTCTCACCCCGGCGACAGCGAATGCGTTGCTGGAAGTCGGGGCTCGTCCGGCTGCTCAAGGGCTTGATCCTGCGACCATGCAAGCCCTCATGAGATACGCACAAGGACCACAACAGCGGTCGGCAGTGGTGCGGGGCCTGCTTGGCGGGGCAACCGGGCCGATGGCAGAAGACGAACCGGCGCTTCGAGGCGGGGTCGGTCCGCGTTATGATCACGAATACGGGCTCCTCACCCCGTAAGCCACATCCACAGCAGCAATATCACCAGTGCGATGGCGGCGCCAAGTGCCTGCCAGCAAGCGTGTTCGAACGGGCTCATGGCCCGCATCTATCTGATTTGCGAGAGATCCCATAATGGCCGAGATTTCCGATCTTTCCGTCACCGACGCCAACAACGTCGCGCGGTTTCCCGAGGGTCAGGGCATCCCCACCCTCGTGGCGCGTCCCGCCCAAAGCTCTCCCGCGCGCGCGCCTGCTGCGCCTCCCCCCAATGCCATGGCGAGGTTCCGATAAATGGCCGATAGCATCAAAGTCTTCCCTCCTGGCTGGCGCGCCGAGGACGATAATGGAATCGTGATCGGGAGCGGCAAGCTCGAGTTCTTTGCTGCCGGCACATCCGACCACCTCACCGTCTATTCGGACAAGGACCTGTCCGTTTCGCTCGGAACGACGGTCTACCTGACGGCCGGCGGGTATCCCAAGGCGTCGGGGGGCTCTCGGGTAATGGTCTACACCGGCACCAATCCCTACCGGGTGCGGCTGAAGGATTCGAATGACGTCGCGGTGTGGGAGCACGACGATGTCAAAGGCGCGCTCGATACGGGCGATTTCGACGACCTGATCGCGAGCCAGTTCGCTCCCGGCACGTCGATGCTGTTCATGCAAACAAACGCGCCAGTCGGATGGACCAAGAGCGTCGCGCATGACGACGCCGCAGTGCGGATCGTCTCCGACACGGCGTCATTTGGCGGGTCGCTGGATTTCACCACGGCGTTTGCGGCGCGCACGATCACGCAAGCAAACCTGCCGAGCGTGAATCTTTCCGGCACGGCTGCGGGATCTGGTAGCCATCGCCACTTCGTTGCTGCGACGGGATCCAACAGCTCGACCCTATCCGATACAAATGCTCTCGTCAGACAGGGCTCAAATTACACGCTGAACGGCACTGGCGCGGCCGCAGCGGTCGGTCAGACGAACGTCGTTAGCGATCACACGCACGACGCGACGTCAGCGCTCGGCGGTTCGGGCAGCGCCATGAGCTTCGCCGTCAAATACGTCGATGCCATCATTGCGGTGAAGGATTAAGATGGGCGATCACCTCCCCCCCAAAGAGGCCATGTGCCACTGCGCCTGGTTTGAGAAGTCCTGCCGCGATCTGGTCGTGAGCGGAGCTTGCCGACGCTGGACCAGGATCGACGGCATGAACCCCCAGACGGGCGAGAAGCTCGATCGCTGGGATTGCGTCGACAACCACGTGCCGACGATCCTCATGAGCATCGGCAAGGCCACTGTCGAATGCGGTGCGGCGACGGAGAGTTTCCGAAACGAGTACGTGAAGATCGGGCACCAGCAAATAGCTCAGCGCGAGCGCGCCATCAAAGCCCTTCCGGGAGCCGCCGAATGAAAGTGATCATCACTCCGTCCGACAATCGCGTCGCCATCGATGGCGTGTGGAAGACGGTCGACGTGTCCGGGTTTCCGCACATCAATTGCGCCAGACTTGAGGGTGAAGCGGGCTCGATCGAGCACTGCGAGCACGATGGCAAGTGGCTGAAGCCGCGCACACTGACAGAGGGCGAGTTCAAGGATGAGTTTCGTTCCATCCTCGCGGCCTGGGAGGAAGCGCTGACGGACGAAGAAATCATCGCGCGCAACAAACCCAAGGAGCCAGACCCGCCCCCTGCCTACGTGCCGACAAAAGCGGACTATCTCGCAGCCCATGAGAACAACGCCGCGATCACGCGGTCAAGATATGTGACCGTCGCTCCGGGAATGGACCTTGTCTATCAGGAGAAGGCGGCCGAGGCCGTGGCCGTGGTCGGCATGGGCCGTGAGGCCGCGAATGCGCTTCCTGACCATGGCACGGCGGAATTTCCGATGCTGGCAGCGTCAGTCGGAATCGAAGCTGAGACACTGTTCGATATTGCAGAGATCGTCAGCGAGAAGGCAGAGGCCTTCGCCTCCATAGCGGGTGGAATCGAGAGAATCCGACTTGCGGGAAAGAAGGCCATTTCCTCGGCTGAGACCGATGAAGAGGCCAAGGCCGCTTTCGAGTCCATCACATGGCCGTGAGGGGGTGGCGACACCGCGCGCCGGGCTCGGTTGTCCGCGAACATCTTCACACGGAAACCCGAGAGGCGCTTCCGCAGGATGTGCTGGACCGCATCGCTCGCCTTGAGCAGGCCGTTGCCGCTCTGCAGAGCAGGCTAGCCGCCGGCGGTTCGGCAACGGATGAGCCGCTGGGCCTTCCCGACCTCTCGCCCATGCTCGAGGCGATTTCTCACCTGTCCCAACGGGTGGCGGAACTCGAATCCCGCCCGGTGCACATCACCATGGAACCGGACCCGCGGGTTGAAGATCTGCAGACGCAGGTCTCGTCGTTGGCGAAGCATTTGATCGCGCAAGAGACGGCGACACAGAAGCTGCTCCAGGCCGCCGACAACTACGAGCAACTGATCATGTTCATCCTGAAAGAGACGAAGACCTACGACCCGAAGCGTCTCGCGGAATTGAGGAAGGCCGGGTGATGGGGCCCGTCAATCACAACGCCATGTCTCAGCCTCCGCAAGGACTGCTCGGCGAGCAAGACGACGCCAGAACGTGGCGAACGAATTCGTGGCAGTCCGGGACTGATACGAACGCCCGCTCGATGGCCTTCTGCGGGCCTCCGTTGATCTGAAACAGAATGTAGAGCGTCGCTGGGTCCATCCCCCTGCGTACCCCTCATTTCCGGCGAGAGAATGGCCATGGCAACACACAAATGGTACGCGTTGGCGGAGGCTGAACTCGGGCAAGCCGAGATCCCGGGCAAAGATCATAACCCCCGCATTCTCGAATACCTCGATGTTGCTGGGTTCCCGGACGTCAAGAACGATGACGATGCGTGGTGCGCGGTGTTCGCCAATTGGGCACTCATCACAGCGGGTCACCCCGGCACGCAGTCTCGCATGGCGCGCTCGTTTCTCGGCTACGGGAAGACACTCGCCAAGCCGGAGAAGGGCTGTGTGGTTGTCCTCAAGCGTGGCAATGACCCGAAACTTGGTCATGTCGGGTTTTTCTCGCACAAGCAGGACAAGCGCGTTTACTTGCTCGGCGGAAACCAGAGCAACAAGGTATCAATCGCGAGCTTTCCCGAGGTCGACGTTCTGGCCTATCGGATGCCGCACGACACGGCCAAGGTCGACCGAAAGGTTGTTGTGGGCGGCGGGGCGGCGGCCGGCACCGGAGCGGGCCTGTCGGTTCCGACCGATTCCATCCCGAGCCCACCCGATCTCACCGCGGTGTCAGCTTGGAAGACCTTCGGGCAGACGGTGGTCGAGATCGGCGGATGGGCGATTGCGCATCCCCTGATCACGGCCTGCCTCGTGTGTACGGTCGTGGTGCTGGCCTTCCCAAACCTCCTCCCGGAAAAGTGGAGGGTGTCATGATCACCTGGCTACTCTCGCCCATTGGTCGAAGCGCCGGCATCGCGCTCGCCATCCTCGCGTTTCTCGGCATGTTCGCGTTGGACCAACGGAGCCGCGGCAAGGCCAGCCTTATCGCGGATTCCAAGCAAGAGGCTAAGAAGATCAATGCGAAAAATGCTGACGTGTTCGATCGCGCTGAGCGCCCTGGTGCCTCTCAGCGGGTGCTCGAGCGCTTTTGTCGTGACTGCAAATGAGTTGTGCCGCGACTGGAGGCATCAGACCGTCTCGAAAGACGACGCCCTGACGGACAAGACTGCCTCCGGGATCGAAGGCAGCAATGACGCACGCGTGAACTGGGGATGCAAGCCGGGCGAAAACAAAGCCTCTTGAGGGGTTCGGGAACCATGGCAGATGCACGATCCTTCTTTCCTGACGGGCTTGGAGCTCGGCAAATTCCTCGCCCGGCTGAAGCGGGTCGAGGAGGATATCTCAGCGGTGAGAGCCGATCTGAACGCCCATATCGGCAAGATGCGGCGGGCGGTCATCCTGGTTACTCTGTGGACGCTCGCGGCGCTGGCCAACGCTTCGAGCGATACGGCGGCGGAGTTCGCGGTCGAGATGGTGCTGTCAGCCCTGAAGCGATGATGACGTGGGCGTGTCGAATGGCGTGGATGCTGATCTTCATAGCAGCGTTCCGGTTCGGCGGGTCGCTGGCGACGCACGCGATGGAGCGGTTGTTTTAATCGTGTGCGTATCTTTGCCCCGCTTCGGGGTTCCCAACCCGCCGCCAGTCAGGCCAGTCGCCTAGTATCTCTTTCATCGGGCGTGGATCATCCGCAATCGCATCCGAGAACCCGAGCTCCTTGCGCCAGTATCGGCGTGTGGCCGCAAGCTCGCTGTCGGCCAGCTGTAGCGCCTGCATCAAGACGATTGTCTGTAGCATCGTCGGAAGAACCTTGAGGCTGCCTTTGGGTGGATGCCCAAAGAGGTTGTGCGGATTAAGTGATGTGACCGGCTGAGCGCAGGGTAGGCGCTCACACTTCGTCCGCGTCGCGGTAGCGCTCTCGCCCCTCGCCCGGCTTCACAAGAGCGGCCCTTGCCTCCTGCATGGCCTTTGTCACGGCGTATTGTAGGTCGCTGAGTTCTTTGTGGCTAATGTTGGTTAGCCACTCGCCGCGATAGCGTATCTCGCACCAAACAGGGTAACCACTTGCCGAGACCTCGATCTCGAAATCGCCGCCTTTGGCCATAAGATTCCGCCCTATTTCACGCCTGCTTTTTGCAAAACCTTGGACACAGCAAGGATTTGCTGCTGTACCCGCTCGATAGTTTTGATGCACACCGCGTCCGCTTTGAGCCGCTTCAGATCGATGATCGCGCCCTCAAGATTGTAATAGGCGTCGCTATCGATCATCACGCCGTCACGCTTCTTTTTCGCAGGCGGAAACAGCGCGGCGTTGATCTTCTCTAGTGCGTCTTCGGCCTTCACGGCTGATGCTCCTTTTTAAGACAAGACCGCATCAACGCGGTCGGGCTCAACTCGCGGTGGCTCGCCACGTAAGACGCGCACAGCCTCGTCAATAGTCTCGCAATCGGGATGCGCCCAGCCGAACACGGTTTCGGTGGATCGACGGGCCGCCATCTGAAGCAGCCGTTGAGCGATCTGTTCGTTGGTCAGCACGTCGGCCTCCTTTGCTAAACGCCGCGCGTGTCGCGCATGATGGCTGCAACCGCCGCATCTTCCTTCTGCGCGAGCGCGCCCTGAAGCTCGGCTGTGAGCAACTCGGCGGCGCCCTCAGAAATAACGATGCCGTGCCTCGTGCCATCCGCCGAGGCATAGACAAGCCGCACATAGCTTCCGTGCGGGTTGTCGTCACCAAGGCCGTCGCAGCGGCCCTTGCAGGAAATTTCACCCTTAGTCATTGTGTCTCCCTCCTTATCTTAGGCCCATCGTGGGTCTGCTGAAGTCGCGGCGCGGGATGTCCGACCACATATGCTCGCAGATGCGGTGCTCGCCTTCGTGGGGCAGCGGATCGTCTTCGTCGAACCCCTTGGCCGTGCGCTCGGCGTCAACCTGACGCGCGAAGCGGATTGCCCGCAGATTGTCCTTCTCCCATCCGTTGCCCGCCCAATAGAGCGGCGCGCTCGGCTCGCTGTTCTTGTGTTCGATAACCCATCCGATTTCGTCGGCCATTGAAGTCTCCGTTGTTTGTCTAGCATTCTCTACAAATCGAGGCGTTCAACGCCAAATGTCTAGAAGGCTAGATGCTCCTATTCTTGGGTCGGGTGCACGGGCTCGTGGGCGCCCGTGGCCCAATATCGGTACTCGCCCCACTCTTCGCCGAACACGGCTTTCTCGTTAAACGCGCGCCGGAAGTCGTCGGCAGTTTCCTCGCCGTCATCGCGCTCTAACTTGTCCGCCCAACGCATCGCCGTTTGCGGGTCAAGCACCTTCGCCCTCCACTCGGCGGATCGGTACTGCATCTGTCTCTCCGTCCTTGACAGTTTCTATTTCCGCAAATCCGCTAAGCGTTTCCGCTCGGCGCACTGTATAAAATTTCGCGACACGCCGAACTCCCTCGCAATGGCGTTAAGAGATTTTCCGCTACCAAGAGCGGCAACCGCTGCGGCAGCGTTAGGCGGAGGTCTGCGTCCGCCATGGTCGGGATGATCCCACGTCACGCCGAATTTTTTGCAGGCTTTGTAAGCTGCCATGTACGAAACGCCGAAGCGGGCCGCCACGTCTTTTGGATGCTCTCCTGCCTCGACTGCCCTTGCCATCATCTCGGGACGAGAAACCACGGACCCTCCTCTATTTACGCTTGCGCCGAGACTTGGCGCGGTTGAGATAATTTATCACGGTCGGCTGTGAAACTGAGAACCGCTTGCCCAGCTTGGCGTGTGTCCACAGCTTCGGATTGCTCTTGCGCAGCGCGACGAGCTTTGCCGCCTGCGCCTCGGATAGCTTCGGCTTCGCCCCGTAGCGCAGCCCGCGCTCCTGTATGGCCTTGATGCCCGCCGCCGTGCGTTGGCCAGTCTGGCGGACCTCTAGCTGGGCGAGTAGGGCCGTCATGCCGAGCATAAATTCCCCTATTGGCGTGTGCACGTTTAGATGCGGCTCCGTAAGGGAGATCACGGTCGCCCCGGCTTCCTCGATGCGGTCCAAAATCTTGTAGGCGTCGCGCGCGTTTCGGATGAGCCGATCCAGCTTCCAAACGACAAGCGTGTCGCCCGGCCTCAAATCGATGAGCGCCTTTTCCAGCTCCGGGCGTCTGCCCCGTGTCGCTGACCGCTTCTCCTGCCAGATGTTGTAACAACCCGCTTTCTCCAATGCGTCGATCTGCAATCGCAGCTCTTGGTCTTCGCTGCTAACGCGGGCGTACCCGATCAGCTTGCCCGTAGTCTTCTTTTCCACGCCAGCCCCAATCGTCTTTCCACAGGCTCTCGCGGATCATATTCGCGAACCGACAAATAGTCAACAAGTCATACGAACAGTTATTGACTACGGCCGCGTGATTTGCTATGTAATGGGCTCCCGGTCGGGCCTACGGTAACAGTGCTGGAACAAGAGGTAGGCTGATACACCCAGCACGACATGGGATTAGATAGAAAGGCCGGGACCGTGGAACACAATCGAAGCGAGCACCACGTTTACTACTGCTCCAAGAGCAACTGCCGCAAGCTCGTGCGGTGGCTCATAGAGCGTGACTTCTGGTTTGAGCGCGTAACCTATAGTGGCGGAAAGTATGTCGTCACGTGCGGTATCGAACCCGACCGCATTCAGCGCGGAATCGGCGTTGCCATCGAAGATGCCGCAGCTTGATCAGGAAAGCCCGGAAATTCTACCGGCACCGTTTGCGTACAAAGCAATGAGCCAGAACAGATTTTAGCGGCAGGAAAAGCGGCAATGATCGGCGGACGCGTTATCGAAGCAATGCCCATGACGATCCTTGCGGGCGATAGCCCCGGCAAGCCTACGGATGTCATCCGGCTGTGGTGCGTCGGCGCTCGCAAGGAAGAGCGTTTTGACGAGACAGCCGTTTACGCAGAAGCATACGCGGACGGCGAAGGCCCGAAAGTCGGTGACAGCATTTGGTGGCAAGCCGGACGGATCATGTTCGACGGCGACAAGCGCAGCGTCCGCAAAGTTGGTTTTTCTTTCGACCCCGGCAAGACTGATCATGTGCCGCTTCCGCCTCCCAACACGGGCAGCGTGAAGGGCGGCACCTAGAACCCAAGAAAGGCCCGTCGTGAGCATCAACAGCTACCAGTCCGACGAAGCGTTCCATTCGGGGATGGAAGATGAGCATGATCGTCTCGCTGCCCGCGAGCTTGTTGGCCGGATGACGACGCACCGGCTTCGTCGGGAGTTAAAGACGCTTCAGGGCTTCGAACCAAAGCCGCAATGGATGCATGACCGCATCAACGATATCCGCAGCGAATTGGGGTGGCGCGAGCGCGCCGACCAATAACCCAGGAAAGGCCCGACATGGCTATGCTCGTCAAAGACCTGATCGAAGCGCTCAACAAATTGCCTCAAGAGGCGCTTGTGATCATGCAGAAGGACGGCGAAGGCAACGGCTACAGCCCGCTTGCTGGCGTCGATGGCGACGCGGTGTACGTGCCGGACAGCACGTGGTCCGGCGAAGTCTATAGCACAGGTTGGTCTGCATCTGACGCCGACATGGATGATGACGAGTGGGCCGAGATGCTGAAGCGCCCGCGCTGCGTCGTCTTGGCTCCCACGAACTGATCAGGAAAGGCCCGGGCCATGATGTCGCGCGAAGATCAATGGCATGACGCAGCAGTCGCCGCTAACAAGCGGGCGAAAGAGATCGTCGCCTTGAAGGAAATGCTGTTCATCTCGCGCGAGAGTAACGTCAAACTCCGGCTTGCCCTCGAACGCCTAATTGAAGCCGTGAAGGCCGGTGAGGCAGTGTCGGGCGCCGAAGCGCTCGGAGCAGCCGAAGAAGCCCTTTGCAATTTTTGATCAGGAAAGGCCCGACCATGAGCAGCCTGCCAATTGGCGCCGTTGTAGACTACGCACACGAGCATAAGCGGGCTCGATTGATTGTCGTGGGCATCGCGCCGGGGAATGTCCGCGACCCGTACCCGCTCTACTTCCTGGCCGAGCGGCCTATCGCTTGGTTGGACGCGAAGCTCTACAGCAAAGAGTTTTTGGCGTTCAATCTTGAGGCGGGCTGGACCGCTGGCAACGTCGATCACCACCTGCTCACAGACACGGGCGAACGGGTCAAGGTAGAGCCGTTCAAGATGCCCGCGCTAACCTTCTAAGAAAGGCCCGCCTCTCCCGCCTCACGATGTCAAAGAGAACGCAGAACAGAGTCACGAAGTGGGCGCAGTCTGTGGTTTCTCATCTCCGTGCCGCC
>ERZ724505.1296-NODE-1296-length-13876-cov-4.285508_pt1 | contig 13876 bp, 14 predicted proteins | sample MGYA00376038_ERZ724505 | MGnify/ENA primary metagenome ERZ724505 (study PRJEB28724, sample SAMN07190884) | wastewater metagenome | isolation source: effluent of sewage treatment plant in Hong Hong | place: Hong Kong | collected 2016-03-17 ... | reverse complement strand
ATATTCGATTAGCTCTTTAGCTTCATCAATACTTAACTTCTTTTTACGCAGGGCCACTTCGTTTGTTACCTGCAGGGCGGTAAGTGGCGTGCGGAGTTCGTGGCTAGCATCTGAAACAAACTGTGATTGCGCTTCCATGGCTGTTTCGATTGGCTCTAGAGTTTTACGAGCTAAGAAATAGCTAAAGAACGCACCGCCAACAAGCACTGTTACGTTAAGAATAACCAGCCAGCCAATTAGTTCTGCCCTGGCCTCGTCTGCTCGCTGCTCAATCAAATCTTGAATGCTGTAATACTGGCCATTGTTATTGAATAAAAATTGCTGTGATCTACTGGAGTTTGGTGGAAGCGGCCTGTCGAATTGGGATGAGCTGATGGTATAGATAACCGTAGAAAATATCACGGTAAGCCCCATGATAATTACTAAGTAGGTAGCGGCCAGTCGCCGCGTATCACCCTTTACTTTGTCGTTTATGACTTCACGAATGTTAGGCATCTATGCTCACTTTGTACCCAAATCCACGAACAGTGTGGAGTAATGGTTTTTTAAATGGTTTATCGATTTTTGAACGCAGGAATGTAATAAACACTTCTACATTATTTGGTAGTACATCGGCATCAAAATCCCATACGTGCGAAATAATGTTATCTTTTGACACTACGCGGCCAGAATTACGCATTAAGTATTCCAAAATGGCGTACTCTTTTGAGGTAAGGCGGATATCTTGGCCTGCCCTAGTAACACTTTTTTGAGCTGGATCAAGTGTTAAATCACCAACTTCTAATACTTCGCCTAAGCTTTGATGGACCACCACACGTCACAAGTGAAACAAATATTTTTTGCTCTGTAACAGAGAAGAAATAAAGAAAAACATACAAAAAATGTACGTGTGGTCCTACCTACCCACTATTCTTAAACGGCGCTATGCACTGCCATTGGCAGGGCTTCTTACGCTATTCGTTGCGTTAACTACAACGCTATTATTTGCTAATGTTTCACTTGCCGCGCCTGGTATCAACGAAAAAATGAGCTTCCAGGGACGACTCCTTACTTCTAGTGGTGGACTGGTAGCCGATGGCCGTTACAACATGCAGTTCAAGATTTACGAAGGTGGCAGCGGTAGCGCTGCCGGTAACACCGATGGCAGCTTGTCGTGGTCGGAAAGTTACGTCAATAACAATGCCAACCAAGGTGTGGTTGTAAAGAATGGCTACTTCTCGGTTGATCTTGGGTCAAAGACGCCATTTGGCAGCAGTATTGATTGGAACAACGACACGCTGTGGCTGTCGATTAATATCGCTGGCTCTGACGCTACTTGTACGACATTCGGCACCGCGCCGTGTACGGCTGATGGCGAAATGCTCCCAATGAAGCGGCTCACGTCTACTCCATACGCGCTAAACGCTGGTAAAGTAGGTGGCAAGTCAGCCGACCAACTCGCCCAACTGGGTCAGGGCGTCCAAACCGACAACAGTTCAACGAGTAGCCTGTTTATCAACAAACTGGGCATAGGCAACTTACTGCAGCTGCAAAATACATCACAAGATGTGTTCACGATTACCAACAGTGGTGATATCTTGCTTGGCTCTAACGGCAATCATTCGATTTCAGCAGCCACATCGAGCCCCGACTTAGCCGGAACGGATGTTTCGATTTCGGCGGGAGGAGGCGGCTCTGGTAGTGGATCAAACGGAGGTAATCTAACTATAACTGGCGGCGCTTCGGGTGGCACCAATGGCAACGGCGGAGATATTGTCATATCTGGAGGCTCCGGTAGTGGTACCGGCACGAACGGACTTGTCATCCTTACTACGCCAACCTTCTCGACTACTACAAACGATGCAAACTGCTACACCAACGGGCAACCAGTAGCAACCAGTTGTACCATTAGCTCTACCAGTATCGACGGCAAGTCGGGCATCCTTACCGGTTTTAGCGCCAGTGGAAAAACTGCCACCTTGCCCGACCCGCTCAACACCACTGCCGGGCGCATCATCTACATCATGGCCGCTGCTGGATCAGAAAACTTCACACTCTCAGCCAATGATGGCTCGACAACCGTGACTATGCGGCCTGATACTACCGCCACCATGCTATGGAACGGTAGCGACTGGTCCGTTGCTGGCACAACCAGCTCGTCGACTACTCACGATGTGTACAGTAGCGAGACTAACAGCTCGAATGTCACGATTGGCGATAATACCGATAGTTCTACGTCTCTGCTCACGCTCGATAAGGGTGTATCAGCCCCTAGCTTAACTGATCCTGCGCTGCTTGGTAGTATGTACTATGACACCACGCTCGGTGAAGTACAGTGTTACGAAGAAAGTGGCTGGGGAAACTGCGGCGCTAGCCCTGATAGCTTTGTTACCCTTAGCCCTGAATATTCGAACGCCGTTATGAATGGTGCGGATATTGGCACGATTACTTCCGATTTATGTTCAGATACGTTGAATATCAATGACGCTAGTAACGGCGAAAATGTGTGTGGTACCAATGAAACATACAACTTCTATAAGTGGACTTCTGCTGAGACTAGCGCGCAAACAAGAAGTATCTATGTTACCTACCAGCTGCCCGCTAACTTTAAAGAATTCGTAGCGGGCTCAACATCACTCAAGGGCCGGACCGATAGTTCTAATGCCACGGTAAGTTACCAAGTATATCGTGATGGCGACAGCGGCCTGGTGTCGTGTAGTTCGGAGATCTCGGTGTCTACGGGCGCGCAAACCTCATGGCAAGAGGCGCTGGCTGATGATACCGATGATCCAGCGAACTGTAGTTTCGCCGCTGGTGATAGCATCCTATTTAGAATCAACCTCTCTGCGCATAGTAACGCCAAAGCTTACGTAAGCAACCTGAACTTCACATTCAGTAACAACTAACAGCAAAGTAGTTATGGTAAACTTGGTATATAACCTTACCTAGTGGCGTCATACGGTTCCCAGAGGTGACCATCATTATTTAATGTGACGTAGGAATTGCTACAGAGTGGATGTAAAGCAAAGAATAACCAAGAGCGAGCGGCCTCATGTTTTTGTTCAACCAAAGTCAAAGCCGCCGCAAAAACCAATCGTGTCCACGCCCGACCAACCAGCCAAACGTCGAGTCTTTACAGGCCGACAAAAGCTTATCGTTGCGGCGGCGGTCGCACTGCTTATTGTGTTTGTTTGGATTAACTCGCAGCCCGAAGACAAGTCGCAGCCGTTAGCACAGGGGCCAAACTATACAACTATTCTGCCAAAAGGAGAGTCGGTAGTAACACTGGGTGGCTGGAAGCGAGTCAGCCCCCCAGAGAATGATCCTGTATATGCCTACTCGGATAAAATTGGCGACGTCCCGATTATCGTGAGCGAACAGCCTGTGCCCAAATCGTTCGGCCGCAACATCGATGCCCAAGTAAAAAAATTAGCCCAGGGCTATCACGCTACCGATAAGATTAAAGCAAATAATACCGATGTGTATATTGGAACGTCATCAAAAGGCCCACAGTCCGTTATTCTGGCCAAAGAAGACCTGTTAATCCTTATAAAGTCCGAGAATAAGATATCGAACGACGCCTGGAAAGATTACGTGAAGTCACTTACTAGTGCCACTTTGCCAAATGTACCGAAATATTAGTTATTCGACGTGTTATATTGTTCGATTATTTTAACAATCTTACTATCTGCATCCAGATTGGCGTAATTGATTATTTGATTGCGAGAAATCGTCATTTCATCTTCGGGCCCAAAATATATGCCAGTAAATTTTAGTAGCTTGTACTTATTCTGGCTTGATTGGTCGTCAGTACTTGTAGAATCGTCGGTATTACCTGTAGTACTTGCTTCGTTTTCAAGATAGAATACGTCGGTCAATTTCATGTGTTCATCATCCAGTACGCTGAGTTTTCCATAATAACTTTGGCCGTCACTCAACTTTACCATCTGGTACTTACTAGTATCTATGCCACTAGCAGTAGGCTTGGTAGCTTGCCAAATCATCCAAGCGATTAGCCCAAGAAGAAGTACGCCAATCACGAGTAGTACCCCAACTAGCCAGCGCTTACCTGATGGCTGTGATACCGGCGGCGTATTACTTTTACGTGAATACGTGGTGCGCGGAGCGCTAACAGGCACTTTTTCTAGCTCAGGCTCCTGTGCTGGTTGCTGAGGTTGGTAGCTTTTGCTGTCTTGCCCATGGCCACGGAACGGCCCCTTATCCATACTGTCTGTTTACTCCACTTATTGCATGCTTATTCGTTGCACTAATCATAGCATAAGAGGGATTGAGGCTTCAATCTGCCTTGTTATTTCAAGAGTGCGCCGACGTTCTCTTGAATCAGCGATTCCACGTCCATATCCTCGCCTACGGGGATATTAAATGTCGACGTGAAGGTATCTTTGCCAGTACTGCCGTGTTCAACGCCTTCGATCACATCGATACCAGCGGCCGTTAGGTGAATACCCACATATATTCGCGCTCCCGAGGTGGTGCGCTCACGTGAGCGGATAAACCCTTTGTCTATTAAAAATACAAAACCGTTGAATACGTCCGACGACTGGGTGCTGATATCGAGTAAATCACGAGTAAGCCATTTCTTATCACTAGTAAGGCCGACTTTCCCATCGGCTTTGTCTATGAACCCCAGCTGGCGATACTGCATGCTTGACGGCACTGTTCGCTGCAGTTGATAAAGGTAAAGTAGCATCTTCCCTGCTGTTTCTTTAATTGTCACGCCTACATACTCCCGAAATTTCTGGCACTGGCCCTCTCGCGTCTTTTCTTCATTATACCTCAGGAAGAGGTATCTGGTGCCATTTTACACTAGCTTATAGCACTAGTGGGCAAAATTAATGCGCTCTAGCAGCAATAAACTTGCCCCTACCGTTGAACAAACCACGGCTCAATAATACAGTTCAGGAGTTATGCTGACTGGGTCGACGATGTGTTTTCTGGCAAGTCCATCACCCGCTTTGCCCGCTTGTAAGTAGGAGCCGTTTCATATTCAAGCGCTTCAAGCGCCAGCACAATAGATACCAACAGGTACAGCAGTGCGTCTAAGATACCAATATGGTAATCAGCCATTAGTACAAAGCTGGCGATGAGCACAATGGTAGAAGTGGCGCCAAGAAAAATTCTAAAATAGAGTGCGCGGGGCGGTGACGATACAAACACTGTTATCAGGGCCGCTAAAATGCCGACACGTAGGCCAGAATCAAACACGCCATTGTTTGCTAAGAGCATTGTAAAACTGTGTGGTGCGAATATGCCTGAGAAAAGTAACCATGCTGTCATAGTAATGCTGCCAAGTATGATTACGTGGCTTGTATCAAATTTTTGCTTATGCTTTGTAGTCATATTTCCATTTTATTGACAATTCGTAATTAATAGTGTGATAAAAATCACATATTTTTTAGGTTGTACACCCCTGTAATTACACGCTTATACAAAACTCGCCGCCACAAGGCGACGAGTGTGAGTTCTGACACGAGCGGTAATGTAGGATTTACAGGTATATGTGTGGATCTTTATTGCTTCTTATATATTGGCGCTCAAATTCTTTGAGCTGGCGTTGGGCGGCATGATGCCGAGCCTGCCGCTTCACTGCCGGGGAAGTATTACTATTCAAGTGTGATATTGTTCTTGCCATGAATCCTCGCTTACTTGATAGCCAAAGCTATAAAAGGCGCGCCAGCCGCAACGGCCTCGTTGCGATGTGATCGACGTGACTTATAGTCTGACAAATCATCCATGCTTATTGTTTTGCCCGCTTTACGGTCTAAAAACCGGTTAATGCGTGCTGTTACGTCACTACTATCCATCTTTCCCATATCTACCTCCTCCACATTGGTATACTCCTACTATACAAACCGCTTTTGCTCTGCGCTGTGAGCAGGCTTACAAAAATTATGTAATAAATTTCACAAACCTCTATGGAACCAGCAGGTAGTATACTGAGTACAACAGATATGGAAGACATGTTTCGAGAATTAAAGCCCCGGGGAACCTTCAAGACGATCCCTAAAGGTGGCAACGTATTATTTCAGGGCGAGATACCGCGGTATGTCATGATAATTCGCAGTGGCATTATACGCGCCTACACTATCACCTCTGCGGGCGAAGAACGTACAACCGCCTTATACGGGGCTGGCGATATCCTGCCGCTAACTTGGGTGCTCGGTATAACGAGCAATAGTTTATTTTACTATGAAGCGGTTGAAGATTGCCGGCTATTCCAAATTCCACGTACAGTATTCTGGGAGTATATCAATACTACACCCGAGCGGCTCCAAGCAATGTTAAAAAAGACATCCACAGTATATACATCGTTGCTACTTCGGGTAACTGGCCTTGAGCAATCACGGGCGCCAGAAAAAATTGGATTCACCCTCTATTATTTACTTTTTACTCACGGGAAAGAAATTCGCCCTGGGGTATATAAAATTAATATACGGATTAGTCATGCGCTGTTTGGGTCATTTGTTGGTTTAACCCGCGAAAGTACAGCTAAAAATATGAAGATTCTGCGAGACAAAGGCATTATTGATTACGCCAGTTTTACCTACACGGTAGATAAAGCTAAGCTCGAAGCATTCTTAGGTGAAGACGCTTTTAGAGATTTATCGGTTTAGTCATCGCTAGACTGATGCTGTTTTTCGTGAGAAATATCAGCAATAATCCGAAGTAGCTCCTTAGGGGCGGCGCGGGCTTTTAATACGTATCGGTGAGCGCCTAACTCATAAGCTTCATCCACTTCATCTTGCGCGTCGTAGTTACTGAACACCACAATCGTGGTATCAGGATGCTTTTCTGGTTGGTACTGTTTTAAAAATCCGATGCCATCAAGTACGGGCATGCGTAAATCTAAAAATATAATTGCTGGGTCACCGGAAGCGGTAATAGATTCTAAGGCCTGTTTACCGTTGAAGGCAGACTTCACAGAATACCCTTCGGAGGCGATTATCATTTGGTAGGCTTTATTTAAGTCCTCGTCATCTTCGACGATTAGTACGGTTAGTTGGTTCTCTTTCATATCTGCTTGATTATATAGTTAAATTTTATGTACGTGTGTAACAATATTCACTTTTATTACTTTGGAGCCGAGGGTCGTTTCGGCAAACTAATAACAAACGTCGATCCCTTTGGTTTATTTGGAGAGTAAGCTATTGTACCGCCATGTCGATCAACGATATGCTTCGCCCAATATAGTCCCAGCCCCGACCCGCCAACTTTCGCTGATAATGGGTTATTGATGCGCGTGAATTTGCCATACAGCTTGTGTAGCTCGGACTTATCTATCCCAACTCCTTCGTCCATTACAGCAATATGAACCGCTTCATCAGTCTCGCTGAGCTCTACCGTGATGGTTGAATGGTTATGCGAATACTTACACGCGTTATCGATAATATTCTCAAATACCATCCGGAATATATCTTTATCTAGTTCCAGCGTTCGAGTGCGCTTGAGCGGCGTGAATGTAATACGTTGTTTACGGTTTGATGCGATTTGACGTTGCTCTCGTACCACATCACTCACAAGCTGATTAATATCAACAGTATGGTGGTGGAGCTTTAGCTTACCAGAGTCAATCTGCGCCACTTTCAGCAAATCGTTTATTATGCGGAGTTGCCGTTCATTGCTTTCGTAGGCTTGCTTTAACATGGGTAGTTGCTTTGCAGGCACCTCGCCCATGAAGCCTTCGATTACCATGCCTATGTATTGTTTTACGCCTGTTGCAGGAGTTCTAAGTTGATGCGATGCGATTGAAATAAATTCTTCTTTGGCCTGGTTCAACTCAATCAGCTGATCAATGCGTTGTTGCTCGATATACTTACGCTGCAAGGCATAGTAAAGTGTGCGCGAGAGCAGTACGGCGTCAAATGAACCTTTTACCAGGTAATCGGCGGCGGCAAGTTTCAATGATTTCCACTCCAAGTCGCTGTCAGCTACACCGGTCATCAAAATAAACGGCTGGCGGCGCCGTTCGGGGTGCGCATGTGCTAATAAGTCGGTACCCGTATGGGCTCCAAGGCGATAATCCAGCAAGTACACATCGTGCGTATCGGCATCGATTTGCTCAAGCGCATTGTCGTAGGTTGGCGCCCACTCAATTTGAAATGGTGAGTTTTTAATCTGTGAAAATATTTTTTTAGTAATCAGCCAGTCGTCTTCATCGTCCTCGACAACCAGTACTCGTATATTTTTAAGATTATTCGGGTCCATCTCTACTTAGGAAGTTCGACGATCTCGAACCAATAATTACCTAATGCGCGCATGACATTTGTAAGGTTTTCAAATGTCACAGGTTTTGTAATAAATGAGTTAACACCTAGCTGATAGGTTTTGTATATATCTTCTTCAGCTTTCGAGGTAGTAAATACTACTACTGGAATATTACGGAGTGATTCATCTGACTTAATTTCTTTTAGGGCTTCGCGGCCATCTTTACGCGGCATATTCAAGTCAAGCAAAATCACGCCTGGGCGGGGAGCATTCTTATCATTATAGTCACCCCGGTGGTGCAAATAATCCATCAACTCTTCCCCATCTTGCACGCGTATGAGCGTATTGAGCAAACGACTTTCTTTTAGGGCTTTCTGTGTAAGCATGAAGTCATCATCGTCATCATCGGCCATTAAAATAACAATCGGTTTTACTTTTTCTTTATCCATAGCTAGTGTGTACCTTTCTTCTGGGGCAACCAAATAATGAAAGTGGAGCCACGCCCTTTTTTACTTTCTGCAGTTATTGTACCATCATAGCGTTCCACGATTTTTCGACATACAGCTAGCCCGATACCAGTTCCTTCGTATGATGATCGCTCATTCAGGCGCTGGAAAACAGCAAAAATCCTATCAAGGTACTTCTCGTCGAACCCAATACCGTTATCTGTCACCCGTATTTCATAGCCCCCATCTTTTTCGCTCGAAGTCACCTTCACCTTTGGTACTACTTCTGCCCGATGGAATTTCACAGCATTCCCCACTAAATTCTGCATCAATTGACGCATGTGAGTCGGGTCAGCCTCTACCGTTGGTAATGGTTCGACTGTCACGGTGGCATTGGTTTGCTCAATTCTGGCTTCCAAGTCGCTCATGACATCATTCATTACATCATTTAGGTTAACCGGCTGCGTATCTGGTGCCCGCCTGCTCACCCGTGAAAACGTTAGCAGGTCTGTAATCAATGTGCTCATCCGGTTGGCAGCCGCGTGCATACGGCTCAAATAATCCACGCCTTCAAGGCCAAGTGAATCACCGTATTCACTGAGTAACAAGTTACCGAAGGCTTGGATTTTTCTTAGCGGCTCTTGTAAGTCATGCGATGCAACGTAGGCAAAGTCTTCCAGCTCCTTGTTGCTGCGCGAAAGCTCGTTACTATATTCGTTCAAATCGCTTTCAATTGCCTGGCGCTTAATAATTTCCTCCCGCAAGCCTTGGTTGGTTAGCTGCAGCTGCTGTGTGCGTTCTTTAACGCGAGATTCAAGGGTCTGTTTTTCAAGGCGTAGCTGCTTTTCAAGTTCCCGGCGGCGCTTCAGGTCGTTGACCGATTTTTCGTACAAAGTGGCGTTTGTAAACGACAGCGAGACGCGAGCCCCCAATTCGTTGGCCATTTTAAAATCAGACTCAGTAAAATAGCGTCCTGAATCAGACGAAACAAAACTTATTGCACCAACGGTTTTTTTATCTTGTTTGAGTGGCACCATCATCATTGAACATATATTGAGCGATTTCATGAACTCCAGCGTCTCTTTATCTTCCACATACTGTTCAATCATTTGTTTGGTAATCACGGGGTAAAACTCTGGTTTGCCAGTTTTGAGCATCCGTGGAATCACCGTATCATCGTCGATATGCAATGGATTATGTTTACGGTATTCTTTGGCGATGGCGACTTTTTTAGGATCGGCATGCGCCACGCTCACTTGCTCGAATCCTCGCTCCTTGGAATATAAATCGACCGTACACCAGTCTGCTATCATTGGTACGCTCAATTTGGCTATTTTTTTGAGCGTTTTATTCAAATCAAGACTGGTAACTAACTCTTTAGTGACGTCGGCTATGTATGCCTGTTGTTCGGTGGCGCGGCGCTGGTCGTCAATATCCGTACAGGTACCGTACCATTTTGTAATGTTGCCTTCTGCATCAAGGAGCGGAAGCGCTCGGCCGATAACCCAGCGGTATTGCCCAGACGGCGCATGATACAACCTGTATTCGATTTCGTAAGGCTCGCCTGTTTTAAGCGAAGCTTTCCACACGCTCCACGCCCGTTTTTGATCATCTGGGTGGAATAAATCGTTCCAGCCCTCACCGTCTGTACTGCCTGGTTTCGTGCCGGTATATTCGTACCATTGACGGTTATAGTATTCGTGGTAGCCGTCGGGGCGCGTAATCCATACTAACTGTGGCATTGAATCAGCCATAAACCGGAGCCTAGCCTCACTATCTGCGAGTGCTTGTTCGGCTTGCTTGCGTTCAGTAATGTCAATAATACTGCCCGAAAACGAAGCGGGTTTATTATTCTCATCCAGTTTAACGTTTCCACGAGCTAACACCCACCGTACATCGCCATTAGCAACTACGGTACGGTATTCGGCTTCGTACAATTCCCCTGATTTGATCGCGGCAGTAATTTTTTTCTGCACGCTGGCTTGATCGGCTGGATAAATACAGTCTACGAACCGCTGCAACTCAAGGCCGGCATGCGCCTGCTCGCCGGGAATGCCAAACATCGTCGCTAAGTTACTGTCGGCGGTTACCTTTTGAGTTGCTAAATCAAGACTCCAGGTACCAACAAGGCTTGTTGAAAGTACCTCCTCTAAGCGCGACTGCGTACTGTCAAGCTGCTCCTTAACAAGGCGCTCTTCGGTGATATCTTTTGTTGCTTGGCATACAGCAATAATCTTTCCATCGCGCGCAATGGGATAGTGTACTACTTTCCAAAATTTTTGAACCTGTTCGCCAGCTTCATTAAACAAATCGTATTGAAGGTCAGGCATTGAATCTGGCTTGCCAGTCTTTATTACCCGGTAGATTGAATCTACTAACTCGCTTCTACCTGTTTTTTTAAAGGTGTCTGACGTATCCGGGAACGCATCAAGCAACTTCTTACCAATGGTTTTTTCACGGGGCTGTAAGGCAATGGCAACATGGGCATCGTTTTGAGCCAGTATCGTAAGGTCGGGGTGGTCGGCGGCAAATATAATATAGGGTGCATCTAGTGCATCAAAAATAAGTTCAAAATCAACCACTGAGGTAGCGTTATTACTCACGTTGCTCCCTATTGTAGTCAGGATATATCAGAAAAAGTGTGAATATTTTCACACCTTAGCAATAATGCGGGGCGTCCATGCGTATTATATTTACTACCATATTCGGTATCGCAATGGTCGTGCTGAATCATACGCTAGCTAAACTCATGCCCCACAGCCTTCCTAAGTGCAAGCTAACTCCAAAAATTAGCTAAACAAAAAGGCCTCCGTGTCAGAAGGCCTTGTTGTTTTTTACGGAATTAGTAGTCGTATGTATACGTTATAGTAATGTTACCAATTTTAATGGTACCGTTTGCTGGTGGGTTTCCAGATTTCGGAACGTACGTTGTTGTCGTAACTTTTAAGCCATCTTTAAACGTATTGTAGCCAGCTCGTTCATTCCCTTTAAGGACCTCGCTAAGGTTGACTGTAACACCCTTTTTCTCTTCTGTTTTACAGTAGTTTTCATACCACTTAGGGTCATTATGCATACCGTTTAGCCCAAAGCCATTTGCTTGACCTAATCCTCCAATACGCGTTTGGTAAGTAGACACATACGGGAACTTAGACCAGTCTTGGTTCGAATACAGTTGCTGGGATGATACACAGTATTTAGCAACAAAGTGGTCCTTTTCGTACCCAGTCATGTACTTCGACATATTAATAGCCGCTGTCTTATTGAACTCAGAGAGTGGATTGAACTTTTCATTATCACCAGCTAGTGTAGCGAGCGGAGCCGCATCTGCCGCCATGCCGACTTTATTGATTTGAAGAACGGTACCGTACTTCGGGTCATTCACAACCTTTGCGTCCTTTGTCAAAGTCCAGTCATTTGGCGTCAAGGTAACCGTTACTGGAGCCGGAAGAGCTGGAATATCTTTTTTAGTAGTGCTAGGAGCCTTTACACTACCGCTATTACTATTACTGCTAGTTGGGGGATTATCAGGGGTCTTTGGTGGAGCAAACTTACCAAGGCCAAGGAATCCGGTTCCACCAGCATTCGCCTGTTGGCCCTGCATGCGGCTATACGCAACAAAACCAAGGGCACCTGCAATAACAACAACCAGAATAATAACAATTGCAAGATGTGCAACTCCTGCTTGATAATATTTTTTATTTTTATATGCCATATTTTATTCCTTTTTTGTAATGGATATGCTTTTAATGCTTGAAGTATATAACTGACTGTGTATATTTGTCAACGTTTTACCTATCTAATGATATACTGCATTTTCGTTCCAGGTAAGCTAAGCGAACCCTTTTTCTAGACGATGGTTCTTTGCGGTGAAATCAAAATCGGCTCAGCTGACAGGTCATGAACTATACAGATAGAGGCTAAGGGATTGTCAGTCAAATTACTTGCAATAGTCGCTGTTTTTGCCACTTGTAGGGTCACCGGCAGGTAGCGCGGCAAGTTTTGCCTGGTCACTACTTGACAGCCAGTTATTTTGTAGCCAGCATACCGCGTGCCACGCAAGCTCTTTTTCGTTGGGGTGAGCAGCCTGATAGGCAGATGTTTTACTGGCTTCATTTTGGCTTCGCAGATCGTACACGCCAAAGTCAAAAGCAGCATTATGCGTATTCACAAAACCGACTTTTGTCGCGAATACGGTACCAGCTTTTATGTAGACTGGCGGATCAACATTAGTTGTTCTTGAACTTTCCTCGGGAGCTGGCCACTTGTCGGCGATTTTTTGCAGTTCTGGAGATAGGTCGTGTAAGTGATCAAATCTGTACAAAATACCGCAGTTATTAATAACATCGATGAGGTATTGAGTCTCCCCGATTTCCGTATAGCGTGACCCCCGGACGATAAAACCATCCATCGGTGCAGATACCGTTACAGTGTTATCTTTTGTGTTATCAAATCTAAATCCACCATGTGGTTTATAATTGCCACCACGTTTTTGACCAGGGTAAAGCACAGAAGTCGCTTGGCTGAGATCCGCAGGCGCTTTAAGCACAGGTTGGCTCGGACAAGTAGGCGGCGTCTCGGTAGATTGCCAACCATCTGCTGTTTGCTGCCAGATGAGCTTAGCGGGTTCAGGAGTCGCTTTTGTTTGTGATGATTGAGAGGTATTAGAGCTATCGTCTTTTGCGGTCTTACTCGCGACAAACTTCCAGCCCACAAGCCCGATAATCCCGAGTATTACTAATACAATAACGATCTCAACTACACTAAAGCCAGCTTGGTGTTTTTTCATAGTTCAAGTTTATGGCAACAAATAATAATCCACAATACCGTTTATGCTTACATACTGCATTCAGAATAAATAACTTTCATAAAAAATATCCAGTAGCGTGAGTGCTTACTGGATACCCTGTAAAATATATGCTCTTGGCTCCCCTTGGTTCAGATACTGCGAACTGTGAATGTTGATTATGACGAACACAAGTTGAAGGCAGTAAAAGAACTTCTTGTGACCAGCATAGCATAACTACCGTTTTGGTCGCCAACCACCTAAATACTTGTCTACCAACTTCACTAAATCTGTATCACCATCAGTTTTACGAAGCCTACCGATTGCCTTTTTGACCTTATCTTCATCACCAAGCACCTTCACAAGTCCGTCCCACCATAATTGTCGCTCCTGTTTTACGCCATTTGACGTTTCAGATGTTGCAGTCGATACCGCTGAAGCG
>ERZ724505.1294-NODE-1294-length-13881-cov-21.665268_pt1 | contig 13881 bp, 24 predicted proteins | sample MGYA00376038_ERZ724505 | MGnify/ENA primary metagenome ERZ724505 (study PRJEB28724, sample SAMN07190884) | wastewater metagenome | isolation source: effluent of sewage treatment plant in Hong Hong | place: Hong Kong | collected 2016-03-17 ... | reverse complement strand
GAAGGACAACTGACCGCACCCGGCGGCTTCCGGGGTTCAATGGGAGGAAGGATGCTGCTTCTTTTGATGGCCTGTGCTGAACCGATAGCAGTTGACCTTCAGGGCGCCAAAGCGGCCGCCGCTGAGTGGGTTGGCGATGGGCATGTGCGAATGTGCAGAGCGTTTCTGGCAGGGGCGCAGTGCGACGTCGTGACCGGATCGGGGTGCGAGGTGACGCTGTACGTCAACCCATCCGGGAGAAGCCGTGCGCTTGTGGTGGCCCCGGGACAGATCGTGTGTCCCGGAGGCGCCACCAAGTGACCCTCCGTCTCCTCATCTGCGGCACCCGGACCTTTGCCGACTACGCCCTCCTCTGCCGAGAGTGTGACGCCATCGCGGCGCACTATTCGGCGGTGGAGGTGATCACGGGCGCGCCTGATCCCCGGAAGCGCGGGCCACGGTGGAAGCCGGGAGCGGACGGGCTTGGGGAGCGGTGGGCGTTGGCGCGCGGCCATGCGTACCGACGATTCCCGGCGGATTGGCGGCGGTACGGGCGCAGTGCAGGCCCGATCCGCAACCGGGAGATGTTGGCGTACCTGCTGCAAAGCACGGAGCGGCGCGGCGTGGTGGCGTTCTGGGATGGGGTGAGCCCGGGGACGGGGGACATGATCCGGGCGGCGCGGGAGGGTGGGGTGGGGGTGAGGGTGGTCAGCCTCCCAGGGCCACGATCCGGGCCGTGAGATCCGTTATCACCGTCTGCAGGTCCTCCGGTCCTGTGGCCACGCGCGTCCACCCCTGGTCATCCAAGTCCTGAGGCACCCAACTGCCGCCAACACACACTGCCTGTGCCCCGATGTCCGCTCCCGTCACAAGGTACCGCACGCCATCTGGGTTTGCCCATAGTTCGCCAACTTTTGCACTCATGACCCACTCCCAAATGTGAAGGTTCCCGCCGATCCGTTGGTAGGCGCAACGTAGCCCGTGCCGCCAATCGTGCCGGCCGATGTCCCTGCCGTGCCGCCGGATACGTCCGAAGTGGGCGTGCCGCCGACGTTGTTTGTTCCGACGTAAACCTCAATGATTCCGCCGTTGCCGCCCGATCCGCCCTCAGCGTAATAGCCCGTGCCCGCGACTGCCCCGTTGCCCCCGTTGCCGCCCGGGGCCTGGAACGCCGGCAGGTTGCTTCCGGTGATACTGCCAATGACAACCGCGATTCGCCCGCCGCCTCCACCTCCGCCGCCCGCGTCGGCATCGTTGCCGCCCGCGACGCCTGCGGAGCCGTTTGCGCCCGCCGCGCGGAAGTAGCAGCCCGTCCCGAAAGCGGCTGTCTCCGCCGCAAACATCAGGACGCCGCCGCCACCTCCGCCTGCGCCACCGATGGAGCCGCCAAGGTTGGACGTGCCGCCGCCGCCACCCGCACCCGTGCCGCCCGCAATCTGGAGCAGCGCGGTTCCGTTGCGCCACGCAAGCAGGCCACCTGCGATCATGCTCCAGAAGTTGCCGTAATACCATGCTTTCGCGGCGGTCGCTGTACCGCCACCCGCCGCGCCGCCCGTCCGGATCGTGGCAACGTTCGTCAGTCGCGCCGCGCCGCCCTTGCCTGCCTGCCCGCCTCCGTATCCGCCACCCGCCGGAATGGAGGTTCCTGCGGTTCCGTTGGAGTTATTGCCGCCGCCACCGCCCGAAGATCCGCCGTAGAAGGTGGCGCCCGTGGAAGATGTAGCGATTGCAGCGGGGGAGGCGCCCGCACCGCCCGTCGATCCACTTGCGTCCGTGCCGGAGTTGATCACCCCGATCCCGCTGGCCGCCGTCGGATTGAAGGACCGGCACCGGAACACGAATCCGGCGCAGTCCAAGAGGATATTGTTCTGCGCAAACGTCACGACTTTGTATTGCGTGTCGCCGCCTGTGCGGGTGTAGGTCGATCCGCTTTTGGTCCAGCCCGTCGGTGTTGCGCCGCCCGTGTCGAAGGTCACATCGCCGTCAAAAGCGCCACCGTACGCCGTCACCGCTGCCGACGCACCCAACGACCCACCACTGCCGGAGAGCCGGGAATCGTTGGCCTGCACCACCGTCCCCGGCGTTGTGCCGCCATTGGGGGCGAGTTGGACCTTCCCCGCCACTGATGTCGTTGCCGACACGACGGTCGGGCTTGTCGCCGTGCCAGAAAGGTCCCCAGCAAGTTGGATTTTGCCGGGAGTCGTGGCGTCGGCGTCGGACACAAGGGGATCGACCTTGCCGTTCGATCCCGTCATCGCAATCTTGTTTGCGGATTGCGTTGTTGTAACGTCCGTAACCTGAAAGCCGTCTCCGCCACTGTTGACACGCAACACCTTGTTTCCGTTGCCCGCCAGCAATAGCCGGAGGGCGACGGTCATCTGGTAGGTCAGCAGATCAGCAGTTTCGGAGAGGCTCATGATTCACCCGATCAGGCGTTGGGGGTCTGGACGTAGTAGATGATCGCCTGCCACGCGCCGGTCGTGATCCCGGAGCCGCCCACAGTCACCCGGGGCGCCACGTCCGAACCACCCACCGAAACCGGAGGGCCGCTGTAGGTGGCCTTGTTCGGGGAGGCGACATTCACATCTGCCGACGCCACGAAAAGCGCCGCCGTGGCCGTGGTCCCGATGCTGATGGTGGGCGACGTGCCATCCAAGGCGGTCGCGAGGTTGAACGCCACGCTCGTCACCTGCGCACCGGCCGGAAGGAGGTCCGTACCGGTGACGGTGGTGGTAGTGCCGCTGAGGATGTACGCCTTGACCGAGGCCGCATTTCCGCCGTAGTGGGAATCGGCGTAGTCGACGGTCACCAGGTCGTTGCCGCTGACCGGCGTTCCGGCCTGTGCTTTGGCGAGGGTGACCCCATCGGACCCGAGCACCTGGAGGGTGCCGCTGTTGTCCTTCAGTTGGACGCCGGTGGCCAACTGGAGGATGGCCTTGGGGATGCGGAAGATCGTGCTGAACAGAGTGGAGACGGTTTCGAGTGCCAAGGGAACCTGCCTTTATGCGCGGCTGATGGTGACGGAGCCCCGCCCGGCGCCAGCCGTGGAGCCGCCGAGAGAGAGGGTAAGAATTGCGTTGGTGGACGTGACAACCGTATCCCCGCCCTCCGTTGCCTGTACCGCCGCCGCCGACAGTGCGGTTGGCCCCTGAAAGCGGTTTGTGGATGCGCCGGTCCCGATGCTTGCAACAGGGTTTGTCCCATTGAACGGCGTGGTGATCTGGATTTCCGTGGCCTGCACCACATCGCCCGCATTCAGCAGTCCGATAACCGTGGTGGGCGACGTGGAAAACGTAAACGTAAACTCCACAATGTCTGCATTCCCGCCGCCGGTTCCGATCCCGAGGTTCGCCCGTGCGCCTGCCGCCGTCGTTGCCCCGGTGCCGCCGTGGTCCACAGAGAGCACGCCGACCGCTTGCGACAAGATCGCCGGACGCGCCCAAGGGGTCATTCCGGTTGGCATCAGACCCCCGATCCCTGCGACGGGCCGATTACAACCCGCGCCGCATAGGTGATTGTGGCGCCCGATCCAGCAACATCGCCGGAACCGGTGATGCCGTACAACTCGACATACAGGCGCGCGGCCCAATTCGTGGCCACAATGTCCCCCGCGCCCCGATAGTCGTACGTCAACCCCGGCAATCCGCCCGCAAGCGTCCACGCCTGACCGCTCGCATAGTTGGTGTTGTAGGTCGAACCGGCCGAACCGTAGACCCACCATCGCGCCGAGGCTGTGGTCGGGTCGGCGACGCCGCTCACTTCGGCCGTTCCGGTCGCCGCAAGTCCGATCGTCCAATCCGCCTCGCCAAGCCCCGTGACCGTCAGCGTGGTGGACGTGGCGACGGCGACCACTACAAGCGAGGCGGTCACCTCCGCATTGATGACGGCCGCCCACCCTTCCAGCACGTCTGCAATCGTGTCGCCGCCGGATGCTGAATAGGTGCAGTCGGTGCCGTCGACGGTGAGGGTGTAATCGGCGGCATCGTCCAGGGTGTCGATACTGATCACCACCTGCCGCCCGGGGAAGCCTGTCACCGCCGCCCGGGGACGGAGTTGCACCTGCCACCCTGCCGCCACGGATGCCGCCACGTCGACGCCTGCCGCAAGGCTGGACGGTGCGCCGGTGTAGCCGCTTTGGGGCGTCCAAAGCGGATTCGCGCAGACCGACTGCACGGCAAACATGTTGGAAAGCTGGAAATCGGCCATTGCTATTCAACCCCCGGCACAAGCAGCCATCCGAACCGCTGATAAGTCACAACCGACGTGTCCACCTTCGTCCACAGTCCGGAGCAGTTCCCGCGCGCAAACGTCAGGATTCCGTTGCTGCTGCCGCCCGTGCTGTTGGCGCTCCAGATCCGCGCGCCGTCGGTGGCAAGCCCCTTCTGCGCGGGCACCACAAGCGACGATTCCCAGACCAGAGAGCAGGTTCCAAGCGCCAACCGCTGCAGGACGGCGTTTGTCGTGCCGTCGGTGCTGTAGACGTAGACGCCACCCTGATCGATGGCCATCCACTGAATCGGCGCGACGGTGGAGCGCAGGATGTCGGACATCGCCAACTGCCCGCCGTCGGAGAACGACAGGCAGTAGGCATACGCCAGTTCGGTCGTATAGAGATTGCGGCCGTCCGTCCGCAGCGTGTTGAGCGTCCCGCCCGTGGCTACCGTCGCATCCCAGATGCCTGTCAGCGTGCCGTCAAGCAGGTAGCCCCGTGCGTTGCTGCCCGCCGTCCCCGGGTCGCCCGCAACGGCCACATTCCGCCCATAGATGGCGCACCCTTTCAGATCGCCGCCGTGGCTGATTGTGTCCACTTGCGTCCCGTCGGACACCCGGAGCACGCGCCCCTCGTAGCCCCCGGTGCCCGGGTCGCCCACAAGCACGAGGTACGCCCCGCTGATCTGCACGTCCGCCACCGGGGCGCCGTGGAGGTAGTTCCACAGGGGCGCGCCGGTGGAGATGCGGAAAAGCTCCACATAGTTCCCGTACCCAACCGCCAGATAATCCCCGTAGATCGTCAGCACTGAAACGGAAACTGTCGCATGAGCAACAGTCATCGTACGTACCGCCGCCGCGCCCGGAGTCGCCCGGGAGAAGACACTGATCCCGCCGGTGGACGTGGAGACGATCACCACATCGGACGTGGCCGCAATCTGTGCGTACGTCGCGCCCGTCCGGTAGCCCGTCAGCGGATTCCCGGGGATCGTGGCCGAATCGTTCTCGTAGATGGTGACCGTATCGCCCGCCGCCATCGCCGACGCCGCGCCTTCGAGAGAGGCATAGGCGCCTCGGGGGCCGTTCAGGTACTCGATCCATTGCCCGTGGTTGTACAGTAGTTGGTTGAGTGTGCCCGCCGTCAGCAGATTCCCGGGCGCATACCCGGCGATTCGTTGGGCGGTCGTCACGAGCGTACGGATCGCACTGCCGCCGTACGCCCATCCCGGCCCTGTAGGTGGCGGCGTGGTGCTCACAAGTCCCTCCCAAGCGTGCCGAAGTCGATTCGGCTTTCAAGTCCAGAGGGCAGCGGCAACATGCCCGCCGTCCCCGAAAGCATGGTTGTTCCTGCTGGTTCGTCCGTCAGAACCAAGCCGCCGTCTGCCCATTCGCACAGGTGCATCTCTGTGCCGGCCGGCGTCACGGCGATCATGTCCCGCTTGATGGCCCGCCGGATCTGCGGGATTGCCTCGGTGGGCGTCACGAAGCAGACGTAGTAGATTCCCGGCCCCGGCGTCACCGTCCACGCGCGTCCAACGCCGATAATCGTCTGGACGATCTTGCTGATGGCGTCGACGCTGCCGTCGCACCGGTTGACCAGGATTCGGGCGGCAATCACGCGCCGGTAGTCGGCATCCACCAAACCAAGGCGAGGCTGGCCAACCAGAGCACCCCACCAATCCAGGGCGGCACCAGTAGCCACGCTGAAGGGCATCCCCGTTGCGAAGTCGAATGCGGCGTCCTCCACCGTCTGACACGTCGCCCCGACCGCTTCCGTCAGCGCGACGATCACCCGCTTGTTGAGGTCCTGCCCCAACAGCGCCGACACTGCCGCGCCTTCCAGATTCGGCAGGTAGGTAAGGGGGTATTGCGCCGTCGCTGCGGTCATGTGACCACCGGCGAACCGTCCGCAAGCTGGACGATCTCTGTGATTGCAGGCACGTAATCGGCCGCAACGCCGTCAAGCAGCAGCGTCGCGCCAAGGATGGCGGCGGGATTTGTCTCCTTGATCGCCGTCAAGATGGAAAGCCAATACGCCGTGCCACCGACGGCAAGTGCGGCGAAGTAGGCTTCGACCGCAGCCGTAACCCCCGCCTCCACGTCCGCAAGCTCGTAGCCCGTCGCAAGGGTGAGCGCGACCGATACGGGAATCTGCACCGCCGTCGCCCAATACCATCGCACCGGATGCGGGAAGCCGTCGGTGCCGGTGACTGTGGTGGACACGCCCGAAGCATCGGTCACCGTGGGGCCTGCACTCCACATGCCCGGGGACAAGTTGGCGAACACCACCAGCGCAATCGCCTCGATATACGCCGCATTGCTCGTCACCGGCCAGATCACGGGGGCGAACGAGTGCCCCGGGAACGCAAGCCCGCCGATGGTATCCGCCGCCGCGCCGGGGTTCGTGACGACAACGCAGGAAGAAACGACCGAAACGCCGCCCACGGTCAGGGTGAGCAGTTGCGCCCGTAGCGCGTTGGCCGAGCGCGATCCGGCTTGTTGCAGGCTTAGAACCTGCCGCAAGCGATAGGATGCGTCGCTTTCGAGGTCGCGCCCGGGGACAGCGGAGGCGGCGTTCGTCACGCCCGTCCACCCTGCTACCGGCGTCACGATGATCGCCACGTCCCCCGGGTCAGCCGTGATCGCCCCGGAGTCGACCGCCTGCACCGTGGTCGTTGCCGATCCACCGGTGAGCGTCACCACCTCCACAATCCGCCACCGTGCCGATCCGTCCGGACCCCCGCCCTGCACCTGCGACCCGTCCGGGATGATGGTGCCCGCCGTGCCGGTGAGGGTGACGGCGCAGGTCGAATAGGTGGCCGCCTCACGATAGGTGCCGGTCAAACCTCCGATTGCGTCCAGCATCATGCCGGTTGCGTTCGGTCGGTCGATGTTGTCCCAGAGCGCCTGAGTGCCCTCGGAGACAAGCGCCATCGTTTCGGCAAAGGCAGCAGTCAGCGCAGAAAGCACGGTATCCGGCGAGTAATCGACAACCACCCCGAGATTCGCGTCCAACCGAGCACGCACCTCTAACAGCAGGTCGGACCCGCGTGGAGCGACGTAGCCGGTGGGGGTGAGGCCGAAATCCGCCATGTGGGGAGGCTACCACGTCCGGAAAATCCGCGCCACACGCCGGTTATCACGAAGTCTATCAGATGGCTATTGCATGGCGAACGGATGGCGATTAGATGCGGCAAGGGAGAACCCATGAGCAACAAGCCTTTGCAACCGCAGGACATGCGCCTTGCCGCCGTCACCGCAGAGATTTCCTCGCTGTTTGGTTATGCGTCTCAACCCGGCGTGGCGGATCGGGTCAACGCGCTGGTAGATGAGGCGGCCGCAATCATTGATTCGGAGTACCCGAATCGGGACTCCATGATCACGGCGACGGCTGTGTCTCTGTGTCTGACGGCCACCGTGGCAACTCACATCCCGGCCGATGCCAAGAACATGAACATCACCGGCGCCATTCGTGGCGTCCGTGGACGGTGGAACTCATGAAGGAACGCGCGATCACCCTCCGCCTGCCGGAGTCCGATCATGCCATCCTCGAAGCCGCCGCCAAGCAGACGCACGCGGGCAAGGTGGCCCCCTACGTCCACACCAAGGCGATGGAAGCGGCGCGGAAGGAACTGCAACTGCCGCCGGTGGAAGTCGCCTCCTCTGGAGGTCTGACCCGTGAGGGCGTGGAGCGACTGATGGCCACCCTGAACGGAGCGCAGGACCGGAGGCAGGCATGAAGCCCCTCCCGCCTGAACTCCAAGCCGCATACCCGTGCCCATCCGACCGGTTGCCGGATCGCCCGTGGTGGCAGAAGGGTGTATGGCCCGTCAACGATGCCGACTATGTCGACTTGCGGCCCTCACGCTTCCGGCGTCAGGATGGGCGCCTTGCAGTCTTCTTGGAAGAGGTGGCCGCAATCGACGCCTCGGACCCGCTACCTCACCCTGGGTTCCGAGTTGGGCAGGTGTGGGGCTGGCCAGATGGTACCGCCATCGCTGTCACTGCGTCCGCCAATCAAAACAAGGAGCGGTTCTGGATTCTTGGATTTCCGGACGGTCACCTTGGATCATTAGAAATCTGTCAGGACGTTGAAAGGCCGGTTGTGCCTATTGGTCCTGGGTGGCGGCAAGTGGGGATGAGCGAGCGATTTTACGGCCGCTTCCTCCTTGCCGATCCCGCTTGCCCTCACCTTGCCCCGTGGGCGCCGGTATGACCCCCTCCATCATCGCCTTCCTCGTCAACGACGTGCAGCAGAAAGCCGCCCGCACCGTGCAAGAACTGCGGGAGGTGGCGCAGGAATACCCCGAGTGCCGCGCGCTGATTCGGAGGCTTCTGGACTCGTCCGATCACTGCATTGAGCGTGCGTTCGGGACGGGCGTCATGGATGACGCCGGGGAGCGGGTCGGGTACAGGCCGAATCCGGCCGATACGCTTGAATACCTCAACTGGATTGTGCACTTCGTATGCCATGAACTCAACGACGACGGGAACCCAACGATTGCGTACGCGCGGTTCGTCGCAGGCGGTCGCCGCTTCTCGCTTTGCCGGGAGGATGACCCGGACGCGCTTCCCGTGGTCGCCTGCAACTACGACCCGTTCAACTATCGCTCCGCCACAGCCAGAAGCGTGATCGCCGTACTTGACCGCCACGAATCCGAGGAGCGGCGTGTGATTGCGCGGGCGATGTCGCGCTACACGCCGGCGGAGGTGGAGGCGTATCGGCCGCATGAACCGTCGGCGCATGAGGTACAACGCCGGATTCTGGCGAAGGAGTTGGGCCTTTCTGCGTGACGGCTACGCGAAGAAAGACGCCGGTTGAAGCAGCAGAAGCGTCACGGCGGGATTGCCGTTGTTGCTCAACTGCAGCGTCAGCGCCGCCGTCTGGTTCGTCTGGTCAATCGCCACCGTCCCGCGAAACGTGGCGGTGAACGTGGACGAATCAAAGGCGCCCGTCAGGTTGGCCGTTCGCGCGATCCCGGGGCAGGTGTCGATCTGTGCCCGGATGAGGCCGATCATCAGATCCACGTCCACCGGTATTGTCTGGAACCACGCCAGCCAATCGATCCCGGCGAAGCGGTCAACGGCACACTCTCCCAGATGCGTCTGGATGCGCCGGGAAAGCCGCTGCAACGTCAAGTCTACGCTCGTGACGAGGCCGCCGACGATGGGCAGGTCGCCGTCAACGAGGCGGGCGTCGAAACCGGGGGAGGCTGCGGGCATGAGGGAGGCTACCACGGCGGGACGGTGGTGGCTACTCCCCCGGCGCCCACACGACTTCCCCGCCGCACGCGTCGCCGCAGGCCACGATGATCCGGGTGGCGCTGAGGCTCCATGCGTCGGTAGGCCCCAGGATCTCCCCGTCGCACCCGAGGAGGTGAACGGCCACCACGCCCCATGCGTCTGCGGGGATGTCCGCTACCCCGGTGGCGTGCTCATCGCAGACGAAGGTGGACGCCGGTACGCCCACGGGGGCGTAATCCGGCCCAGAATCGACGGCGGCGGTATCTGCCGAGGTGTCGGCAGGGCTGGAGTCAGTCGCGCCTTGTGGGGCGCTACAGGCCAGAAGGGAGAGGATGAGGTTGATCATGCTGAGGGGATAGCGCGGGGCGTGGTAGGGCGCAAGGGGGCTTGCTACATTTGTAGCAGCGGGGTAGGATGCGGGTGGAGGTTCAATGCTTCGCAGTGCCCATCCCTACGCCACCGACATCCAAGCGGCCTACGCCAAAGCCTACGACGATCCCCGGTTTCAATGGTTCTTCGGGGCCTACACTGACCTCAACTTGGCGATCCCGTCGTCCGACTGGGCTGCCATCCACTACGCAAGCGTGGACGAATCCGGCAAAGTTCACGGCCATCTATGGGCCGAAGTTGACCGGGACGCCCGCACGGTTGAGAACGTTGGCGCGATCTGTTTCAATCCCGGGCATAGCGTCACCTTTGCCAAGGATGTGCGCCGGTTCTTCGCCCGTCTGCTTTGTGGTGGATGGGTGCGGGTTTCTTGGAATGTCGAGATCGGGAATCCGGCCGAATCCATGTACGACAAGGGCATCCGTCGGCTTGGCGGCCGTATTGTCGGCACAAAGCGGAAGTGGAGGCGGGATCGACTGACCGGCGCCTACCGGGACTGCAAAATGTACGAGGTTCTCCCGGAGGATGTGTCGCCCGAGGTCATGGCGTACCTGCAACGCATTGACCCGCTGCGGGCATGGGGGGGCAAGTGACCGAAACCGTCACCGTCCGTGTTCCCGTTGCCCTCATCACTGAAGCACGCACCCTCATCCCGAGTGGCGACGCGCTCACGGTGCAGGCCGTCGTCGACCATCTCCTCCGGGCCGGGATTGGTGCGTTCCGGGCCGGCCCAGCCGATCCGCTCACCACCCTGCAATCAGCCGGGCGGGCGGCGTCGTTCCCGTGCGGGCTCGTTCTCGTTGCCCACTGGATCGACGATAACCGGCGGTCGCTCGTTGCAATCGGCCATGGTGGATGGTCGGTGCCGGTTCACGCGCTGCCGGAGATTGTGCGGGCGGTGCAGGCGGCGGGGACGGAGGAGGAAGCGGTGCAGGCAATCTGCGGCATGGTGGACGCATGAGCGAGATCCAACAGATCATCCTGTCGATTGATGGGCTTGTCACGACGCTTCGACGCTCCGCCAAGGAGGCGGCAGAACGCGCCCATCTGACGCTCTGCGAGCACGGCCAAAAGCAATGGCGCAACGCCATCACCGACCCGCCGCCGATTGGGGTTGAGGTGGCGGCAATCTGGATCTATGCGGAACCCGGGGCGACGCAGGTGTCAGTCGATGAGATGACCGCCCGACTGGTTGAGACGGACTGTGGCGACATGTTCTGCTATAACGGGCAGAAATGGGCAGTGGTGATCGACGGCGTGAAGATGCCGTCGGGACCGCCGAAACTTTGGGCGCCGGTGAACGCATGACCACCACCGGCGACACCTCCGAAGGCTGGGTGGAGTTCCCGGGTGGCTACGGCGTTTTCATGGCCGTCCCGCTCGTCAAGATCGACCACGCCCCGGGTTACCTGCTTCGCAAGCACGACGGCAATGGCTATACGTTCTGGTGCCTTGAATGCGTCGTTTCTATGAACAACAAGCGGCAGAACAGCCACGACATCCAGAGCGGCCAGATGATCCCAATGCCACCGACTCCGAAGCCACCCGTCTGCGATTGCGTCCTTCATCCCAAAGGGAGGCCAACCCCGGCGTGACAACCGGTGAACTATTGGCCAGAAAGTGCCCCCACTGATTGCGGCAGGGGGGCGATGAGGAAGGAACGCAACAACCTTTCCCTGATCCACTCCGCCTGCGCAATTCAGGCGGTCAAGCACAGGAGGGGTAGCCCGTCGCCGCGCGGGCGTCAAGTCACAGCGCCTTCACCAGCGTGGCCCCCGTCGGCGTCGGCGCAGGGTGCAGGCCAAGCAGGATGCCGATTGCCAGTTGTGCCGCCGTGAAGTCCGTGGCGGTGGCGATGGCGGTCAGTGCGGACCATACGACGGTGTTGTTGCTGTCGGTGGGCACCGCGAGGGCTACGGGCGACGTGGCGGTTGAGGCCCCGAGGCGCACGTCGGCACCGGAAATCACAAGGGCGCCCGCCGCGTATTGTGTGACGGCAAGGGCAGCAACGGACATCGGGAAGGCGATGGCATCGGAGAGGTTGTGGCGGCGCACGTCCTGCTGTTGGATCGACGACTCGGCCGTTGCCTTCCATTCGTCCAGGGAGCGGCCGCAGACGACAAGCAGCACCATGTCTCCGGGGGCCAAGTCGCACACGAACGCACCGGAGGAGGAGGCGGCCCAACAGACGGGCACATCCGGGATCGGGGCCTGGCGGTCGTAGGCATACCCGGGGGCCTCCGTCGTCAGATGCACCGACCGGAGCACGGGCGCAATCACGGCCCGCTGAGTGGCGGCGTTGTAGGAGAGCACCACCCCGGGCTCAGCGACCGGCACCCGTCCCGATGCCGCCTGTGCAAGCAGGGTTGCGGCGTCGGTATGCTGCGGGTTCTGGATGGGCGTGCTTGCCATTTATCCCTGCTTGATGGCGGTGAGTTTCATGTAGTACGGGTCGGCAAATCCGCTGTCGCCTTCCATTTCGATGGTCTGCACCTTGTAGGTTCCGTTCACGTACAGACTTTGCACTTGCACAAGCCCGCCCACCCGCACGGCCGGGTTGAGTAGGATCGTCACCTCTACCGACCCGTCCGACTTCGGGGTCGGGCTGCCTACCATGCCGGTGTCACTGCCGATCACCACCACGCTTCCGGCCGCCATGTCGCCCGCCGCGAAAACCAAGGCGCCATCCCGGATATACCACTGATTGCCCGTCGTTGAGGCCAACTGCGAGAACAGGTCCACCACCCGCCCCGAAAAGCGGAATCCTGCCGGATAGACGGGCGTTTGTGGGAACGACACTGCATCCGTGGGGACGCCGGTTTGACGCAGGGCTTCTTGGAGGATCTGTGCGGGCGTCGTCTGCGTCGTGAACGAGATCGACACGCGCCCCGAGGATGTGAGCGCGCCGCCGTCCGATGCCTCCACGGTCAGAATCCTGTCTGGCGGCCGGCTTTCGGACTTCACGCCGAACGGCACGGGATTGCCGCGCCAGATCAGTTGAGGCGTCCCCAAACGAGTCGGGTCAAGGTGGCCGTTGGGGTCCATGCCCGAATACCCTGCCCACAGTTCAATCACGGATTGCGCGCTTTCCATCGCTGCAATGCTGTCAGCGGACGGGTTGTAGACTTGGATCGTGCAAGTCGACGGGGTTCCGGATGTGGTCTTCTTGCTCGTCCACGCCACCCGCAAGCCTCGCAATTCGCGCGCGTCCCCATCGGGCGGGATGAGGCGCACGAGGACTTGGCGGCCGTACAGTGTGCCCGTGGGGGTCATAGCGCCCGAATCCGCACGATCGGCCACGCATTCGGCAGGTTCGACCCGCGCACCGTGGCCGCACCGCCGTACCGCTTGCCGGTGAACTCGCTCCCCGGCATCACGACGCGCACACGCTCCACCCGTTCGCCGTCGTTGTCCACAAGGTCATCCGCCGCCACCGTGCCATTCCCAAGCGCGTTGAGGCGGGCGATCAGGTTGGCCACGGCGCCGGGGGTGGGGCGGGGACGGGTCATTCTATCACCTGCACTGTCAGCGGGTAGGACGGGGTAGCGGCGGCCTTTGCGGCGGCCAACGCCTGCAACTCGGCAGGGCTCCACCACCAGAGCGTGAGTTGCGATCCGAGCGCCGCCTGTGTATAGCCGTCGTTGCCTTGCACCGTCAGAAGCCCGCTATAAAGCTCAGTATTGAACGCCAACCCGAAATCCAGCGAGAACGACGGGGACATGCGGCGACGTTGGAAAAGCGGAGTCCCATCGGCCGCAAACACCGACACATACCACCCGCGCAACCGGCGGTTGAACTCCACGGCAATCCCGACGCGCACGGTTCCGAGCGTCACCTGTTGCACGCTGGACTGGATGGCGGGGAAGGCGGCTATCTGGATGGGCACGGGTTCATCCTACACCAACCCCATCGAACGCGCCAACTCATAGGCCACGCTCGATTGCTTGGTGGACGCCGTGGTTTTCGAGGTTGGTTGCGCGGCGAGGTTGTACTGCACCGTGAGGTTTGCGGCGTCAAGGCTGCTTTGTAGCGCGGCGGGATCAACCGGTGCGGTGGCGCCCG
>ERZ724505.1293-NODE-1293-length-13906-cov-11.002310_pt1 | contig 13906 bp, 16 predicted proteins | sample MGYA00376038_ERZ724505 | MGnify/ENA primary metagenome ERZ724505 (study PRJEB28724, sample SAMN07190884) | wastewater metagenome | isolation source: effluent of sewage treatment plant in Hong Hong | place: Hong Kong | collected 2016-03-17 ... | reverse complement strand
CGTCTCAGGCTGAAGAAGTGAAAGAAAAGATTCGAGCCACTTGTCTTGAGAAATATGGAACGGAATTCTTTTTACTAAGCGAAGAGATGAAACGACAGATGTTAGAGAAGTATGGTGTAGAACACGCTTCCCAGGCTGAAGAAGTGAAAGAAAAGATTCGAGCCACTTGTCTTGAGAAATATGGAACAGAATTCTTTTTGCTAAGCGACGAGATGAAAAGACAAATGATAGAGAAGTATGGTGTAGAACATGCTGCTCAGGCTGAAGAGGTAAAAGAAAAGATTCGAGCCACTTGTCTTGAGAAATACGAAACGGAATTCTTTTTGCTAAGCGACGAGATGAAACGACAGATGTTAGAGAAGTATGGTGTAGAACACGCGTCTCAGGCTGAAGAAGTGAAAGAAAAGATTCGAGCCACTTGTCTTGAGAAATATGGAACGGAATATTTTATTACTAGCGACGAGATGAAACGACAGATGTTAGAGAAGTATGGTGTAGAACACGCGTCTCAGGCTGAAGAAGTGAAAGAAAAGATTCGAGCCACTTGTCTTGAGAAATATGGAACGGAATATTTTATTACTAGCGACGAATCGAAGAAAAGAATGATGGAGAAGTACGGAACAGAATACTTTCTTCGCAGCGAAGAATATAAACGACAAATGGTTGAAAAGTTTGGTGTTGAATCACCGATGCAATGCGAACAACTATTTCGTAAAGCCATGAAAACAGCTTTCTCCAGTAAAGAATATACTTTTCCCAGTAGTAATAAGATTGTTGTCATGGGATATGAAGGTATTTGTATCGATATCCTTTTAGGTAAAAGAAAAGATCCTTGGTATTCGGGACCCACTTATACTGAAGAACAAATTTCAACCTCGCCTCCTCCAATTCCTTATTTTGACAGCTACGCCAATAAACAAAGAATCTATTATCCAGATTTACTTGCGGGAGAGCAAATTATCGAGGTTAAAAGTGTTTGGACTTTCAATCTCAATTATCAAGTCAATCATCTTAAATTTCTTGAAACAGCCAAAAAATATTCTTTCCAACTTTGGATTTTTAATGAATACAAACAATTAGTTGCTATCGTTTGTTATCAAAATGGACAACCTCCTCGTTCACCTTGGGGAGAAATTTATCATGGTGGACCCATTGGAGAAAAGAAGAAATTCGAAGAGTTGCCAATTGAAGATAAAGATGAAACTGGTTATCAGATTGCTAAAGAGGTGGAAGAAGAATGTTAACCAGTTTATTTAATACTCTGCGGAATATTAAAAATTTAACTATTGGATTTGATACTTTTGAGAAGTATCAAATTTTTTGTTTTTCCTCTCAGGAAAGCGACACCACCTCCGATAATCCGGAACACCACACCACACCACACCACACCACACCACACCATACATTTTTTTCCCCTAATACATCGGGAAACCTGCACCACCTCCAATAATTCTCAATACTGTGTGGGCCATGGCACAGTTCACGACTTCGAAGGTTTGTGCCAACGCCACAAAGGTGGAGAAGGTCAAACCCAAGGCAGTGTAACCGGCAGGGAAAGCAGTGGCATTTCCGACCTCATCCACGAAGGGAGTAACGGCAGTTCCAGCCAAAGCAGCCAAACAGTCGGTGGAGAGAGTCAAGCACAAGCTGACGTTGGTCAACTTTCCGAAATCAACGGATCCGGAGTGATTGACATCCACGGCATCCAAACTGTACGAATACATGTGATATCCAGTCACAGTGGGAATGGCAGCCGCATGGTAGAAAGGCTGAATCAAACTGAAGTAGTCGATTGGCATCTCCGAGAGACGTTGAGAACCCTCATACAAGAGAGTCACTTCGTCAATAGGATCGAAGGCATTCGGAGCCGGGAACTCCAAAGTAGTCAAGTTGGAAGCAGCTCGAGCGAAAGGTTCACGAGTGGTGTAGTTGCTACGATCACTGTCCACCGTCTTATTACGGATGGCGAAGAACAAGACCTTCACAGCGTGAGAATACTTGAGACCCACATCAACCGTGGTGGCACCCGAAAGGACTGAAGCCTCAGGCATGGTTTGGATGACCTCCCAGACAATATCTCGAGGCACTTTACCCATTCTTCGACGTTCGTCAGAGACCACTACTACATAAGTACCCCACAATTGAGCATCGAGGGTGGGAGCAGCCACCACATCAGCAGCCACAGCGTTACGGGAAGCGTGAGCCACTACAGATTGTACAGCAGAGTCCTTGGCATTGCTGACCACCAAGCATTCAGTCCAATTGCGGAAAGTGAACTCCAACAAGTTATCGTTGTAGATCAAGGCTCCAGTAGGCAGAGACACTCCAGCCTCACGAGTGTAAGGCATAGGAATGGGCACGTTCAACACGGCAGCCGGGAGAGTTTGAGAATCAACACCGGCAGCAATGTTCCAAACAGGATTCACCAATTCGGGAATATTACCGATCATGTTGTCATAAGCATTTCGCTTACCTCCAGGCACAGTGAAAGCCGAATAGAAGTCAAAGAAGGTCGAATCAAAGGTGCAAGCGGGGACGGTAGTAAAGTTCAAACTCGCACACTCGATCAAGTTATGACCCAAATTGTGGCACCAACGGAGATACAAACCACGATAAGCAGCATCGGTGGCCCAGGCGGTAGGAGCCTCCACAGCGGAGACTTCAATACGGAGCCAGGAAGCCATCAAATAATCTCCTTGACGACCGAGCTTGTAGCTAAACTTATTACTGAATCCAGGAGTACCCGAATTCAAAGAATGGGGATGAGGAATCAAAGAAATCGCATGAGTCTTCATGAATTTCTTGATCGTGAGAATTTTGGCCGATCCCATACCGGTCAAGAAACCAGCATGCAGGGCTCCATGAGAAGCCAAATCGATTTGAGCAGCAGCAGTGACAGCACCTCCACAAGTCATTGGAATTGAAGAACGGGAAAGTCTTTTCAATACGAGCAGAAAAAAAATAAAAATAAAAATGTTCCCTCAAAAGAGAAAAATGATTTTAAATTTTTTTCTCTGTCCCCTCAACCAGGAACATCATCAATTTCAATCTTTTTCTTTCTTGAGAAAGAATGAGTTTCTCGACGACTCCTCGTTATCTCATCACCTTTCCTATTGATACAGCACTCTTTGATCGTCAACTCGGCTTACCATCTCTTATTAAAAATACGCAATTAGCTCAAACACAAGCTGATCTACTTTCCCATGAACCAATTGTCATCGTTGATCCAAGTCGAAAACAAAAGAAATGGATTTTAACAATGATTGATCAAATTAATGGAGGAATTCTCTCCATGACACAAACACCCGTTCGATGCCATTGGGATCATCACGAGTTTGTCGGAGTATGTCTTGGTTGCCCCCTTTCGAAAATCAACAAAGAACATTTACACACTTATCAATCACAAATTTTCAAACGAGATGTCACGACCAAAGTGTATGATCCTCTACACACTGAAGTGATTGGATATTACACTGAAGGAATTTTTTGTTCCTTTGAATGTGCTCTCGCCTACGCAGAGTCAAAGAAAAAAGAAGTTCTCTATCGTGATTCGAGTTATCTGTTACAAGAAATATATTTAACGCTTTTTGGAAATGGTCCAGTCAAACCAAAACCTATTGCCCCAGCTCCTCCTCACACAATTTTAAAAGCGTATGGAGGAAGGATTGATATCGAAACTTTTCGCACCCAGAAAAATGTTAATTATATTCCGACCAAAGGAGTGTATTTTCGTATGTTTCCCGTGGGAATGGTCTTTGAACAAAATTTAACTCTCTAAATATTCTTTGGAATAGAACAATTTGACACTTACATAAGTGTCAAAAAAAAGATCTTTAAAAAGATTCTGGATGAGCCTCATTCAACGCGGCCTTTGATAAAAAGCCTTCAGAAATTTGTCCATTTTGGAGCTTGAAACGAGGGAGTTCCTTAATTTCATGATCTCCTTGATATTTTTCAATTGCATTTTTGAATGCAATATCAAAGTTTTCATCGTTCACAAATTGAGGAACAAATTCTTTGTACAATTCTGTAAAGAGTTCTCCCACATTACTGATAAAAAATGTTTGATAGTGTTTACCACGAACTTCTCCAATCATATCAGCTAAAATATCAGCTTTGTGAGGGTGAGAATCGGGAATACGACGAAAACGAGCATTCATTCGGGCGGCAAAATTGGCAATTATTTGTTGTTCAAAAGTAATATGGACTGAGACTCCATCGAATCCAGAGAGGACATTCAACAACCGAAGTGCGTGTCCACTACTGCAAGTATCATCCATTTCAACAAATTCTTCTACCATTCTTCGTTCAAGTTCAGCTCGATTGGGCGAAGTCATCACATAGTTCCAAACCAATTCAACTAGTTGTTTAGCCGTCTTTCCGTTGTATTGCGCCACATCGTAGACAATTCTGGTGAGTGAATTGGCAATGTTATTACTCAAGATTGGATCAGAATTATAGGTTTGTTTGAAATATTTGGCAAAAGATTCGAAATTAACTTTCACTTCGACATCTTTTACCTTGTTAAAGACTTCGGATACATCGACATGATGAATGTTTTGCTTGTTATCATAAATATTCCTTCCACTTCCTAACTTTAACAAAATTTGAAACGCTTTTTCTTGCAATTCGTCACGAAGATAATGATGAAGAGTATCAGCAGCGTCCGCTCGTGTGTTATAATCCATCTTTTCATCTTCGGCAATTTGAAAGAGAGCGTCCGTCACAAACTTCATCTCAGTATATTTCTCCTGAAAGAGAAATTGTGCGCACAAAATGGTGATTCGAGAAGAAATTTTTTGATGAGGAAGAAATTCCATGCCGATCAGGCCGGCTTGTTTGTAACCTTTTTCAATTAAAGTACGAAGTTGTTCATAACGGGTCCGATCAGAGAGTGTCGCTGTAGAGAGATACTTATACAATCGATGAAGGTATTTCTTCTCTCCTTCCGGAAAAGAAAAGAGCCAGCACAACACCTGAATTTCCAACATTAAAGTGGGCGGAATATACGCAGCGAGCGCCAATTCTAATTTTTCTTTATCATCAGGAGGAGCAAATGTCATCAAAGTCGTGTAAATAGTGTATTTTGTTTGAGCATCGATTTGAGTTGAAATTGCCATTTCATAAAGCAGATCGAATTTTTCTCCCAATTGCGCATCTTCATAATCAAAACAAACTCGTTCAATCTCCTCGGGATTTTGTTCAAGGAAGCGAACTTTTTCAGCGAACGAAATATCAGGATCGTCGATATCCATCTTTTATAAAGGGAAAAAGTGTTTAAACTTCCTTCGGGGTTAAACTTCTCCTTGGAGACGTATTTTCTTTTCCTCGCGAGGAAAAGAGAAAGTTTTATCCACTCGGTTCCATGACCGCATCTTGAAATTTCTGCTCCACAACTTGAATAAAAGGTTCAGCAGTACAACGAAATTCACTGCTCGTAGAATTGGCCGGTTTTTGTACAATCACACCGGTAATACGAAAAGTCATTTCTTGATTCAAATGAAAAGAATGAATACCATTGGTAATCATATTCGCTGAAGCTTTGTAATCAGGAGGAAAATTAGAAACAGCAATTCGAATAGGAGTAAGATTAATTAACGCTGTGGTCAATTGAGGAAAGATACCGTCAATTTTGGCTTTGTAGATATCTCCTTTTTCAGGTGAGCCAACTTCAGCTTGATATTCAATCGGAACATATAATTTTTCTTGATGTGCAAGTGGATGACCAATCGAAAGAATCTTTTCTACTTTCATGACTGCATATTGTTTTTTGTCTAACTTTGAAACAATAAGCTTTTTCTCGATTTTTTGACGGAGAAGACTAAAGGCTTTCTCTGAGAAATCTACAATCTCTTTTGGCTCAATAGCCAAAGAGATTGATAACTTTTTCGAGAAAGTAATTGGCTTAGCCATTGGTCTTTGTTCTTTCCGAGGAAAGAAAAATCAATTTATTTTTGGTTAAACTTCCTTCGGGGTTAAACTTCCTTCGGGGTTAAACTTCCTTCGGGGTTAAACTTCCTTCGGGGTTAAACTTCCTTCGGGGTTAAACTTCCTTCGGGGTTAAACTTCCTTCGGGGTTAAACTTCCTTCGGGGTTAAACTTCCTCGAGCTGAGAAGTTGGATGGATTTTTAATAGAAAAGGATGCTGACAAACTTCTTGAAGAGAAGGACGTTTTTCTTCATATTGTAAAAGAGAAGAAATAAAAGATTTCGCCTCATCGGACAAAAAGTTAGGAAGATTATACTTTAGTCCTGATATCATCATATAAGTATCATTTACGTCTTCTCGTTCGAAAGGTGGCCATCCGACTAGCAATTCATAAGTGAGAATACCTAATTGCCAAACATCAACTTTAGTTGATGTATACCCTCTACAACTAATAATTTCCGGTGTTAAATAGTCAGCCGTCCCGACGAGATCTTTTGACTTTTCTTCAAAGGAGCAAAAACCCCAATCACATAATTGATACACTCCTTTTCGAATGAGAATATTCTCTGGTTTAATATCACGATGAGAAATACCTTTACTATGAGCATATGAAAGACCTTTCAAAATATCTTTCAAAATCTTTTGAACAAGACTTTCTTCCAATGTTCTACCTTCTGTCGCTTGAAATAAACAAACTCCAAGTTCGCATAAAAGGAAAATATACTCTCCGTCTTGCCAACAAGCATGACATTTTGTAATATTGGGGTGATTCAAAATTAAATTGGCTTTAATTTCATCAGAAACATGTTCATTGGATTTCGAGAAGATACTTTTTAAAGCGAAGATTTGTTTGTCTTCTTTTCTCCTTGCTAAATAAACACAGGAATATTTCCCTTTACCAAGAGGTTTACCAATCTCAAAGTCTCTGAGATGTGGGATGGTTAAACATCCTTCCGGAGTTAAACATCCTTCTGGAGAATCGAGAATACTACTCATTGTTTTATATTTCTTTTCATTCAGAAAAGAAAATCAATTTCTTATAATATTAAAGATCTCGCAATTGGGTGTAAGAAGTTTCTTGCGGTGGACTTTCTTGTGATGATTTACAAATCATTCTCCACCAATAAGCAATGACAAATAAACTTCCACCACCGATACCCAATATAAGATAGACTACAACACACCAAAAACTTGTACAATTGTGTCGAGCTCCACACAACGTCGTTTTGGGATTGAAACAAACTTGCTTTGTACAATTAAAAGATTCACATAACAGAGGAAAATCTTGGCAAGACATTTCACAAGGACAATCAATTGTTTGACAAGCCGGGCCGTAAACAAGGAAGAGGATTGTTCCTGTAAAAAAGAAAAGACTGCAGAGAGTAAAACCAATTAAATTTTTAAAATCTGAGTGGGATGAGAGTTGTCTCATGTAACACATTTTCTTTTCCTCGAAAGGAAAGGGAAATCAATTTTTTACAGCATAAAACTTGTAATTAGAATGAATAAACGAGGATCATACAATCCCTCAAATAAAAAAGTATACCAATTCCCCTTTTCTTCTACTCCAGCTACAATCAATCGCATTAAAGAAAGGAAACCATTAAAGGCAACTGCATATTTGTGTTTGCCATAGAGTGGACAATTGCGCAAAGGAGAGTCAATGTCAAGAAATGATACCAGTTTCCGAAGAGTATACGCGCGATTTGATTCTTCATCCCTTCTTTTCAGATAAATCCAAGGAGGAGACAGAACTGTCTGTAATAATGTATATTTAATTTCAGATAAATGGTTAATATCACGAAAATGGATCTCTCCTTGAAGAGGGAGGAGAATATTGCATTTAGGAGATACCATCACGTGTACCTTCTCTTCATCATCGTCTGTAGAAAAAATCATTGAAAAATGAGAGTTGGCCACTTCTTGTGATTCATCTTCACTGTCAGGATCATCTGAATAAGTAAAAATTTGTGCTCGGTTTTGTTTGTCAAGCGAAAATTTTTTGCAAGCTTCCGTAAAACTTTCTAGAGTATTAAAATTAAAGCGGATAAAACTCCCATCAATTGAGCTTACGGGAAATGGTAAAATCTCACGAAGCAAAGAAACCATTTTATTCACTCACTTTTGAAGGATCCTTTAAGGAAAGTTGCAATCGTTGAAGTTCTTTGAAGTATTTATCTTGTGAAGGAAACAAAATCAAATCTCCAATGTGCGATTGTACAAGATCAACTTTTATTGAGCCGTGTGACCAACGAGTTGGATGATAAAATTGAATCCTTAAAATAAGGGAGGTTTGAAATAAACGATTGCCGATACGAGTGAAAGACATTTTCTTTTTCTCACAAGAAAAAGAAAATCAATTTATTCATCACAATCATCTTCATAATCATCATCTTCATAATCTTCATCACAATTGGTATCCTTACAGAAACAAAGAAGGAAAGCGCTACCAATACCGACGATATTGAGGAAAGCAATCGAACATGAGGTTTGACAAGAAAAATGTTCTCTCTTTTGACAAAAATCAGAACCAAGATATCCAAGAGATGCAATCAAAACAAAGAAGAGTACAAAGAAAAGAAATACTTCTCGTGACATACTAGCTTTACAGAATATTTCTCTCTCAATATTCCATTCAAAAATCAATTTATTTTCTGGATGACTCGGTTCGGAGACAATAATCATTCAAATAAATAGCTCTTTCGTTCGATTCTAATTTTTGAAGCACATTTAATTTCCCCACCATTGCCTGTCGATAGACACCCCAAAAAAGAGTATCAGGTTTTAGAGATTGAATTATACTTTTAAAATTTACTTGTGGTGTATCTTCTTCAAAATCATCCACTAAATAAAATCGAGTTCCCATACTATCAAACCAAGTAAAATAAGCATCGTGCCCCCAAACATCTTTCACAACAGTTAAATTTTGTTGAATTTGTTGCAGAAAGAAGTTTGGTTTCATCCAAACTACTTCAGTTCGGAAAGACTCTCGTTCCATGTCAATATCCTTTGATTTTGTAGCCACAATTTTTTGATGTACCTTTAAATCGTGATACAAAAAATTGGGATGAAAGAAATATTTGGGATTAAAACATTCAAACTCTTGGGGGTAAACACCCCATTCATCTGGGAAAGTTCCCATCTCAATAAGTTTCTGACCATCAAAAATAAACAAAGCGTCAGTGGCGTAGTAGGCATTCTTTCGTCGAGAAGATTTAAAATCGGCTCGATCTTTTCCCCAAGTTGGGGCGTTTTCAAATGAAACTAGATCACCTCGTTGAAGAGGAATCTTTCTTGATTTTAATTCAAAAAGAGCTTGCTCCAGTTCTTTTTCTTCGATAATCCACTGACCAAATCCAGGCTCACCTTTTCTCGGGACACGAACATATGTTTTCCAACAGAGTGTAAATAGACGAGGAGGTTGGAAAAATTGAGGTATTTTGTGTGAAGGACTCCTCGACGTTCTCTTTCTTGAAGTTTTTCTCCCTCGGGAGATTCTCTTCCTCGACGAAGGCATTTTATAAATGTGATATTTATAAAATTTTTTATATTTTACTCATAGGAAGTATCTAAATTAATCATTTTTCAGAGTGAATACTCTTATTCGAATTAATTTTTTATCAACGAAAAAAATACCCTATAAGATATCTAAGAAAATATTTTACTTTCGTTGCAGCAGCTTCCACTCAATTTCAGCTTTCTTCTTGGCCAAGCGTTCATTTCCCTTAACGGTTGGCAAAATTTCGGCTGTTCGTCGAGTAATAAAAGCGTTGAAACTTTCATTTGTTTTACTCTCTTCTTTCTTCCCACTTTCTTCTTTCTTCCCTCGAAGGCCAAGTTCTTTCTCACGGTTAATATAATGCATCAAATTACTACGGTCAGTCTTCATGTCGGCACCTTGCTTCAAAGCTTTCAAACAAGCTTCTTTTCCTTGCTTATAATCTCCAGCATAAAATCCGAGAATACCCATGAGGTGCCAACGGACATATTTCGAAGCAATGCTATTATTTTCAACATATTGACAAGCAATATTTGTTACAAAATAAGCAAAGTGATTCGAATTAGCCAATCGTGCATACTCCGCCATCAACAAGAAAGGTTCAATATTTCGTTTCAACCGAAAGGCGATAATCATGTTGTACAAAAATTTATCAGGATCTTTCTCTTCGGATAAACCTTTATTCGCTGCTTCCAAAGTTTCTCGGTACAAAGTTTCCAGTTCTTCTGGCGTGTCAGCCTCTTCTTCAAAGACTGCATCAGGGGCATTCAAATTTTGATACATCTCCAAATTTTTGGCGTGTACTTCAAGGTCTCTACCAGACTTTTGAGCAATGGCTAAGGCGTCCAATCCTTCTTGCTTCCGAGGCACATAATAACAGATAATGGAATGAATAAAATAACGCTCGTAGATATAATCGTTATCCGAAATGAACAAAATATTGTTATGAGGATATTCTAATTTACAAGCAGCCGAAGAAAAGAAATAAGCTAATTGCCATTCTTGCATATGACGGAACAACTTGGCCAAAATCAGCAGAGGTTCAGCACGGAAATCGACCAAAGCTGCCTTCAAAGCGTTTGAAATACCCAAATTGATATCCTTCTTGTGTACAATTGCAATTTCAGCCGAGCGAAGATAAGAGTGAAAGCGTTCCTCGTGAAATCCTTCCAGAATATCACCCCTTCGTTGATAGAGATCGTATGCTTCATCATGTTTTCCCAGACAAGACTTCGTTTGAGCTAAATAGAAGATATCACGCGAATCTCCTTTTTCTTTAACTTCAGGTTCCAACATCGCTTCATCACGAAGGAAACGTTTGGACGTTTTGTCATCATCAGCATCTCGGTTTTGGTACAAAATAACCTCTTCAGAAATACGAGGTCGATCAGCCAACGATTCTCCTGGAGGAGGAGCAAGATATTCATGTACGACTGCCTTGTACCGCCAACCGTGCAATCTTTTAGTTAATCGAGCATTCAAATACTTATTCACATGAGTACCTTGCTTCCATTTTTGGCGCATCATAAACACTTTGGCTGGATGATTGAGATATTTTTCACATTCTTCAAGAAGCAGTTTTCCTCCTTGAACTTCATCATTGCAATCAAGTTGGAGAAGAAAATCGTAGTCGGGAACTTTTTCCGCAAAATCAAGAAGGACATTTCGTGATTCAGAGAAATTGACAAACTTTCCTTCAGTAAAATGAAATTCAACTGGAGGTGATTGTGCCGCACACCATTCGCGACAAATCTGCAACGTATTATCTTCACTTCCCGTATCATAAACGATCAATTTGGTGATCAACCCTTCCAAAGATTTCAAGGTGACTGGCAAACGAATGTGCTCATTCTTGAGCATCATCGCCACTGCGAGACGAATCGTCATTGTCAGAGGAAGTTTCTTTTGTTTCGGAGAGAGCTTCTTTCTCCAAAAGGAAATCTTCTTTAACCAATTCTTCTCTATCTTCTTGCCCCTCGCCATTTGTCACTCCAACTTGAAAAAAGAGCAACACATTCTCAATGTTTAACCGAAGTTGATTCGGGTTTTGGTGAAAGAGGGAGATTAGAATCTCCCTGGAGAGAAGATGCCACGCTTTGGCTGAGCGAAGATTGCACTTCGGAAGTTGAAAGGAGAGGTATTTGAATGGCGTTTTGTCGCAAGAAGACATTTTTATTGATATACGCCGCCGGATCAAGCAAATTGAATTTTCCTTTTAAGAGAGAATGAGCATGTTTAATTACAACGCAAAGTTCGGATGGTAGGAGAGATAAACATTTTTCATAAGACGCCCAAATAGCATCTTGAACTTCATTAGTGCGAGAACGACGATTTAAAACCGAAATCATTGACTGATTAATAGGTACCGAAAAACATATCTTGGCCAGAAAAAGAGTTGTGATTTTTGAATACTTTCCTTCATGTGTCGTAATTTGTAATGGCATTGTATCAACTACTTTAATATCTCCTTGATCTAAAGTCTCTTCACGATATTCGCGCATAGCACAGACAAAATCATTTTCTGAACGAGTTATCTTCTTTCCTTTGGGAAATTCCCATTTCAAAGTGCCTTGGGCGGGATTTTCCTCGATTAATTTCTTTAAATCAAGTGAGGAAAAAATAGCTTCAAACTCACGATTATAATTTCTTTTGAAAAAGAGATCCTCCCATAATTTTTGATAGGAATGAGATAGCAAACGTTGATGTTCGTCGGGAGTCATCATAGAAAAGTAACGTGGGTATTTTTCAGAAGGCACCTTACCTTGAAGGAACGTAATATACGCCGAGGTGTCCCGCCGTTGGACAAGTCTATATTGCAATTCTGAGAGTTCTTTTTTCTCAGGTGGACGCGAATGATCATGGGTCCCTCGGCGAAAGGCAATTAAACCATAAGAACAAAAAGAAGAGGAATACATTCCTTTACCTTCAACGAAAAGAAAAAGTTAATCACTTTTCTTTATACTCAAAAGGTTTAACCTTGGAAAGATGTTAAACCCCGAAGGATGTTAAACCCCGAAGGATGTTAAACCCCGAAGGACGTTAACTTAGCATTTAGAATGGAGGTGTCCATTCTAAATTTTTAGTATTGCAATTTACTTCTGCTTGCGGTACATCGAGGCCAACTTCTTGAACTTCGAGGTCTGCTTCAAGTTGCGGACAGCCGGGTCATCGATGTGAGCCTTGATGAACTTGCGCCAAGGGTTCTTAGCCATCTTTGATCGCTTGGCAGCCGACTTGGCAGCCGAAGCAGGCGACTTTGGAGAATACTTTCGGGCACACTTCTTAGCGCACTTGTTCGAGCAGCGAGTAACGGCGGCCTTCTTGCCGGCAGCTCGTCGCTTGGACGACTTTCGCTTGCTCTTTCGGGATCGAGACTTCGATCGAGACTTCGAAGGAGATCGAGACTTGCTCTTTTGAGAGCGGCGAGCCTTGCGGCTTGCGCTTCGCGATCTGGACTTGCTACGTCGTGAACGTTTCTGGGATTTTGACTTCGCCATTTGATTTGTTTTTGAAAAGAAAGAAAAAATTTTTTATTGAAAATCTTTTTAGATTTGTTTACAGGTTTTTGGCGTTAAAAAATTCCGCCAAACTTACATGGTTGGGATCTGGTCCTGATAACAAATGGTTGGCGTAGATACCTGAAGGTTCACTTGGAAAGGCTGGTCGATAAAGTACAGGTTTTTGAATGGCTGATATTGCTTTTGGTGAAGCTGAGACTTGTGGAGCCAGACGTGCCAATTGCCGAGCGGAACTGGTCGTCAGATTATGATAAGCCAAATAGTCATCTAAATTTCGGTTGTTGAAATGTTCCCTGTCCATTTTGAAAGAAAAGGAAAAAGTTATTTTAACAAAAGAAAAAGAATTCAAAAAGACTCCTACTTTTCATTTGCTGTATTCATCCTCTTTGATGAGTTCAGAAATCGAACGAATTTATCAACAACTCAAAAAAACCTCCGCTCCTCCAATTGAAGAAAAGAAATTAGCCGGAGTGAGTACTGACCGGTTACAAGAATCAATTTTTGTTTCACCGGCTATGAAAAAAGCTTTCGATGGTTTGGATCAAGAAACAAAAGATCGATTGAAATGGTATGGAGAAAGTTATTATTCACGTGTTATTGACGAAATTTCTTCCAAAAAGGTTGAAAACGCTTCTTGTGAAATTGCAATGACATTAAAGTCTGGACTGTCGGTCAAAGATTTGAATGATGATGAACGATTTCTTTTGCGTACAAGTTATGGTAAAAATTGGCCGGCTCAATTTGGAAGATATAGCGAGACAGAAGACGATCCACCAACTGAACAACCTTCTCAATAAAACTTCTTTTGGCAGATAAAAATTATTTCTTTCCTTCCTCAAAGAAAAGAATGTTACGTATTCCTCAATCTCTTAAAGGGAGAATTGACTGTCGTGAAGAAGAATTAAATTGCCAACTTCGTTTGGTTTTTGGTTGTGAAACAAAAAGTTCCAGTTCTCAAGG
>ERZ724505.1291-NODE-1291-length-13913-cov-9.926324_pt1 | contig 13913 bp, 24 predicted proteins | sample MGYA00376038_ERZ724505 | MGnify/ENA primary metagenome ERZ724505 (study PRJEB28724, sample SAMN07190884) | wastewater metagenome | isolation source: effluent of sewage treatment plant in Hong Hong | place: Hong Kong | collected 2016-03-17 ... | reverse complement strand
CAACATCCCACGAAGGAGCGCCGTCTTGATCGCCGTAATCTCGGCCAGCAAGTCGTAGAACGACAGCCCGTGGTGCCGGTGCCCGAACAGGATCGGCGAGAAGGCGGCGAAAGGAACGCAATCGGCCTCGTCGTTGTGCCGAACCTTCTTGCCCGCTATGCAAACCTTCCGCAGCTCGGCAATGCCATCCCGATCGATGTCGACCCGCAGGTAGCATTCGCGGTACAGCACGCGGCGCATGGACGGGTCGGCGTCGATTGCCTCGCTGTGTTCGTCCTCGTACCGATTGCGCGCTTCTTCCTCCGCGCTGTCGATCCAATCGTCGGCGCTGAAATCGTCGTCGGCGATGTCGTAACCCATCTCCCGCAACTCGGAGAGCGTCACCATCCGGCGATGCTCGACGAATGCCGCTTCCTGCACCGAGCCCGTGCGCACCGTCTTGTGAACCAGCAATTCTTCCGGGGGAACGGCGGCGTACTTCGCCATTTCCTCGGCGTAGCGGCGCTTTACCTTTACGTCGTGCAGCGTCGGCGCAGGCAAAGGAACCGGCCCGGCGATCGGGTCCATGTACATCCCACTACCAGCCGGATCGGGATAGGCGCTGTGCTCGACGACCTCAATATCGGGATCGTTGACCAGCATTCCGATTTCGTCGTCCGACTTGCCGTAGTACGTCTCGGTCTGGATGTCCTCGTTGACATCCCACCAGACCTTTGCATAGCCGGTACCGAGCAGCAAAGCGTCCTGCACGATGACGCAAAAGTGCTGAAAGGCGTCGTTGCGTTCCAGCGCCAGCCAGTTGATGTACTCGGTCTCTAGCTTGGCCTGCTGCTCGTCCTCCGGCCCGCGAGGATCGAACCGCACCAACTCATCGCCGCCGAGGAACACCCGCAGCAGTTGCGGCATGGCCCACAGCACCGTATCCCGCAAGTCTGTTGCGACCACCTGCGAGCGGCCTTCGCGTTCGTCCCCGTAGGGTTCGCCCAGGAATCGCGCAATCGCCTCGGCGCGCTTCTCCGATAGCTCGCCGTCGCCATACCCATACGACTCGCCCTCTCGCGCTTCGATCAGCGCCAGAAGTTCGTCATCGGTCATACGGGCCATTAAATGATTCCTCGGTTGTCGTACTTGATCTCGCCCCATTGCTCGTTGCGCAATTGGTCGGCGATGACTGCGAGATAGCGAAAGGCATCGGCCGAGTGCGAGTGCTCGTCATGCACAGGCGCAGTCGGTTCGTTAGTGGTTACGGGAATGTTCCGTCTGTACCGCTTCAAGTGCTCTAGCAGCGGCTGCGTCTTTGTCTCGTCGAAGTACACCTGCCCGAACAGCATCCGAGCGGCTTTGATGCCCTGCTCTACCCCGATGTTCGGCACGATCTGCACCGAGCCCAACTGCGTGGCAAGGATCTCGCGCGCCGTCTTGCCGGTCTTGAAGTCCTTCGCGTCCCCGTCGTGCGGCAGGTAGTGCGTACCGAAGTTCAGCAGCCGTTGCTTAATCATGGCCGCGTACTCGTCAAGCGTCCGGTGCGAGTCCTCGATGAAGTCGATTACCCGAATCTCGCTCGTGGACTTCTGGACTAGCAGAATCGACATGCTGTCGTTCCAGCCCAAGTCCCAAACCGTGTGAACTTTCAGCTTCGGATCGTAGGGAACTGGCCGCACCCGTCCGTCCAGGTACGCCCTGTCGATCTCTTTCGCATAGATCGCACCCGATACCGACCGGCGCGGAACCCCCTCCCAAATGTTCTCGTAGGAGTCCGGGTCGCGCTTTAACGTGTCCTGCCGCTCCGCTTCCAACTCGGGCGGAAACCACGGGTTGTCGCGCCAGTTCAGTTGTTCGACCACCGATCCCGCAGGCGGCACAGCAACAAACCGGCGATACGTCTCGTCGGTTTCCAGTTCCGGGTTAAACGACACCCATATTTCCGAGCCGGGCTTGCGAATCGTCGGCGTCAGCACATCCCACGACCGCTTGGAGACAGCCTGCGCTTCCTCGATCCATACGATGTCGATGCCCTCGAAGGACTTGATCGACTCGACCGTTTGCGTACTCAGTCCGGCGAAAATGAACTCAGAGCCGTTCTTGCACCGAATCTCGGTGGCGAGGATGTCGTAGAGCTTGCCGAGCCCTAGCCCCTCGATCTGGTCCGAGAGCAGTTTGTGTACCGAATCCTTGATCGACCGCTGGACCTCCCGCGTACACAGCACCCGGAGAGGCTTTTGCGCGGCTTGGATCAGCAGGGCTCTGGCAAAGCCCCAGGACTTCGCCGAACCCCTGCCGCCGTGGGCTACCTTGTACCGGGCAGGCTGAAACAAAAACTGCAGTTTTGCCGGAAACTCAGCAGAGAGCATCTAGCGCCGCTCGCGCGTCGGCGAGATCCGCAAAGTAGCCCAAGTATTTGCGCCTACCGGCGACCCGTGCCCTAGCAATGAATGCCCCGTTTGGACGTTGCGTCACCCCAGGCACTCTCTTGCTGCCGTCACGATACGGGGGCAATAACTCGGCTCGGGCAAGATGTGCGTCAGACAAGCTCTGCGCATGACTGGGAGACTTCGCTCTGCCTGCGCTGCTGTCGGCGATCTTTTGTCTCGTCGCCCGATCAAACACCCTGCCAACACCATTCTTATTGCCCTTCTGCGCCAAGCTCATCTTTAGCCTGGTCGCGGCGGTCCTTTTTGTTCCTAGTCCATACGCATTCCCTCGCTTGGCCTCTGCCGTCGCTTTGGAATGCCTTATGCGAAGCCACTCATACTTTCGGTTTCCGTACCGCGAGCCATACCTATCAACCGTCATCATGTGAGCGGCAAAGACAAGCGACATCTCAGACGGGAACATGCGGACCAAGAGCAAATGCGCCAAATAGTGTTCGCGCGCAGTTAGCTTGACAAGGTTGCTCGCGCCATCAGTTCCGCCCATGCATCTAGGCAGAACGTGGTGAACTTCGACATAGCCACTAACAGCCCGTCCTCTAGCACGGCCCATCAATCGTGCGTAGTGCTCGCCGTAGTTCACGGCTCGCCCGGCTTAACGAACTTGACCGCCAGCGACATGGGGATTTCGCCGCCGTTCGGGCCGCTTAGTTCGGCGGATACCTTGTCGCCGTACACCTTCGGCTTGAGCTTGGCCGCGATCCATTTGCGGGCATCGACGCGCAGGCGATTGCGAGCAACCGCCGCGGAGTCGAACACTACCTCGACGTTGCCGTCATCGTCATCGGCTTTCGTGCCGTGGTGTTTGTCGGCTCGCACCGTCGTGCATTTCTCGTCGGCAATGTCGAGGATGTCGTCGGCCAGTGCGTCGGCCTGCGCTTCCCTGGCTCGCGCGTATTGGTCCCGGAATGCCTCATTTTCGGCCAGCCACCGGAACACGGTTGACTTACCGGGCATCCCTTCGGCAGCGCAAATGCTCCGCAGGCTCTTGCCGTCGGCGATCTGCTCGCAGATCAGGTCCGCTAGTTCCGGCGTGTAGGTGGAGGGGCGGCCGGGGGGCATGGTCAGTTGATGGTGTAATTGTCTGCGAACGTATTCGACACACCGCCACCGTTGCTCACCGCCTGCTGTATAAAGTTGTTGGTCGCAAAGACGTTCTGCGATCCGCCATACGCCTTGATTGACGCAGCCAGTGCGGTCGAACGGATGACGTTGCCGTGAATGATAGGACCGTTGACGGACACGCCGCCGTTACCGCACATAATCCCGAATCCGGTGCTGGTCACTTGCACGTCAAGCACGTTGTTGAGTACATGAACTCCGTTAGCGGCGTTGATGGCTGTGTAGTCGGTTTTCGACGTGTAACCGGACTCCTCCGAAATCGTGTTGCCTTCGACGCTGATAGCCCTGCCAACGGCGGCGGCATTGACCGCACGCGCGTAGTTATTCAAGAACGTGTTGTTGGAAATCTTCACCGCCGCGCAACTGTCGCCGGAAACATAGACGCCATTTACCCCGCCAGTGATCGTGTTCCCAATTACCGCAGCCTGCTGGCACTCTTGAATGTACACAAGATTACTCGTCGTGTCGGCCGGAGAAGTGATGATGTTCCCCTGAACGACGAAGCCGAAACCCCGGAATATTTCAAGCGAGGTATCTTCAAGATAGTTGTTCGCAACGATCCAGTTGTACGGCCCGTAATCGGCGTCAAACGCCTGCGCGTATGTCAAGTTCACCTTGACGCTGTCGTAAATCAGATTGTTGGCGATTACGCACTTGCCGCCTTTATTCGAAGCGGGGAACATGCCTTCGATCGCCGTGCTGGTGCAGTTACGAATGATGTTGCCGGTAATGACGACGCTGCTGTTGCCGTCCGTGTCGATGGATGCGACGCCACTAATCGCCGTGTCGATGTAGTTATTGACGATGATCGAATGCCCGGTCAGGTCGCTAAAAATGATGCCACCATCTGCGTGGCCCGGAGCGGTCCCGAGGATATTACAGTTGTAAACGTAATTCCCTGACGCTTCCCCGCCTTCGCATCCGCTGAAGTGGATGCCGTTGCCGCCGCAGTTGATGATCGTGCAGTTTCGCACTGATACACCGTCACCAAACGGCTCGATCCCTTCCGATACGGCGTCGTGTATGTAGCAGTTTTCGACCACGCCTCGATCAGAATCAAAACGAATTTCGGCGTGAAGCTCCCACTTTGCGAGACTGGTGTTGTTCGCCCGGTTGCCGTCGCACTCAAGCCCGATGATCTTCACATCAGACGCGCTGCAATAGATCGGAGTAACTGCCGTGATAACCGTCCCCCCGGACGGGAAGGCAGTTGTGAACGTCGTCCCGAGATTCAACACGTTGCCGACAATACTGTTGATCACATGTACGTTGGCGTCGTAACTGGCTCCGTCATAGACGGTAACGTGCATCCCTACTGAAAACAGCGAACCATCGGCAACCGTCACATCGGTCGGTCCTCCCGATGTTGGAATGTTCGTTGCCGTTGCCGACTTTATCTCGGCGCACCGCTTCAACGCCGCCCCGTAGCCAATAAACGTCTGCCCCGAGAGCGGCGCCAGTTGACCAGACAGGAGATACGTTTTACCGGGCACGAAGAACACCGTGCCACCCACCCCCGCCGCCGTGATCGCTAGACGAACCGCCGCCGTGTCGTCGGTCGTGCCGTCCCCGACTGCGCCGAAATCGGCAACGCTAGTCCACGACTCGCGCGCCTTGTCCTGCATCGTGCGAGCAACCGCCCCGGTGCCAGCTTGCACGAATGGCGTCGGCAGCGCGTTAATACCCGATACCGAAAACCGCTTGACCGCGCCACCCTGTACCCCGAGAACCGTGTCGTCGGCGGCGGGCGTCGCCGTTGCAATGCTCGGAACTTGTACGTCTGCCATGTCCTTACCCCGTCAACTTGTTGCCGAGTTCGTCGGTCAGGTAGTTCCCGCCCTCGTCGAGCAGGTAATCGCCCGGACGCACGATGCGGCCCATTGCATGAGCGAGTGCCGTCACCCCGCGCACGAGCGGGCGAACGATGGGGCGGATCAACGGTCGGAGCATTCGGCACCAAAGAAAAAGCCCGCACTCGGCGGGCAAACGCGCTGATGCGCGAGGGGAGGAGACTGCTGCGCTGGCACGAAGCCAGCCTACCTAATCCTTATAACATCCGTCGCTACGTGGCGACACTGTGTCGCTACAGAATAAATCACGCCGTCTGCTCTTCGAGCATGTGAGCAACGAACGTGCGCCCGTGGTCGAGCAGTTCGTAGTATCGCTCCTTGCTCATATCGAGCTTGGCCCGCTTGGCTTTGGCCGTCCCCGGCATCGTGTAATGCACAACCATGATAGTGCGGTGCTCTGCCGGCAGTCGCTTGATGCACTCGTCGACGCGCAGGATGGCGGTGTCGACCGGTGGGGGCGTGTTGTCGGTGCTCCAACTGCACCCGATGCGCTCGGCATAGCCAACCATCGCGTAGCCTAGTCCCGCCCGGTTCCCGGCAGCTACCCAGGTTGCCCACCGTGCCAGCAAGTCCGCCATTAGATCAGGGGTCACAGCCATTCGGTCGCCTCGCGCAGCTTGCGCATCTCCTCGCGCTCCTCGATTTCCCGGCGCACCTTTGCCGCTTCCGGGTTCCTCGGCTCGGTAGGCCGGCGGACACCTTTCCTGCGGTCGGTCGCTGCCTTGACTTCGGCGGCGATGTGGTCCTTGATTGGCCGCCTCAATTCATCGCCCCGCGTTGCGCCGACTCCACTACGAGCAATGCCTGCCGCAGTGCCAATCCAATCATCGGTACGCCTCCATTCGGCGCTCGATCTGGCGCAACTGCCGGCGCAGGGCAATGCGTTTCCAGCGGAACAGGATTGCGGCGGCTAGTGCGCCGATTGCTGCGTAGGTCATGCTGGCTCCGACTCAGCCGGCTCATAAGTGGCGGAGAATATGCCGGGTTTACAGGGATACAACTCGCCCGCGACGCCGGTAATGATCCAGTCACCCGGACATACACGGTGCCCCTGCTCAAGCGTGTCGATCCACCCGTGTACGTGATGCGGCTTGCCGCACTGCTCGCACGGTCGATCGCCGGGCACGTCCGGGTGGCGGTAGTAGCGCACCACGTCGCCCTCCCAGCCGTTCGCTTTGCGCTCTTCGGGTGGGAACTTGCGCAACTCCCCGTTCTCGTATCCGTCGTGCGTCTTGCTGTAGTCGTCGGGGTGGTCGCCGTTCTTGAACCACTGATGCGCCTCAATGACTACGGGTTTCTTGCGATATTTCATGCTGGCTCCACATAGACACGAACAAGCCCGGCGATCTGGTCGCGGACGACGTGAAACGACAGAACGAACTGTGAGTCATCGACTTGCAGCGCATCGGCAAGCCCGTCCAACCCGGCTTTCATGCTGGCAACGAGGTTGTCCCAATCGCGCTTGCGCCGATCCGGCGGCACGAATTCCAGTTGCACCCGAAGGCAGCCTTCCATCGGCTGCGCGCCCTGCGCCAACACTTGCAGTCGGCAGGCTTCGCGGTATTGCTTCTTGAGCTTCGACAGTGCCGCCCAATGCAGGCGGGCGTTCGGGCTCAGTCCCTTCGGTGGCCACGGCAGGACAAATCGGCCCGTGAGCGGCTTTCGTGGCTCCGCCGGTACTGGCATAGCCACCGGCACCCGTTCGGCGCTCCTGCGGGCGATTAGGGCCTCGTACTCGGCTTCGGTCAGCCTCACTTGCGCGCCTCCCAATACTTGCCCTCGCACCGCTCCCAGGCATGGGGCGCGAACTGATTCGGCGGGTTCTTCGTCTTGGCGCATATCGGCGTCGGCGCATACGGCTCGATCAGCCGGTAGTGCGCGCAGGACTCGCATTTCGTGTCGCCGATTCGCGTCATGCGACCTCCGCGAACAGCGGGCTGTCGCTGGTAATGCGGCGGCTCGCCATGTCGGCGTACTTCGGATTCAGTTCGATGCCGATGGCGTTGCGTTGCAGGCGGTCGGCAACGAGTCCGGTCGTTCCGGCTCCGAAGAACGGGTCAAGTACCGTGCCGCCGACCGGGCAGCCGGCGAGGATGCAAGGCTCGATCAGCGCAGGCGGGAACGTGGCGAAGTGGGCTTCGGAGAATGGCAGCGTGGCGACTTCCCATACGCTGCGGCGATTGCGGGTGTCGCCAACCGTCCGGTCGCCAGCAACGCGCGTTCGCATCCGCTCGTCCTGCGCGGCCTCGCAATTCTTCTGCGTGCCGTCGTACTCGACGACCCGGCCCGCGTGGATTGCCGGCTCGGCAATCGCCTGCGCGTCGTAGTAGTACCGTGCCGACTTCGACAGCAGAAACAGGTATTCGTGCGCCTTCGTGCAGCGGTCGCGCACAGACTCGGGCATCGGATTCGGCTTCGACCAGATGATGTCCTGCCGCAGATACCAGCCGTCTGCTTGCAAGGCGAAGGCGACGCGCCACGGGATACCCAAAAGATTCTTTGCAGGCACGTCGCAAGCAACCCTGCGCGCGCCGAACAGTTGCCCATTGCCGTCGTTCGGCGTGCCGACAAGCGTGCTCTTACCCGTCCCGCCGCTCCCCTTGGTGTCGCTCGCATACGAGTCGCCGAGATTCAGCCAGAGCGTCCCGTCGTCGCGCAGCACCCGGCGCACCTCGCGGAACACGGCGACCAACTCGGCGACGAATGCCTCGGGCGTCTGCTCTAGCCCGATCTGGCCGTCCACGCCGTAGTCCCGCAGCCCGAAGTACGGCGGCGACGTTACGCAGCAATGCACCGACGCAGCGGGCAGGGTCGCCAGCACATCGCGGCAGTCGCCGAGCAGGATGCGAACACTCATGCGTCGTCGCTCCCCGGCTCTCGTTCCCAATCCCCGCACGACGTATCCGCCCGCCGGTCGTGCAACAGGCACCAGAGGCAGTGCATCGCCTCGGAGTGCTGGCTGTGCTTGCAGTGGCGGCAAAGAGTCATGCCATCACGTCCATCGTTCGGCACGACTTGTCGGCGCAATACTGCAAAGCGCCGGCATGGAACCACAGGCTGATTTTTCCCTCCCAATCGCCGTTACGCTGCTTGTCGCACGACAGTAGTACGTCGGCATGCTTGTCGAGCTTGTCGCGCTCCTTTTCGCTGATCTGCTCGCCACGGTTCATCCGGTCGACGAGCGCCTCCTTCGGCTTGTTCCGCCACACCATGAACACGTTGTCCACCTGATCCGAAATCGAGCCGGAACCCTTCGCGTCGTACTTGCTCGGCACGCGCGAGTCGTCGTCGGGCTTGCGGACGTGGTGAACAAGGTGGATGTGGATGTTGAGATCGCGGGCAATCGACGTGATCTCGTCGACGAAATCCTTCTGCGCGTTGTAGTCGTCTTCCCCGCGAACGCACTTCATCAGCGAGTCGATGACGACGTGCCGGCACTTGTGCTTGTCGGCGGCATACCGGCACACGGCATAGACCATCGCGGGCTTCACGGTGCCTTGCTGGTCGTAGAACCACAGCCTCCCCGACAACCAATCCAGCATCGAATCGACGGCGCGCTCGGACGGACGCGCACACTGCGCCGTCTGCCGCGCCATGCGCTCCAACTGGCGCAACGGCTTCATCTCGAACGACGCGATGCAGGCGCGCTCGCCTTGCTTGAGCAGCCCCAGGACGACATGCGAGAGCAGCATCGACTTGCCGGAGCCGTTCGCGCCGGCCCACATCGAGACTTCACCGGGCCGCAACTGCACCTGTTCGAGAGTCTTCCCCCACGGCAGGGATGCGACCGCTTCAGCGGACGGCGCGAACATCGCGCGCTTCAGTTGCTCGCGGTAGTTCTGCGCCGGGACCACCTTTGCGTGCGTCTCCGAGGCTTGCATGTAGTCGGCGAAGTCATCGCCGATCAGCATCTCGGGCGGTACGTTCATCGTTCCCATAGCTGCTCGATTTCCTCCCCTTCAACCCGCAACACGATTTCCGGCGCGCACAGGTACAGCGCCAGCGGCTCGAACTCCAATGCCCTCTCGAACACAGGCCATCCCGCCTCGTAGCTGTCGGCGTGAACGAACACCGGCAGCCCGTGGCAGCACCGAAGATCGGCAGCGCCTGCCTCGCCGGGTTCGAGCGCGATGCGGAAGTGCCAACCCCTGCCGTGCTGCCAAAAATCGGGCTTGCCGCCGACATCGAGGTCGACCACCGCCACCGGCCAGCGATCCAGCCGAGCAGCGATCAAGGCGTCGTGTCCGAGCATCAGATGGCGCCTGCAAACTGGTCTTCGACCACGGCGCCCGCCTGCCTCGGCGCGCGGTTCTGCGCCTTCGTCAGCCAACCAACGACGAACCGTTCGATGCCGCCCGCCGTCTTGCGGTTGCGTGGGTTGGCATCGAGCCAAGCCCGCATCGCAAGCAACTGCTGCTGCACGTCCACGGCCGGGAAGGATTCGGCCCACCGCTGCACGGCATCCGGCAGGACTTCGTGCTCGGAACCGTCGACGAGGGTGAGGGTGCAGACAGGCGGGTCTGCTGCAAGCGTCGGCGACGACGCGTCATCAGTTCCCTTCCTTCCTTCCTTCCCCTGTGACGCGTGCTTCACGCGTGCCTGACGCGTGCCCGGACGGGCCGGGAAACTGGATGCGGACTCGCGGTTGTTGATGATCTGGTGCTTGGCGAACGAGGGGATCTCGGCGTATTTCCGAGAATCAACGTCGTAAGGCAGCACCAATCCTCTATCAATCAACTCGGTAGCCAGCGCCCCGATGTCGCAGTTGTCGCCGGGGAAGTAGCGCAACTTCATCGTCCCCGGCTTCCATTCCAATCGACCTTCCCTATCCGCCTCGCACCAGCAAGCGATGTAGAGCAATCGCGCCATCGGAGACAGCGCCACGATGTCCTCTGACGTAAAGAATTCGGGCTTGATGGTGCGAATTCGTGCCATCCGTCAGACCCCACACCTATGGGCAATCGCCGCGACGGCCCGCTCGTACTCTTCCGGCGTCGGATTCATCAGCGCCAGCGCAGCCTTTGCGACTTCGTATGCGGCGTAATCGGCGAACCCTGCCGGCCGGTGCGCGGCGATCTGCTGCTCGCGGCGGATCAGCCGGTCGACCGGGCTTTCGGCGACGGCACTCATGCAGCAGCCCGCCATTCGGCCACGCCTGCACGGCGCCAAGCTGCGATAGCGTGACCGACCGCAGACGCTGTGACGCCGTATCGCTCTCCAATCTGGCGGTACGTCATCCCGGACGCGCGCAGTTGGAGCACGGTCGGAGCATCGTGGATGCCAAGGCGCGCTTTCCGTGCGCGCCCGAGTGCTGCCATGAGGGAACGCCTCGCGCCGGACGGAAACGCGCCTTCCTTGGCCGCCTGACGCATGGCATCGCGATGCTTGCCGACTCGCAGGTGCTCAGGATTCATGCACCGCGCCTCGCCGCAAATGTCATAGACACGCTCGCGACGAGACAGCGTTCGCCCCATGAGCGTTACAAGCAGACGGCGCGCAAGCCACGCTTGCCTGCGCCACATCACGCGCGGCCCAGCGGTTTCATGCGTGTAGCCCGCCCACAGGAGGCAGTCGCCGTCGACGTAGACGTGCTCCTGTAGGTAGGAGAGCATCGCTTCAGGCGAGAGAGGCTTGCGGCCGGTCATGCCGCGCTCTCCGGTATCCGCGACCTGCCGAGCGCCTGGTCGACGATGGAGGCGATGCCGCTCATGCGGGCTCAGCCTCGACCACGTTGAGCGCCTGCACCGGCACGAGATCCTCGGGCGTCATCGGTGCGTCCGTGTCCCAGTGCAGCCCCTGCCGTGCGAGCGGACGGCCACTGCGGCCGAAGAACCGCAGGCGGGCGAAGCCGTGCGAGCCGAGATCCGGCAGCACATCCGTCACGACGCCGTGGCACAGCCAGTAGCGGCCGACGTTGACGATGACCGTAGCGCCGGGCGTCACGCCCCCCCCGTTGGGCTTGATCGTGCTCATGGCTACGCCGCCACCTTCCCGGCATCGACCACCGGCGCATCCTCCTCGCGCACCCGCACCCACGTTCCGTTCTCGTGGCGTTCGAGCAGCCCGCGCAGGTCGAGGTAGCGGATCGACGGCGCGATGAATTCGCGGTCGTTGTCGAGCACGGTGGTCGGGTCGTGCCAGCCGTCGTGCTCCGTGTCGCCGACCGGCTGGCAGTGGCACTCGATGTCGCTTCTCGCCGTGCTGTACGCGAGCTGCGCCTGCAGCGAGAGCATTTCGGCGGTCTGCTCGGGCGTCATGCGAAGGGTCTCTCGCAGCACGGCACGCCGTGATTGCAGTGCTCGTACCCCGGTCCGCCGGGCGCGCCGTAATCCCACGCGCCGCAGCGCGCGCACTGGAAGACCGGCTGCGATGCGCCTCCGTCACAGCGCTCGCAGTAACGGCCGCCGACCGATTGCCAGTCGTGTCCAGCAGCGCAGAGAGCGCCGCCGCCGAGGGTGGCGGCTTCGGCGATGAGGTGCGTCAGCACGTCGACGCCTCCACCCAAGACCGCGCCGGATCGGCGTTGACGGGGCTGGCCTCCCCGGCGCGGGTTTCCTCGGGCACTGCCGCAGTAGCGGGGGTCGGTCGCGGAAGCCGGGGGCAATCCCTCGCATTGCCGATGCGCGCGTCCCTTCCGCAAGCCGCGCGACCCATGACTCGACCGCCGGCAGACTGCACCGGCTCGCCCCCTGGGGTGTATTCGTTACGCCTCACGCCGCAGCCTCCGCTGGCTCGCCCACGTCGACCGGATCGGCGTCGGGGCGGATGGGGCGCAGGCAGTCGTCGTCGGCCCATACCGTCAGGTCGCCGAGCATCAGCCTCGGCGCTGTCTCCCACGAGCACGGATTCCGCCCCGGCCCGACGATGCGCACGATGCGCCCGAGGAACTGACGGCGCTCGTCGGGCGCGGTGTATACGACGATGGCGAGATCGCCGACCCTACAGCGCAGGTTCATCGCGCTACCTCCCTGATCCAGCACGCGACCAGGTGCGGCATCTGCCACGCGGGGGCGCTGCGCATGAGCGAGCCGATTGCGGCGAGGCGGCGGGTGCGGATTTCGGGCGCTGGCATTGCTATTTCCGGTCGGCGTCCGATAGCGCAGGATTGGCGCGAGCGGGTGCCCGGCCGGCTGCGCGGTCAGCAGGAGACGGTGCAGACGGGAATGCGCAGCCGGCGGGCATGGGGTCAGGCGGCGAGGCGCGGCGCGTACGGAATGGCGCGCTTGGCTGGGCCGCGCAACAGGTTGCAGCGACGGCAGACAGGCTCGACTTCCAGCGGTTCGGAATAGTCGCGGTGGTCGTACTCGATAGCGGCGCCGCCGCAGTCAGCGCACGGCTTCCCGCGCGGAGCGTCGAGCAAGCCGGCGCGGCGGGCGCGCGCAACCGCAAGATGGGCGGCGCGGGCTTCGGCGCGCATAAAGAAGTAGCGGTGACGCGAACACGGGTGGCAGCGCCCGGCCCTGACGCCCGCGAACGTCTGGCCGCACTCGACGCAGACACAGTCTCGCTCCCGAGCAAGACGGCGTTGCATCGCTCAGGCCGCCTTCACGGCAGCCGACTGGAGTTGCTCGACGAGCGCCGCGAGCCTCAAGCCGTCGTCTGCGCCAACAGGCACCGCGCCGGATTCCCACTTGGAGATACGCGGCTGCGGGATGCCAGTCCGGCGGGCGATTTCGGTCTGACTCAGACCGGCAGCGCGAAGCCGCTTGATGATCTTGGTGATTTCGCTAGTTTCCATCGTGACGGCCATTCTATGCTCGAAAGCATAACACCGCAAGCACTTCCTATGCCCCAACGCATTATGCGCACTGGCATGCCCGCGACAGCCCGCTTCGGCGGGTTTTTGTTGGCACACAGATATGCCTTGACGCATGGATATGCTTCGACGCATAATACCTCCATCACAGGAGGCCCCATGACCCAACCCGCAGCAGCACCCGACGCGGCCATCGAAGTCTGGCACTTGGATTCGACCGAACTCACCGACGGGTCGATGGTGTACGACGTGATCGGCGCGAGCGACGAGGCGCGCATCGTTTTCAACTGCGCGGATCTGCGAGCCGCAGAGGCGCTGCAAGCCATGCTGATGAGCGCGGACGTGAGCGGCGCCAGCGCCGAAGCGGCATGACCCGCCCCATCACCGCCGGCCCGGGCGACATCTGGCCCCGCTGCACGGGCCATCCGCACGACCCGCGCTCGCCCGAGCCCCGCGACGTGTACGCGGTAGCCGAAGCCATCGCGCACGACTCCGAGCGCTTGATGCGCCTCAAGTCGGACGGCGATCTCGTCTACGCCGAATTGCAGGTCAAGCATCGCGGCGGATGGCTCGACCTGGACCGCGCGCACGACGTACTGCGCGGGCACATCCTCGCCGGCCGCTACGCCGATGCGGACGTACTGGCGCGCGATATCCGCGACGAGCTGGTGCGCGAGATCGAGCGGCTCATCGGAGCCGGGAGGATCGAGTCGTGAGGCGCGACAACGACCTGCTGCGAATGATCGACGAGGCCGA